>WNEY01000781.1_pt1 | contig 31790 bp, 32 predicted proteins | sample 5400531 | NCBI WGS metagenome assembly WNEY01 (sample SAMN13153338, study PRJNA577476) | soil metagenome | isolation source: 200 cm saprolite under Douglas fir tree site 1 | place: USA:California | collected 2015-04-18
GCCGCGTCTCCCGCCGCGACCTCCGCCAGCACCTCTTCGGTTGCGGGATTCTCGACCGCGAACCGTTTCCCGGCCGCCGCCGGCCGCCACTCGTTATTAATGAAGAGGTCGGTCTTCACTTCCCCTTGAACTCCGCCATCCGCTTCTCCTGGTTCGCCGCGATCCCCTCTTTGGCATCCTCGCTCTGGAAGAGCTGCTGCTGCAACTCGCGCTCGATCGCCAGGCTGGACTCGAACGGCACTTCGGCGCCCGACTGTACCGAGCGCTTGATCAAGCCTACGGCCTTGGACGCCTTGTGCGGCGGGCAGAATTGCTTGGCGTAGAGCACGACCTGGTCCCAGAACTCCTTGCCAGGAAGGATCTCGTTGACCAAGCCGATCTCCTTCGCGCGATCAAAGGAGAAGAGTTCACCCTTCACCATCAGCTCGATCGCGAGCGATTTGCCCACGATGCGGGCGAGACGCTGGGTGCCGCCGGTGCCGGGAAGTACACCGAGGTTGACCTCCGGCAGCCCGATCTTGCCGGCGTTCTCCTTGGCCAGGCGGAGGTCGCACGCCATCGCAATCTCGAGCCCGCCCCCAACGGTATGGCCATTCAGCGCCGCGATCGTGAGCTTCGGCGTCTGCTCGAGGCGATTGAGGGTCTCATTCGCATGGAGGCAGAAGAAATACTTGAACCGTGGCGTCACCTTGTTGAGCATGCCGATGTTGGCGCCCGCGGAGAAGAATTTGTCGCCGTGACCACGCAACACGATCACGTGCACATTGTCGTCGAAGCGCGCTTGCAGGATCGCGTCGTCGAGCTGGCGCATCATGTCATAGGTATACGTATTCGCCGGAGGATCGTCGAGCTCGATGATCGCGAGCCCGTCCTCGGTGCGGTATTGAATCAGCATCTTGACTTGCGGTTCGGTCATAGTTGCCATGGAATTATTTCGCCTCCGGATGAGTCTCGACGAAGCCGCCGAGGAAAATGCCCGCCATGAGATCGCCCAGCCGGGCAGGATCGATCTCGCCGGTCGGGTCGTACCAGTTGTAGATCCAGTTCATCATGCCGAACAGGATGTAAGTCGCCGCGCTGCGATCGACCGCGCTCTGGTCCGGCGCCGCTTCCTTGAGAATGGACTCGAGCAAGTCGACATACTTCCGCTTGATCGCGCTCACCGCACGTGGCGACGCCTCATGCGACATGACTTTCATCTCGGCCATGTGCTGCGCGAAGAACGCCACGTGATGGTGCACGAAGGCATGCAGTCGTTCCTGCGGGTCACTGGCAGCCGCCACGGCCTGGCGCGCGCCGTCCAGGACTTGTGTGAAGCAGCGCTCCTGGATGAGCGCGAGGAGGTCTTCCTTGCCGCGGACGTAGTAGTACATCCCTGCCAGGGACATCCCGCTCGCGGCGGAGAGGTCCCGCATGGTGGTAGGATGGTAGCCCTTGTCCGCAAAGACCCGGGCGGCGCGGGCGAGCAGGTGGTCGAGACGCTCGTCGTATGGTCGCATGAGTTCGAACGCTTGTTCGAGTTCGAAGCTATGCGCGAGGTATCGGTGAGGCAAGGTGTCAGGTACCTGGTGTCGGGTGTCAGAGGCGGTAACCCCTGACACCAAGCACCTGACACCTGACACCTCTTAATATTTCGCACGCATCCACGTCCACATCCGGAGCCCGATGGCCCAACCGCAAGTGGTTCCAGTAGCTCCCGACGCCGCGCTGATCCTCGCGTGGCGGGCGGGAGATGAACAGGCGGCGGCCGAGCTCGTCGGGCGCCACGCCCGGCCGTTGGCGCGATTTCTGGCGGGCGCGGGCGCGCCCGAAGCGGATGTGGACGACCTGGTGCAGGAGACGTTCATCCGCGCGTTTCGCAGCGTGGATCGGTTCCGCGGGCAGTGTCAGTTTCGCACCTGGCTGCTGACGATCGGCGGCAACGTGCTGAAGGATTTCGGACGGCGGGCGGCGCGGCGCAAGGTGATGCCGTTGGACGACGGCGTCCGCGACACAACCGGCGACCCGCACGAGCATGCCGAGGCGAGGGAAGCAGAGGCATTGCTGGCGGCCGGATTGCAGCAACTGCCGCGACTGCAGCGGGAAGTGTTCCTGCTCAGGGCGCAGCAGGGACTCGAATACGAAGAGATCGCGGCGGCATTGGCCACGACGCCTGGAGCAGCGCGGGTGCATTACCACCATGCAGTGCGGAAGTTGAAGGAGGTTGTAAAGTGAATATGGACGGCGACGCCAGGATCGAGAGTCTTGCGAAGCGGCTCGGCAACGCGGCCGCAGCACGGCTCGACGTCGACGCGACCGCGCGGAAGGTCGTCGAGCGGCTGCGCGACCAGCCGGTGCGCCGCGCGCTGTGGATCCATCAGACGTGGCTGCGGATCGCCGCGGCGCTGGTCATTGTGGTGGGTGGCGCCGTGGTCGCGTCGCGGCTAACCCGGGGGGGACACCCCGGGGTCAGCGCACACGCCGCCCACTTCGTGGCGGACGACCTGGGTGATCTCTCGCCCGAAGAGCTGCGCGATGTGCTCGCAGCATTCGACGAGATGGTAGGGAGCAACAGCGTCGCCATCCCGGAGGGCAATACGGATCTCCGTGAACTCGATGCGCACCAGCTGCGTGCTGTGCTGCGCTCCTTGGAGGGATAAATGAAGCAGGTCGTAGTTCTCAGTCTTGCCGTCCTGCTGGCGCCGGGCTTGGCCGCCCAGCAGCGCGACAGCCTACGTGCGCAGAGTGACACCGCCGAGGCGGGCCGGCTGCGCGCACAAATCGAGCAGCGCTTTGGCGAGCGCGTGCAGCAGGATCTGCAGTTGTCGTCCGATCAGGCGACGAAGCTGCGCGCCACGCAGGAGCGGTTCGGCGCCCGCCGGCGCACCCTGATGGAGCAGCAGATGACGCGGCGTCGTGCGCTCGAAGGTCAGATGCAGCCAGGCGTCGCCGCCAACTCCGACAGCGTGCGCAAGTTGATGGACGGGATGCGGGCCGGGCGGGCCGAGATGGTCAAGATCGAGCAGGAGGAAGATCGCGAGATGTCGGGCTATCTCACGCCCGTGCAGCAAGCCCGTTTCCAGCAAATGCGCGAGCAGTTCATGCGGCGAGTTGGCGAGCTCCGGATGGAGCGGCGCGACCGTGAAGGGCTGCGGGGACGGGGCGGGATGGGCAGGAGTCCCCGAATGCGACCTGGAGGGCGGCGCCGGCCGATCTAGCTGAACCAAGCCGGCCGGCGATGACGCCGGCCGGCTTCGTTTCCAGCTCAGTCCTCTTGTTTACTGCCGGTGACGCTCTGAATCAGCGCCGCGAGTTTCTGCTGGTCGACCTGGCAGTCCCGCGTCGACGTGCAGTACGCCACCATGTCTTTCGGCCGAACGACGACAGGCGCGAACCACGGTGGCACGGCAGCGCCGATGATGCACAGTTTGGCGTCTTTTTTCTTCATTTTCTCGAATGCGAGATTGATGAGGTCTACCAATCCGCCCTCGAATTCGTCGTTCACATTGCGCAGGTCCAGCTTGGTGAAATGCGCATCATCGAAGCAGAGCCCGGGAATGGGGAACGGCATCACCGACGAGAGGCCGGGAACCGAGAACAGACCGAATCCCGGGCTGAAGCAGAGGGCCAGTTCTCCGGTTGTGGAGAACACCGTGAGATCCTTCTGGCTCACGTTGCGGACCATATATCTCCAGTCGAGGTTCGAGCAGTATCCCTCGCCGGGCTTGCGGGTGAGCCTCAGTCCGCCGGTGTGCAGCGCGTACTCGTACGTGTAGCTGATCCCGAGCTTGTTAAACCGCTTGCGTTTGGTATAGCTGTGATGTGCATGCTCCTGCTCCATCCCACGCAGCGTCGCCGTCACCTCGTCTGACGACAGGGCGCCTGACTTGAGCGATTCGCACAACTGTGGGGTGATATCTCCCCCCAGCGCGGCCTCAGGGTCGATCTGCGTGCCCGCTTCGATCGGCCGCGGCGCGGCCGTCCGCTGCGGCTTGGGCGGCGCGGACGGCTCCCTTCCAAAGCCGACGGTGATATTCGTGACAGCGTCGCGCTTTGGGCTTTGGAGCTGGTTGACGTCGAAGACGCACGGCGGTGATGCCGGCGTACCGGCCGACCGCCGGCCGGGAATGGAAGGGCGCTGTCCCCAAGCCGTCGACGAGACCAGCGCAAGAGCAATGATGCAACGAACGGTCCTCATAGTGCCTCCTCAAGGGTCGCGGGTGCTACGGAATCCGAATGTGAATCCGCCTCTTCGTCGGCTGGAGCCGCCGTTGGACCGCTCGCTTGGCTTCCGACGCGGCGCCGCTGTCCGCAGTGGTCAGGGAATCGGTCGGAGCAACGACCGGCGCGTCCTGCGCGGGCGTACGCGATCCGTCGCCCGCGGCTGAGCCTTCTATCGAAATCGGGTCCTTTTGGAATGCCTGCCGCGTGCTCGCGCTCAATCCGTCGACCGCGGCGTTGAGCTCTTGCAGTGCCGCCGTCGCGGCCGCTACGCCGCGCGCGCCGCGTAATTGCTTGAGCGCCGCCTTGACGCGCGTAACGTGATCGGGCAGGGCACCGAGCAGTTGAAGACCCGCCACGATGAGGTTCACGTTCCGGTACTTGGCGAGGAACTGTGGGACGAGCGGCGTCAGCGCATCGATTGACGCTTGCAGCTTGTTGACTGATCGAGCGCAGCACGACTCGACGACCGCACTCGTCGAATCGTTCGTCGCTTCCTGCGCCACCGTGTCCATCTGCTGCTTGAGCGCGTCCACCTCTCCGTCCACGGTCTCGACGCTATCGTCGAGCGAGGAATCGAAGACCGGCATCGCTGGAGCCGCGAGCACGCTCTTGTTCGTGGGCTCGGCGGCTGCGACGACGCGGTAGCGGTAGATCATGCCGTGCTCGCCGACAACGTAGGCGCGATCGCGACGCGGCGCGCTCAAGCTTTTTACGCCAGCCGGGAATCCGGCCTCGCGAGTGGTCCAGCGGCGACCGCCGTCCGTCGTATACGTGAGGACGTCACCCCGCGTGCCGCCGCAGCAATACGACCAACCCACTTCGGGATCGGCAAAGCGGATCGGCCCGAAACGGCCCGAGGCAGCGGCGCCCACCCAGGTCGCGCCGCCGTCGGTGGTGCGGTACAGCGTCCCCCAACCGTGTTGGAAGCCCACCCTTTCGTCCAAAAAGAAGACTTCGAAATTGCGCTGATCGCCCGTTTCTTCCGGCCCGACCTGCACCGTCCAGTGTTCGCCACCGTCGCTCGTGTGCGCGAGGATTCTCGCGTCGCCGACCGCGTAGCCGACATTCGGACTGGCGAAATGCACGGCTACCAGATTGCAGTTTCCTTCGCGCGTCAGTCCCGCGACCTCCATCTTCGCGCGGCAGGTGAACACGTCCTGCCAGGTCCGGCCGGCGTCGCGCGTGCGCCAGATCTTTCCGGCGTAGGCACGAAACCCGGTGGTCGGCGAAACAAATGTGAGCCCCCCCGCGACGCCGGACCCGATGCGTTCCCACGTCTCGCCATCGGTCGTGCGCAGCAGAATGCCGTAATGCTGTAGCGCCCAGCCATGGCGGGCGTCGATGAACTGGAGCCATTGAATCGGCGAATCCTTAGCGGTCGGGTCGCCGCCGAGCTGCGCGGTCCAGGTCACTCCGCCGTCGTTCGTGTGCAGGATGGTGCCGGCATCGCCGGCAACCCATCCGACGTCCGGCGTCACGAAGAAGACATCATTCAGCTTGAGATCCTCGGAGTAGTTCACCGGCTCCCAGATCCCCTTGTTGGCCGCGCGCTGTGCGGCCGCGCTGCCAGCCATCGCGACCTGACACACGATCGCCGCCCTCCACAGCTGGTTGAGTCGCATCATTCCCTCCTAGTGGCCTCACCCTCGACGATTTTCTGTTCGAGCGCATCGAGCCCGGCGCTGAGATGCGCGAGCGCCGTTCGCGCATCGCGTGGATCGCGCGAGTGGGCCAGCGTCTCGAGCGTGAGCCGGACCCGCTCGACCAGCGTCAGGAGCTGCGGCGCGAGCTTCAGTCCCTGGTCCTGGAGGCGCCGTGCCTCGGCGGCCAGCAGGTCGACACCGGTCCGCATCGCCGCGAGCGAATCTTTCCATCCGAGTGGCTGCCATCGGTCTGCTGCGGCATTCAGTCGCGCGCGCAGCGTCTCGCTCTCGAGTTTCAGCGTCAGCACGCGTCGGGCGATGGGGTCGAAGCGCGACGGCACTGTCGAATCGCGCGCTTGGGCGCGAAGCGCGGCCGGCTGGACGCCTATCGCGATCACCAACCCGATCACGCCGAGTCTTCTGCTTGCCGGACTCATACCGAGGGCGTAAGATGAGACCACGCGATCAGCCGATTCTCCACCCACCATCAACCGGACGTAACGTGTTGCGGTTGCGGACGCTGGGCTCCGTCTCTCTCGAAGCGGATGACCGTCCCCTGACGGGGAGGGCGTCGCAACGGCGGCGACTGGCGCTGCTCAGCCTCCTTGCCGTGGCACGGGACTGCGGTCTCACGCGCGACAAGGTCATCGCGTTGCTCTGGCCGGAGCGCGACACACAAACCGCTCGCCACGCGCTGTCGCAGATGTTGTATGCGATTCATCGGGAGCTCGGTCAGGATCCGATCCTCGCGGGCGTGGACGATCTGCGTCTCAATCCGGCCGTCATCACCAGCGATGTCGCGGAATTCGAGGAAGCGGTCGCGGCAGGACAGCGGGAGGTCGCCGCCCGGCTGTACGCGGGTCCATTCCTGGATGGCTTTTTCATCTCGGATGCGCTGGAATTCGAGGAGCGTGTGGCCCGGGAACGGCAACGGCTCGAGTCAACCTACGCGTCGATTCTCGCCACGCTAGCTGAGGAAGCGGCGTCGAGCGGCCGGCGCAGCGGGGCGGTGGAGTGGTGGCGCAAGCGCGCGGTGCTGGAGCCGCTCAACTCGAGACTCGCGCTGCGACTCATGAATGCGCTTGCGGACGTTGGGGATCGCGCCGGCGCCATTCAGCATGCGCGGGTTCATACCACGCTCTTGAAGCAGGAGTTGGACGCCGGGCCCGATGCCGAGGTGACGAAACTCGCCGAGCGGTTGCGGGCGGAACGCGCGGCACCGGCAGTTGCAACACCGCCCGCCCCCATCGTTGTCGCCACATCAGTCACCCCTGCTGCTCCGAGGCGATATGAGCTACGGCAATTGGTAATCGTCGGCGGACTGCTGACGGTGCTCGTCGCTGGTGTGGTCACCGTCGTGCGCACGCGCGAGGCAGCGCCACGCGGTTCGCGGCCGGTCGTGCTCGGCACCATCGTCAGCACCGATCCGACGCTCGGGCTCGCGGTGCGCGAGGCGTTGCGTGCCGAGCTCGAGTCGAGCGGCGGAGTTCGTGTGCTCAGCGAAACGAGAGTGCGCGAGACACTCGTGCTGATGCGGTTACCGCCGGACACCGCGGTCGATGCGCCGCTCGCGCTCGAGATCGCGCAACGGCGCGGCGTGCCGTGGGCGATCGTCGGCTCGGCCACGCCGCTGGGCACGGGCGCGCAGCTCGTGGCGCAGCTGGTCGACGCAAGCACCGGAGAGCCAATCGCGACGCTCACGGAGCGACCGGCCGGCACCGAAGACGTCGTGGCGTCGGTCTCGCGACTGGCGGCCGCGCTCAGTGACCGGGCCGGCGACGCGCGCGTGCCAGCGAGTGCCGAGCCGTTGCCCCCCGTGACCACGGCGTCGCTCGCGGCGTTGCGGAATTACTCGCGCGCACGCGATGCACTGTTGCATCTCGACCGGGATGCCGCTATCGCGCTGCTCGAATCCGCCCTCGCGTTCGATTCGACGTTCGCGCTGGCGCACTATCTCGTCGGCGACGTGCTCTGGTATGTCGATCAGTACAGCCACAGCGTCCTGCATCTCACCAAGGCGTTCGCGCTCAGCGATCGCCTGCCGCCGCGAGAACGGCTCGTCGTACACGCCCGCTACGAGCAGTTGGTGCGCGATCGGCCCGACAGCGCGCTCGCCTATTGGCGGCAGCTCCTGGCGAGTTATCCCGACGAACCGCTGGCGTACGAGGGTCTCGCCTGGACTTACATGGCCTTGCGGCGGCCGGCCGATTTGGCCGCCCTCGCCGAAAGCGCCTTGCTCCGCAATCCGGTCTCACCGGACCTTGTCCGATTCGGTTATCAGGCGTTGATCGATGTCGGCGACACGCTGGGCGCGTTGCGCCTGGCGCGGGATGCTCGCGCGATCGCGCCGACCGCCGAGTTAAGCGTTCGACTGATACTGCTCGAGCGAAGCGGCCTGTGGAGCGACGCGCTGCGCGTCCTCGATAGCTCGTCCCGGGCCAACACCAGCCAGCCCCGATTGCAGGGATCGCTCGCTCGACAGTTGTACCTGTTGGCCCTCGGCCGGCTGGAAGAGGCGCGGCGCGAGATGGAAGTCATCGTCCAGGGCCACTGGATGCAGGGACCGCACCGCGCGGTGCTCATGCAGGCGCAGGCAGAGATTGGGTGGCGCATGCCGACGGCCCGAACGAAGCCGCTCGTGCAGCGCGGGCTGGCGTTGATCGAGTCGGCGGACATTTATCCGCCGGCGCTCGCCCGGCTCACGGAATTGTTGGTGACCGCGGCCGCGCGGATCGGCGACACGACCACCATTCTCGCATCGCGCCGCATGATCCTCGGCCGCGACGCCGGACGACAATTGCACAGCTACACCGTGGCGTTGGAAACGGTCGATGCGTGCGCTGCATTCGCGCGTGGCGACATGCGCATGGCCGCCGTCGCGCTCGCTCGTTCCCGGCCCGCGACGTTTCATGGCCGCATGGACGCTCCGTTGGAGATGCTCGAGGCCGAGGCGCGCGCCGCGCTGGGGCAGCGCGCGACGGCAGATTCATTGTATCGCGACGTCGCTGCCACTGCGTCGGTATGGCAGCCGCTGGCCCGCCGAGCGCTACAGCGAGGAACCTAAGCCACCCGCCGCGATTATATTTCGCCCCGCGCCCGAGTGGCGGAATGGCAGACGCAACGGACTCAAAATCCGTCGGGGGCAACCCCATGAGAGTTCGACTCTCTCCTCGGGCATCCGTTCTGGTCGGACTGCTGTGGGCATGCAACGCACTCCTCGCGGTTGCGCAACAACCCTCACTTCGAGGCACGGTCGTCAGCGCCGAAACGGCCCAGCCCCTCGGGTTCAGCATCGTTGCGCTGCACCCGAATGTCGGGCGGCAGTTCACCGACTCCGCCGGCGGATTCGCGTTCCCGGGCACCAAAGCAGGCCCCTACCTCCTCAGCGTCCGTCAGATCGGATACGCGCCGCTGGATACGCAGATCGTGATTAGGGGCGACAGCGCGACAATCGTGCGCCTGGTGCTACGCCATCTCGCGATCGAGCTGCCTCCGGTGACGGTCGCCGGACGTCAGTGCACGAACCCCGGTCGCCCCGACTCGAGTGATGCAGCCCTGCTCGCCGTCTTCGACCAACTCCAGGAAAACGCTCGACGCTACGAGCTGCTCGCAGACTCCTACCCTTTCCGCTATCAGCTGGAGCTTTCGGAACGCAACGTAATTCAGCGCGGCGATACGGGACGACCGGTGGTTCGGAGGCTGCAATTCTCCAGCAACGACAATCATCCCTACACGGTGGGCCGCGTCGTCGAACCGGCATGGGCGCCATGGGGCAGTCCCGACAGCATGGTTGTGATCCACAGCGCTGACTTGCAGGATCTGGGCAACCCAAACTTCATTGCGAATCACTGTTTCCGGCTGGCGGGACGGGACACGATCGGCGGAGAAACGCTGGTGCGAATCAATTTCGAGCCGGCGACACGCATCGGCTCGGCCGACATGGCGGGCGTCGCGTACCTCGACTCCATCACCTACGAGCTGCGCTACACCGAGACCTCGATCACCCGGCCCGAGCGATCGGCGTTGACCAACGTCCGCTCGATGAACTTTCGGACGCGCTTTCGCAACATCGCGCGCGGCGTACCCCTACAAGATTCCTTGACCGTCATCACCATCTATCGCTTCGGCCGGCAGACGAAGATCGACACCCAGCGAACGGTAGAGGTTCGCTTCAGCCGCCAGCCCCCGCCCCCCTAGCCACTTGCGCAGAAAGCCGCCTTGGGGGGATATGTGGCCTCCCCAGGAGGTCACCATGGCTTTACCGCTGCTCCTCGCGCTGCTTCAGGCTGCTCACCCGACGACGGCACCCGTGCAGGCTCCCGTCGGCTCGGTTGCGGCTTGGACACTCCATTTCACGGGCGACGTCCGCTGGCAGCAGGTCACGCCCGCCGGCGCGCTCCTCGTCTCGACGGACGCGGCGCTCGCGGGCGTCGACGTCGAGCGCGGGCAGATCGCCTGGCAGAAACCGGAGCTCGGCGGCCTCCCGGTCGACAGCGTCCGCATGGTCGAGGGCTCGTTACTGATGGAAGCGGCGAAGCCGGGCCTGTCCCTCATTTTCGATCCGGTCACCGGCACCGTCCTGTTTGACTCCCGGCGCTTGAGTCTGACGAAAGTCGTGACGCGGCGCGTGCTGCCGCAGACCGGCACGCTGCTCGTGCACGGCCAGCGCGCGTCGGGTCCGCCCGTGGTCGCGCTGTACGACCTGGCGACCGGCAACCAGCGCTGGGTGAGTGAATCGCTCTTCCAACAGACCGAACCGAAGCGCGGCGGCCTCGGCGGTCTGATGCAGGGCCTGGTGCGGATGGCATCAGCGGCAACCACGCTTGAAGTGCTGCAGGCCGGCCCCGAGGTGATCGTGGTCCACACGCTGATGGGGCTGCGCGCACTCGACGCGAAGACCGGCGCGATCCGGTGGACGGCGACCTTACCGATGGCGCGCTCGGGGACCGTGCCGCATCAAGTCAGACTCTATCCCTCGCTCGCAAAGAACGACCGCATCTACGTGAGCTACGATGAGCGGCTCATGGCGTATCGGCTTGCCGATGGGCAGCCGCTTTGGTCCAAGCCCGCGACCGTCGATGGCTGGATTCGAGACATCGTCCAGCACCCGGCAGGCATCATCATGCTGCCCGTCGGACCGCCGCCGAACCAGGCCACCGGCAACGTGCGCATCATCAACGGCGTGGTGCAGACCGGCCTCAATGTCGCGCGCTACGACGACGGCACGACGATCGCCGACAAGCCGCTGCGGATGCGCGGCACGGTGAAGGACGCGATGATCGCCGGCGACGCGGTGGTGCTCGCCGTGGACGCCGACTCGCGCACCTTCGTCAACGTGCTGAACGTCGCGACGGCAACGGTGCGACTGCAAAAAGATGTGAAGATCAAGGGCCAGCTCGACTACGCCGAGCTGATTCCGGCGGGGGGGGGCCTGCTGTACATCTCCCGCTCCGACGCGGCGACGAACGGCGAAGTCAACGTCATCGACCTGACGAGCGGCGAACCAAAGTACAAGGATGCGATCGAGGGCGGCAAGTCATCCGCGCTGCTCCATGCTGTCGATGGAGGCACGCTGTACGTCTATGCGAACAAGGACCGTCATCTCTACGCCGTGAATCGCCAGGACGGCACCTATCGCGCGCTGGGCGGAGAGATCAAGCTGGAAGGCGATGAGGACCCGACCGCGCTCGAGGTGCGCACGGCTGGACTCGTGCTGATCTCATCACAGAACCTCGTCACCGCCGGTCGAGACGGGCAGATCAAGCAGCAGGTCTATCATCCCGCACCGCGGCTGCCGGGACTGCTGCGGGCGCTCTATCGGATCAATTCGATTCGGGCCGGTCTCTACGGTGCGGCGGCATCGTCGTACGGTGACGCGTTCGCGCAGGTCTCGCGGACCGCGACCGACACCACCGCGAGACGCATCACCGGTCAGCTGGCGACCGCCTACAACCAGGGCGGAGCACAGCTGCAGGGATACTCAACGCAGGCAGCCGCGATGGCGTCGAAGCGATTCAAGGCGTCACTGGCGACGCCCGGATCGGTATTCATGCTTACACGCTCACCCGATGGGGACGGCAACGTCCTGCTCCAGATCGACAAAGACACCGCGCAGCCGCGCTCCCGCGTGGACCTCGGCAAGCAGCGCGAGCCCGTCTATGCGGTGGACGATATTTCGGGGATGCTGTTCCTGCAGACGACACCGGGGACACTCACAGGCTATCGCCTCTAAAGAATGTCCAATGTCCAATGTTCAACGCTCAATGATCATTGAACATTGATCATTGGACATTGATCATTGGACATTCCTACGGCGTCGTAACGGTCGTAATCGAGAACGCCGTGCTGGTCACCGCGGCGGCGCCGCTGGTGCTCGCCTGCAGCGTGTAGGTGCCGACCTTATCGATGCCGAGGCTGCTGAAGCTCGCAATCCCGTTGACCGGTCGCACCACCGTCGTGCCGCTTAACGCGGCGCCGGTCGCGTTGGATGCGAGGGCGATCGAGATGCTCCCGGTGAACGCGCTATCGGTGCTGCCGAGGGAATCGCGCACCACGACCTCAACCGGCGGCGTGATGACCTGTCGGACGTTCGCTGAGTTGGGTTGCACGAAGAACCCCAGTACCGGTGGCGAGTTCGTACCACCGTTGTTGCCACCGGAGATACCCATTATGCCGGAGCGGGTGCCCGTGAAGCAGCCACTGGCTGCTAGCGTGAGCAGTGTTCGAACGACGTTGGAGCGTGTAATTCGCATAGCTCGCCTACCCCATACGACCCGACGCCGTTCCGACCAGTCACGGACGTGTCTGCAAAGGCGGGCGTTTTTGTGGTAAACTGGGGGCCATGCCAACACAAGTTGAAGGCCGCCGCGGCGGCGCCGTCGGCGCCAAGATCGACTACCGGGACGGCCACTGGATCGTCCCCGACCATCCCATCATTCCCTTCATCGAAGGCGACGGCACCGGACCCGACATCTGGCGGGCATCGGCGAAAGTCTTCGACGCCGCGGTGGCCAAGACGTCGGGCGGGAAGCGCAGCATCGTGTGGCACGAAGTTCTGGCCGGCGAAAAATCATTCAATCAGAACGGCAATTGGCTGCCCGAAGAAACGCTGGGCGTCATTCGCGAGCATCGCATCGCGATCAAAGGCCCGCTGACGACGCCGGTCGGCGGCGGCATCCGCTCGCTCAACGTCGCGTTGCGCCAGCTACTCGATCTGTACGCCTGCATCCGCCCCGTCCGCTACATCGCCGGCGTGCCCGCGCCGGTCAAGCAGCCCGGGAAACTCGACGTGGTCATTTTCCGGGAGAACATCGAGGACGTCTACGCGGGTATCGAGTACAAGGCTGGGAGCGCGGAAGCCGATGCCGTGATCGAGTTCCTGCAGCGCCGCTTCGGCGCGAAAATCCGGGAGAAGAGCGCTATCGGCATCAAGCCGATGTCGAAATTCGGGTCGCAGCGACTCGTCGTGAAGGCGATTCAATACGCGATCAAGCGGCATCGTCCGTCCGTGACGCTCGTCCACAAGGGCAACATCATGAAGTTCACCGAAGGTGGCTTCCGGGACTGGGGGTACGAAATCGCGAAAGAACGTTTCGGCGAGCAGACAGTGACCGAGGCGGAGGGCGGCAAACGGAAAGAGGATGCCGGCAAGGTCGTCATCAAGGACCGGATCGCCGACGCCATGTTTCAGCAGCTCGTGCTGCGTCCCGATGAGTATTCCGTGATCGCGGCGCCCAATCTCAACGGCGATTACCTGTCCGACGCCGCCGCCGCGCAGGTCGGCGGTCTCGGTCTCGCGCCGGGCGGCAACGTGGGAGATGGCTACGCCGTGTACGAGGCGACGCACGGCACGGCTCCGAAGTACGCCGGCCAGGACAAGGTGAATCCCAGCAGCGTGATCCTGTCAGGGGTGATGATGTTCGAGGAGATGGGTTGGGATGAGGTGGCGCGCGCCATCGTGCGCGGGCTCGAGGGAGCGATTGCGGCGCAACGCGTCACGTACGACCTCGCGCGCCAGCTGCCCGGCGCAACCGAAGTCTCCACCTCCGCGTTCGCCGACGCCATCATCGAGCACCTGTCATGAAGACACTCCTCTCGACCAAGTCGCTCAGTAGCGTTGAGACCCCGCTCCTCGCGGTGCTCGTCGCCCAGGGATCAGCGGCAGCGATCGATCCGGGCGTCGAGCGCGCAATCGCCACCGGCGACTATAAGGGAAAGAAAGACGAGACCCTCCTTGTCTACGGCAGCGGCAAGGCGCAGCGCATCCTCCTGGTGGGTATCGGGAAAGCGAACGAGATCACACGGAGTGCAGTCCGTCGCTCCGCGGCGATCGCGGCCAAGCGCGCGCGCAGCCTGGGGACCAAGACGTTCTCCCTGGCGGTCGCGAAAGAGGCGCGCGGCAGTCTCGGCACCGCCGAGCTGGCGCAGGTGCTCATCGAGGGTGCGGCACAGGGTGGGTGGCAATTCACCGAGCTGAAGAAGCAGCCGGAGGACCCCAAGCCCGACCTCGAGTCCGTCGAGCTGGTGATCGAGGCCTCCGACAAAGACGAAGCCGAGGCGGGGCGCCGCATCGGGGACGCCATTGCGGCCGGCTATCTGTTCACCCGCAACCTGCAGATGCAGCCGGGCAACGTCTGCACGCCCAGCTATCTCGCCGAGCTGGCCCGGAAGCTGGCGGCGGCGCACGGATTCAGCGTCACCATCATGGACAAGGCGCAGATAAAGAAGGAAGGGATGGGAGCGCTCCTCGCCGTCGCTCAGGGCAGTGCGGAGGAACCCCGCTTCATCGTGCTCGAGTACCAGGGGGGCAGTGGCGCGCCGATCGTCCTGATCGGCAAAGGCGTCACGTTCGATTCCGGCGGCATCTCGATCAAGCCGGCGTTGAACATGGAAGACATGAAGTTCGACAAATCGGGCGCCACCGCGGTGCTTGGCACGTTCGAAGTGCTGGGGCGCCTCAAGCCCAAGATCAACGTGGTAGGCCTGATACCGGCTACTGAGAACCTGCCTTCGGGCACCGCGATCAAGCCCGGCGACGTCGTGAAGAGCCACCTCGGCAAGACGATCGAGATCATCAATACCGACGCCGAGGGGCGCCTGATTCTGTGCGACGCGCTCTCGTACGCGCGTCGCTACAAGCCCGTCGCCGCGATCGACGCGGCTACCTTGACGGGCGCGGTCGTGGTCGCACTCGGCCACCACGCCATTGGCATGCTCGGCAACGACGAAGCGTTGCTCGCCGAGGTGCGCGACGCGGGCGAGCGCGCCGGCGAGCGCTGCTGGCCGTTGCCGCTGTGGGACGACTATCGCGAGCTGCTCAAGTCCGATGTGGCAGACGTCAAGAATTCCGGGGGGCGCGCCGCCGGGACGATCGCGGGCGCGTGGTTCCTGCGCGAGTTCGTGGACAGCTTCCCGTGGGTGCATCTCGATATCGCCGGGACCGCGTACCTCGAAGGGGAAAGCGCCGGTCATGCCAAAGGGCCGACGGCGATCGGGGTCCGGCTGTTCACGGAGTTCCTGCTCAAACGCGCCGGCGCTTGATTCCCGCGTGGGCGGGGGGAGGCCTTTTCGTCCTCGCCCTGTTGCCTGCGGCTCTCTCTGCCCAGGTGGATACCACACGCCGAGGCACGTCGGCACGAGACACGTCGGCACGTGACACGACCGCACGCGACACGACGACCGCGCTGCTCCCGACCTTTGCGGCGGCGATCGTCCCCGGTCCGCTTCCCAAGGGCACGCGCTACACCTTCACTCTCGACTCGGTCCTGCTCTCGAGCGCGCGGACGCTGAGCGATCTCCTGCTCCATATCCCCGGTGTCTACGTCGCGCGCGGGGGCTGGTACGGCGAGCCGGAGATTGTCTTGTACGGCGGCCGCGGTCCGGCGTCGCTCGAGATCTACTGGGACGGCATGCCGATGCTGCCGCTGGGCCGCGACTCGGTCTATCTCGATCCGGCCCGGATCCCGCTCGGGCCGCTCGAGCGCGTGGATGTCATCGTGCTCCCCGCGTCGCTCCGCGTGTACCTCGTCACATCGCAACACCGTCCCACGACGCCGCGCACGCAGGTCGGCATTGTCTCGGGGCAACAGGACATCGCGGATTACCGCGCGGGTTACACAACCCGTTCACGCTCGGGGTTTGGTGTGTCGCTGCTCGCCGACTGGGCCAGCATCGGTATCGGCTCGCCCAGCATCACGACCCCGGCGTTCGGGACGAGCGATATCTGGGTCAAGGCCGATTATGTGCCGCCCGGGGGACGAGTCGGGGCGTCGTTCCAGGTATCGAGCTCGAGTTGGCATCGCGCCGCCGCGAGCGATGGCCGAGTGGACGGCTGGCGCCAGGATCGCCGCGACCGGCTGCTGCGTCTATTCGTCGCCCAGCGCGATGACGGTCTCGGGTGGCGGCTGACGACAACGCTGGGCACGAGCGAGATCAGCAATGACACGCTGGTGCGACGCCGCACGGTATCTGTCGCGAGCATCGAGGCGAGCCACACGTGGCACACCGCCATGGTTTCGGGGATCGCGCGGTTCGGCGCCGCCGGGGCGCCGCAGCAGTTCGAGGCGCGCGCCGGGTGGATGCCATTGGCGCCGATCACTCTGTCAGGCGAGGTTCGCCAATCCCTGTACAGCTTCGGTCGCCGTGGCGCGCACGCCTATGGGATGGCGGGCCTCGCGTTGCCACTCGGGTTTTCGGCGCGCGCCGAGGTGGCGTGGCGGAAAGATCCACAAGTGGCGCTCATGGCGACCCGCCTCGTGACGCAGCAGCTGGACGTCGCGGGCTGGCTTCGCTTCGACCATCCACGCCTCATGCTTGAAATCGGCCGGGGGCGCCGGGACCCATTTGCCCCGTTCGGATTCGCCGCCGGGATCAAGACGGTCGACTCACTGAGTCCGACACCGCTCACGGAGTTTGTGGCGGCGCGAGCGAGCATTCAGGTTGTCCCCGGTCTGCAACTGTCGGGCTGGTATTTCGATCCGATCGTCGGGGGCGGCGATTTCGAGCCCCCGCGCCACGCGCGCATCTCGGCCGTGTTCTACTCGAAGTTCTGGCGCGTCTTCAAGAGCGGGATCTTTGCGCTGCGCGGTGAGGTCGCCATGGAATCCTGGAGCAGCTCGGCGCTGGGCGGCATCGACAGTGCCGGCACCCACCGCGCGATGACCGGATCGAGCTTCGTCGATACGAACCTCGAGATGCAGCTCGCCGGCGTCACGATCTTCTGGAGCGTGACGAACGTCAACATCATGCGCTCGAGCTACGTGGACGGACTGGGGTATCCGAAGGGCGTGCAGCAGTACGGCGCACGCTGGTTCTTCACGAACTAGCGCAGCCGACTACATTTAAGGCCTTGTGCCGCGCAGTATGACGGGCTTCGGCTCGGCCGAAGATCGGGTGCTCCGCGGACGGTTGCGAATTGAAATCCGCACCGTCAACCACCGCTATTTCAACCCGCAGCTCAAACTGCCGGCGGATCTGGCCGGCGTGGAGAGCGAGATGCGCGAGCGGCTGCGCCAGCTGCTCGCGCGCGGTCATGTGGCGGTAACGGCGCGCTGGGTCGAGGGACCGGGTCCTGAACGGGAGATCACCATAGACCTGTCCCGAGCCAGACAGGTGGTAGCCGCCGCGCAGCAGCTCAAGAAGAAGCTGAAGTTGAAGGGCACGGTCGATCTGGCGTTCGTCGCCCGGCAGCCCGACGTCATGAGCGCGACGAATGGCGGAACCGAGCAGCCGGTTCAGTGGACGGATGTGCAACCCATCGTCGAGCGGGCCGCACGCGACGTCGTCGCGATGCGCGAGCGGGAAGGGCTGGCGCTGGGGACTGAGCTGAACGGCCGTCTTGACGCGCTCGAAGCGGCGGCGCAGACGATCGAAGAGCAGGCGCCGGTCCGACTCAAGGCGGAGCACGAGCGGCTCAAGCGGGCGGTGGTGGAGCTGACGGCACAGGCAGCGGTGGACGAGCAGCGGCTGGCACTCGAGATCGCATTGCTCGCCGATCGCGTGGACATCACGGAGGAGCTGGTGCGGTTCCGCGCGCACGTGGCGGCGGCCCGCGCCGCGCTGCGCTCCGATCAGGCGGTGGGGAAGCAGCTGGGGTTCCTGGCGCAGGAGTTGCTACGCGAGGTCAACACCATGGGCTCCAAGGCGAATGATGCGCGCATCACGCAGACGGTGATCGCGATGAAGGGGGACCTCGAGAAGTTTCGGGAGCAGCTGGAGAACCTGGAGTGACGCCGCGGATAGTCGTCCTGTCCGCGCCATCGGGGGGCGGCAAGACGACGATCGCGAAAGCGCTGCGCGAGCAGCGTCCGGATCGATTTGGATTCTCAGTGTCGGCGACCACCCGCAAACCGCGAGGCGGCGAGAAGGATGGGGTCGATTACTACTTCTGGAAGCCGAATGAGTTTCTCAAGGGCGTGAATCAGGGGAAGTTTCTCGAGCATGCAGAGTATGGTGGAGAGCTGTACGGCACGCTCAGGAGTGATGTCCAAAGGATTCTGGATTCAGGGCGCCATGTACTGCTTGATATTGAAGTCCAAGGTGCTGAGCAGGTCAGGGGATTGGATCAGAACGCACTCACGATCTTCATACTGCCCAGCGATCCGCGAGTCCTTATTCAACGACTGGTCAACCGCGGTAGCGAAACACCAGAGGAGATCCAGCGGCGGTTGGAACGTGCCACATACGAGATAGGACAGGCAACTGAGTTTCATCGCTGGATCAGAAACGATGATCTTGACGAAGCGGTCGGGGCCGTTGTGAGGGCAGTAGAAGACCGTGCGGGTCAGGTCGTTCGCGACAAACATGACATTGCCTGGCTAAACAGTTATTTGAATCAGCTAAAGTCGGAAAAAACTCGAGTGTTGGATGCGATGCACCAAAAGAAAGGTTGAGCAATGCGGATCGTGACACCAGCAGAAGTCGCAGGACAGACGCAGAACAAGTACCTCGGCGTCCTCGTGGCGGCCAAATTCGCGCGCTTCGTGAACGACTTCCCACGCGACCGGTCGGTCGACTGGGAAGAGAAGCTCACCACGCGGGCGTTCGACGAGCTCGTCCGCGGGGGCCTCAAGTACCGCCTGGTGCGGCGGCGGCGCCAGCAGGAAGCCTGATGCGTCACGTCGTGCTTGGGGTAGCGGGTGGTATAGCCTGCTACAAAAGCTGCACACTGGCACGACGACTCACAGAAGCTGGGGCGACGGTGGATGTGGTGATGACCGCCGCGGCCGCCGAGTTCGTGCGTCCCGTGACCTTCGAAGCGCTGACCGGCCGGCCGGTCCTGACGTCGTTGTGGGAACGGGGCCGCGCGCTCGCGCACATCGATCTCGCCAAAGATCCGGATCTCGTCATCGTCGCTCCGGCGACCGCCAACATCCTGGCGCGTGCCGCGATGGGGATGGCCGACGATCTGCTCACCGCGCTGCTGCTCGCGCGCGCCGATCGACCGGTGTTGGCGGCCCCCGCGATGAACGACGCGATGTACGCGAATCCCGCAACCGCGGCAAACATCGCCACGCTGACGCAGCGCGGCTGGCATTTCGTCGGACCGGAAATCGGCGCCCTGGCCGAGGGACCGAGCGAACGGCCGGGGCGGATGAGCGAGCCGGAAGCAATCTTTGCGGCTGCCGAGCGTCTGCTCGGTCACACCAGCACAAGCAAGTGGTCCGGCAAGCGCGTCGTGGTGACGGCGGGCCCGACGCGCGAGCACCTCGATCCGGTGCGCGTGATCACCAATCCGTCGAGCGGTCGCATGGGCTACGCTTTGGCGGAAGCGGCGCGCGAGCGCGGCGCCGACGTCGTGCTCGTCACGGGCCCCACGGAGCTTACGCCGCCGGCCGGTCTCGCTACGACGCACGTCGAGACCACAGAAGAAATGCAGCGCGCGCTCCAGGGACTGGTATCCACTGCCGACGCGCTGATCATGAGCGCCGCGCCGGCGGACTACCGGCCCAAGAGTCACACCGACAGGAAACGCCCGCGCTCGGCGGGGCCGCTAACCGTGGAGCTGGAAGCGACGCCGGACATCCTGAGCTCGCTCAAGCGGCGCAAGGGGATGGTGGTCGTCGGGTTCGCGCTCGAAACAGGGAATGGATTGGCGAACGCGCGGTCCAAGATGCAGAATAAGGCGCTTGATTTCGTGATCCTGAATGACGCCACTGAGCCCGGCGCCGGATTCGAGGTCACGACCAATCGCGTGACGATTCTGGGACGCAACGGTACGCAAGTCGACTTGCCGTTGCTGCCCAAGCGCGACGTGGCCGAACGCATCCTCGACGTGGTGGAAGAAGCGCTTTGAGCGACAGCCGGGCTCTGGCAATCGAATACTTGAAGCAGCAGCGGTTGCTCGGTGGAGATTCGGTGATTCTGACGGTCGGACGGCCTGACGGCCGGACGGCCGAACCTCCACCGGAACCGCCACAACCGACCAAATCTCCGACCATCGAATCGGCCGTCGGGCCGTCCGGCCGTCCGACCGTCCCATCGGGGCTGAGTTTTGATCCGCCCTCCGCGGATTTGTTCGCCACCGATCCTATCCAGCAGACGCGCAGCCTCCAGGACGTCGCGACCCTCATCGCGGCCTGCCGCAAGTGCAAGCTCTGCGAAGCGCGCAGCAACACCGTCCCGGGCGAAGGTCCGGCGACGGCGCGGCTCGTGGTGATCGGCGAAGGACCGGGGCGGACCGAAGACGAAACCGGCCGTCCGTTCGTCGGCAGGGCGGGCGAGCTCCTTACCAAGATTCTCGAAGCCATCAAGCTGCCGCGGGATCAAGTGTTCATTTGCAACGTCGTGAAATGCCGGCCGCCGGAAAACCGGTTGCCGCAGTACGACGAGATCGCGGCATGCCTGCCGTTCCTCTATCGCCAGATCGAGCTGGTCAAGCCGAAGGTGATTCTGGCGATGGGCGGAACGGCCGCGCAGAGCCTGCTCAACACCAAACAGTCGCTTGGCGGGTTACGTAATCAGGTTCACCGGTTCCGTGGCATCCCTGTGGTCGTGACGTATCACCCGGCTGCATTGCTGCGCAACCCCAACTGGAAGAGACCAACCTGGGATGACGTCCGTATCGCCGCTCGCCTCATCGACAACTGAGCGCCCCGGGGGGGGGGGGGTCCTGGGAGCGATGGTGCTCGACCAGGATGCGGCGCTCAAAGCCGCCGAAATCCTGGACGACTCGATGTTTTATCGCGAAGGCCATCGCCTGCTGTTCCGATCGATGTTGTCCCTGACCGAGCGCGGCGACGTCATCGATCCCGTCACCCTGCGCGACGAGCTGAGCCGGCGCGGCGACCTCGACCGAGCTGGGGGGATGGAGTACATCGCGGCGCTGATCGATGTCGTCCCGACCGCGGCGAACGTCGACTACCACGCCAAGATCGTGCGCGACAAGGCGGTGCTGCGCCGCCTGGTCGAAGCCGCCACCGGCATCATCCAGGATGTCTACGAAGGGCACGGCACGGCGGGCGAGGTGCTCGACAATGCCGAGCACCGGGTGTTTCAGGTGGCGCAGTTCCGCCGCGCCGAAGAGTTCATTCGAATCAAGGAGCTGATTTGGCCGACGATGGAGCGGATCGAGCAGCTCCAATCGGGCTCGGGCTCGGTCACCGGCGTGCCGAGTGGTTTCGTCGATCTCGATCGTCTGACGGCCGGCTTTCAGCGCGCCGATCTCGTCATCCTGGCTGCCCGTCCCTCGATGGGCAAAACGGCGCTCGCGCTCAACATCGTGCAGCACGCGGCGATCGAGCATAACACCAGGGTCGCGTTCTTCTCGATCGAAATGTCCAAGGACCAGCTGGTGCAGCGGCTGCTCTGCTCCGAGGGCCTGGTCGATGCCCAACGTCTGCGCCGCGGGCAGCTGCGCGATGACGACTATCCCAAACTGGCGCGGGCCGCCGGATTGCTCGGCACGGCGCCGATCTGGATTGACGATTCCCCCTCCCTGACGCCGCTGGCCATGCGGTCGAAAGCACGCCGGTTGAAGGCCGAGCACGACATTGCCCTCGTGATCGTGGACTATTTGCAGTTGATGCAGGGGCCCGGCGACGTCGAGAATCGCCAGCAGGAGATCTCGTACATCTCACGATCGCTCAAGGCGCTCGCGAAAGAGCTCGATGTTCCGGTCGTCGCCATCTCGCAGCTCTCGCGCGCGCCGGAGCAGCGCGGCGGCGAGCACCGGCGGCCGCAGCTCTCGGATCTCCGTGAATCGGGAGCGATCGAGCAGGACGCCGACGTCGTCTGCTTCATCTACCGGCAGGAGTTCTACGATGGCCCGGTCGATCCCAAGACGAACGAGAGCATCGAAGGCATCGCGGAGGTGATCGTCGGCAAGCAACGCAACGGCCCGACGGGCACCGTGAAGCTGCACTTCAAGAAAGAGTACACGCGCTTCGACAACTACAGCGCGCGCGAGGCTCCCCCCCCGCTGGAGGCTGGGCGTGTCTAAGGGCAAGTCGGTTTTCCGCTGCACCGAATGTGGCGCGGACCAGCCGAAGTGGGGTGGTAAATGTGACGCATGTGGCGCATGGAACTCCCTTGTCGAGGAACCAATCCGTCGGACCGTCGGACGGTCGGACCGTCGGACCGCCTCGTCCGAGAGTCAGACAGTCCGACTGTCCGACCTTGGCAGTACGAAGTTGCAGCGCTGGCAGACCGGCCTCGCCGAGTTCGACTTCGTCCTCGGCGGGGGAATCGTGCCCGGCTCAGTCGTGCTCGTCGGCGGCGAGCCGGGAATCGGCAAGTCCACCCTGCTGATGCAGTGCGCGGCTCGACTCGAAAGCCAGGGCGTCTCGACGCTCTACGTCTCGGGCGAAGAGTCGCCAGACCAGCTGCGCCTGCGCGCCGATCGCCTACAGGAAGACGCCGGCGGCATTCACGTCCTGGGTGAAACGCGCCTGGAATCGATTCTCCATCACGCCGCGCAGCTGAAATCGAGCGTCGTGCTGCTCGACTCGGTGCAGACGACCTATACCGAAGAGCTCGAGGGCGCGCCCGGCAACGTCGGCCAGGTGCGTGAGTGCGCCGCCCGGCTGATGCGCTTCGCCAAGGAATCGGGACCCGCCGTGCTGCTCGTCGGGCACGTAACCAAGGGTGGCGGGATCGCCGGACCGAAGACGCTCGAGCACATCGTGGATACGGTGCTGTACTTCGAGGGAGAGGCCACGCTCGATCACCGCATCCTGCGCGCGGTGAAGAACCGATTCGGGTCGGTGGACGAGATCGGCGTGTTCCAGATGACGGGATCGGGTCTCGAGCCCGTCGCGAACCCGGCCGCGGCATTCCTCGCCGGCCGCACCACCGGCGCATCCGGGTCGGCGGTGACAGCGCTGATGGAAGGGACGCGCCCGATGCTCGTCGAAATCCAGGCGCTTGCCTCGAAAGCGGGATTCGGCACGCCGCAGCGCGTCGCGACCGGTCTCGATCACCGCCGCCTCGCGCTGCTCCTGGCGGTGCTCGAGCGGCGGGGTGGCCTGCCGTTTGGGAGTCTCGACGTTTTTGTGAATGTGACTGGTGGCGTCCGGCTGGTTGAGCCATCAACCGACCTTGCCGTCCTTGCCGCCCTTGTCTCCACCGTCCATGATCGCCCGGTCCCGGCCGATGCATTGTTCCTCGGCGAGGTAGGCCTGGGCGGCGAAATCCGTCCGGTCGCCGGCGTCGAGCGGCGGCTCGCCGAAGCGGCGCGCCAGGGCTTTCGCCGCGTGTTCTTATCGGCCCGGTCCCGCGGAACCGCGGGCGACCTCGAGGTCATCGGGCTGGAGGGAATTGGTGAGCTCACCCGCCGTCTCGCAGCCTGACGTCGGGGTCGTAATCGTGGCGGCGGGGGCGGGCGTGCGGGCGGGCCCTGGCGAGCCCAAGCAGTTCCGTCCCATCCTTGGTGTCCCGATGCTGCTGCGCGCACTCCGTCCGTTCACCGGTCATCCGGAAGTGCGGCAGGTCGTCGTGGCGCTGCCACCGGGATACGCCGAGCGGCCACCCGAGTGGCTCGGCAAATTGCGCGGCGAGCGGCTGGGTTTCGTGCCGGGTGGTGCACAGCGCGTCGATTCGGTCCGCGCGGGACTCGAAGCGTTGTCCGAGGACGCCACGATCATTCTGGTGCACGATGCCGCGCGGCCGTTCGTGAGCCGTGGGACAATCGACGCGGTCATCGCACGCGCACGCGCGGGCGTCGGCGCCGTCGCGGCGGTCCCGACGTCCGACACACTCAAGGAGATCGGCCAGGGTCCCCCTCGCCCGACGCCTCGCATCACCCGCACCGTCGACCGCGAGCGGATCTGGCGCGCGCAGACGCCGCAGGGCTTCCCGCGGCAGATGTTGCACGACGCATACGCGCAGCTTGGTGCCCCCGCGAACGGCGGAGCACCCGGTGACGACGCGGAGGTGTGCGAGCGGGCAGGATTTCCGGTGGAGCTGATTCCCGATTCGCCGTACAACTTCAAGGTCACCACAGCCGACGACTTCCGGATCGCCGAGGCTCTTGCTCGTGAGCTGCGGTGATTCCCGTCCCGTTTCAATCGGATTCGGAGATTGCCACTGCAATCCCCAACGTTGTGAGGCATCTTGGAAAAGGGGGCTTGCTCGCGTATCCGACGGAGACGGTGTACGGCCTCGGATCGCGGGCGCTGCAGGCGGACGTCGCGGCACTCGCGGCGCTGAAGGGCCGCTCAGCCCGCAAGCCCTTCCTCTTATTGATCAGCGATCGGGCAATGGCTGAGGCGCAGGGGCTGGCGTTCAATGCGTCGGCCGATGCCTTGGCCCGCGCTTTCTGGCCAGGCCCGCTCACGCTTGTGCTTCCCGGCGGCTCCGGTCGGCTTCCCGATCTGTTGCGTGGCCCCGATGGCGGCATCGCGGTGCGCTGGACGTCGCATCAGGCGATCGCCGCACTCGTCGCGGCGCTGGGCGCGCCGTTGACGTCCACCTCGGCGAATCTCCCCGGCCAGCCGCCCGGGGCCGGCGCCGACGCCATCGCCCGCGACTTCGCGCCGGCGGTGGAATCCGGTCAATTGCTCGTGCTCGACGGCGGGGTGCTAGGGAACCGGCCACCTTCGACCGTGGTTGATTGCACGCGACCGCGGGCGCAGATCGTGCGCGAGGGAACGCTCAGCGTGCACGAGCTGCGGCGCGCCGTCGGTCGCCTCGCACCATGATCCAGCACGTCCTGTTCGTCTGTACCGGCAACATCTGCCGCAGCCCGCTCGCCGCCTCGCTGCTCGAGCGCGCCCTCAAGGAGCGCGGCCTCGAAGTGACCGTGACGTCGGCGGGAACGGGAGCGTGGGACGGCGCGCCCGCATCCGAAGGCGCCTACCTCGTCGGCCTCGAGCGGGGCCTCGATCTCTCGGGGCATCGGGCACGCCTCCTGACGCGTGAGCTGGTCGAGCGCGCCGACTTGATCCTCACCATGGCACGCCATCATCGCGCGCGCGTGGACGAGCTGGGTGGTGAGGGCCGAGTCTTCGTGCTGGGCGAGTACGCGGGCAAGGGCGCCGACGAAGTCAGTGATCCCTTTGGCGGCGATCTCGGTGTGTATCGCGACACCTGCCAGGAGCTCGAGGCCCTCGCGGCCGCGGTGGCAGATCGCCTCGCGGCTGAGAGCAAGAGTGGAGATAAGCGCTAAGACGCGTCTGCTCACGGTCATCGGTGACCCGGTGGCCCATTCGCTCTCCCCCGCGATGCACAACGCCGCGTGTCGAGCGCTCGGGGTCGATGCGGTCTACGTGGCGCTGCGAGTGTCGGCGGAAGCGCTGCCCGCGGTGCTCGCGATGCAGGCGGCGATCGGCGGTGCAGGGAACGTTACCATCCCGCACAAGGAAGCAGTTGAAGGATCCGTCGCGCGGAAAACGGATGTCTGCGCGCGCGTCGGCGCATGCAATACGTTCTGGACCGATGACGGGGAGCTCGTCGGCGATAACACCGATGTGTTCGGCGTTGCCGCGGCGCTCGATCGAATCGGAGCGACCCATAAAGGAGAACGGTGGCTAGTGGTTGGAACCGGGGGCTCGGCGCGCGCGACCGCGGTGACCGCGGCCGACCGCGGCGCCACCCTGTTCGTGCGCTCGCGGGATGGCTCGCGTGCGAAGGCGTTTGCCGCGTGGGCGACCGGCATTGGCGTTCCGACGACGGTCGCCACCGGGGGGGCGGCCATCGAGGTCGACGTCGCGATCAACGCCACGCCGCTGGGTCTGGCGGGACACGATCCACTCCCGGTGGACGTCAACCACATCCCCGGTGTGCAACGAGCCCTGGACCTGGTCTACGCGCCGGGTGAAACACGGTGGGTGCACGTCCTCCGCGAACGCGGGATCGAGGCCACCGACGGCCGCGAGATGCTCGTGCGGCAAGGCGCAGCGGCGTTCGAACGGTTTTTCCCCGGCACCGCCGCACCGACAGAGGTGATGCGCGCTGCCGTACAGCGCGCGCTCCGTGTTTAGCGTTGCAGTCGAGCAGCTTCTTCTTCCCGCGGAGTGCCTGCTGTGCCACGCGCTGCTGGGCCAACGCGACGCGGGGAGAATTGTCTGTCCGCTGTGCCGCCAGCGGTGGAGAGCGGTGCGGCCGCCCTGGTGCGAACGCTGCGGACAGCCTGAGCCCCATTTCGGCGCCTGCCGGTTGTGTCCCAACTGGCCAGCCGCGCTCACATCGGTGCGATCGGCGGTCTGGCTCGACGAAGGCGCGCGGCCGGCCGTGCACGCCCTGAAGTACGGCGGGTTGCCGCGCATCGCCGACGACTTGGCGGCGGCGATGCTGCCCATGCGGCCTGCGACCGACAGACCGTCAGCCCTAATCCCGATTCCACTCGCCCGAACGCGCCTGCGCGAGCGGGGCTACAATCAGAGTGAGGTGCTGGCGCGCGCGCTCGCCCGGCAATGGCGCATTCCCGTGCTTCTTGACGTGCTCGTTCGCACGCGAGAGACACCGACGCAAACGGCGTTGACACCGGAGACGCGCCTAGCGAACGTCGCAGGGGCCTTCGGAATCAAAAATGTCCAATGCTCAATGATCAATGATCATTCTACATTGATCATTGTCGATGACGTGTTCACCACCGGCGCCACACTTGCCGAAGCAGCGAGAGCATTAGAGCAGGCCGGCGCGACGCGAATCAGGGGCGTCACATTTGCCCGCGCGGCAATTCCAGACTTCACTTAAGGGGAGAGTCATGGCGGTTCGGGTAGGGATCAATGGGTTCGGCCGCATCGGGCGGAACGTGTTGCGTGCGGCGACGATGGCCAAGCAAACCGAGATTGAGTTCGTGGGGGTCAACGATATCACCGATACGAAGACCCTTGCACATCTGCTGAAATACGACTCAGTCCACGGGCGCTTCCCCGGCACCGTCGATGGGAAAGGCGACGCGCTGGTCGTCAACGGCAAGCAAATCAAGGTGTCGGCCATCAAGGAGCCCGAGAAGCTTCCCTGGAAGGACCTCGGCGTTGAACTCGTGCTCGAGAGCACCGGGCGCTTCACCGATAAAGAGAGCGCGTCCAAACACCTGACCGCGGGAGCCAAGAAAGTCGTGATCTCCGCGCCGGCCAAAGGCGAAGACATCACGATTGTGATGGGCGTCAATCACGAGCAATACGATCCCGCCAAACACAACATCATCTCCAACGCGTCGTGCACCACCAACTGCCTCGTACCCGTCGTGAAAGTCGTGATGGACAGCTTCGGCTTCAAACATGGCTTCATGACGACGGTGCACAGCTACACGAACGACCAGCAGATCCTTGACCTGCCGCACAAGGATCTGCGGCGCGCGCGTGCCGCCGCGTTGAGCATCATTCCCACCACGACCGGCGCCGCCAAGGCAACCGGCTTGGTGCTCCCCGAGGTGAAGGGCAAGATCGACGGCATCTCGCTGCGCGTGCCTACACCGGACGTGTCGATCGTCGATCTCACGGCCGAAGTCGAGCGGCCGACGACGGTGGATGCCGTGAACGCCGCGTTCAGGCAGGCCGCCGCGGGGAAGCTCAAGGGCATTCTCGAGGTCAGCGACGAGCCGCTCGTTTCCGTGGACTACATCGGCAGCCTGTACTCGAGCGTCGTCGACAGCATGTCCACCGCCGTCATCGACGGCACGCTGGTGCACGTCTCGTCGTGGTATGACAACGAGATGGGGTACTCCGCGCGCTGCGTGGATCTCCTCGCCTACATCGGACGCCGCCGTTGAAGAAACGGAGCCTGCGGGATCTTCCCCCGCAGGCGCTGGACGGCAAACGGGCACTCGTGCGGGTCGACTTCAACGTCCCGCTGAAGAACGGCAAGGTCAGCGACGACACGCGACTGCGCGCCTCGTTGCCTACAATCGAGTATCTGCGCGAAAAGGGCGCGCGCGTCGTGCTGCTCTCGCACCTCGGCCGGCCCAAGGGCGGTCCTGACCCGCAGTACTCGCTCAAACAAATCGTCCGCGATCTGGAGACGCTGCTCGGCGTGCCTGTCGAGTTCATCGCCGATCCGGCAACGGGCGTCGCCGCGACGCGGCGGCTGCCACGCGGCGGCGTCGCCCTGGTCGAGAACACCCGCTTCTGGCCGGGCGAGGAGAAGAATGATCCCGACCTCGCCAAAACATTCGCGGCACTGGGCGATCTGTATGTGAATGATGCATTCGGCTCGGCGCATCGCGCGCATGCCTCCACGGAAGCGGTCGCGCATCTCCTCAAGCCCGCGGTCGCCGGGTTCTTGATGGAGAAGGAGCTGCAGTATCTGGGCAAGCTGCTCACGGACCCCAAGCACCCCTTCGTCGCCGTGCTGGGCGGCGCCAAGATATCAGGGAAGATCGATGTGATCCGTTCGCTGCTGCCTCGGGTCGACGAGCTGCTGATCGGCGGCGCCATGGCCTGCACATTCTTCGCCGCCATGGGACTCGAGGTCGGCTCGTCGCTCGTCGAGCCCGATCGCATTGCGCTCGCCAAGGAGCTGCTCGCGTCGAGTGGCAAGAAGCTGATCCTGCCGCGTGGCGCCGTGATTGCTCCATCGCTCGAGCGTGCGAGTGAGAACCGCTCCGTGGCTGCCGACGCGATACCGAAGGGATGGGCGGTCTACGACATCGATCCCGCGACGCAGCATGACTTCCGGGCGCGCCTGCTGCGCGCCAAGACGATCTTCTGGAACGGGCCGATGGGCGTGTTCGAGACGCCACCGTTTGATGCAGGCACGCGCGCGATCGCGACGGCGCTCGCCGAGGCGGGGAAGAAGGGCGCTGTGACAGTCGTGGGCGGTGGGGACTCGGTCGCCGCCGTCGCGGGGATGGAGGATCAGCTCACCCACGTGTCGACAGGCGGCGGTGCGTCGCTGGAGTTCTTGGAAGGGAAGGAATTGCCGGGCGTGGCGGCGCTGGAGGACGCGTGAGGTCCCTCGTCTTCGCCGCAAACTGGAAGATGAATGTGGGTCCACTCGAGGCCCGCGAGTACCTCCACGCGTTTTTTGCCGCGGGCGAGATTCCACACGAGCGCTCTGTCTGGTTCTTTCCTCCAGCCGTTTCGATCGAAGCGGTTTCTCAGGGTATTTCGGGCCATCGGAACGTCATGGTCGGCGCGCAGGACATCCATTGGGAGCCCAAAGGCGCGTTCACGGGAGCGACGTCGGGGCCACTAGCTGCGCAGGCGGGCGCGAGACTGACGCTCATAGGCCATTCCGAACGCCGCCACGTATTCGGCGAGACTGACGAGCAGACCGGCCAGAAGATGTCGGCCGCGCTCGCGGCTGATCTCAAGCCAGTGCTGTGCGTTGGCGAGACACTCGTCCAGCGTGAAGCAGGCGAGACCATGGCGGTCATCATTCGGCAGCTTGAGGCCGCGCTCGCTGGACGCGACGGCATGGGCCGAGTGACGATTGCGTACGAGCCGGTGTGGGCGATCGGGACCGGTCGGAACGCCACGCCCAAGGATGCCGCCGAAGTACACACAGCGATCCGGACGTGGCTGAAGGAGCATTTCCCGGCCATCGCGAGATTCCTGATCCTCTACGGTGGCAGCGTCAATCTAAAGAACACCGCGGAGCTCCTCGCAGAGGATGAGTTGGACGGTGTGCTTGTCGGCGGAGCGTCGCTCGATCCCCGTGGCTGGGCGCAGCTTGTGCGCACCGCCGTAGCCTAGGTATCTTGCCCCGCGCATGTACGGAATCCTCGTTGGCATCCTCATTCTCGACTCGCTGATCCTCGCGACCGCTGTGCTGTTGCAGGCGGGGCAGGGCGGCGGGCTCGCGAGCATGGGTGGCGGCGCCGGCACCGAAACGATCATGGGCGGGCGTCAGGCGACCACGTTGCTGACCAAGGTCACGTGGTGGACCGCGGGGATCTTTCTGTTTCTGGCGCTGGTGCTGACGTTCATGTCGTCGGGGGGCACACAAGTCCACTCGGTCCTCGAAGGCCAGGGTCAGACGCCCACGCCGGTGGCGCCCAAGCCGCTCCCGATTGAAACTCAACCGACGGCGCCTCCTGCTCCACCTCCGGCGCCTCAGCCGCCTAGCAATCGCCGGCCGTAGCCCCCCCCCAGCACCCGCTTACGTCCTCTTAGAGGACGGCGCCTGGTTCCCCGGAACGGCGCCGCTCCCGTTTGAGCCGGCCTACGCGGAAGTCGTCTTCACCACGAATCTGAGCGGTTATCAGGAGGTGTTCACCGACCCCTCCTATCTCGGGCAGATCGTGGTCATGACGGCGCCGATGATCGGCAATTACGGCATCAATCCCGAAGACGTCGAATCCGATCGCCCGCGCGTCGCCGGCGTCGTGGTGCGCGAGCTGTCGGCCACGCCTTCGAACTGGCGCTCCACCGGCACGCTGCTCGACTGGCTCGCGGACGCAAAAGTTCCCCTGGTCGCGGACGTCGATACGCGCCAGCTCACCAGATACATCCGTTCGCGCGGCGCGATGCGCGGCGTGCTCGCGTTGGGTGAGAAGCCCAGTGAAGCGATCAGCACCGCACTGGCGGCATCGCCGTCGATGAACGGACTCGACCTCGCGAGTCTCGCGACGATTCCCAAGGCGTACAGCGAGGGGCCGTCTCCCGCGAGCGCCGCGCATCATGTGGTCGCGTTCGACTTCGGGATGAAGCGCAACATCCTGCGGCTGTTCGTGCAGCACGGCTGCCGCGTCACGGTCGTACCGGCGGCGACGACTGCGGCGCAGACTCGCGCCTTGAAGCCTGACGGCGTCTTCCTGTCGAACGGGCCCGGCGACCCCGCAGCCGTCGGTTACGCGATCGATACAATTCGGACGCTGGCGGACGGGAAGCTGCCGATCTTTGGCATTTGTCTCGGCCATCAGCTGCTCGGCCTGGCGATGGGAGGCGAGACGGTCAAGCTGCCCTACGGCCACCGCGGGGGGAATCATCCGGTGCGCGATCTTGCGACGGGACAAGTACTTATCACGTCCCAGAATCATGGATTCGCGGTGCGGGGAGAGACGAGTGGCGTTCCTGGCGCGAAGTCTCTTGAGGTCACCCACCTTAACCTCAACGACGGAACGGTCGAAGGAATAAAGCACCGGGAGTACCCGATTTTTGCCGTCCAGTACCACCCGGAGGCGTCGCCGGGCCCACATGACGCCCAAGGACACTTTCAACAATTCCTACAAGCTCTTGACACTAAATAAGTAAGCCCGTATCATAGCCCCCGACTTTTGCATCCCGGCAGACGTTCGGGGGGGACCAATGACGAAGGCCGATCTGGTCGAAAAGGTCACCGCGCAAATCGCTCGCACCGCAGGTCCCCTCATTTCAAAAAAGGACTGTGCGCGGGTCGTAGACTCCTTCCTCGATGCCGTCAAAGCCGCGCTGGCTGAGCAGCATAACATTGAGATACGCGGATTTGGGACGTTCAAAATCCGTCAGCGGAAGACGCGTATGGCACGTAACCCGCGCACTGGTGATCCAGTCGAGGTCGCGGCGCGCCCGGTGCCTGTCTTCAAGCCCAGCAAGGAGTTGCGCGCGATGGTCGCGGACGCCAGCGCGAAAGTTTCGTCGT
>WNEY01000221.1_pt1 | contig 31781 bp, 19 predicted proteins | sample 5400531 | NCBI WGS metagenome assembly WNEY01 (sample SAMN13153338, study PRJNA577476) | soil metagenome | isolation source: 200 cm saprolite under Douglas fir tree site 1 | place: USA:California | collected 2015-04-18
AAACGGATGTCCGCCGATGGCAACTCGATCATGGGTGGCAGCTCAGGAACGCCGCCGCCGCGACGAAGAGCCACCAGGGTGGTCGCGGGCCAAGCATCAGCCGTCTCCGGGATTCACGAAAAGAGACTGAGGATTATACTACGTTGACGGAGGGGTTAGCGTATGCTAACCTCTCGGCAGGATGAAAGCCACGCCTCCCTTCTACATCCGCCAGGACGACGCTCCGGCCAAGCGGCAGATCCTCCGTGCCGCTATGAAGCTGTTCAGCGAACGTGGATTTGCGGCCACGAGCATTCGTGACATTGCCAAAGAGAGCGGCTACACCAATCCTGCGCTGTACAAACATTTTGCGAGCAAGGAGGAGTTGGCTTTGCATCTCTTCGAAACCTGTCACCGCCGCATGTGGGCCAGGTGCAACTCGGCAGTCGTTTCTGCGAAAGGCTTCGATGACAAGCTGGAAGGGTACATCGGCCAATGGCTCGAGCTCGTCGACGAGCATCCGGAAGTCGTCGCATTCCTGTCCGACAGCGCGCGCGTTCTCTGGCCGAAGGCGAGCCCGACCGTTCGCCGACAGACCATGATTGGACTGGCTCGGTCTCTGATGGTCAAGGCGCAACCCCGTCGCGGCACGTCAGCGGTGAACCCCGACCTTGCGGCCGCCAGTCTGCAGGGAACGCTCGCCGAGCTGACCCGCATGCTTCAGGTCGGCGTGGTGGCCGGACCGGCCGTGCGGTGGAAGGATGAGCTTGTCGCACTCTTTCGGAGGATCGGCGCCTGATTTTTTTTGAGCCTGCGGTTAGCAAACGCTAACGCGCTGTGCCGCTGAATCGAATGGAGGTGTCCAATGTTTGCTATTGACCACGCCACAACCGCATTGCTCGTCAAGCGTCGATACCCTTCAGTACCGATGACGCCTCTGCTCGTCTCGGTTCAGGCCATGGAGTTGGCCTGGGTGGGACTCAATTACCTCGGCATCGAACGAACGACGACGGAGACCACCGTTCGGAGCGTCGCGGATATCCACCTTGCCTACATGCCCTATTCGCACTCGGTCGGCACCGCGGTCGGCGCTGCGGTCCTCGTGTGGCTGATCATAGAGAAGGGATTCGACCGGGCCGCTCTGGGCCGTGCCATCGGCCTCGGCATTGTGTCGCATCTGATCCTCGACCTTGCGACACACGGCCGCGACATCGTGCTCTGGCCTGGGTGGTCGACGCCGAAGCTGGGGCTGGGTCTCTACGAGGCCGCGCCGTTCGCCGCGTTCATCGTCGAGGTTCTCTACGGCATCTGCTGTTGGCACGTCTACCGAGGGGGCCCCGGCCTGTTCGCTCTCATCAGCCTCGGCAACCTTGCGAACTTGTCGATTCTGTCGGCGGTTATTCCGGGCCCGGAGCAATACCTGGCTGGTCACCCGATGCTCGTTGTGACTTTTATCTTCGTGCAGATCGTGGTGACACTGGTGCTCGTCCGCGTGCTTGCGCATCCCAGGACACCCGCATCGACTGCGGCGGGACGCCTTCCCGTCCTGCGATCCGAAATGGAAGTGCGGTAGTGAAATCGTACAAACGTGCAGAGGACGGCTACGCCAACACGAAGGCGAACGCGAAATCGCGCCGCACGTTCTACAGCGATGTGGGCAATGGATAGTTTCCGCACGTCCACGACGGACGAGCTCGAGCCCGCTCAGAACGTCACGGCTCGTGGACTCCTTACGGTGGAACATGTTACCCTCCCGCGGGGTCGTTTGTGTCTCCAGTGACTCGAGACGGGCCGCTTGTTGCATCCATGGAGAGGTGCATGAAGGTGACGACGCTGTGTCTCGGCATCATCCTGCTGGCGGGCGGGAACGCGGCCGGACAATCTGCCTCGGCCGCTTCACCGCCCTCTCACCAGGGCCTCGTCGACAGGTATTGCGTCGGGTGCCATAACAGTACGAGAGCGTCGGGTGGCTTCTCCTGGGCCACGATCGATCTCAGCAACCCCGCGCTGAACGCCGAAAAATCCGAAAGAGTGATCCGCAGGCTGCGGGCCGGGCTGATGCCGCCGGCCGGCGCGCCGCGGCCGGGCGCCGCGGCTGCGAAGGCGCTGGCGTCGGCCATGGAGGCCGCGATCGATCGTTCAGCCGCCGAGCGGCCGTATGCCGGTGCGCCCGAGCTTCACCGGCTGAATCGCACCGAGTACCGCAACTCCATTCGCGATCTGCTCGGCCTCGACGTCGACGTGTCGGCCGTGCTGCCCGCCGACGAGATGGGGCGCGGCTTCGACAACATGGCCGATGCGCTGGCCGTGACGCCAGCCCTCGTGCAAGGCTACGTGCGCGCGGCGAGCAAAATCAGCCGCGACGCGGTGGGCGATCCCCACGTCGCGCCCACGATGTCGATGTACACGGTGCCGAAAGTGGTGAATCAGATGCGCCACGTCGACGGCGCGCCGCTCGGCACGCGCGGCGGCACGTCGGTGGTCCACAACTTCCCCGCGAACGGCGAGTACACGTTCAAGCTGACGTTCTATTACGACTTCCTCGAAACGCTGTACGGACAGAGCCTGCCATCCAATCTGCAGGGACAGCAGATCGAAGTATCGGTCGACGGCGCACGCGCGGCGCTGTTCACGATCGATCCGACCATCCCGGAAACGAAGAACATCCTCACGACGCCGCGCATCCAGATCGCCGCCGGCCCGCATCGCGTGTCGGCGGCCTTCATCGCGAAGTTCGACGGCCCGACGGAGGACGAGTTCCGGCAGATCGAACGGTCGATGGTGGACATCAGCGCGGGCGTGCCCGGCCTCATCGCGCTGCCGCATCTGCAGTCGATGACGATTGCGGGTCCGTACGCGGTGACGGGAATCGCCGAGACGCCGAGCCGGCGCCGGATCTTCACGTGCACGCCGACCTCCAGCCGCGACGAGGCCAGCTGCGTGCAGCAGATCGTCACGAGGCTCGCGCGACAGGCCTTCAGGAGGCCGGCCACCGACGAGGACACCGAGTTCATCCTTGGTTATTACCGCGAGGGCCGGAAGGACGGCGGCTTCGAGGGCGGAATCCGGATGGCGGTGCAGGCGATCATCGCCCACCCGAAGTTCCTGTTCCGGATGGAGCGGACGCCGTCGACGGCGGCGCCCGGCACCAACTTCCGGCTCGACGACATGGAGCTGGCGTCGCGGCTGTCGTATTTCCTGTGGAGCAGCGCCCCCGACGATCAGCTCCTGACGACGGCCGCGCACGGCCAGTTGAAAGACGCCGCGGTGCTCGAGCGCGAGGTTCGCCGCATGCTCGCCGACCGGCGATCGGCGGCCCTCGTCGACAACTTCGCGTACCAGTGGCTGCGCCTCCAGAACATCAAGGAAGTCGACCCTGACGGCGGGCTCTTCCCGCAGTTCAGCCGCAACCTCGGGCAGTCGATGACGCGCGAGACCAAGCTGCTCTTCGACACGATCATGCGCGAGGATCGGAGCATTACCGAGCTGCTCACGGCCAACTACACCTTTGTCGACGAAGTGCTCGCGACCCATTACGGCATCCCGAACGTGCAGGGGAGCGCGTTCCGGCGCGTGGCCGTCACCGATCCCAACCGCCTCGGGCTGCTGGGACATGGCAGCGTGTTGACGCTGACGTCGCTCGCGAATCGGACCTCGCCGGTGCTTCGCGGCAAGTACGTGATGGAAGTGCTGCTTGGCGTGCCGCCGCCGCCGCCGCCGGGCAACGTGCCGCCGCTGATGGAGAACGTCGAAAACGAGAAGGCGTTGCCGGTGCGGGAGCGGCTGGCCGCGCACCGCGTGAACCCCGCCTGCGCGTCGTGTCACAACATGATGGACCCGATTGGCCTGGCGCTCGAGAACTTCAACGCCATCGGGCTCTGGCGCTCGCATGACAGCGGCGCTCCAATCGATCCCGCCGGACAGATGTACGACGGCACGAAGCTCGACGGCCCCGTCAGCCTCCGGACCGCGATTCTGAACCGGTCCGATGCGTTCGTGACCAGCTTCACGGAGAGCTTCCTGGCCTACGGCCTCGGGCGGCTGGTCGATTATCGCGACATGCCGGCGGTGCGCGCCATCGAGCACCACGCGGCGAACAACGAGTACCGCTTCTCCTCGTTCGTGCTGGGCATCGTGAAGAGCGTGCCCTTCCAGATGAGGAAGGCGGACGAAGTCGTTACGACGGTACTGGACAGGTAAGGAGCGTCGACCTCCATGTTCATCACGAAAACCCACCTCTCGCGGCGGACCGTCCTGCGTGGCATGGGCGCCACCATCGCGATGCCGTTTCTCGACGCGATGGTGCCGGCGCAGACGCCGCTGCGCAGGACCGCGGCGGCGCCGCGCACGCGCCTGGCCTGCATCGAGATGGTGCACGGCTGCGCCGGCAGCACGCAGTACGGCATCGACAACCACTACTGGATGCCGGCGTCGGAAGGCGCGGGCTTCGAGTTCACGACGATCCTGAAGCCGCTCGAGCCGTTCCGCGACTACCTCACAGTCGTGACGCAGACGGACCTGCGCGCGGCCGAAGCGTGGTCCGCCGCGGAGGAAGGCGCCGACCACTTCCGGTCGAGCGCGGTGTTCCTCACGGCGGCGCACCCGAAGCAGACCGAAGGGTCCGACGTGCAGGCCGGTACATCGATCGATCAACTGTACGCTCAGCGCTTCGGGCAGGACACGCCGCTGCCGTCGCTGCAGCTCGGCATCGAGAACGTCGACGCGGCAGGCGCCTGCGGATTCAACTACGCCTGCGTCTACTCGGGCCCGATCAGCTGGTCGTCTCCGACCACGCCGATGCCGATGACCATCGATCCTCGGATGGCGTTCGAGAACCTTTTCGGCGACGGCGGATCGCCAACCGATCGCGCGGCGCGCCAGAAAGCCAACCGGAGCATTCTCGACGGCATCGTCCGCGAGATGGGCCGGCTGCGGAGCGACCTGGGCGCGCGCGACCAGGTCCGGGTCAACAGCTACCTCGAGAGCGTCCGCGAGATCGAGCGGCGCATCGAGAGGATCGAGCAGCACAATGCCAGCGGCGCGCACCGTGAGCTGCCGTCGGCGCCCATCGGCGTGCCCGACTCCTGGGAAGAGCACGTGCGCCTGATGTTCGATCTGCAGGTGCTGGCGTTCTCCTCGGAAGCGACGCGCGTCTCGTCGTTCAAGTTGAGCCGCGACACGAGCAATCGCGTGTTTGCGGAGAGCGGCATCAAGGCGCCTTTCCACGCGCTGTCACACCACGGGTCGCTCCCGTCGAAGATCACCGAGTACGCGAAGCTGAACGTGTACCACATGGGCCTGTTGCCGTACTTCCTGGACAAGCTGAAGAACACGCCGGACGGCGACGGCAACCTGCTGGATCACACGCTCGTCCTGTGGGGCAGCCCGATGGGCGATTCCAACGTACACGCGCACAAGCGCCTGCCGGTGCTGCTGGCCGGTCACGCCGGCGGGCAGGTCAAGGGCAACAACCACGTCAGATGCAAGGACGAAACGCCGTACGCCAACGTCCTGTTGACCATGCTGCGCAAGCTCGGCGTCGATCAGGACAAGATTGGCGACAGCACGGGTGAGGTGGCGCTATGAAAACGCTCGCGACCATCCTTCTTGCTGGACTCGCCGGCGCCGCCTCGGTCTCGGCCGGCGACCTCGACACGCGGCTGATCGATGCCGTGAAGCAGCGCGATGCCGCCGCGGTTCGGGCGCTGATCGACAGCGGTGTGGACGTGAACGTCGCCGACGGCGACGGGAGCACCGCGCTGCATTGGGCGGCGTCGGTCGGCGATGTGGCCGCGGCCGAAGCGCTGCTCAAGGCGGGCGCGAGCGTCAAAGCCTCAACGCGTATCGGCGCCATCACGCCGCTGCTGATGGCCGCCCGTCATGGCAACGCCGCCCTCGTCCGCGCGCTGCTCGAAGCGGGAGCGCGTGCAGACGAGGTCAATGCCAACGGCACGACCGCGTTGATGCTGGCGGCGGCGGCTGGCAGCGCGCCCGCTGTGACGCTGCTCGTCGACCGCGGCGCCGACCCCAACGCGAAAGAGGCCACCAACGGGCAGACCGCGCTGATGTTTGCCGCGGCGCGAAACAGCGCCGAGGCGATCCGCGTGCTGCTGCAGCGGCGCGCCGACCCGCGCATTGCCACCACCGTGGTGAAGCTGGCGCGCGTGCGCGTCGACGCCAACGGCGATCCCCTGCCGGTCGAGGAGAAGCCGGCCGCGAACGAGCCGGCGAAAGAGTCGGCAGACAAGGATCCGGGCGTCGGCTTCAACAAGGATGGCCAGCCGCGGCGGTATCGGGACGGTGAAGAGCGGGTCTTCGGCGCCACCGTGATTGGCGGCATGACCGCACTGCACTTCGCGGCGCGCGAAGGCCACGCCGAGGCCGTGCGCGCGCTGGTGGACGGCGGCGCCGGGGTCAACCTCGTGACCGGCGGCGAGAAGACGTCGCCGATCGTCGAGGCGATCATCAACGGGCACATGGACATCGCGAAGTTCCTGCTGGATCGCGGCGCCGACCCGACGCTCGCGAACGTCGACGGCTTGACCCCGCTCTATGCCGCCGTCGACATGCGGTGGCGCCATAACACCTGGTATCCGCAGCCGACCATCGAGGAAGAGAAGACGAACTATCTCGACTTCATGAACGCGCTGATCGATCGCGGCGCGGACGTGAACGCCCGCGTACTGCGGAAGCTCTGGTTCCGCAAATTCCGGTACGGCGACGACTGGGTGGAGCCGATCGGCGCGACCGCCTTCTGGCGCGCCGCGCAGGCCAACGATGTCGACGCCATGCGCCTGCTGGCGTCGCGCGGCGCGGATCCGAATATCCCGACCGTGCCCGGCGTCACGCCGCTCATGGTGGCCGCCGGCATCGGGTTCGAGTATCAGGGAACCAACATCAAGCCGGATTCGCGGCTGGCCGCCGTGAAGTACCTCGTCGACGAGGTACACGCCCCGGTGAACGCGAAGGACGCCAAGCACTACACCACGCTGCACGGCGCGGCGTACGTCGGCGACAACGCCACGATCACGTACCTGGTATCGAAGGGCGCCGACATCAAAGCCCGGGCCAAAGGGCGCCTCGGCGGCACGCAGGGCGCCGAAGACGTGCCCGAAGGCATGGGCGACACGATCGCCGACATGGCGAACGGCCCGCGCGAGAAGTCGCTGCTGCATCCCGGGACGGTCAAGCTGGTGGAGGGCCTCGGGTCGGAGAATTCTCACGATTGCCGCTCCACGGCGTGCGTGAACAACACGAAGACGGAGAAGCCGGCCGCGCCGAAGCCGTGATCCCGTACGTAGTGTCTGGCTCCAGCCAGACCGTGACGGTCCGCCTGAAGGCGGACACTACGTCCGCCTCCTTCCGGCACGCGTGCGCCGCCGGTTGCGTCCTCCTGCTGCTCGCAACCGGTGGCCCGCGATCCTTCGCGCAGGACTACAAACCCAACCTGCCCGCCGGCCATCCCGCGATCGACTACGAGCGCGCCCCGGCCACCGACGCCGCGTCCCGGCTCGCGCAACAACTGGAGCGCGGCGCGCTGATGCTCGACGCGCGGCCCGGAGCGCTCAGCCTCCTGCGTGCGGTGCTGGAGCATCTGCGCATCCCTGTTGATTCGCAGTTGCTGGTCTTCTCGAAGACGAGCTTTCAAGCCGCAAGGATCTCCCCCGATCACCCGCGCGCGATCTACTTCAACGACGAGGTCGCTGTGGGGTACGTGCCCGGATCGTCGAGCCTCGAAGTGGCGGCGATCGATCCGATCCTGGGCCCGGTGTTTTACGCCCTGACGGTCGATGAAGCCGGCAGACCCGGCGTCGCCCGCAGCGGGACGTGCCTCCGATGTCACCAGGGTCCGCACACGGCCGGCGTGCCGGGCATCTACGTGGGCTCGGTGATTCCCGGTCCGACCGGCGCGCCGGTGCGTGACGAGAGCGCCATCATCACGGACCACACGAGCGATTTCAGAGGGCGCTGGGGCGGCTGGTACGTGACCGCGCGGCGCGGCGAGCAGCCCGATCGCGCCAACGCTGTCGCGTCCAACCCCGCGGATCCGGAGACGCTGGTGCGCGAATCGCGACAGAACGTGACGAGCCTGTCCGGACTCTTCGATCTGTCCGGCTATCCAGCCCCGACGAGCGACATCGTGGCGCTGATGACGTTCGAGCATCAGACGCAGATGGCCAACCTGATCACTCGCGTGGCGTGGGAAGCCCGAATCGCGCGGCACGCCCCCGATCCCCAGGTCGAGACGGCGCTCGCCTCGGACATCGACGACCTTGCGTCGTACATGCTGTTTGCCGGTGAAGCGCCGCTGAAGGAGCCGGTGGAGGGGGTCTCGTCGTTCACGAGAACCTTCCCGCAACGCGGCCCGCGCGACCGCCGCGGGCGGTCGCTGCGCGACTTCGATCTGCAGACGCGGCTCTTCCGGTATCCGCTCAGCTACATGGTCTACAGCGCCGCGTTCGATGCGCTGCCGGACGCGGTCCGCGAACGCATTTATCGCCGCCTCTACGACAGACTGAGCGGCGGGGCCGATGCGCGCGCCGATCCGCGCCTGTCGCCAACCGACCGGCGCGCCATCGTCGAGATCCTGCGCGACACGAAGGCGGGCGTTCCGACGTACTGGTTCGCGGATCAGTAAGAACCGCTTTCGCCGGGTAAGAACGCATGCTAGGATGCGCCCGAATTATTTGGAGGGAGCATCCCGTGATGCACGTCATGCGTTGGCCGGCCGCGATCGTCGTCGCGGCGTCGATCATCGGTGGCTCTCACGCGTCGGCACAGAGCACCACCGGCAGCTTCCAGGGGACCGTGACCGATCAATCGGGTGCCGCGCTGCCTGGCGTCACGATCACCATCGTCAACACGCAGACCAACCTGACGCGCACCACGGTCACCAACACATCGGGCAACTACGACGCGCCGCTGCTGCCGCCGGGCCCGTACACGATCTCGTCCGAGCTGACCGGCTTTCGACGGCTGGAGAAGTCGGGTCTCGTGCTCCAGGTGACGCAGAACGCGCGCATCGACTTCACGCTGGAGCTGAGCACGGTGCAGGAGTCGGTGCAGGTGACGGCGCAGGCGCCGCTCGTCGACACGCAGGACAGCGCGTTCCGGCAGGTGATCGACCAGACGCAGGTGGTGGCGCTGCCGCTCAACGGACGGAATTTCCGGGAGCTGGGGCTGCTCGTCCCCGGCGTGCAGGAGATGGCGCAGAACTCCAACGTCGCCAGCCGCGGCGGCGGCGTGAACATCGTCGGCGCCCAGGACTACAACAACAATTTCCTGATCGACGGCTTCGACAACAACGATCCGACGACCGGCGAGATCCAGACGTTCCCGACGGTCGATAGCATCCAGGAGTTCACGATTCTGGGCGCCAGCTACGGCGCCGACGTCGGTTTCGCCTCAGGGGGCGTGGTGAGCGTGGTGAGCAAGTCCGGGTCGTCGCGGTTCCAGGGGAACGCGTTCGAGTTCCTGCGCAACGACACGTTCGACGCGACGAACTATTTCGCCGCGGTCAAGGCGCCCCTGAACCGCAACCAGCTCGGCGGAACGCTCGGCGGTCCGGTCGGGCTGAAGAACGTCTACTTCTTCGCCTCGTACGAGCGGCTGCGCAATCGTGAAGGCGTCACGCTGACCGGTACGGTGCCGACCGACGCGATGAAGCGCGGCGACTTCAGCGGCCTCGCGGCGCTCGCCGATCCGGCGACGCGACAGCCCTTCCCGAACAACCAGATTCCATCGGTGCGCTTCAACCCGATCGGCTCGGCGATCCTCAACCGCCTGTTCCCGTCGGCGAACGCGTCCGGCTCGCGCAATTACGTCGCAAACTCCGACATCCGCGACGATCTGCACGTCGGCAGCTTCCGCGTCGACTGGAGCAAGTCGACCGCCAACGCGTTTTTCGGCCGCTTCCAGAACTACTGGAGCACCAAGATCGACCCGAGCACTGCGACATTCCCGAACTCCTTCACGAGCATCGTGAAGCACAACTTCAACGTCGGCTTCGAATGGACGCATGTGTTCAGCGCGCATACCGTCCAGGAAATGCGCCTCGGCTACGGCCACGTCGACAACGAGAAATGGCCGACCGACCGCACCGACTGGGGCAGGGAGCTGGGGATCCCGGGCACGCTCGACGCGCTGTCGCCCCAGTTCCTCACGATGGGTCCGCCCAGCATCAGCGTCACCGGGTACTCGGCGGTAACGCCGTTCACCAACCCGTTCATCCGGCTGCATAACCTTGGACAGGCGGCGTACACGATCATTCAGAATCGCGGCGAGCACTCGATCAAGGGCGGCTTCGAATACCGCAGCTTCGCGATGGACATCGAGGATTCGAACACGCCGGAAGGCATCTTCACGTTTACCGGGCGGTATACGGGCGACGCGGTCGCCGACCTCCTCCTCGGATACCCTTCGCAGACCCGCAACTTGATCGGCCCGCAGACGAGCACAGAGCGGAGCTGGCAGCTGGCCGGGTACATCCAGGACGACTGGAGAACGTCACGTCGCCTGACGCTGAACTACGGGCTGCGATACGAATATCAGACGCCGGACCGGGAAGTCGACAACGGGTGGGGCACCTTCATCCCGCGCCTCGGCCAGGCAGTGCAGGTCGGCACCAACGGCGTGCCCGAGGGCATCCGCAACACCTACTACAAGAATCTGGCGCCGCGTCTGGGGCTCGTGTGGGACCAGAGCAATACGGGCAGTCGTGTGATTCGCGCCAACTATGGCATCTACCATGAGGCGCTGATTCACAACATCTTTTCGCCGAACGGCTTCACGACCGCGCCCATCGCGCAGGCAGGGCAGTTCAACGCGTCGACGACCGCGCCGAACATTTCATTGAGCGATCCGTTTCCCTCGTCGCTCGCCACCAGCGTGCTGGCCGCTTCCGGCGTCGATTCGGGCTACCATGGCGGCCGCGTCCAGCGGTGGAGCGTCGGCATTCAGCAGGCGATTGGCGCCAACAGCGCCGTCGATGTCGCGTACGTCGGGTCGCGATCCGCCGGCCTCGCGAGCCAGTACAACCTGAACCAGCCCGACCCGGGCCCCGGCGCGGTGCAGTCACGGCGGCCGTATCCGAACTACTCCGGCATCACCTGGACCGACGCCACGGGCTACTCGCGGTACAACGCGCTGCTGACAAAGCTGCAGCGGCGGCTGACCCGAGGGCTCGACCTGCTCGCCTCGTACACGCTGTCGAAGACGGTCGACAACACGCAGGACGGCGTCCCCAACCAGGATCCGCGCAACCGCGACGCCGACGAAGGGCTTGCGTCGTTCGACCGCCGGCACCGTTTCGTGCTGAGCGCGAGCTATCAGCTCCAGTTCGCGCAGCCTGCGCTGCGCGAGTGGCTCGTGTCGACGATTTTTACCGCCACCAGCGGCATGCCGGTGACAGCGGTGTTGAACGGCGACCGCGCGAACGTCGGCACGACCAACGCGCAGCGCCCGAACGTCAGCGGCGACCCGAACGCGAATGCGCCGCACACGCCGGACCAATGGTTCGACACCTCGGTGTTCTCGCTGCCGGCGCCCCTCGCCTACGGCAACGCCGGCCGCAGCATCATCACCGGCCCGCCGTTTCAGGCGGTCAACGTCGCCGTCTCGCGCCGGTTCACGTTCGGCGCGCGGGCGATCGACTTCCGCGTGGAGATCTTCAACCTGCTGAACCACGCGAACTTCCTCCTGCCCAACAACCAGGCGGACTCCGCGCTGTTCGGGAAGATCTTCCAGGCCGCCGATCCGCGGCAGACGCAGTTCGGCCTGAAGTTCTATTTCTGATCCGATGCGTAGGGCGCCCCTTTAGAGCCTGTGAAGACTGAACGTTTTACCGCAGAGCACGCAGAGATCGCTGGGAATACTCAAGGTTTTTCTCTGCGGTCTCCGCGGTCTCGGCGGTTAATGTGGGTTCGTCACACGCTTTTTTAGGGGTGCCGCACCAACGAATGGAGGCTTCATGTCAGCCAGTCCGTCACGCACGACGCCTCTCAGCCGGCGCCGACTCCTCCAGCTGCTGGCCGCCGCCGGCATCACGGGCCCCGCCGCCGTCGAGCTTCTCGCGCAGGCGCGGCGGCCGATTTCGATCGACGCCGTTCGCCAGGCATCCGCGATCGTCGGCGAAAGCTTCACCGACGATCGGCTCGCCGTCATTGAAACGGCGCTGCGGCGCAACCTGGATCAGTTCCAGATCGTGCGCGACCTCGAGATCGACGACCTCGTGGAACCGGCGCCCGTCTTCGATTCGAGGCGGAGGTGACCGATGGCCGACGATGACCTCGTCTTCAAGTCGGGACAGGAGCTCGCGGCGCTGATCAAGGCCCGGCAGGTCTCGGCAGTCGACGTCGTGCGCGCGTATCTCGCGCGGATCGACGCACTCAACCCCAAAGTAAACGCGTACATCACGGTGACCGCCGATCAGGCGCTGGCGCGGGCGCGGCAGGCCGACCGCGAGATCGCGGCGGGCAAATACCGCGGTCCGCTGCACGGCCTGCCGTACGCCCCGAAGGACATTCTCGCGACGAAAGGCATTCGCACGACGAACGGGTCCAAGGTGACCGCCGACTGGATCCCGACGTACGAATCGACGATCACGGCGCGTTTGAACAAGGCGGGCGCCGTCCTCCTCGGCAAGCTGAACCTGCTCGAGTTCGCCATGGGCAGCGGCGTGCTGTCGGGTTTCGGTCCGGCACGCAACCCCTGGGATCTGGACTACGGTCCGGGAGGATCGTCGAGCGGATCCGGCGTCGCGCTGGCGGCCTACATGACGCCGCTTGCCGTCGGCACGGACACGGGCGGGTCAATTCGCGTGCCCGCCGCCCTGTGCGGCATCGTCGGGTTGAAGCAGACCTATGGGCGCGTCAGCCGATACGGCGTGACGACGCTGAGCTGGACGCTCGATCACGCGGGCCCGATGACGAAAACCGTCGCCGATGCCGCGATGATGCTGCAGGCGATGGCCGGGCCCGATCCACGCGACGGCGGCGCACGAACCGGTGCCCGATTACTCGAAGGCTCTCACCGGTGATATCCGGGGCCTCAGAATCGGCGTGCCGGCCGGCTATTTTTTCGACGGGAATCCAGAGGAAGCGGCGACGGTCAGAAAGGCGATCGAGAAGCTGCGCGAGATGGGCGCGAAGATCGTCACCGTCGACGTGCCGCACGCGAACCTCGCCGGATCGGCCGGCTGGATCATCGCGATGGCGGAGGGCGCCTGTTTCCACGAGCAGCGGCTGAAGGAGAAGCCGGAGCTGTTCGATCCGCTCGTCCGCGAAAGGCTCGAGGCGGCGAAATTCTATCCGGCCGTCGACTACGTCAAGTCGATGCGCATCCGGACGCTGCTGATGGACGAGATGCGACAGGTGTTTCAGAAGTGCGACGTCATGGCGGTTCCGGGCGGCGGGCCCGCCGGCAAGCTCGATTCACCGGAGCGCGCGCGCAGCGACGTCAAACCTGGCTCGGCGTCAACCGCCTTCCGAGGCGGCAACACATTCATCGGTGACATGACCGGTCTGCCGGCGATCGTGATCCCCTGCGGGTTCACGGCCGGTCCACCGGTGCTGCCGCTCACCATTCAGTTCTACGGCAAGCCGTTCGACGAGACCACATTGTTCCGCGTGAGCCACGCGTACGAATCGGCGACCGATTGGCACAAGCGGCGGCCGCCGCTGTCGGCCGGTTCCAGCAGAACGTCGGCGGGCGGCGACCAGCCAATACTCTGACTCCGGAGGAGGCTCATGACGCAGCTGCGCGCCAGACAGGTGTTTACGGCTTTCGCGATCGTGGCCGCGACGGCGTCGCTCGTGCGCGGCCAGGCGTTCACGGCCACGCTGCTCGGGACGGTCAGCGATTCGGGCGGCGGCGTGCTGCCGGGCGCGACGATCACGATCACCAACACCGGCAACGGCCAGGAATGGACCGCCGTGGCCGATCCACAGGGCCGCTACACGGTCCCGCTCCTGCCGCCCGGCACCTACCGGGTGGCAGCCGAGCTGCAGGGATTCAAGCGGAGCGTGCGCGAGCCGATTCCGCTCCAGGTGAACCAGCAGCAGCGCGCCGATTTCACGCTGGATCTCGGCGCGATGAGCGAGGAAGTGCACGTGATCGCGGACCTGCCGATGGTCCAGACCAATACGGCGACGGTGGGCACGGTCGTCACCGCGAGGGAAACCAGCGATCTGCCGCTCAACGGTCGCAACTTTCTCCAGCTGAACCTGCTGGTACCGGGCACGCTGCCGTCGACGAAAGGCACGACGCTGCAGACGCAGGGCGGCGCGATCAACGTGCACGGCATGCGCGAGTCGTCGAATTTCTTCTGGCTGGACGGGATCGACAACACGACCCAGGCGATCGGCCAGCTGATCGTCAACCCGCCGACCTATGCCGTGGAAGAGTTTCGCGTGATGTCGCCGACCTATTCGGCTGAATTCGGCCGGACGGCCGGCGCGCAGATCAACGTCATCACGCGGTCGGGCGGCAACACGATGCACGGCGACATGTACGAGTTGTTCCGCGACAGCGCGCTGGATGCCAAGAACGTGTTCGATCCGCCCGGCGAGATCCCGTTCTTTCGCCGCAACCAGTACGGGATCGACAACGGCGGGAGAATTGTCCGCGACCGGACGTTCTACTTCGTCGGCTACGAGGGGCTGCGCTCGCGCCAGGCCGGCACGTTCACCGCGAAGGTGCCGCTGCCGCAGATGATTCTCGGCGACTTCTCCAGCCTCGTGACGCCGATCCTCGATCCGCTCACGGGTGTGCCCTTCCAGGGCAACGTCATCCCGGCGGGCCGGATCAACGGGGTGGGGCAGGGGCTCGCGCGCGCGTATCCGGCGCCGAACGCCGCCGATCCGAACCGCAACTTCATCTCGAATCCGATCGACGCGCTGGACGACGACACGCTGATCGCGCGCGTCGATCAGCAGCTGAGCCGAAGGAACCGTCTACTCCTCCGGTACAACTTCGAGAACATCCACGAGCTGCAGCCGGTGAACCTCTTCTCGCGCACGACGGCCGTCCCGGGCTTCGGCCGCGAGCAGGGCGCGACCCGGTTCATCACCGCTGGCGCCGGCGACACGCACACCTTCACCAACAACATGCTCGGCGAGTTTCGATTCGGCTTCAATCGCTGGGAGCTGGACTACCTGCAGCAGGATCACGACGCCGACGTCGCCTCGCAGATCGGGCTCACCGGTCTTTCGCGCAAGCCGGTCGACTTCGGCTTCCCGCTCCTCAACATGGGCGGCGTCTACGAGAACCTCGGATCGGCGACGAACCTGCCGCAGAAGGGCCCGTTCGACACCTACAGTGCGTCGACGACGATCACCTGGGTGCGCAGCAACCAGACGCTGAAGTTCGGCGGCGACTACAAGTATTTCCAGTCGGACTTCATCTTCGACTCGACGGCGCGCGGGTCGTACAGCTTCACCGGCCGCTTCACCGGCAACCCGCTGGCCGACCTTCTGCTCGGGTACCCGACGACCGCCGCGCGCGGGCTCGGCCGCAACGGCGACACGCAGTTCGGCTTCGTGTCGCAGGCGTTCAGCGCGTTCCTGCAGGATGACTGGCGGCCGCGCAATCGGCTCACGCTGACGCTCGGCCTCAGATACGAGCTCACGGCGCCGACGGTCGAGCAGGAAAATCGGCTCGCCAGCTTCGATTTCTCGCGCGGCCAGGTGCTGCTGGCGGGTCAGAACGGCGCGACGCGCTCGATGTACAACGCGGACGCCACCGACGTCGCTCCACGTATCGGGGTTGCGTGGGACGTGAAGGGTGACGGCAAGTGGGCCGTTCGCGGCGGATACGGCATCTTCTACGAAGTGCCCCTCATCAATCAGACGCTCAACCTGCGGCTCAACCCGCCGTACTTCGCGGTGGATCAGGCGTTCGGCGACGGGCGCACGGTGACCATCCAGAACGCGTTCGACAACCTGGCGATCGTCATCCCGGCGCTGAGCGCATTCGACACGAACTACAAGGAAGGGCGCGTTCAGCAGTTCAGCGGCAGCCTGCAACACGAGCTGATGCGCAATCTCGTGGCGGATATCGGCTACGTCGGGACGCGCGGCGACCGTCTGTTCCGGACCGTGAACTACAACCAGCCGCTGCCCGGCCCCGGCGCGATTCCGGCGCGCCGGCCGTACCCGCAGTTCGCGAACATGAACACCGTCATGTCGCTCGCTTCGTCGGAATACAACGGTCTCGAAACACGGCTCGAAAGGCGGTTCGCCAGAGGCGTATCGTTCCTCGCGTCATACACGTGGTCGAAGTCGATGGACGATGCATCGGGGAGCGGCGGGCTCTCTGATTCCGGCACGCCGCAGAACAACCGCGATCTCGCAGCCGAATGGGGGCCGTCGGTGTTCGACGTGCGCCACCGGTTCGTGTTCAGCTCCGTGTACGAGCTGCCGTTCGGACCGGGCCGCCGCTTCCTGAGCGACGCCGGCGGCTTCGCCGCGAAGCTCGCGGAAGGGTGGCAGGCGAACGCGATTGTGACGTTCCAGACGGGGCAGCCGTTCACGCCGGTGCTCGCCATCGACAACAGCAACACCGGGCAGTTCCAGGACCGCCCGGATCTGGTCGGCGACCCCGGCGCGCCGGGTGCGGGGTGCGCCGAAACGGGCACGCCCGACTGCTGGGTCAACCCCGCCGCCTTCGCGAGGCCCGCCGCGTTCACGTTCGGCAGTGCCGGACGGAATTCGCTGCGCGGGCCCGGCTACGAGAACATCGACCTGTCGTTCACCAAGAACACGCGCGTCGCCGCGCGGCGACAGATCCAGCTTCGGATCGAGTGCTTCAACCTGGTGAACTGGATCAACTACGACAATCCGAACCGGACGGCGCTCACCCCGAACTTCGGGAAGATCTTCTCGGCGGGCCCGCCGCGCCAGATTCAAATCGGGCTGCGCTTCGTGTACTGAACGCTCAGGAGAGTCTGCTATGGATCGAACATTGGCGGTCATCGCGTTCCTCGCGCTGTTCGCGCCGGCGACTCCGGCGCACGGACAAATCGAGCAGGGTCGTTTGACGGGTGTGGTCACCGACGCGCAGGGCGCGGTGCTTCCGGGCGTGGCAGTCACGGCCAGGTCTGCCGCTTTGATCGGATTGCAGACCTCGACCACCGAATCAGACGGCCGCTACCGGTTTCCGTCGCTGCCGCCCGGCACCTACGTCCTCACCTTCGAGCTCTCTGGATTCCAGACGCTCACGCGTCAGAACATCGCGGTCACGACCGGCAGCACGATGACCGTCGACGCGCAGCTGCCGCTCGCCTCGCTGCAGGAGAGCGTCACCGTCACCGGCGAATCGCCGGTCGTCGACATGTCGACGACGAAGGTCGGCACGTCGCTCAACGCGGAAAAGCTCGCCGCGATCCCGACGGCAACCGACATGTGGGCGGTCATCGGACAGTCGCAGGGGATCCGGATGCGCGGGTTCGACGTCGGCGGCAGCCACAAGAGCCAGGGTACCGGGTACGAGGCGTTCGGCGTTCGCGAGTCGCGGGAAATCATCGACGGCGTCGACATGTCCATCGGTAACTACCCGGATTATTTCGCCAACGAGGAAATCGCCGTCAGCGCGGCGGGCGCCGACGTCGAGGTCGGCACGGCGGGCGCCTCGGTACAGCTCACGATCAAGAGCGGCGGCAACCAGTTCCACGGCATCGAGAACCTCGCCTACGAGGGCGAGGCATTCGTCGGCGACAACATCACCCCCGCCACGGCAGCGCGCGGCTATACGGGACAGCCGAATCTGCTCTTCTGGGAAGGACACTGGGATCTTGGCGGTCCCGTGCGGCGCGACCGGCTCTGGTTCTACACGGCATACAACCACTTCCACATCGACAAGGCAGTGTCGGGCATCCCGCGCGCGCTGGCGACCGACCTCGGCATCTTCGACGCGACGACGACGAAAGCCACCTACAAACCGTCGCCGCGCAATACGGTGATCGGCATGTACCAGTGGGGCAAGAAGCAGAAGCCGCTGCGCGGCCTCGGCGCGCTGACGCCGCCCGAGTCGATTCTCGCGCAGGACAGCCCGTACTGGACGTGGAAGGGCGAGTGGCAGCGCGTGTGGACGAACCGCTTCTTCTCGAGCGTGCGCTACGCGCAGTTCGGCTTCGACTGGCCGATGACGCCGGCCGTCGACGCGGCGGTGCGGCCGCCGCGGACCGACTCGGTGACCGGCCAGAATGCGGGCGCCGGCTGGGATGCGTTCAGCAATCAGCCGTACCGCCCGCAGGTGTTTGCGACCGCCAGCTACTTCGTGCCGTCGACGATCGGCAGCCACGATCTGAAGAGCGGCTTCGAGTACGACCTGTCCGTCCACCGGTTCTCCATCAACGGCAACTCGGGTCCGATCCAGTATCTCGATCGCAACGGCCAGCCGGACAGAGTCCAGTTCGTCGACGTCGGCCGCAACGCCGACCTCGGGACGACGTGGACCGGTGCGGACGACCGCGATCTCCGCATCGCCGGATACGTTCAGGATCGGTGGGCCGCGAACAGCCGGCTCACACTGCAGCTGGGCCTCCGGTATGAGTTCCAGAATCCGCACTACGAGGCCGGCCGGCGCGATCCGATCATCAAGGACGTGTTCCCCACCCGCGCGACGGACGGGACGTCGCTGCTGACGCGCCACAGCTGGGCGCCCCGCCTCGGCTTCAACTTCGACATCAGCGGCAAAGGCACCACGATCGCGAAGGCGTACTACGGCCGGTTCTACACCTTCATCGACGACGCGCTGGCGTCGGTGAATCCGGGCGGCGCCAACTACAAGACCTACGAGTTCAACGACCTGAACGGCAATCGTCTCTACGACGGATCGCAGGAGCTCGGCGCGCTGCTCGCCTCGCGCGGCGGCGTCTCGACGATCGTCGACCCGGACTTCAGGCTCCCGAATACGCACGAGGTGAGCGGGTCGGTGGAGCATCAGTTCTGGGGCGAGTCGTCGGTGCGCGCCGGGTACGTGCGGAAAATGACCCGCGACGCGCGATCGCTCATCAACGTCGCGCGCGAGGGACAGTTCACGGTACCCTTCACGACGGCGCCGATCGCGATCGTCGGCTACAACGGCGCGCCGTCCGGAGATGTCACCGGACAGCAGACCTTCAACCTGGTGACCATCCCCGGCGCCCTCAGTGGCATCGTGCAGAACGTGACGACGAACCTGGGCGACGCCAACTACGACACGGTGAGCGTCGGATTCAACAAGCGCTTCACGCAGCGCTTCTTCATGCAGTCCAGCTACGACTATCAGTGGCGCAACGAGCTGCGCGGCGGCTCGGTCACCAATTCGTCTACGATCACGGTCAGCACCAGCCCGCTCGACACCGACGTGCTCGGCGTCGGTTACTTCCAGAACGTCAACCCGGCGGTGCCCGCCCGGCAGAAGACCACCAACTGGCAGGGCCGGCTCCTCGGCCGCTACGAGCTCCCATTCGAGATCGGCGTGGCGGCGAACCTGCGCGTGCAGAGCGGCTTCAACTACGCGCGCGTGATCCAGACGCCGGTGCCCGGCCTCGGCACCGTCGGCTTCTACACGGAGGACCTGAAGAACAACCGCTCCGACACCGTGCCGATTCTCGACCTGCGTGTCGGCAAGGCGATCACCGTCGGCAAGGGCTACCGCGTTCAGGCGATGATCGACGTCTTCAACTCGCTGAACTCGAACGCCGTGACCAATTTCTTCCTGACCAACGGGCCGAATTACGGCCGCATCATCGCGACGCTGGATCCACGGACAATCCAGCTGTCGGTGCGGTTCGATTTCTGACGCGGCGCTATACTGCAGGTGCCGCCGCGAACGCGGCCGATCTGCAACGGAAGGGAGCCCAGGTGTGATCGCCGGACGTCGGGGGCAGCGAGCAAGAGTCACCTGCGGCGCTCTGCTTTTCTGCGGCGCGGTCGGGCTGCGTGCCGCCGCTGACGCACAGGTCCCGCGGCGTCCCTCCACGGCACCGCGCGCCGGCGCCTTGTCGGAGGGGCAGACGGCCCTGGTGCGCGAGTACTGCGCCACGTGCCACAGCGACCGGATGAAGGCCGGCGGATTGTCGCTCGCGGCGTTCGATGCCGCACACGCGTCGGACAGTGCGACCGTGGCGGAGAAGATGATCCGCAAGCTGCGCGCCGGGATGATGCCGCCGCCGGGCGCGCGGCGGCCCGACGCGGCCGCGCTGAGCGGGTTGGCCGCCGCACTCGAAAGCGCGGTGGACACGGCGGCCGCGGCCAGGCCAAGCGCGGGCTGGCGTCCGTTTCAGCGGCTGAATCGCGCCGAATATGCCCGCGCCGTGCGCGAGCTGCTCGACCTCGACGTCGACACGTCGGCGTTTCTGCCGCCCGATACGATCAGCAACGGCTTCGACAACCTCGCCGACACGCAGTCGTTCTCGCCGGCGCTGATGGAAGGCTACCTGCGCGCGGCAGGCAAGGTCGCGGCGCTGGCGCTCGGCGATCCCGACGCGCGGCCCGCCGAAGCGAGCTACAAGCTGCCCAAGACGGCGTCGCAGCTCGGCCGTGCCGAGGGCGCGCCGTTCGGCACGCGCGGCGGCATCTCCGTCGTGCATACCTTTCCGGCCGACGGCGACTATACGTTCCGGATGGATCTGTTTGCGGAGCCGCTCGGCCTGTTGTTCGGCAGCACGGCGAAGGACGAGCAGCTCGAGCTCTCGATCGACGGCGCGCGCGTGGCGATCTTCGACATCGATCCGAAAATGAGCGAAGAGAAGACCGGGCTCTCGCTCAAGACGCCACCGGTGCGCGTGGCCGCCGGTCCCCAGCGCATCACCGCCGCGTTCATGCGCCGGTTCGAAGGGCCGATCAACGATTTCATCTCGCCGATCGACCACACGCTCGCCGACACCGAGATCGGGACCGCGTACGGCATCACGACGCTCCCTCACCTCCGCTCGCTCAGCGTCGTCGGACCGCAGCGCGTCACCGGCGTGTCCGACACGCCGAGCCGCCGGAAGATCTTCGCCTGCCGCCCGACGAGCGCGGAGGAGCAGACGCTGTGTGCGGGCGAGATCGTGCGCAGCCTGGCGGAGCGGGCGTTTCGCGGTCCCGTCAACAGCCACCATCTGGCGCGTCTCATGGCGTTTTACGACGAGGGCCGGCAGGCGCGCAGCTTCGAATACGGGATCACGCGGGCGCTCGAAGCCATTCTCGCCAGCCCACAGTTCTTGTTCCGCCTCGAGACGGCGCCGCCGGGTGTGAAGCCCGGGCAGAGGTATCGCCTCAGCGACGTCGAGCTCGCATCGCGCCTGTCGTTCTTCCTCTGGGGAGCCCCGCCGGACGCGGAGTTGCTGAGGGCGGCGCAGCAGAAAACGCTCGCGTCGCCCGCCGTGCTCTCCCGGCAGGTCGGTCGCATGCTGGCGGACCGCCGCTCCGAGGCGCTGGCCACGCGCTTTGCCGCCCAGTGGCTGCGGCTTCAGGACCTCGACAAAGTGTCACCGGATCCGATTCAGTTTCCCTATTACGACAAGACGCTGGCCGACGCGCTCAGGCGCGAGACCGAGCTGTTCTTCGACAGTATGGTCCGCGAAGATCGCAGCGTGTTCGACCTGATCACGGCCGACTACACGTTCGTCAACGACCGCGTCGCGCGGCACTACGGCATCCGTTCCGTGGTCGGCGAGGCGTTCCAGCGCGTCTCGTTGCCGGCGTATCGCCGCGGCATCCTCGGCCATGGCAGCATCCTCACGCTCACCTCGAACCCGGATCGGACGTCGCCAGTGCAGCGCGGCAAATGGGTGCTGGAGGTGCTGCTCGGTTCGCCGCCGCCGCCGCCGCCGCCGAACGTGCCGTCGCTCGAAGTGACGAGCGCGACGTCGGGCGGCAGGATCCTCTCGGTGCGGCAGCGCATGGACGAGCATCGCTCCAACCCGGCGTGCGCGTCGTGCCATCGCGTGATCGATCCGCTCGGGCTCGCCCTCGAGAACTTCGACGCGACCGGACGCTGGCGGATCAAGGACGGCGAGTTCGCCGTCGATCCGACGGGCGTACTCTATGACGGCGCCGCGGTGACCGGGCCGGACGGCCTCCGCGACGCCCTCCTCGGCCACAAGGACGCGTTTCTCGTGAGCTTCACCGAAGGGCTCATGACGTATGCGCTCGGCCGTCGTGTGGAGGCGGCCGATATGCCGGCCGTGCGGCGCATCATCCGGCACGCGGCGCAGAACGGCTACCGCATGTCGGCGTTCATCCAGGGTGTCGTCGACAGTGTCGCGTTTCAGATGAGCACCGCGGCGCCGGCCGACGTCGTCACCGCAGGCGGGGCGCGGTAGCGGGGACACCAGGAGGGTTCGATTCCGATGTACCTCACACGCAAGCATCTCTCGCGCCGCGCCGTCCTCAAGTCGATGGGCGCGACCGTGGCGTTGCCGTTTCTCGAAGCGACGGTCCCGTCGCGAACCGCGCGCGCGGCAACCGGATCGGCCGGGGCGCCGCGGTTCATCGCGATCGAGATGGTCCACGGGTCGGCCGGCAGCACTCAGTTCGGCATCCGGAAGAACATGTGGTCGCCGGCCGCGACGGGGCGCGGCTTCGATCTGACGCCGACGAGCCTGGCGTCGCTGGAGCCGTACCGCGAGTATCTGACGATTGTCAGTAACACCGACTGCCAGAACGCGGAGGCGTTCTCCGCGCCGGAGATCGGCGCGGATCACTTCCGGTCGGCGGCCGTGTTTCTCACGCAGGCGCACCCGAGGCAGACGCAGGGCTCGGACGTGTACGCCGGCACGTCGCTCGATCAAATCTACGCGCAGCGATTCGGCCAGGACTCGCCGATCCCGTCGATGCAGTTGTGTATCGAGAACGTGGATCAGGCGGGCGGCTGCTCCTATCACTATTCGTGTGTCTACACCGACTCGATCAGCTGGGCCTCCCCGACCCAACCGCTGCCGATGATTCGCGATCCGCGGGCGGTGTTCGATCAGCTGTTCGGCGTCGGCGCGACGCCCGAGATGCGATCGACGCGGCGCCGGAGCGATCGCAGCATCCTCGACTGGGTGCTCGAGGCGGTGGGCGATCTGAAGACGAGCCTCGGTCCGGCCGATCGCGTACGACTGAACGAGTACCTCGACAACGTGCGGGAGATCGAGCGCCGGATCCAGAAGGTCGAGGCCCATAACGCCGGCGCCCCGCAGCGGGCGCTGGGCGAGGCGCCGGTCGGCGTCCCCGACTCGTTCGAGGAGCACGTCAAGCTCATGTTCGATCTCCAGGCGGCTGCGTTCGCGTCGGACGTGACGAAGGTGTTCGCGCTCAAGATGAGCCGCGACGTCTCCAACCGCGTCTTCGCCGAGAGCGGATCCAAGGCGGCGTTCCACACTGCATCGCACCATCAGGACAAAGAGGATCGGATCGCGGAGTTCCAGAAGATCAACACGTATCACGTCAGCCTGATCCCGTACCTGCTCGACAAACTGAAAAAGACACCAGACGGCGACGGCTCCCTGCTCGACAACACGGTCGTGCTGTACGGATCGGCCATGGGCAATTCCAACCTGCACAATCACAAGCGCTGTCCGCTGTTCCTCGCAGGGCGCGCCGGCGGCCGGTTGAAGGGGAACCTCCACCTGAAAGCCGCCGACGGCACGCCGATGGCCAACGTGATGCTGTCGCTTCTGCACGCGATGGACGTCAACACGGTCGAAACCTTCGGCAACAGCACCGGCACGTTCGACCTCACCAGCGTGCCGGCGCCGGAAACCGCGAGAGGGTGAAAGAGCGGCGATGCTCGTCCGCGTGATGTACGGCGCGCTCATCGGCCTCGTCGTGGGGGCCTGCCTCTCCGCGTTGCCCGAAGCGGCCGGTCGCGCGCTGGTGTCGGAGGCGGCGATGAACCGCGACGCCGAGGCAGTGCGCGCGCTCTTGAAGCAGGGCGCCGACGTCAACGCGGCACAGAACGACGGGACGACGGCGCTGCACTGGGCGGCCGTGAACGGGGACGAGCCGCTGGCGTCGATGCTGCTCTCTGCGGGCGCGAACGTCCGCGCGACGACGCGGCTCGGCGCGTATACACCGCTCCATCTCGCCAGCCGGCAGGGCGACGCGCACCTCGTCGAGGTGCTCGTCGATCGCGGCGGCGCGAGCGTCGACGCGCGAACGACCAGCGGCGCGACGCCGCTGATGCTCGCCGCCGCATCCGGCCGCGTGCCGGCGGTCGAAGCGCTCCTGGATCGCGGCGCCGATCCCGACGCCAGGGAAGCCGCCTACGGGCAGACGCCCCTGATGTTCGCGGCCGCGGTGGACGCGGCCGACGTGGTGCGACTGCTTGCCGAACGCGGCGCCGACACAGGGCTGGCGTCGACCTACATCGATGTCAAGGCGCTCCAGATCGAGCCGCCGACCTTCTCGACCGGACAGCGGCGGGTGGAAGGCGCTGCGGCCGCAGGCGGCAATCTCGCGTCGGGCGCCGCGGCTGCGGCGCCCGCGCCGCGAAGATCCGACGTGCCTGGCGTCACACGTCCTTTCCGCTACAACGAGTTGATTGGCGGACAGGGCGGCCTCACCGCGCTGCATTTCGCCGCGCGCGAAGGCCACCTCTCCACCGTGCAGGCGCTGCTCGAGAGCGGCGCCGCGGTGAACCCGGCGAGTCCCGCCGACCATAGCACGCCGCTGCTCATCGCGACGGCGAACGGGCATTTCGGCGTGGCCGCGTATCTCCTCGAGCACGGCGCGAACCCGAACGTCGCGAACGAGGCGGGCGTCACGCCGCTGTTCGCCGTAATCAGCGTGCAATGGGCGCCGAAGGCGGCGTACCCGCAGCCGCGGGCCTACCTCCAGCAGCCGATCACCTATCTCGATCTCGCCGCCGCGCTGCTGGATCGCGGCGTGAATCCCAACGCGCGGGTGAACCGCAAGATCTGGTTCGCCAGCTACAACTTCGATCAGTCCAACGTGGACGAGAGCGGGGCGACGCCGCTCTGGCGCGCGGCGTACGCCGCAGACGTCGAGGCCATGAAGCTTCTTGTCGCGCACGGTGCCGACCCGAATATCCCGACGATCAAGGTGCCGGAGCGGCGCGGACCCGACGATCCCGAAAGCGCCGGCGACGTCTCCGGCCTGCCGCCGGTGCCCGTCGGCGCGCCAAGCATCACCGCCCTGCACGCCGCGGCGGGCCCGGGCTACGCCAAGGGGTTCACCGGCAACTCGCACCACGTCGCGCCGGGTGGCATGCTCGCCGCCGTCAGATATCTGGTCGAGGAGCAGGGTGTCGACGTGAATGCGCGCGACGCCGACGGCAACACGCCGCTGCATCATGCGGCGTCGCGCGGCGACAACGAGATGATTCGCTATCTGGTGTCGAAAGGCGCCGACGTCACAGCGGTGAACCGCAGCGGTCAGACGACAGCGGACGTCGCCAACGGCCCGGTCCAGCGCGTGCAGCCTTTCCCGGAGACGATCGCGCTGCTCGAGAAGCTCGGCGCGAAGAACAACCACAAGTGCGTGTCCTGCTGACCTTGTCGGTCAGGTTCGGTCACATCGCGCAGGTACGTCCGGCGGTCATTTGAACGCTCCACCATCGTGCGTTCGGCTACAGCTATCCGGCGAAGGACGCTTACGGTCTGGCCGATCGCCCTATGCTACAATGCGCCTCCTCGCATCACACTCTCAAACGAAGGGGTCGGCTATGGAACTCCGCGACCCGGTCGAATGCATCCTCAAGCACAAGGGATCACAGGTGCACTCCATCCCTCCGGACGTCACGGTCTACGAGGCTCTGGAGAAGATGGCTGAGAAGAATGTCGGCGCTCTTGTCGTGATGAACGGGACCGAGCTTGTCGGGATCTTTTCCGAACGCGACTATGTGCGCAAGGTGATCCTCAAGGGGCGTTCCTCAAAGGAAATGCAGGTCCTCGAGATCATGTCCAGCCCGGTCGTCACCGTGGACCCGAGGACGCCGATCGACGAATGCATGCATCAGATGACGGACCAACGGTGCCGTCACCTGCCGGTCATGGAAGAGGAGAGGGTTGTCGGAGTCGTATCGATTGGCGACCTGGTCAACTGGATCATCACGGTCCAGGAGCTCACGATCCATCACCTCGAGGAGTACATCACCGGTAAGTACCCGTGCTAGCGGATCAAAAGATCGTCGCCACTCGATGACGTGGCGCTGGCGGAAATAACGATGTCCAGGGCAGACTATGGCCCGGAAACGGTCGCAAAGAGCGAGCGCGAATGGCAATCCTTTCGGGACAATCTGCCTTCTACTATCTAGCGGCCGTCAGCGTTGCGAGCGCCATTCTGGCGATCACTCGCAGCAACCCAGTTCACAGCATGCTCTGGGTTCTCGCCCTGTTCGTACACGTTGCCGGCATCTTCCTGCTCGTGGGCGCGGAATTCCTGGCAGCCGTACAGGTGATCGTGTACGCAGGCGCCATTCTTGTGTTCTACCTGTTCTTTCTGATGCTGCTCGACCTGCCAGGCGAGACGGCGGGGCCGCGATTCGGCACGCACTGGCCGCTCGCCGCCGCGGCCGGCCTGGGGTTCGCGGCACTTGCGTGGTACGCCCATGACCCGAGGCTCGTGCCGGCGATGCAGCCCGTGGAACCTCTTCCGCGTTCGCCGGGGAGCCTCCGGTCCATCGGAATGGCACTCTTCACTCAGTTCACGCTTCCGTTCGAGATCACCTCCCTCATTCTTCTCGCCGCCATCGTGGGCGCGGTCGTAGTCGCCAAGAGAAAGAACATCGCCTGATGGTGCCCGTGGGAGCGTGTCTGGGACTCGGCGCCATCCTCTTTGCCATCGGCCTCGTCGGCTTCCTCGTCCGACGCAACATCATCCTCATGCTCGTCTCGATCGAGATCATGCTCAACGCGGTCAACGTGAACCTGGCCGCGTTCAGCAGCCACCTGCAGGACCCGCGCGGCCAGATTCTGGCGCTCTTCGTCATCGCCGTGGCCGCAGCCGAAGCCGCAATCGGCCTGGGGCTGATGCTCGCTCTCAGTCGAAACAGGCCTGGAGTCAGCGTAGCGGACCTGACCGAGCTGAAATGGTGACCCCGTATGGACCCCGCTCCTGCATTTGCAGTCAAACCCCTGCTCCCGATTCTCGTTCCGGCGATAGGCGCGCTCCTCATCGCGCGCACGGGCGAGCGCCGCGCCAACCTGAGAGAATTCTGGTCTGTCGCCGCCGGAGTCCTGCAGCTCGTCTTCGTCGTCTCGATGATTCCCGACATCCTGGCGGGACGCACACCAGAATGCCTGCTCGCGCGGATCCTTCCCGGAGTCGATCTCGCATTTCGAGTGGATGCCTTCGGTCTCCTGTTTGCGCTCGGTGCGTCCGTTCTCTGGATCGCGACCTCGTTCTACTCAATCGGCTACATGCGCTCTCTGGGGGAGCACGCACAAACGCGCTACTTCGCGTGCTTCGCGCTCGCGCTGTCCGCCACCATGGGCGTTGCGTTCTCCGCCAATCTCTTTACGCTGTTCCTGTTCTATGAAGCACTGACGCTGACCACCTATCCCCTCGTGGCGCACCAGGCGACGCCGGAGGCCAGGGCTGGCGCCCGCAAGTACGTCATCTATCTGCTTGGTGCTGCGAAAGCGTTCCTTCTGGCGGCGATCGTCCTGACGTACAACGTCGCCGGGACCCTCGAGTTCCACAAGGGCGGCATCTTTCCGGATTCGGCGCTGTCAGCCGAGCCCGCGTTTCTGACTGTCGTGTTCGCGTTGTTTCTGTTCGGGCTTGCGAAGAACGCTGTCATGCCGCTCCATAGCTGGCTGCCGGCGGCGATGGTGGCCCCGACCCCGGTCAGCGCGCTCCTGCATGCCGTCGCGGTGGTGAAGACCGGCGTCTTCGCCACACTCCGCGTCTTCCTGTTCGTGTTCGGCCCTCAGGCCATGCGGCTTCTCGGCGCAGACAAGCTGGCGCTCGCCGTTGCGTCGGTCACGATTCTCGTGGGTTCACTCCTGGCTCTCGGGCAGAACAATCTGAAGGCCCGCCTGGCCTTCTCGACGGTCAGCCAGCTCTCCTACATCGTCATGGGCGCCGCGCTCCTGACGCCGAGCGGGATCGTCGGTGGCATCGCGCATGTGACGAATCACGCCGTGTCCAAGATCACGCTCTTCCTGTGCGCCGGCTCGATTTACGTTTCCACCCACAAGACAGACGTCAGCCAGATGTCCGGGTTGGCGAAGCAGATGCCGTGGACGATGGGTGCATTTGCACTCGCTACTCTGAGCCTGGTGGGTATTCCTCCCGCTTCCGGGTTCGTCTCCAAGTGGTACCTCGCGGTTGGATCGGTGGAGCGGGGAAGTATGTGGGCTCTCGCCGTGCTGCTGGTGAGCTCGCTGCTCACTGCGGCGTACCTCGTCCCGATCGTCTACAGGGCGTACTTCGAAGACTCTCCAGACGCCGGGCACGAGAGAGTGATCGAGGTGCCGTGGATGGTCATCCCGCTGGTCACGACAGCGGTCGTCAGCGTGCTCCTTGGTATGTATCCGGGTCCGGTGCTGAGCCTGGCGCGCAGAGTGTTGCCGTGAAGCCAACTTCGCGCTCTGCGCTTCGGCCGGCACGCTGGTTGTACGCGGGCCTTGCGGTGCTGGCGTTGAGCGAGATCGCGGTGCCGGGTCTCTTCGGCAGAGATCACGCGCACTTCTGGTTCGAAGATCTTCCGGGTTGGGGCTCTCTCTACGGCTTCGCTTCGTGTGTCGCGATCATCGTCGTGTCAAAGTTCCTCGGAAAGCTGTGGCTCACGCGTCCGGAAAACTACTATGAACGTTGAGTGGGTGCATCCCGGGCTCCTGCTGATCATCGGCGCGTGGCTCGTGCCGCTGCTGAAAGGCAGGGCCAGGCGCGTCGCCATGATTTCGCTGCCGGCCGCAGCGCTCGTCGACTGCATCCTCATGGAGCCGGGCACGCACGGCGCGGTGCGCTTCCTCGGACAAGAGCTCGTGTTCGGCCGCGTGGATCGCCTGAGCCTGCTCTTCTCGTACGTCTTCTCGATCCTGGCTCTCCTCGGGATGATCTACTCGCTCCACGTTGACGATGACGCGCAACACGTGGCGGCGCTGACCTACGCGGGGGCCGCGCTCGGAGTCACCTTCGCGGGAGACTTCCTGACGCTGTTCCTGTTCTGGGAACTGATGGCGCTCTCGGCCGCGCTCATTGTGTGGCTGCGCCGCGAACGCGCCGCGGTCGCCGCCGGATTCCGCTACCTCCTGGTGCACGTGTTCGGAGGATTGTGCCTGCTGGGCGGAATCGTTCTGTACTGGTCCCACACCGGGTCGCTCACCTTCGGCGACATGTCGCGTCAGGCCGGCAGCGCCGCGTTTGTTCTGATCCTCATCGCGTTTCTCCTGAACGCTGCCGTACCGCCGCTGGGAGCCTGGCTTCCCGACGCCTATCCGGAGGCCACCGCCACTGGAGCGGTCTTTCTGACCGCGTTCACGACCAAGTCCGCGGTTTACGCCTTGATCCGTGGATTCGCCGGGACCGAGATCCTGGTGTGGTGGGGAGCAGGGATGGCGGTGTACGGCGTCGTCTACGCCGTACTCGAGAACGATGCGAGGAGGCTGCTGGCGTACCACATCATCAGCCAGGTGGGCTACATGGTGTGTGGCGTAGGGATCGGTACCTCGCTTGCGTTGAACGGCGCCGCCGCGCACGCGTTCGCACACATCCTCTACAAGGCGCTCCTCTTCATGGGCGCGGGTGCGGTCCTCCAGGTCACGGGCCTGCGAAAGCTGAGCGACATGGGCGGCTTGCACAAGACGATGCCATTGACATTCGCGCTGTACATGGTGGGGGCCTTTGCGATTTCAGCGGTACCCCTGTTCAGTGGCTTCGTGAGCAAGTCAATGGTCGTTTCCGCCGCGGGTGAATCGCACCGCGCAGCGATCTTTCTCTTGCTCACACTCGCTTCCGCCGGAACCTTCCTGCACACCGGGCTGAAGCTTCCGTACTACATGTTCTTCGGCAAGGACCGCGGCCTCCCAGCCCGCGAGCCGCCTGCGAACATGCTGGTCGCGATGGGCCTCACTGCGGCGGCATGCGTGCTCATCGGTGTCTTCCCGGCGCTCTTGTACCGGTACCTTCCGAATGGCGTGGACTACGCGCCGTACACCGTGCGGCACGTCATGGCGACGTTCGGGCTCCTGGGCTTCACGGCGTTCGGCTTCTTCCTGCTCCTTGCGCAACTGGATCCGGAGTCGATTGTCAGCCTCGACACGGATTGGTTCTATCGCAGGGGCGCGTCTGCCCTCCTGAACTGGTCGCGCGGCGGGCTTGCGCGAGTGGAGGGCTTCGTCGCGCAGATCTCCGATGTCGTCATGCAACGGCTCGTGCTCGACGCAGCAGCGCGTCTGCGCGAGCTCGATGCGCGCGTGATCGACGCGAGTGCGGTCGGCGTCGGCCGGGTCACGCAGGCCACGAGCCGGGGCATGAGCGGTGCGGTGAGCGGTCACGCCCAGCACTATGGACTCCTCATGACAGCCGGTGTGCTGGCTGCCATTGCGATCGCGATCTTTGGATGGTGACCACGTTCCCGGTCCTCACCGTCATGACGGCTCTGCCCCTGGCCGGGGCGGCCGTTATCCTCCTGCTCGGTGACCGGCTGGCGCGGTGGATCGCGCTTGCGACAACGCTGATCGTGTGTGCTGTCTCCGTCCCGCTTTATCTCGACTTCGACAAGAGCTCCGGCGCCCTGCAGTTCGTCGAGACCGTGCCATGGATTCGGTCCTGGAACGTGGTCTATGGGATGGGCGTCGACGGCATCAGCCTGCCGTTCGTCTTCCTATCAACGGTGATCAGCGTGCTGTGTGTGGGCGCTTCGTGGACCGCGGTCCAGGTGCGCGTGCGGGAGTTCTACGCTGCGCTCCTCTTCGCGGAGACCGCGATGATCGGCCTCTTCGCCGCCACCAATCTGTTTCTGTTTTACGTGTTCTGGGAGCTGATGCTCGTTCCCGTGTTTCTCCTCATCGGCGTGTGGGGAGGCCCGGACCGCATCTACGCCTCGATCAAGTTCCTGCTCTTTACCCTCGGGGGCAGCGTGCTCATGCTCGTGGGCCTGATCGCTCTCCTTGTAGCGACCGGCACACTGGACTTCCAGGCGCTCGCGAAGACGAGGCTGGCGCCCGACCTGCAGGCGTGGCTCTTTGTCGCCTTCTCGGCTGCGTTCGCAGTGAAGGTGCCGATGTTCCCCGTGCACACCTGGCTGCCCGATGCCCACACCGAGGCACCCACCGCGGGGAGCGTGATCCTGGCAGGGATCCTCCTGAAGATGGGCGGCTATGGGCTGTTGCGGATCGCCTTGCCGATACTCCCCGATGCCGTGCAGCTCTTTCACAGGCCGATGCTGCTGCTCTCCGCCATCGCGATTGTGTACGGCGCGTACGTCACGCTCGCGCAGACCGATGTGAAGCGGCTCATCGCTTACTCGAGCATCAGCCACATGGGCTTCGTGACGCTCGGGATCTTTACGTTGAACCGCAGTGGCGTCGAGGGCGCGATCCTGCAGATGATCAACCACGGGATCGTCACCGGCGCCCTCTTCCTGTGCGTCGGGATGATCTACGAGCGCACACACACGAGGGACATCGCGGAGTACGGCGGGCTCTCGAAACTCGCGCCGGTCTACTCCACGTTCCTGGCGGTTTTCTGCCTGGCCGCAGCAGGATTCCCCGGATTGAATTCGTTCGTCGGTGAGTTCCTCATTATCAGCGGCGCCTTCAAGACGTGGCTCTGGCTCGGGGCGGCGACCATCTGGGGCGTCGCTCTGGGCACCACCTACATGCTGTGGCTCTACTACCGGGTGGTCATGGGCGATGCACGGCCGCGGTTCCAGCAGTT
>WNEY01000223.1_pt1 | contig 31740 bp, 31 predicted proteins | sample 5400531 | NCBI WGS metagenome assembly WNEY01 (sample SAMN13153338, study PRJNA577476) | soil metagenome | isolation source: 200 cm saprolite under Douglas fir tree site 1 | place: USA:California | collected 2015-04-18
GGCTGCAGCGCGGCCGCGTAGGGAAGCTCAGCCAGCTCTCGCGGTTCCATGATCACTCCTAGGTCGGCGAAGCACGAGCGGCCACCAGTCCCGCGCAGAGTCCCCGCGCAGAGTTCCCGCGTTCCCGCGCTGAGCAGCCTGGCGGCGGCTCAGTGGCCGCGGAACGCTTCCTCCAGCCACCACGAGCCGCGTGCCGAGGTCACCTTGGCGTCGATCAGCAGCGGCCGGCCGCAAGGCCCGTCCAGCCAGCCGCGAACCGGGCCCAGGTCGGCTGGCTGGCGCACGGTTACCGCCTCGCAGCCGAACCCCCGGCCGATGGCGGCGATGTCCACCGGGGGGAAGCGGACCACGTCAAGCGGATGGCCGTGCGGGCCGAAATGATGGACCTCGGCACCGTACGCCTCGTCATCGTAGATCACGATGATCATCGGCAGGCCGAGCCTGACCACGGTCTCAAGCTCGCTGACGCCCATCAGCGCGCCGCCGTCGCCGAGCGCCGCGACCGTCAGCCGGTCCGGCCGCGCGATCGCCGAGCCGATCGCCGACGCCAGCCCGAGGCCGATCGACTGGTAGGCCTGAGTGAAGCAGAAGCCGTCGGCGTCCGGGACGGACAGGTACATGCTCGGGTAGCCCATGAAGTTCCCCGAGTCCACGGCCACGATCCGCTCCGCAGGCAGCAGGTCATCGAGCGCGATGGTCAGGGTACGCGGGTCTATCCGGGTCTCGTCGCTGTCGTCGGCGTACGGAACGTCGCGCCAGCGGATCTGGCCGGCCAGCCGCTCGCGCAGCGCCGCCGAGCGGTAGCCGGCCAGCGGCTGGCCCGGCGCTTCATCCGCCAGCGCGCTGGCCGCGGCCCGCGCCGTCGCCGTGACGTCGCCGAGCACGCCGAGGTCCACCGGCCGGTGCGCGCCCAGCGCGGACGGCTCGTGGTCCACCTGGATCACCGTCGCGTCCGGGCCGATCAGGCGGCCGTGCCGGAGAGTCCACATGTTCAGTGCGCAGCCCCAGCCCACCACCAGGTCCGCGTCGCGGATCAGTTCCGCCGCAAGCGGTGAGGCGAAGCCGCCGCTCACGTCGAGATCCCATGGGCTGCCCCGGAACAGGCCCTTGGCCGCGGCGGATGTGGCAAGCAGCGCGCCGCAGGCTGCCGCGAGCCGCTCCAGGTCGGCCCGGGCCGCGGCGATCCGCGCGCCCCGCCCCGCGATGAAGACCGGCCGCCTCGCGGTGGCGAGCGCGGCGGCAAGCGCACTGACCACTTCCGCCTGCGGTGCGCCCGCCGCGATCGCCGTGGCGCCTACCACGCTCGCCACGATCTGACCGGATTCCCGGCCGGGCAGGACCGGCCGCGCGCACTCGGCGGCCTGTACGTCGAGCGGCAGCGCCAGCACCACGGTCCGCCGTTCCCGCTCGGCCGTCCGGTAGGCCCTGGTCACGTCGGCCACCGCGGTCTCGGCCGAATGCAGGCGCTCTGGCGTCGCGCCGACGGCCGTCGCGATCGACGCGACATCGATGCGGAAGTTGGACCGCACGGCGGCCGCGGCCACGTCGGCGGCGAGCACCAGCATCGGCGTGCGGCTCTTCGCCGCCTCGGTAATGCCGGTGATCGAGTTGGTCAGCCCGGGCCCCTGGTGAACGGAGACGATGCCCGGCCGGCCGGCCAGCCGGGCCCACCCGTCCGCCATGCAGGCCGCACCGCATTCATGCCTGGCCGCGACGAACCGCGCGCCGCGCGCGACAAGGGCGTTGGTGACGTGAAAGTTGCCGCTGCCCACCACGCCGAAGACGGTATCCGCGCCCAGGTCAGCGAGCGTTGCCCCGACTGCCTCGCTGACCAGCATCAGGAGCGCTCTACCAGGGCAAGCACCCGGCACGGGCTGCCGGATCCGCCGGTGATCGGCAGCGGGCCCGCGATGATCACCGCGCCGTGCGCGGGCAGCCTGGCCAGGTTCTGCAGCTGGGTGAGCCCGTACTTGCCTGCCCCGAGCAGCGCGGAGTGGCAGGGGAACGGCGGCTCGAAGGAGTGCGCGGCCCCGGCGTCCGTGCCGACCGTCTCCACCCCGAACCCGATGACCGGTGACTCCTGCGCCAGCCACCGGGCGCACTCCACCGAGACGCCGGGAGTATGCGGCCCCGTCTCGTTGGCGTTGAGGAAGAGGTCCTGGTCGTGTGACCGGGCGTCCCAGCCGGTGCGGTACAGCAGCCAGCCGCCAGCCGGGAGCGGGCCATGCTCCCGCTCCCATTCCCTGATGTGGCCGACCTCTAGCAGGAAGTCCGGGTCGGCGGCGGCCTGCGCGGTGAAATCGAGCACCGCGGCGGCCGCGATGAGCTTGGTGACCGGCACCCGCGCGACGTCCTCGCCGTCACGCCCGGTGACCCAGTGCACCGGGGCGTCGAAATGGGTGCCTGAGTGCTCGCCCGTGCTGATGTCGTTCCAGTACCAGGCCGGGCCGCGCTCGTCATACCTGCTGATCTCGTGCAGGGCGAACGGCGAGGTGTTCCCGAACGGTTCTGGCAGCCTGATCAGCGGCGTGCTCGGCTCTAGCCGTGCGGTCAGGTCAACGACCTCCACGGTGGCCGCGCGCAGCGCGGCGATCAGTGTGTCGAGCACGGGCATGGTGTGCCTCCAGGGGCAGGTTGAGCTCGGCAACGGAACCCCAACAGACTGCCGCAGCCGGGCCCGGCTGTGAAGGCCCAGCCCGCACTATCGGGCGACCGAGAGGACGAGCTTGCCCTGGGTCCGGCCAGTTTCGCCGCTGCGGTGCGCATCGGACGCCCGGGCCAGCGGGAACAGCTGCTCGATCGCGATCGTCAGGTCGCCCGAATCGACGAATTCGGCCAGCCTGGCCAGCCCGGGCCCGTCGGGGCGCACCAGATGGTACTCGGCCCGGATCCCGGCCGCCTCGGCTGCCGCGGCAAGCTCGGCGCTGACGCCCCCGCGGATCACGATCAGCATGCCTGCTGGCCGGATCACGCTCAGCGAGCGAAGGCCGTAGTCACCGCCGACGGTATCGATGACCAGGTCGACGTCCTTGGCCACGTCCTCGAAGGCCACCTCGGAGTAGTCAATCGGCTCGTCGATGCCCAGCTCGCGCAGGAACTCGTGCTTGCCCGCGCGGGCCGTGCCCAGCACGTGCGCGCCGCGGCCCTTCGCCAGCTGGACGGCCAGGTGGCCGACCCCGCCGGCTGCGGCATGCACGAGAACCCGCTGGCCGGACACCACACCGGCCAGGTCAAGCACCTGCAGCGCGGTCAGGCCGGCCAGCGGCAGCCCGGCCGCCGCCGCGTCGCCGATCCGGCCGGGGGCGGCGGCGAGGTGCGCGGCAGGTGCGGCGACGTGCTCGGCATAGGCACTGGCCATGGCCGGGAACCTGGGCATCCCGTAGACGCGGTCACCGGGCGCGAAGGGGCCGGTGCCAGGCCCGGCTGACTCGATCACGCCGGCGATGTCCCAGCCGGGAATGTACGGCGGGCTGCCGAACCGGTCCCCGGCCGCGCCGGACCTGACGCTGTAGTCGACCGGGTTGACACCCGACGCGGTGACCCGCACCAGCACCTCGCCGGGCGCAGGCTCCGGGATGGCCGTCTCGACCAGCTGCAGCACCTCGGGGCCACCGAAGTGGTCGACCCGTATCGCACGCATCGTTCGCCGCCTTCCTGGTGACGTCTGCGACGGGAGATAACTTCGGATGCCCGCCGGATACTCCCCGGACCCGCGCAGACCGGTCCGGATCGCCCGGGGCGCTGCCGCCCTCACGCAGAATGGAGGCATGACCCTACCCGTTCCGAAGGCCCGTACTCTGGTGACCGATGACGGCGTCCCGATCGACGCCGCGCACTTGCCCGGTGACCAGGGCCTGGGGATAGTGCTCGCGCATGGATTCACGCTGAACTGGCAGCGTCCCTCGGTCTGGCGGGTAGCGAGGCGGCTGAGTAAGTACGGCGGCGTAGTAACCTTCGATTTCCGTGGTCACGGCCGGTCTGGCGGGCTGTCCACGCTCGGCGACAGGGAGCTCAGGGACGTCGATGTCGCGGTTGCCTACGCCCGTGAGCTCGGCTACCAGCGGATAGCGATCGTAGGGTTCTCGATGGGCGCATCGGTCGTGCTGCGTTACGCCGGCCTGGTCGGCGGGATTGACGCGGTGGTTTCCGTCAGCGGTCCGGGCCGCTGGTACTACCGGGGCACGAAGTCGATGCGGCGGGTGCACTGGGCGGTGCAGCGCAGGCTCGGCCGGCTGCTCGCCAGGAAGCTGCTGAACACCAGGATCAGCTCGGGCCGGTGGGACCCGGTGCCCGTGCCGCCGGCCGATGCGGCCGCGAAGATCGCCCCGGTCCCGCTGCTCATCGTGCATGGCGACCAGGACGGCTATTTGCCCGTCGAGCATGCGACGCAGCTGTACGAAGCCGCGAACGAGCCGAAGGAGCTGTGGATCGTGCCCGGCTTCGGGCATGCGGAATCCGCGGCGGACGCCGTGCTGCTCGACCGCATCGGCGGCTGGGTGAAAGAGTCGGTCGCCGTCGCGACCAGCCCCGCGCCCATCACGTAGCGCACTCGCCAGACTCATCCGGTAGGAGGCGCCGGTGACGACAGGCTCAGGACCGGGCGGCCGGCCGGCGGCCAGGCCGCGACGGCCGGACTATCCGCAGCCACGGCGCCGCCGCCTCATTCTGCTGAAGGGGCTGCTCGCCCTGGTGATCGCGGCCGTGCTCGCCGAGCTAGTGACGACCCCGTGGATCTTTCACATCGGCGGCCGGTTCACGCCGCTGACGCAGTGGGACGGTTACGGCACGGTGCAGGCGAGCAACGGCGGCCACTACCTGCTCTTCACGCACCTGCAGGGCGGCGTGCGCAGCTTCGAGTGCGCGATGTCCGGCTGCGACATGCTGCACGGCACCGCGAAGATCTGCACTCAGCGGGGCAGCGTCTACACGCTTGAACTGTCCGGGACGGTGCATGCCTGGTGGAGCACTGACGGGGCCAAGACCTCCATTGACCTGCAGAACGTCAAGTCCGGGCCGCTGCCGGACGGCTGGCTGATCTCCTTCAGGGGCCGCTGGCACGGCGGCAGGCTTGAGGCGGCGAATCCGGACAACAGCTTCACCGAGGTGTTCACCCCCCGTGGCCTCATCCGGCAGACGACCTCGACCGCTGATGCCGGGCAGGCGTCGGTAATCCTGCGGCACGGATCGGGGGCCGGCTTCGACCGCGCCTGCCACGCCCTGGCAGCGTGAGGCCCCGGCAGCGCCCTGCTCACCGCTGCCTCGTCTTGACCAGGCGCAGCGCGAGCGTCGGGCAGGCATCCCTGGCCCGGCGCGCGTGCCGGAGCAGGCTGCCGGGCACGGTGGCGATGCCCTGGTCGTCTTCCACGAGCAGGACGCTCGGGCTGTCCGCGCCGGGCGGCAGGGCGGATCCGGGCAGGTCGGCGCTCGCTTTCATGGCCACCACCGTAGGTGACAGCGTGGCCTTCAGGTGCCGTGTGCGGCGGTCTTGGCCGCGCCGGGCCCAGCTCCAGCATGATCCCGCGGATTACCAGCCCGTGGGCAACGGCATGCCCTCGCTATAACCGGCCGCGCCCTGGATTCCGATGACCGCCCGTTCATGCAGCTCAGCCAGGCTGGTTGCGCCCGTGTAGGAGCAGGCGCTGCGCAGCCCGGCGGTAATCGTGTCGATCAGGTCCTCGACCCCGGGGCGCTGCTCGTCCAGGTACATCCTGGACGTGGAGATGCCTTCCTCGAAGAGCTCCTTGCGGGCCCGGTCGAACGGCGAGTCGGCTGCCGTCCGCAATTTCACCGCCCGGGCGGACGCCATCCCGAAGCTGTCCTTGTACCGGCGGCCGTCCGCGTCCCTGAACACGTCACCGGGCGACTCGCAGGTCCCTGCGAACCAGGAGCCGATCATGACGTTCGACGCGCCGGCCGCGAGCGCCAGCGCGACATCGCGCGGATACCGGATGCCGCCGTCGGCCCACACCTGCGCGCCGAGCCGCCTCGCCTCGGCGGCGCAGTCAAGGACCGCGCTGAACTGCGGGCGCCCTACTCCCGTCAGCATCCGCGTGGTGCACATCGCGCCAGGGCCGACACCGACCTTCACGATGTCGGCGCCGGCCGCCACCAGGTCGGCGACGCCGGCCGCCGTCACCACATTGCCTGCCACCAGCGGGACCGACGGGACAGCTTTCCGTACTGCCCGGATGGCTTCAAGCATTTTGTCCTGATGGCCGTGCGCGGTATCGACGACCAGCAGGTCCGCGCCTGCCTCGGCCAGCAGCCCGGCCTTGGTGCCCGGATCGCCGTTGATGCCGAGCGCGGCGGCGACCCGCAGCCGGCCGCGACCGTCGGTGGCTGGCTGGTACATGGTGGCGCGCAGCGCCCCGGTGCGGGTCAGGATGCCCACGCACCGGCCGTCATGGTCGACGACCGGGGCCAGCCGGTGCCTGCCGGCGTGCAGCAGGCTGAACGCCCGCTCCGGGTCGGTGCCTGCGGGGAGCGTGAACAGCTCGGCGGACATGACCTGGCGCAGCTGCGTGAAGCGGTCGACGCCCCGGCAGTCCGCATCGGTTACCACGCCGGCCGGGCGCCCGTCCGTGACCACGACGACGGCTCCGTGTGCCCGCTTGGGCAGCAGGCTGAGCGCGTGGCCGGTGGTGGCGTCAGGACCGAGCATCAGCGGGGTGTCGTATACCAGGTCGCGGGTCTTCACCCAGGCGACGACGTCGGCGACGACGTCAGCCGGGATGTCCTGCGGCAGCACGGCGAGGCCGCCCCGGCGGGCGATCGTCTCGGCCATCCGGCGCCCGGAGACCGCTGTCATGTTGGCCGAGATCACCGGGATCGTGGTGCCGCTGCCATCGCAGGTGCGCAGGCTGACATCCAGCCTGGAGGCGACCGACGACCGGTTCGGCACCAGGAAGGCGTCGCTGTACGCCAGGTCATACGGCGGTGGCGGGTCAGTGAGGAATCGCACGCAGCCGATTCTGCCCGGACTCGCCGGGTCTCACTCGGGTATCCGCTGGCCGGTGAGACGATGGCCTCGTCGACGTAGCACCAGCGCACGCGACCGGGCTGGCCTCGGCCGGCCCGGGCCGGACTTCGCGGGTGCCGCCTATCCTGCTGCTGGTGACCCTAGCTCGGACGCTGCGGCTCGGGCGGCGGGACTGGCCGCCAGGCTCGTTCGCCGTCATGGCCGTGATCAACCGGACGCCAGACTCGTTCTTCGATCACGGCGCCACCAGGGAATTCGGCGCCGCGCTTGATGCCGTTGACCGGGCGGTGGCTGCGGGCGCCGACATCGTGGACATCGGCGGGGTGAAGGCCGGGCCCGGCGACGACGTCGACACGGCCGAGGAAATCCGCCGGGTGGCCGGCCTGGTCACGGCCGTGCGGGGCCGGCATCCCGATGTCGTGATCAGCGTCGACACCTGGCGGGCCGAGGTGGGCGACGCAGTAGCGATGGCCGGCGCTGACCTGCTCAACGATGCCTGGGGCGGCGCTGACCCGAGGCTCGCCGAGGTTGCCGCCACGCACCGGATCGGGCTGGTCTGCTCGCATGCGGGCGGGCTCGCGCCGCGGACCGGCCCGCACCGGCCCGGCTACGCCGACGTGACGGCCGCGGTGCTTGAGCACGTGACCGCGGAGGCCGCCCGGGCGGTGGCAGCCGGGGTCCGGCCGGATGCGATCCTGATCGATCCCGCGCACGACTTCGGCAAGAACACCTGGCACTCGCTGGAGCTGACCCGTCGGCTTGACGAGCTGGCAGGCACCGGGTGGCCGGTGCTCGTCGCGGTGTCGAACAAGGACTTCATCGGCGAGACCCTGGGCCTGGGCGTCACGGAGCGGGCGGAGGGGACCATCGCCGCGCTGGCGATCTCGGCCTGGCTGGGCGCGCGGGCGTTCCGGGTACATGATGTCGCGGCGGCGCGGCAGGCACTTGCGGCCGTCACCGGGCTGCGCCGGGGCTAGCCGGCCAGGCCGCGGCTACGCCGAGTTGAAGGCGGCGAAGATGATCGCGCTCAGCCGGTCGACCATTTCCTCCCTTGGCAGCCGGACTTCTACGCTGAGCAGGTAGTTGACGAGCTCTAGCATCATCAGGCAGGCGACCGCGGTGAGCTCGGCATGCTCGTGCAGCTCGGCCTGGCCCGGGTCGCTGCCCGGTGCCCCGGCCGCCCCGCGGTTGCTTGCCGTCATGCCCTGGGTAATGGCCTCGGCCAGCCGGAATAGCAGCTGCAGCCCGTCGCCCCAGACTTCCTCTCCGACCAGTTCCGCCTGGCTGAGGATCCTGATCACGGTGGCGTGCGCGGCGTAGGTGTCGCAGAACCGCCGGATCCAGTCGCGCAGTGCCGCGCGCCCGGCCTCGTTCCTTGTCACCACAGGGAACTCGCCGGTGATGATTCCCATGTCGTGCAGCGCGTCCCGCAGCAGCGTCTTGAACAGGTCATCCTTGTTGGCGAAGTACAGGTAGAACGTGCCGTGCGAGGTCTTTGCCCTGCGCACCACGTCGTCGACCCGGACTGCCTGGAATCCGCGCTCGTCGAATTCGGCCAGCCCCGCCTCAAGCAGCCTGCGGACGGTCTGGCGGCCCACCGCGCCGAGTTCGCGTTCCTGGGCGGGGGTGCCGCCGCCGAGTGACGGGCGCCGCGGGCGGCCGCCGGAGCCGCCGCGGGCCCGGGGCGTGCCCGGCTTGCCCGCGGTCCGCTGCTTCGGCTGCGCTGCGTCAGCGTCCGGTGCTTCCGCGGCGACCGTGGCGCTGCTGACCGGGCCGGCCAGCTCGCTGTCTGCGGGCACGGCATTGGCCTCGGCCAGGTGGCCGGGCGGCAGGCCCGGCTCGGGTTCCCCGTTCATCCTGGCGAGACTAGCGGGATCCGGGGCCCGGCCACCGGGATTTGTCAACCCGGTGATGGCGTGGCCGGCCTGGCTCACGCCATCGAGCCGCTCGCGGGCGCCATCCGGCGGGTAGCCCATGATCACGATCCTGGCCTACCCCGAACCTGGTCCCGCGTACCGCGGCAGCCGGGATCACGTGATCAGGCGGCGCACGGTGGCGGCCCGGGTTACGGGCCGAGAACCCGGGCGAGGTAGGCGTTGGCGAACCGCCGCCCCGGGTCGAGCTTGTCCCGGAGTCCGGCAAAATCGCCGAACCGCGGATAAGCCGCGCGCAGGTACTCGGCATTCCTGGTGTGCATCTTGCCCCAGTGCGGCCGGCCGCCGGCTGCCGTCAGCACGGCCTCCATGTCGCGGAAATACTCCGCATGCGGCGAGGCATGGAAGACATGAAAGGCGATATACGCGGTGTCCCTGCCGTACGCCGTGGACAGCCAGACATCGTCGCCCGGGGTGACCCGCACCTCGATCGGGAAGCTGACCCGCCAGTCCCGCCGGTCGAACAGGGCGCGGATCTCGCGAAGCACCGCGGCCAGGGACCCGGCTGGTATCGCGTACTCCTGCTCCTTGAAGCGGACCCGGCGCGGGCTGGTGAACACCAGGTGCGAGGCGTCGACGTAGCGGCGTGCGCTCAGCGCCCTCCCCGCCATCGTGTTGACCGGCTTGATCATCCCGGGGAACCGGTGCCCGAGCCGGCAGGTCACCCCGAACAAGGTGTTGGAGAGGAACTCGTCGTCCAGCAGGTACCTGAACTTGCTCAGCGGCCTGGCCGGGCCGGCCGCCCGGTTGTTCCGCTTCGTCAGGCAGCCCTCGGTATGCGGGAACCAGAAGAACTCGAAATGCTCGTTGTCCCGGGTCAGGTCATCGAGCCGGCCGATGACGTCGGGCCAGCGCATCGGCTCCTCGCGCGCCTCAAGCAAGAATGCGGGCACCACCCGGAACGTGACGGCGGTAAGTACCCCGAGGGCGCCGAGGCCGACCCGGGCCGCGGCGAACAATTCCGGGTTCGCGGCGGCGGAACAGGACGTGACCGTGCCGTCGGCCAGCACCATCTCCAGGCCAGCCACCTGCGCCGCCATGCCGCCCACGTCCCGTCCGGTGCCGTGCGTCCCGGTCTGGATCGCGCCCGCCACCGTCTGGGCCTGGATGTCGCCCATGTTCGCGAGCGCGAGGCCACGGCGGAGCAGTTCGTCGTTCAGCACCCGCAGCGGGCAGCCGGCCTCAACGGTCACCAGCCCGGCGGACGCGTCGACCGACCTGATTCTGGCCATCCGGCCGGGGCGCAGCATGATGCCGTCGGTGACGGCGGCCGGGGTGAAGGAATGGCCGGCGCCGGTCATCCGCACGGTCAGGCCAAGCTCAGCCGCCCGGCCGACGGCGGCCGCGACCTCGCCAGGCGAGCTGGGCGCGACGACCTCGCGCGGCTCGGCCGTCTCGTTGCCAGCCCAGTTACGCCAGCCAACGGAGGTACCGGCCATGCCCGGACCCTACCGGACGAACCGCGGCCGGGAGGCTCGGCCTGCTGACGCGGCCGGGAGCTTCAGCCTATTGACGCCGCCGGTTATCGTGGACCTTGCGATGAGAAGCCTGCTCCTGCGCAACATCCTGCTCCTGCGCAACATGCTGCGCTCCTCCGCAGCCGTCACGCCCGCCCTGCGCGGCGTGGCGGTTTCCGGTCTGGTGCTTGCGCTCGCTGCTGGCCACAACCAGGACCGGGCTGGACTCGTGCCGTGGCCCGCCGGTCACGCGCCCGGCGCGGCGTCAGCGAGCCGCACGGCGAGCACAAACGGCGCGGATGCCGCGGCCTTCCGGCAGATCATCCTGCCCGACTTGCTCATCGTCGAGCCGTCCGGGCTCACCCCAGGCAAGGTCGCCGCGATCAGGAAGATCAGCGGTGTCCGGAACGTGATTGCCTTCGACGGCGGCGAGATCAAGGCCGGCCGTCGTCCGGTGAACGTGATCGGCGTCCACCCGGCGCAGTTCCGGTCCTGGACGCCGCTGCGGACCGCGTCGGACCAGGGCTTCTGGACCGCGCTGGCCGGCGGCAGGTTCGTCGCGTCACCCGCGGCGCGAGCCCGGCTCGGGCTGCGCCCGGGTGCCTCCTACCAGCTGGCCGGCGCCAGCACGAGGTCGGTGCCGTTCGGCATGGCGGCCAGGCTCGGCATCGCCGGGGTGGACATCCTGGTGAACGCCAGGAGGTCGCGCGAGCTTGGCCTGGTGCGTAGCGTCGCCGCGCTGATCAGCGCGCCAGGCGCCGGGCTGGCCGGGCTCACCGGGCAAGTGCGCGCGGTGCTCGGCGGCGCGGCCAGGATCGTCAGCCTGCGCCCTCAGCGGCTGCCGGCCACCGCCAGCGTCTCCGGGCAGCTGCCGGGCAGCTACCTGAGCCTGTTCAGGCAGTCGGCGGCCAGGTACTGCCCGGGAATGTCGTGGACCGTCCTCGCCGCCATCGGGCAGATCGAGAGCGCGGACGGGACCAATGTCGGGCCGTCAACCGCCGGAGCCCTCGGCCCGATGCAGTTCCTGCCATCCACCTGGAGGGCCTGGGGCATCGCGGGCTTCGGCCGCACCGGCCCGCCGGACATCATGAACCCCTACGACGCCGTGCCCTCGGCCGCCAGGATGCTCTGCGCGGACGGCGCAGCCCGCGGTGGCCGTGCCCTGTACCAGGCGATTTTCGACTACAACCACGCCGGCTGGTACGTCAGCGAGGTGCTCGGCCTCGCCGCGGAGTACGCCAGGGACTATCCCTGACGGACCTGGTATGCCGTCCGGGTGCCCTGGCCATCCGGTGCCTGGCCATCCGGGGCCGGGTGCGTTGCCTGGTTGGATGGGGGCATGTCGCCTTACGATGCGTTCCTGCTCGTCTCCTTCGGAGGGCCGGAGGGCAGGGATGAGGTCATCCCGTTCCTGCAGAACGTGACCCGCGGCCGCGGCGTTCCGCCCGGGCGGCTGGAGCAGGTGGCTGAGCACTACTACCGATTCGGCGGCGTAAGCCCGATCAACCAGCAGTGCCGCGACCTCATCGCAGCCATCGAGAAGGACTTTGCCGCGGCCGGGATAGCGCTCCCGGTCTACTGGGGAAACCGGAACTGGGAGCCCTACCTGGCCGGCACGGTCCGGGCGATGGCCACCGACGGCGTCCGGCGCGCTCTCGCCTTCGTGACATCCGCCTACAGTTCCTACTCAAGCTGCCGGCAGTACCTCGATGACATCGAGCTTGCCCGGGCGCAGGCGGGACCAGCGGCCCCGCGGATCGACAAGATCCGGCAGTACTTCAACCATCCCGGTTTCATTGAGCCGCTTGCGGCGAGTACGCGCCGGGCAATCGAGTCGCTGCCGGCCTCCGTTTCAGATAATGCCGAGATCTTGTTCACCGCACACAGCATCCCGGCGGGCATGGCCGCGGCAAGCGGCCCGGGCGGCCGCGGCGCGTATCCGGCGCAGCTTGCCGAGGCGGCCAGGCTGGTCGCTGAGCGGGTCGGCGGCGGGCGGTCCTGGCGGCTCGCCTACCAGAGCCGGAGCGGCCCGCCATCCCAGCCCTGGCTCGGGCCGGACGTCAGCGACTGCCTCGCCGAGCTGGCCGTCGCTGGTGCGCCGGCGGTGGTCCTGGTCCCGGTCGGCTTCGTCTCCGATCACATGGAAGTCAGGTTCGACCTCGACGTCGAGGCCGCCGAGACCGCCGGGCGGCTCGGCCTGCCACTAGCCAGGGCGGCCACCCCGGGCACGGACCCTGCCTTCATCGCGATGATCACCGAGCTGGTCCTGGAACGGCTGGACGGCGCACCGAGGGCGGTGCTCGGCGATCTCGGCGGGCTGCCCGACTTCTGCCCGGACGGATGCTGCGCGGCCCAGCCCGCCGCGCAGCCCGGCCAGCCCGCCGCGCAGCCCGGCCAGCCCGCCGCGCAGCCCGGCCAGCCCGCCGTGCAGCCCGGCCAGCCCGCCGTGCAGCCCGGCCGTCCAGGGGCTCAGCGGTGAGCCTGCCCCGTGCGGGCGAACTACTTGAGCTAGCCCGGTCGGTCGCGGCGGAGGCCGGCCAGCTGCTGCATGACCGGCGCCCGGTCGGCCGCCCGGCCGTGCTCACCACGAAGTCGAGCCCCACGGACGTGGTGACCGCGATGGACCGGGCCGCAGAGACGCTGATCAGGACGAAGATTCTGGCCGAGCGGCCGGGAGACGCGATTCTCGGCGAGGAGGGCGGCGAGTCCGGCCACGGCCGGGTCCGCTGGATCGTGGATCCGCTGGACGGGACCGTGAACTACCTGTACGGCCTGCCGGACTGGTCGGTCAGCGTCGCGGTCGAGGTCAGCGGCACGGTGCTGGCGGGTGCCGTGGTCGTGCCGCAGCGTCGCGAGGAGTTCTGCGCGATGCTCGGCGGCGGCGCCTGGCTGTGGTCGGGCAGCGGGCCGCCGGCCGCGCTGCGGTGCAATGCCGGCGTGCCGCTCGGCCAGGCGCTGGTCGCGACCGGCTTCGGTTACGGTGCGGCCAGGCGTCAGGTCCAGGGTGCGGTCGTGGCCGCCGTGCTGCCCCGGGTGCGCGACATCCGGCGCGGCGGGTCGGCCGCCGTCGACCTCTGCTCGCTGGCGGCCGGCCGGGTCGACGGCTACTTCGAGCGCGGCGTGAACTACTGGGATATCGCGGCAGGCGGCCTTATCGCCGGGGAGGCCGGGGCCCGGGTCGCGGGCCTGGCAGGCCGGCCAGCCAGCCCGTCGATGACCGTTGCGGCCGGGCCGGGCCTGTTCGATGCGCTGCAAGACCTGCTGTCGGGCCTGGATCCCGAGCGAGACGAGTAACCACGAGGAGCGCCCGGCGCCGCGCTCAGGCAAGCGTTCCTACTGCCTGGTCAGGGTGCCGGTGGCGGCGAGGCTCGATGCGCCCTTGAAGTTGAACTTCAGCGTCCCGTTTGGCTCCTGCCGGAGGGTAACCATGCCGTTCAGGCAGACTCCGGCCACGATCTCCTGGCTCATCATGTAGGTCTCGTGCGTCACCGACCTCAGGGTGAGATTGCCCGAGCAGGTGAAGGAGGTACCGGAGTAGGTAATCGTGCCGTGCGGCGAATTACCGGTGAGCTTGACGTCGGTGTCGATGTTGCCGCTGCCCTGCTGCACGGATCCCGACCAGGTGCCCTCTACCGCGGCAGGCAGCGTCACCGCCGGTGACGGCGACCGGCTTGCCGCCGCGGACGGCGACGGCGAGCGCGATGCGGCAGGCTGGTTAGCCGAGGCCGGCGTGACCGCGCGCGCAGGGCTGCCCGAGCTTGCGTCCTGCAGCACGTGCACAGCCGCCGCGATCGCCAGCACGCAGACTGCGGCAGCGGCACCCCAGCCGATCGCCCTGGCCCGCCGGGGCCGGGCCGGCGGCCCTGGCCGCGCGACGCCGGGCGGCGGCTCCGCCGGGATGCGTATCGCCGCCTTGGCTGCCCGCCTGGATCCCTCCGCGAGCACGCCGGCCGGGGGATTGTCCTGGCCGAGGAGCCTGATCACGGCCTGCCGGGCGGCCGGGCGGGCGCCAGGTTCCGGCGTGCCGCAGCTTGCCACCAGGCCGCGCAGCGGCTCCGGCAGGTCGGCCAGGTCGAACCGGCCAGACGGCCTCTTGCCGGTGCCGGCGAACACGACTGCCTGCGCCCAGGCGAGCATGTCGGCGGCCGGGGTGGCCGTGCCGTAAGGCGGGGTAATGGCAAAACCGATAACCCGCGGCCCCTCGGCCCCGAGCACCACGTGCTCGGGGCCGAACTCGCCATGCACGAGCCCGGCCTGGTGCACGGCGGCCAGGCCGGTTGCCATGCCGATCGCCAGTGCCTCGAGTTCCTCGCCCTCGCGCGGCCCGTCCGCGGCGACCACCTCGGACAGCAGCGGCCCCGGCACGTACTCGCTCACCAGGTAGGCCCGGCCGTTCTCCAGCCCGGCGTCGAGAATCCTGGCGACGCAGAACGGTGCAACCCGGCGGGCGGCCCGCGCCTCGGCCGTGAACCTGTCCCTGGCGGCACCGTCCGGGGTCCGCTCGGCGGCGAACATGGTGACCGTGACCCGGTCGCCTTCGGTAGCGCGGCCAAGGTAGACGGGACTGCCGCCGGGTATCCCGGTGACGCGTCCGGTCAGCCGGTAGCGCCCGACGCGCTTTGGATCGTCGGGACGCAGTGGCGCGACCTGGGGCATGCGTCGTCTCCGCGAGGTCCGGCGTGGCAGGATGTGCCGTTCGTACCATACGCACTCTGTGCCGGAGAGCTGGGCTGATCGAGTAAGTTACTCGCCGGTGAACCGCCTGTCACGCGGCCTGGCCCTGTCCTTGGGGCGACACGAACCTGTCGTGGCGGCTGGCTACGTGTAGCCGGCTTCGAGACGTGACAGAATTCGCCGCCGGAATCGGGCACAACTACGGCCTCCCGAGCGTTACATCCCGCGCGACGAGGAGCATGAACATGGAGGGGTATGGCCCAGATGGCTACTGACTATGACAGCCCGCGGAAGACGGACGACGAACTCACCGAGGACAGCCTGCAGGAACTCCAGGCGCGCCGGATGGACAAGTCATCTTCCACGATTGACGTGGATCCGGACGACGTGGCCGAATCACTAGAGCTGCCCGGGGCGGATCTGTCGAACGAGGAACTCTCGTTCCGCGTGATCCCGCGGCAGGCGGACGAGTTCACCTGCTCGAGCTGCTTCCTGGTGCATCACCGGAGCCAGCTAGCCGAGACCAAGGGCAACCTGCTGGTCTGCCGGGAGTGCGCGGCGTAGCTTCCGATGCAAGCCGACCTGGTACTTACCGGCGGCCCGGTCTACACCGCTGACCAGGCCAGACGTCGGCTGATTCCGGCCGGCGCAGCCGCCAGCGCGGTGGCGGTGGCCGGCCGCCGGATCATCGCGGTGGCCGCGGCGGGGGACCAGCAGATCCGCGACCTGACCGGCACTGCGACGGAGGTCATCGACCTGCGCGGCCGGGCGCTGCTGCCGGGTTTCCAGGACGCGCACGTGCATCCCGCTTTCGCCGGCGTCACGATGACCGGCTGCAACCTGATCGGCGCTGCCTCCCTGGACGAGGCGCTCGCCAGGATCAGGTCCTACGCGGACTCCCGCCCCGGCCAGGCCTGGATCGCCGGGGCCGGCTGGCGGATGGAATGGTTCCCCGGCGGGACGCCAGGCCGCGGGCTGCTCGACCAGGTCACCGGCGGCCGGGCGGTCTTCCTGCTCAACCGGGACGCACACGGGGCGTGGGCGAGCAGCAGGGCGCTCGAGCTGGCCGGGATCGACGCCCGCTCCCTGGATCCGCCGGACGGCCGGATCGAGCGCGAGGCAGGCGGCGGGCCGCAGGGCACGCTGCACGAGGGCGCCGCAACTCTGGTGGGCAGGCATGTTCCGCCGGTTACCTTCGAGGACAGGCTGGCCGGCCTGCTGCTCGCCCAGGCGCACCTGCAGGCCAGGGGAATCACCGCCTGGCAGGACGCCATCGTCGGGGACTATCTGGGCTCGGCTGACCCGCTGCCGGTCTACCTGGCGGCCGCGCGGAGCGGGCAGCTCACCGCCCGGGTCGAGGGCGCGCTCTGGTGGGACCGGCACCGCGGCCTCGGCCAGCTCTCCGACCTGCTCGGCCGCCGCGAGCAGGGCCAGGCGGGCAGGTTCCGCGCGAACACGGTCAAGATCATGCAGGACGGCGTGGCAGAGAACTTCACCGCCGGGATGATCGAGCCCTACCACGACTCCTGCGGCCAGGCGGGCAACCGCGGCCTGTCCTACGTTGACCCGGCGGAGCTGAGCGAGGTCGTGACCCGCCTGGACGCCGAGCGATTCCAGATGCACTTTCACGCCATCGGGGACCGTGCGGTGCGCGAGGCGCTCGATGCCGTCGAAGCTGCCCGGGCTGCCAACGGCGCCAATGATCACCGGCACCACATCGCGCACCTTCAGGTCATGCATCCCGCCGATATCCCCCGTTTCGCCGCTTTGAACGTCACCGCCAACATGCAGGCGCTCTGGGCCGCTCATGAGCCGCAGATGGACGAGCTGACCATTCCCTTCATCGGGCCGCAGCGGGCCGCCAGGCAGTACCTGTTCGGCGACCTGCTCCGATCCGGCGCCCGGCTCGCCGCGGGCAGCGACTGGTCGGTGACCAGCGCGAATCCGCTGCGCGCCATCCATGTCGCGGTGAACAGGGCGCTACCGGGCGCCACCGGGGACCAAGCCGAGCCGTTCCTGCCTGAGCAGGGCCTCGGCCTGGCCGAGGCGCTCGCCGCGTACACCATCGGCTCCGCCTACGTGAATCACCTGGACGGCGAGACCGGCATCATCGAGCCAGGCCGGCTCGCCGACCTGATCGTGCTCGACCGTGATCCGCATCGCGGCCCGCCGGAGGAGATCGCCGACGTCGCGGTACTTGCCACCTACATCGACGGCGACCGCGTCTATGCCGCCGACGATCTGTAATGCCGCCGCCCCGCGCATCCGCCTCTGCATGATCGCGGCGGGTTGCGGGGGCTCGGGTTCACCCGAGCAGCACCTAAAACTCTCCGCGATCAAGGAAGCGGGGGTAAGCCGGCTAGCGGCCGCGGTACTGGGCGGCGAGCTCGCGCAGCCTCGCATGCGCGCCGCCCATGGCATCGGCGGCCGGCAGGTAGCGCTTGGGCATCTTGGCCAGGCTGGTGTAGTTGGGGTCGCAGACATTGGCCAGGGGCGCCTCGATCGCCTGGGTGATGAGCTGGTAGGCATCCAGCAGGTCGAACCCGTACTCGGCGGCGAGCCACTGCGCCATGTCCAGCTGGGCAATGCGGAACGCATCCTCCAGCGGGCGGGCGGATCCCGCGGACATCAGGAACTCGCCGGTTTCCAGCCGCGGCCAGGGACATGCGGCGCCCTTGATCAGGTCGACGACCAGGACCGTGTTCATCGCGCATTCGACCGCGACGCCGCAGGTCTCGCCCTCGCCCTGGCGGGCGTGGCCGTCGCCGAGCGACAGCAGCGCCCCTTCGACGTTGACGCCCAGGTAGCAGGTGGCGCCGGCGCGCATCTCAGGCGTGTCCATGTTGCCGCCGAACGCGTCAGGGACCAGCGCGCTGCGCACCTCCAGCATGGCCGGCGCGACGCCGACGGTCCCGTGCATCGGATCCATCGGCAGGTCCACCGTGAAATCGCCGTGCCTGGCGGTGAACCGGCAGGTCCTGGCGGCGGTGTCGAGCTGGTAGATCCAGACCAGCTCCGGCAGCGGGTCGTTCAGCAACGCGGTCAGGTGGGTCCCGGTCAGCGCGCCGAACAGCGGGATCGTTGTCGACGCGGCCCAGTCCCTGGCCGGCTCGATCGAGATGAAATGCACGGCGACGGTGTCGCCGGGCTCGGCGCCCTCGACATAGAACGGCCCGGTCTGCGGGTTGACGTACGGGAACTCGCAGACCTCGGTGACCAGGTCGCGCTCGCTGCGGACCCGGCCGGCGAAGGCATCCTCGGTGAAGACCTCAAGGATGGCCGGCGGCCGGATGCGGGCAACCGGGGCGGCGCCGCCGAACGTCCAGGCGTACTGGCGGGGCTCCGGCCGGAAGCTGATGACCTGCGGATCGCTCATCGCTCGGTGGCCTCCAGTTCGTCCAGCCGGACCAGCCCGGCCTCGGTGATCCGGCGCGGGTCAGTGTTGTGCAGGCAGACCATGTAGATCACGCCGAGGATCATGAAGCCGGCCAGTCCCGGGCCCATATGTTAGGTGTACGGCGGCGCGCCTGCTGTCCGGGCCACTGCGGCCACTGCTGCCTCCGGTACCGGTGGGGTCCGATGTTACCGGGATGATCTCACGTAGACCTGCTGTGAGATAGGCGGCAGAATCAGCTAGATGCGATGGAATGATTCGCCCGGTGAGCGCCGGGCGTCAGCGGAGACGCAGACGGCCGGTCCGGATGCAGCGGACGTGGCCAGCGCAGCGGACGCGACCCGCACAGCGGACGCGGCAGACACGGCGGACGCGGCAGGCACGGCCGACACGGCAGCCACAGCGGACGGTACGGGTGCGGACGGCGCGGAACCGGATGCGGCGAGGCATGAGCCGGCCGGCCAGCCGGACGATCTCATCCGGCGGCTCGCGGGTTTGCGGGCCAGCCATCCGTCATCGCCGGGTTATGCCGAGCGCCGCGGCAGCCCGGCGGACGCCTGGCCGCCGCGTGCCGCCGACCCCTACCGGCCCTGGTTCTCCTCCGGTGAGCCTGGCGAGCCGTGGTTCACTGCGGATCCCGGTGATCCTCCCGGCTGAGAGTGGCCGGATCGGGCTCCTGGCGAGGCAGCGACACCTCGGCGCTCACGTCGCCGGCCAGCCGGACCACATCGCCGTCAGCGAGCCGGACGCCGGTGCCGGGGAGGACCCGGTCGCCGTTGACGAAGGTCCCGTTGGTGGAGTGCTCGTCCCGGATAGTCGCGTGGCCAGAATCATCGACAGTGACCGTCGCGTGCCGTCTCGATACATTCTCGTAGCTGGCAAAAGCCGCCGCGACCAGGGAATCCTCGGGATCCCTGCCGAGCAGCAGTGAGGTCCCAGCGGGTACTTCGACATTCCCGGTCGGAAAGGCCAGCCGCAGCACGGCGGGGGAGATCGGGCCGCTGGAGTTCTCCCCCTTGAGGTACTCCTGCATGACGGTCACCGACGCGGGCGGGTCATCGTGCCGGGAGCGCACCCGTGGCAGGTTAGCGCCGCACGTGAAGCAGATGAGGTCATCCGGCTTGACCTCGGCAGCGCAGACAGGGCAGGTCAGGGTTGCCATCACATCCTCCAGAACGGCTGCGTCAGGTCAGCAGCCATCGCTTCGTGACCGCGCCGGGTCCCGCACAGCCGGCTGGCAGCGGGAGACTGGCCAGGACGAGAGCGTAACGCGACTGTTTGCCGTTGGGCACATCCGGCTGTCACCCGTGCCGCGGCCGATGCGGGCAGCCTGGCCTGCCGCCGGCGGCCGGTAGCATCGCACGCATGGTGAGCTTCCTGCTCAATGACGAGCATGAGGATCTCCGCGCCACCGTTGCCAGGTTCGCCCGTGATGTAGTGGCGCCGGTGATCGGCGGTTACTATGAGCGCGGCGAGTTTCCCTACGAGATTGTCGCCAAGATGGCCAAGCTCGGCCTGTTCGGGCTGCCGTTCCCGGAGGAGTACGGCGGGATGGGCGGCGACTACTTCGCCCTCTGCCTCGCCCTGCACGAGCTGGCCAGGGTCGACTCGTCGGTGGCCATCACGCTGGAGGCGGCCGTCGCGCTCGGCGCGATGCCGATCTACCGGTTCGGGTCTCCGCAGCAGCGCGACCGCTGGCTGCCCGACCTGTGCCAGGGCGACCGGCTTGCCGCGTTCGGGCTGACCGAGCCGGGCGGCGGCTCGGACATCGCAGGCGGAATGCGGACCACCGCGCGGCTCGATAACGGCGAATGGGTGATCGACGGCTCCAAGGCATTCATCACCAACTCCGGCACGTCGATCACGTCGCTGGTGACCGCGCTGGCGATCACAGGCAGGTCGGGCGGTCGGCCGGAGATCTCCGCGATCATCGTGCCGTCGGGAACGCCAGGGCTCACCGTCGGGCCGGAGTACTCAAAGGTGGGCTGGTGTGCCTCGGACACCAGGGAGCTGGCCTTCTCGTCCTGCCGGGTTCCGGCCGCGAACCTGCTCGGCGAGCAGGGCCGCGGCTACGCTCAGTTCCTGCAGACCCTAGACGAGGGGCGGGTTGCGATCGCCGCGCTGTCGGCCGGGCTGGCAGCGGGCTGCGTGGACGAGTGCCTTGGCTACGTCCGCGAGCGGGCCGCATTCGGCCACCGGCTCGGCCATTACCAGGGTATCCAGTTCAAGATCGCCGAGATGGAAGCGCGGGCGCATACGGCCAGGCTGGCCTGGTATGACGCGGCAGCCCGGCTAGTCGCGGCAGAGCCGTTCAAGAAACAGGCCGCGATAGCCAAGCTGACCTGCTCCAACGCGGCCATGGACAACGCCCGCGATGCCACCCAGATCTTCGGCGGGTACGGCTTTATGAACGAGTTCCCGGTCGCGCGCTTCTACCGGGACGCCAAGGTGCTGGAAATCGGCGAGGGCACATCCGAGGTGCAGCGCATGGTCATCGCTCGTGAGCTGGGGATCAGCGGCGGGGACGGCTGACCGGGCCCGAACCGGAGGCCCGCAGCTTCCGCTGCCTGCCGGACGCCGCCGCCCGCTGTTAGCGGAGTATGAGCTTCCGCACGGCGAGCGGGGTGCCGATCAGCCCGGAGTCGTACATCAGGTCGGCGATGCGCTGCACCTGGCCGATGCTGAGGAAGGTCGGGTACTGGCCGAGGGTTAGCAGGGCCGCGTCCTGTGAGTTCATGTGCATCGAACTGGTCAGCGACGTTTCTACCGGCCCGCGCATGGCGGCGGACGACTGGGCCTGCAGCAGCGCGGACCGGAACGCCTGCACGGCATGCGAATGCCCGCTCGCGAACGCGTTCACAGTGAAGTAGCCCAGCAGCGGCAGCCCGGACGACACCCCGCTGCACGAGTCAAGCACCGATATCGCGCCGAGCTCGCTCTCCGCCCTCAGGATGTACGGCTCCGTCACCAGGATCGCGCTCACCTGGCCGGTGCTTAGCGCAGTGATCATCTGCTGCTCGGGCATCGGCATCCACGTGATGCTCGTCGGGCTAACCCCGTCGGTCCGCAAGACTGCCTGCGTTGCCAGCATCTCCATGCTGTACGGCAGGTTCGGGGTCTGCCTGATCGCTTGTGCGGCCGGCGTGGCGACAGCCTTGTTCTGAAGATCCTTTGGGCCGTTTATGTGCAACTTTGGCAGTGTCAGGACCGCCATGACGTTGGGGGCCGCGTCATAGCCGTCGGCAATCAGCCGCAACCCCAGCGGGTGGCGGCCGGAGTGGGTCTGCTTGTAGAAGAAGTCCGCGTAGTCACCGGCCGCGACGTCGGCGCGGCCGCTGCTGAGGGCCTGGATTTCCTGCTCAACGGACGTGTAGTTGGTGATCGTGACATCCAGCCCGTGCTGCCTGAAGAGCCCGTTCCGCTGTGCGACATAGAGCGGTGCGTCGCCAACACCAGGAACGGCGGCCACAGTGATCGTTAGATTCCCCGATGAGCTGGTGCCGCCCGAACTCCCGCCAAGCACCCCGCAGCCTGCCATCGCGATCCCTGCCGTCAGGAAAGCAACGGCCTGCCAGAATCGCCTGCTCATGCTGTGGCTGCGTGACGTGCGAGTGCCACTTCGGACAAGCCGCATGGGGCTCCTTTGCGGGGCTTTGGGTCGAACAAGCTGTTCTGGGGACATAAGCGTAGCCCGACAAGTAGCCTACTGGTGGCCGAGTTAGGGCGCTCACGTAACGTAACATCGGTCTTTCCGTAGTTACGCGAAGTATCGTGTGTATGCGCTGGCTAACCGCATGTCAGCGTTGGGTTGCTGGTCGTGCGGCGGCGCTGCGCTGGCAGGATTGTCGCCTTGGAAGGGGTACGACATGCCGGTTCCGCCGCGATGGCCGTATGCCGGCGGCCTGGTCCTGGCTGCGAGGCGAGTCACGAGGTGAGAGGTGCAGAGGCTGTGAGGTCCAGGGCCAGGAAGACCCGCAGCGCCACCGCCGAGGCGGGTCGGCCGGCCCTTGCGGCTGGCCCGGCATCAGGTGCCCCAAGGCACAGCCAGGCGCAGGGTGGCCGGGCCGAGAACGGGCCGCCGCCGGACGGCTTTGATGCGTCAGCCGACGGCAGCCAGCCCGTACGTGCTGAATTGCCATTGGCGCGCACGGCCTCGCGCCGCGCGCTGAAGAACTGGCGCGTGCGATCGCGCCTCGTCCTGCTGATCGCCATCCCCACGCTGACTGCCATCGTGCTCGGCGGTATCCGGATCGGGTCTTCCGCGCAGAGCGCGATGGCCGATCAGCAGGTGGAGCAGCTTGCGATCTTGAGCGGGAAGGTGGCCGGCCTGGCTCACGCGCTGGAGATCGAGCGCAATGAGACCATCAGGTTCATCGTGCTTGGCAAGGCCGGCGGTCGCGGCAGCCCGGCGAAGTCGGCGGGCAGGTACGAGCGGGAAGTGCTGAGGCGGGATTACCTGATCACCGATGCGCTGAAGGCCCAGGTGCTCAGCCGGGCCGCCGGGATCGGCAGCTCGTACCCGCCGCTGGTGCGGCAGGATGCGCAGGGGGCTATCACGGCGATCAGGGGACTGCCCGCCCTGCGGGCCGCGTCGACCGGGACGGCGCTTTCCTCGCTGGTGGTGATCCAGCAATACGCGAACAGGATCAGTGAAGTGCTGGCCCTGAACAATGAAATCTCGCTGGGCAGCAACGACTCCTCGCTGGCCGACACGGTCCGGGTGCTCGGCCTGATCTCCGGGATGAAGGCGCAGGCGTCCGAGCAGGGCGCGATCCTGATCTCGGCGCTCACGCCCACCCTGGCCGGCCAGGGCGTGTTCGGGCCGGACAAGCTGGCGGCCATCAGGGCCGCCGAGGCCGACCAGCAGAGCGACGTGGCGGCATTTGAGATTTCCGCGACGGCTGACCAGCGTGAGCTGTACAACGTCGCGCTGTCCGGGACCCTGGCGGACCGGGCACAGTCCCAGGAGCAGCAGGCGATCTCGCTGGCGGAAAGCTCGCTGGCACCGGGCTCCCAGACGGCGGGCGCCCAGGCAGCCTCGACCGACCCGACGATCGCCAACGCCAGCGCGGCCATGACCTACCCGGTCAACGCCCTGCGCGGGGTCGAGGAGCAGCTTGTCGGCTCGATCATCTCCCGGGCCACGACGCTGCGTAACGGCGCGATCTTCTCCGCCGTCGCCGTCGGTATCGCGGTCCTCCTCGTCCTGATAATCGCGCTGCTGTTCACCACGATCGTCGGCCGGTCGATGGTGCGCCCGCTGCGTAAGCTGCGGGCCGGCGCGCTGGAAGTGGCCGGGATCCGGCTACCGGAAACTGTCCGCCGGATGAGCGAGACCGACGGCGATGACGCTCCGCTGGACGTGGAACCCATCGACGTTGACTCGGCGGACGAGATCGGGGAAGTTGCCCGCGCCTTCGACCAGGTGCACAGGGAGGCGCTGCGGCTCGCCGCCAACGAGGCTGCCCTGCGCGGGAACGTCAACGCCATGTTCGTCAACCTCTCCCGCCGCAGCCAGTCCCTGGTCGAGCGCCAGATCCAGCTGATCGACGACCTCGAGCTAGGCGAGCAGGACGCGGAGCGGCTGGCAAGCCTGTTCCAGATGGATCACCTCGCCACCCGGATGCGCCGTAACTCCGAGAACCTGCTGGTCCTGGCCGGCCATGACGTGTCCAGGCGGTGGAATCAGCCGATCGCCCTGGTGGACGTGCTCCGTGCGGCGGTATCGGAGATCGAGCAATACGAGCGCGTCACGCTCAATGTCCAGCCCGGGATCGCGGTGCGCGGGCAGGCAGTCAATGACGTCGTCCACCTGCTGTCCGAGCTTGCCGAGAACGCGACATCCTTCTCGTCCGCTGAGACCCCGGTCGCTATTGCGGGTCACCTGCTGAGCAGCGGCGGCGTGCTGCTCGACATCACCGACCACGGCGTGGGGATGGGTGCCGAGGAGATGGCCCATGCCAACTGGCGGCTCGACAACCCGCCAGTGGTCGACGTCGCGGTCTCGCGCCGGATGGGCCTGTTCGTGGTCGCGCGGCTGGCCGCCAGGCACGGCATCAGGGTCAGGCTGCGGCCGGCTGCGGCCGGCGGCCTGACGGCGCTGGTCTGGCTGCCCGACGAGGCGGTCACGCATGAGACCGAGGGCGGCTCTCCCGGGCTGCGCCGGTCCGACGCGAGCGCGCTGGATGCCGCGGCCGAGACCACTGTGTCGGCTGGCTTCTCCGCGACCGGGTTCGCCACGGCGGGCCCAGCGCCTGCCGAGTCCGTGGCCGGGGTCTTCAGCACGGGCGAGTGGGGGAGCGGCGAGCGCACCGCCGCAGAAGAAGCTGTCACCGCCGCCAGGACGCCAAAGTTCGCGCCGCTGCGGGCCGACGCCGAGGACAATGGCAGCTTGCGCCCGCGCCGGATTCCCGGCACGGGGCCCAAGCCCGGCGCGACGACGAGCCCGCTGCCCGCGTTCCGTACCAGCCCGCAGCCAGCGGCGGATACGGAAGCGGCCCCGTTCGGGGCGGGCCCGCCCTCGCCTGCGGGCAACGTTCCTGCGGCGAGCACCGGCCAGGAATCCCCCTTCGGGAACGGCGCCGACTCATTCGGCGCGAGCCCGAGTACTTTCACGCCGGGTTCTGACTCCGGCGCTTCAGCGGGCACGGATGCGTTTAGCACGTCCCCTGAGCCCGCCGCCGCGGAGCCAGCCGCCGCTGATGCGGATCCGTTCGTGGCCAGCGCCGAGGCATTCGGCACCGCGCCTCAGCCGGTCGTGGGTACCGGGCCGCAGCCGGTGCTTGGCGCTCCGACCACGGCCGGCCAGACGGCTGAACGGCCGGCGCCTGCCGATGGTGGCTTTGCCTCCAGCGGCTGGACGCCAGGTTCGTCGGCGCAAGGTGGCGTGGTCGTCCCGCCCGCAGCGTCCGTCGGAAAGGAGAACCGGCTGCCCATCTTCGAGTCAGTGGAGTCCGACTGGTTCCGCCGCGGACGACACGCTGTCGCTGGTGCAGGCCAGGGGGATGGGAAGTCAGACAGCTGGAGTTCGCCCGCCGACGAGGGCTGGCGCGCGGCAGAAGTAGTCAGCGCGCCTTCGTCGGGTGGCGTCACTACGGCTGGCCTGCCGAAGCGAGTACCCAAGGCGAACCTCGTGCCCGGCACAGCCGGGCTCGAGCCGGCCGCCGCGCCCGCGCCGGCTCGCTCGGCGGCAGCCACCAGGGATCGATTCGCGAGTTTCCAGCGAGGCGTCAGGGAAGGCCGCGCAGCCGGGCGCGGCACCGAGGAGTCCCAGGAGCGAGAGGACGACGGTGGTACGTGAGGCGCGCGCTGATGCCATCGAGGATGCTGGCATGCTGAGGGCATCGCGGCGGCTGAGCCTGCCGGCATGCGCGGGGCGGCCTGCGATGCCAGCGGGAGAACCGGAGGCAGGTCACGAAAGGAAGGAGCGCCCGTGAGTCCGCTAGTGCGCCCGGCGCAGGACCTGAACTGGCTGATCACGAACTTTGTCGAGCGGGTTCCTTCCGTCGCGCACGCGATCGTGGTTTCGTCCGACGGCCTTCCGATGGCGTTCTCGCACGGGTTCCCGGCGGACCGGGTGGACCAGCTCGCGGCGGTGACATCAGGCCTGACTAGCCTGACCCAGGGCGCTGCCAGGGTTTTCGAGGGCGGCGCCGTGACCCAGACTGTCGTGGAGATGCAGCGCGGCCTGCTGATCGTGATGGCGATCAGTGACGGGTCGAGCCTTGCAGTACTTGCCGCCGCCGACTGTGACATGGGCCTTGTGGCCTACGAGATGGCGCTGCTCGTCGAGCGAGTGGGCAGCGCCCTCACCCCGGAAGTGCGTAGCGCCCTGCCGCCGGACTGGCCGGAGAATGGCGCACAGTGACAGGAGACGCCAGTGCCGGGCTCAGCCAGGAATGACTGGGAGCCAGCTGACGGCAGATACTTCCCTGAACAGGCCGATACTAAGCCCGTTCCGAGGAGTGATCCGCCAGCGGGCGGCATACCCAACCCACGCGATCCGGGTCAGCATGACTCGCATCCCTACGGCGCGCAAGAAAGCGCCGGTAGCGCGCTGGTCCGACCGTACGCCGTTACCGGCGGCCGGACGAAGCCCCGGTATCAGCTGCAGATCGAGGCGATGGTGGCGGCCTCGCATTATGAGGCACGTGACCTCTCGGTGCTGAGCCCGGAATGCCAGGCCATCCTCGGCTTCTGCCGGGACTGGCGCTCTGTCGCGGAGGTCTCCGCGGTGCTCCGGATGCCGCTTGGCGTGGCGCGTGTCCTCATCGCCGACATGGCCGTCCAGGGCCTGGTCCGGGTCCACCAGATGGACCATGCGCACGGGCGCCCGGACCTTAACCTGCTCGAAAGGGTTCTCAGTGGACTTCGCAAGCTCTAAAGCCGGCCAGGGGGACGTGGCCGAAGCGGCCATGACGTCCGTCAAGATTGTCGTGGCGGGCGGCTTCGGCGTGGGCAAGACCACTTTCGTCGGCTCGGTGTCGGAGATCACGCCGCTGACAACCGAGGCTGTGATGACCTCGGCGAGCGACGGTGTCGATGACCTGTCGCATACGCCGGACAAGACCACCACCACTGTCGCGATGGACTTCGGCCGGGTGACCCTGGATGCCGGCCTGATCCTGTACCTGTTCGGCACGCCAGGCCAGCACCGGTTCTGGTTCATGTGGGATGACCTGATTCAGGGCGCGATCGGCGCGGTCGTCCTCGTGGACACACGCAGGCTGGCTGATTCCTTCCCTGCGGTGGACTACTTCGAGTCGGCCGGCCTGCCCTTCATCGTCGCCGTCAACGGCTTCAACGGGGACTTCCCGCACGCTGTCATCGACGTGCAGGAGGCCCTGTCGGTCAGCCCGCACGTGCCGATGATCGAGTGTGACGCCAGGGACAGGAAGTCCACCAAGTCGGCGCTCATCGCGCTGGTGGAGCACGCAATGGCGATGCAGCTGAGTGTCAGGTAGCCGGCATCGCGGCCTCCGGTCGCTGGCCTGACGCGCATCGGGGTTAACGCCTGCTGTAGCTTGAGGACGCAGCCCCGCGGGGCGGTAGCTCAGCTGGTCAGAGCAGCGGACTCATAATCCGTCGGTCGTGGGTTCGAGCCCCACCCGCCCCACCACTGCCTGCCGGATCGCTGCCGGGGCCGTGCCATGGCCGCGGGCCGGTCTGCGCGGTCTCCGATTGTTGCGCAGTCGGCCACAGGTGAGTTTCATGCGGTGCGCCGGTCATCACTGAGGGGTCTGCACCGATAGGCGCCAGGCTGCCAGCGCGGAAGGGAGTAACCATGGGACAGCCGGTTGTGCACTTCGAGATCATCGGGAAAGACCCGGAGAAGCTCCGGGGCTACTTTGGCGAACTGTTCGGATGGGAGTTCGACACGAGCTCCCCGGTCGCGGAGGCGGTGTCGGAGCCGATGAACTACGGCTTCGTGAACCGCATCACGACCAGCGACGGGACCGGGATCCCGGGCGGCGTCGGCGGAGGCGCGGGCTACGACGGCCACGTGATCTTCTACGTCGGCGTTCCTGACGTGGAGGCCGCCCTGCAGAGGGCCGAGAGCCTCGGCGGGAAGCGCCAGATGGGTCCCGCCCAGGCGCCGACGGGCCTGGTGGTCGGCCACTTCACCGATCCCGAGGGCCACTTGATCGGCGTCGCCGGGCCCGCGTAGCCGCCGGCGTGTGAACGCAACGAGAAGGTTCCCTGCCTGGGTGAAGGGGATCTGGTAGTTCCTGCCCGGTCGGCGTGCTGGCGGCCCGATGCCGGGAAGCTCCTGGTAGATCGGTGGCTGCTCATGCGGCTCCTGGTAGTCGTCAGCATTCGGATCGATCTCCTTACGGTCTGCACAGCTTCTGCGTCCGGCCGGCACACAGCCCTGCCTGAGTTGGTGGCCACGGGATTGAGATTCCTCCCGGGCTGCGCTGAACCTCGGTAGCGCTTAAGGCGCAGCCAAGCCGAGGTGGCGTATGCCAGCAGCTGTCCTTCGCCGGACCGCGCTCTCCGTAAGCGACCGTCGGGCCCTACTCTCGGTCAGCGAGGCACAGGCCGGCCCGCGGGCAACCGCGACGAGCAGCGGCTGTTCGTCGCCATAGGGCTGAGCATCAACTTCGGGCACACGACCGTGATGCAAGACTGGCCGGTCACCGCGGTGAACTACCAGGCCGCGATCGCGTCAACGCTGGGTGTCTCCGCTGCCGCCGCGGCGGTGATCGCGGCGCAGTACCCGCTCAGCGCATTCCCGAGCCCGCCGCTACTGGGCGAACTTCGCCGCGCGGGCTTCCCATCCTCGGCAGACCAGCCGTGGTGGCCGGCCTTCGGCAGCCACAGCCAGCAGATGATCTCACTGGTACCGCCGCGGCCCCAGGTGGAGACGAACTTCGCCGCGGAGCACCACTGCGCGTTCTGGGCTCACGCCGGATAGCCCGTGCAGCCAGATTTGAAACGCGAGATTCCCGGGCGGTGCCGGCCATCCAGGCCGGTGCCACCCGGTCTGCTGATCTTGCCAGCTACGGCCTGAGGAGCGGCCCGATGAAACAGGCACACTCCGCCCATCAGGATCGCCAGAAAATGCCGGTCCGCGGCGCCGCGGTCGCCGGCTAGGAGGTGCTCCGGCGCAGCACAGTTTTGGTGAGGCGACCCGTCACCGGCGAGGTGCTGCGACGCGTTCCCCGGGAGCTGATGAATCGTCCCTTGGTTGCTTATGAGGATCTTCGGAGGGTCCAGCCGTCCATGCCCATCCAGGCGCCGGAGAAGTCGAGCCTGCCGCCGAGTTGATCGTGGGAGGTGCTCTTCAGCCGCGGGCCGTTGAACTCGATCCAGTCGCCGCAGGGCCGCATGCGGGCTAGGCCCGGGCCCATGTTCTCCAGCGTGATGCCGCCGAGGGCGGTGATCTCGGTGGTCGAGCCGAAGCCCTGGTCCATGGTGGCGTCCGGGCCGAAGGTGTCCGCGCCGACGCCGATGGCACCGTGCTCCCATAGCCACTTGGTGGATGCGGCGCTGAAGCCGGGGACGTCATCGTAGTAGTCGTTGTACCGGCCCGGTACCCGCCGGTTACCCAGGTGATAGAAGCTGGATAGCCCGGTGTAGAGCACCACGTATGAGTTTTGCGGGATCGCCCTGCACCGGGTGCGCTGCAGCCAGTTCTGGATGTAGCTGGCGGTGATGAAGAAGTCGCCGTTGCCGTGGCGGGCCAGGATCAGCGGCTTGACGTTGATCATTATCAGCGGGCGCAGGCCGAAGAATTTCTCGGGCAGGCGGTCAAGGCACGGCTTGTTCTCGTGGAAGTGGCACGGAGCAGAGATGTGCGTGCCGGTGTGGGTGCCCAGCGACTGAATCTGCTCAAGCGTGTAGCCCGATCCCTGGTGGCAGCGGCGCACGCTGGGATGGGCGTTGACGCAGTTCCACAGCTGCCATCTGAACTTGGGGTCACCCGGGAAGATGGGCGCGTTGTCGCTCAGCGGCTGTCCCAGGAAAACCTGCTGCGAACGTGCCGGGTTCCGCGGATCGACCTGGGCGTAGCCACGCGGGATGCCGCCGGCCGCCGCGCGCGCCTGGCCTCCCGCAATCGCGCCCACTGCCGAGTTCAAACCCAAGACGAAGCCCGCTACCAGGCCAAGCGCAACGGCACTAAGGGCAAGCGCGCCCACCTTCGCGTGCCGCCGGGTCTGCTGCATGGCGGCCTCCTTCCCAGACCTTGAAAACCAAGGCAGCTTGAATTTAGAAATAGGACCGCGCCAGGGAACGGGCGGAAAGAAGCAGGCCACCTTCCCGGGAAATTGGCACATAGGGGCTTTGCCCGGCTGCCGCCGATTGCAGAAAGCCAGCTACCAACGGCAGCCGAACTCCATACTGCACCCAGGGGGCATATACGCTCAAGCCCACGCGGATCGCTGGGACAGCTGACACGCAGGACGTGGCCCGCCAGGGCCCGGCCGAGGCCTCAGCCAGCCGGAGCCAATGCAGCCGTCTCGGCGCGGCCAGCTCGGGGCGGACAGCGCTGGAAGCGCGGGCACCAGCGCAAGACGAGCGCAATCAGAACACCCTGTTCGGTAACGGTACGGACGCCTATGCCGCCCACCTGGCATTAGCACCGAACGGCGGCTCTGCGAGCTGCCCGGGCCGAGGATCTACTACGGTCCGTGACCACGCACGAGGTGAACCTGACCTCGGCTAGTGAGTCAGCCATCTAGCCTGTTGCGGCCTGACAGCGGCGGCATGACAGAAGCGCGCCCGCGAACCCCGGCCGCCAGCGGATCGCGGAGGTGGCGGGGCTGGGTGCCTGTTAGATGCGCAGGGTCCTACCATCCAGGGATGGCCTATGACGAGGTGCTGGCCGGGCAGGTCCGTGACTGCCTGCAGGAGGATGCCGGCGCTGCGGCCGCCGGCACCTGCGGGGCGAGCCACGTTCGTCTCGGCAGCTGGCGGACCTGCGACCAGCTCGCCACCGGCCGCGGCCCCGGTCCGGATGCTGCCGGCGCGCGCCTTATCGATATCACCGTCCGCACCCTCTGCGCCGGCACTGGAGCAACCCCATGACGACCATGACGATCACCGAGGCTCCCCTGGCGGTCGAGGATCTGCTGGCCGTGGTCGACGGCGCGCGGGTCGAGCTGGACGACGGGGCGCGTGCCAGGATCGCGGCCAGCCGGGCTGTCGTGGACCGGGCCCTGACTGGCGGCGAGGCCGTCTACGGCCTGACGACCCAGGTCGGCCATGGTAAGGACACCCGGCTGACCGAGGAGGAGATCCGTGGCGAGCAACGCTTCCTCGTCCTGTCGCACAGCGGCGGGATCGGCCCGCCGCTGCCCACCGCGATCGTGCGCGCAGGCGCTCGCTGTGCGCCTGAATGGCATCGCCCGCGGGGGATCGGGCGCTGGGGTCGCGGTCGCGGAGATCCTGGCGGCCATGCTGAACGCCGGCGTGCACCCGCTCGTGCCCGAGACGGCCTCGGTCGGCGCAGCCGACGTTGCGCAGATGGCCGGGATGGCGCAGGTCGCGATCGGCATGGGCCGCGCTGAGTACCACGGCGAGGTCCTGCCCGGCGGTGAGGCGCTGCGCCGCGCGGGGATCGCGCCGCTGGTGCTCGGCGGCAAGGATGGGCTGGCGCTGATCTCAGCCAACGGCGTTTCTGTCGGACAGGCGGCGCCCGGGCCGCGCGGGCGGCGGAGGCCGCGGACGTCGCCGCGGCGCTGTCGATGGAGGCGACCGGGGCCAACACGTCGGTCCTGCACCCCGCAGTGGGGCGGGCTAAGCCGATCCCCGGGCAGGTCGCGGCCGCGGATCACCTGCGCGTGCTGCTCGCCGGGA
>WNEY01000224.1_pt1 | contig 31738 bp, 26 predicted proteins | sample 5400531 | NCBI WGS metagenome assembly WNEY01 (sample SAMN13153338, study PRJNA577476) | soil metagenome | isolation source: 200 cm saprolite under Douglas fir tree site 1 | place: USA:California | collected 2015-04-18
ATCGTCGATCGTCGCCTCGTAATTGATGTGGGCGGCGTCCATCGGCGTGAAGCGTTCGACGACCTTGAGCGCGTCGCTGTGGAAGTTTCCTGCCTCGTCGAACCAGGTCTTGTCGCCCAGGCTCACCGTGTCGACGACCAGCGTGTCGCCTTCCCACTTTCCGCGCGCGTCGCCCATCCAGAAGTCCAGATCTTCCAAGTGCGGCGTCCCGTCCAGGAAGATGGTGCGCGTGGCATGAGCGAATTCGTACGCGATCCCGATGTGGTTCGGCGTCTGCGTGACTTCAAAGGGAAACGGAAGGTAGGTGACGCGCGGCACGCCGGGCATGTAGCACTTCCTGAGCGGATCGGCCATGAGCCGGTTCTGAAAGTTCTCGTTCCGCTTGGCCAACGCCCACGGCTGGTATGGGATGGTGCCACCGTCCACGAAGCTGAGGCCCGCAGGAACACCTTCGCTCGCCGAATGGGCCTCGACATTCCAATGTGCCGTGCCGAGGACCTGCCAGATGCCATTCAGATCGGGCTTACGGTCCGGGGTACGCGGCCCGTTGTACGCGGAAACGGTCTGGGCGGCCGGAGCACGCGGCGCTGTCGCGCCCCGCTGCGCCTGCGCGAGCCCGCCGGCCATTCCAATTGTCAGCAAGGCCAGGCCGGTTGCGCCGCCGATGGTCATGATCCCTGAATGCCTCAGCAAGCCGCCGCCCTCAGCCTCTCGGCCACCTCACCGCAGACCCGTAAGTATACGGGAAAGGCGTACTTGCACGGGAGCGTTTTGCGACCACGCCAGAGGGCGAACGCCCTTCAAACCGCGGCCTTGTCCGCTGAGCACGCACCACGCTAGCGGTTTGTGCGGTGTCGCGATTAGACGCCCGACAAAAGATCGAGTTCGCCGGTACTGTCGCCGAACCTCTCCAAGTTCACACCGAACTTATCCATCAGGCTCAACGACAGATTCGCCAACGGAGTGCCCTTCGGATACGTAAGGTGACGATTGCCTTTCATCTGCTGGTCGCGCCCCCCCACGACAACCACCGGCACATTGAAGTTGTTATGCGTGTTGCCGTCGCTCATGCCGCTGCCGTACAGCACGATCGAATGATCCAGCAAAGTCCCGTCACCGTCGGGAATCGCCTGCAGCTTCTTCAGGAAGTAGGCGAGTGTTTCGACATGATACGTATTCAGTTTCGAGTACAGCGCCATCTTTTCCGGATTGTTTCCATGGTGCGACATGGAATGGTGTGCCTCAGGCAGGCCAATCTCGGCATACGAGCGATCGACATTCTCGCGCGCCATCAAAAACGAAGTGACACGCGTGATATCCGCCTGGAACGCGAGCACTTGTAAATCGAACATCAGCTCGGCATATTCCTTGAACGTCTCCGGCACGCCGACCGGCCGCATCGGCAGCGCAAAATCGCCGTTGTAGGATTCGCTCTTTGCGATGCGCTGCTCCACATCGCGAATGGCATCGAGATATTCAGTCAGCTTGACACCGTCGCGGCGCCCCAGCTTCCGGCGAAGGTCCGAGATCTCCTGCGTCACCCCATCGAGAATGCTGCGGTCTTCCTGGCTCCGGGCCGCGCGCGCTTCGGCAGTGTCCCCGCTGCCGAACAACCGTTCGAAGACGGAGCGCGGATGGGTTTCCGACGGCAGCGGCATGGTTGGCGTTTTCCACGACATCGAGTTCATGTACGCGCAGGCGTACCCGTGATCGCAGGCGCCGACGACGTCGTTCCGGTCGAGGGCCACTTCCAGCGACGAAAGCTTCGAGTCGCGACAGATCTGCTGCGCGATCATTTGATCGATCGTCGTGCCGGCTTGCACATCCGCACCTTCGGTCTGCTTCGGGTGCACACAGCTCATGAATGCCGGCGCTGCGCGTGGATGCTGCCCCCCGGAGTCGCCCTGATCGGTCGCCGGGAAGTTATCCAGCCCGGTGAAGACAAGCGTCCGATCGCGAAAGGCCTCCAGCGGTTTCAAGATCGGGGAGAACGCGAAACCGACCCCTTCCGTGGCAGGGGTCCAGTCGTTCATATTGGCCCCGTTCCCGCAATAGATCGCCGCGAAACGAGGCGCCGGCCTGGACTGAGCCGACATCGCCGGCACCATCGCGTCCAGGAGCGGTAACGCCAGGGTGGCGCCGATTCCGCGAATGAACGTGCGGCGGGGCAACGCGAACTTCGTGATCACCATTCGACTACCTCTCTGTGCAACGCTCAATTCGCGCGCTCTTGCGCCATCCTCATCTGAAACGGCGTGCTGGCGACGATGCCCTGGATCAACGAAGCAAAGCGATAATTCGCGCGCGCGGCCTCGCGCTTGATTCGGCGGATGGCCGGCGCATCGGCGGCTTCCAGCCCACGCCCGAGCGCGTAGGTCAACAGCTTATCGGTCAGGGTCGTCAGAAAGTCGTCAGAATGGTTCAGCAACACCTTTCGGAGCTCCACCGGGCCGGTGAACTTCGTGCCGTCGGGCAGCTTCGCCGACGCGTCAATCGGCGAACCGGCCGCATCGCTGTCTCTCCACTCGCCGATCGCGTCGAAATTCTCGAGCGCGAACCCCAACTCGTCCATCTGGGCATGGCAGCTCGCGCAGACGGGATTGGCCCGATGCTGCGCCATCTGCTCGCGCATCGGAAGGACCTTCGCCGGGTTCTTCTCTTCCTTCAGCTCGGGCACGTTCGCGAGAGGCGGTGGGGGCGGCGTGCCGAAAATATTCTCCAGGATCCATTTCCCACGGATCACCGGAGAGGTCCGGTTCGCACGCGAGGTATCCGTCAGAATCGACCCCTGTCCCAACAGCCCGCGGCGCACGCTGTCGGAGGGAAGCGAGACCCGCCTGAATCGTTCGCCGTACACCCCAGGAATCCCGTAGTGTCTGGCCAGACGCTCGTTGAGGAACGTATAGTCGGCATCCAGCAGGTCGAGCACGCTGCGATTCTCGCGGATGATGCTGTCGAAGAACAGCGCTGTCTCGCGCTCGAAGGCTTGACGCAGATTGTCGTCGAAGTGAAAGAGCAGTTCCGGACTGGGCCTGAACCCGGACACATTGCGGATGTGAAGCCACTGGCCGGCGAAGTTGCTCACCAACGCCTCCGAACGCGGGTCCGCGAGCAACCGCCTCACCTGCTGGTCGAGCACGACCGGCTTGTGCAGGGTCTTCCTCTCCGCGATGGTCAGGAGCTCGTCATCCGGGATGCTGCTCCACACGAAGAACGACAGGCGCGAGGCCAACTCCAAGTCGGTGATGCGATACGGCGTATTCGGCGCGGCGGTCTCCGGTTGACTCTCGAATCGGAACAGAAACTTCGGGCTCACGAGGATGCTGCGCATCGCGAGCTCGAGGCCCGAGTCAAAGCTTGGCGGGCCGGCTTTCCCACCGGCATTGCTCGCGCCGTCGCGGTATCGGGCAAGCGGGATCTGAAGATCGTCGTCGGCCACGGGCCGTCGATATGCGCGCCGGGCGAGGGCCGCGATGATTTTCTTGGCGCACGGGGCCTCGTCGGCCGTCGACGTGGGCTGGCAGACGAAGAGCTGGCGGCGGCTGGACGAATCGTTCATCGCCACGGCATCGGACGCGTTCGGACCGATAATCGTGACGCTGGAAAGATCAGGCTCGCCGTTGCCGGCCCTGTAAGGATCTCGACGCAAGTAAGGGTCGAACAGGTCTTCGAGGAACGACGAGGTCTTCTGGAGGAAGTACATCTGAACCAGATGAGAGCCGGCCTTCACCGACGATCGGAACCGAAGAGCGTGCAGGATTTTTTCCGTCCGCTCCTGCCCGCGCGCCTTCGCAAATTCCGGCCCGCCAATGATCGACGTCCAGACCCTGTCGTGATCGAGGCTCACATCGAGTTGATGCGGTTCCGCGGTGAGCCCCCGAATGCCGCCGCCGGCTCCGTCCTCCTTCAATCGCAGTTCGAACAGGTACTCGCCATCGACGGGAAAGTAGTAGCGAACGGCCAATCCACCGCGCGACCCCCACGGCAGATCGTCGCTGAAGCGGCTCCCCTGGTTGCGATCCGTCGGCACGAAGATCGTCTCCGGCGATGGGGATCCCCGAACGCGTCCCAGCGCCATCTGGCTGATTTTCGCCGCCGCTCCCAGATATCGCTCCGTCAGGGCCGGCGACAACGACAGGGCGTCGGCGTTGTTGTCAAACCCATACGCCGCATTGTCTGCCGGCAGCAGCGAGGCCGGATCGATCTCGAGCGCGAGCATGTCGCGGATGGCGTTGCGATATTCGACGCGGTTGAGGCGATGCAGTGTGGGCCGGCCAGGGTTGGGGTGCTCGAGGGCAGCCCGATCGAGGCCCGCCTCGAGCCACGACGCGACGCTCTCGGAGAGAGCTTTGTCCGGACGCGGACGACCAACCGGAGGCATCGCCCCCGTCCGAATCTTGCGCACGACTTTCTCCCACACCTCCGCGTGTTCGCTGAGCTGTGCCAGGTCCAGCGCGTCGAGCGCGAGTCCGCCAGTCTTCATTCGCTGGTTGTGGCAGGTGACGCAGTACTTGTCGAATACGGCTCGAGGTGATGGCGCGTCCGCAGCGGCGGTCGCTGGGGGGACAGCCTGAGCGGCGCTGGTCGTCTGCGGCGATGCGCCTCTCCCCTGGACGTCGTGTGCGATCGGCACGATGAAACACAACACCGCGACGATCAGCGCCAACCGGCGGCCGCCTTCGCGCGGTCGGCGCTTCGGCGGGACAAGTCCTCTCATCGCCTGACCTCGTCCGGGATCGCGGCCGCACACGGAGGCGGGCATTTCATTTCCTTTGCGCCCAGCTTCCGCAGCAGGACTGCGGTGTGCGGTTGGGCCGCAAACGAATTGCCGTACTCAACACCATCGGCGACGATCAAGGGGGTTCGTCCATCTTTGGCGACCACATCGAGCTTCGCGCCCTTGTCGAACAGATATTGAACGACGCTGTTCGCACCACGATACGCCGCCGCGTGCATCGCGGTCTCACCGAGGTCACTGACCTCGTTGACATCGGCGCCGCGCTCTTCCACGAGCAGTTTGACGGCCTCGAGCACCTGGCGCTCAGAAGCGCGGTCCTGGTTCGAGGCCCAGGCGATGCCCGCCGCCGCCATCAGCGGAGTGATGTTCTCCTCGGTCCCTATCGTGGGGTCAGCGCCGTGGGCCAGCAATAAGCGCATCACTTCCACATCGGCCGATTTGGCCGCCAGAAGAAACGCGGTTGCGCCGGCCAGGTGCCGGCGATACCGCGCGCCCGACCACCGCGGCTCCTCCATGCTGATTCTTCCGTTGACGTCCACGCCGTGAGCCAGCAGCGATGTGATGACGCGCACTCTATCGATCTTCACCGCGATGAACTGGTCGCTGATGTGCCAGTTGGCCACGTGCACGGCGGCGTGCAGCGGCTTCCCAAAGATATTGCCCCTCGAAACACCCTCGGAATCGCGCTCGTTATTCGTGAGCTTCCTGTACTTGAGCTCCATCGGCTTGGCTCGCACGCCTTGCACCGTCAGCTCGGTCGATCCGCCCTCGACATTCGGGTCGGCCCCCTTGTCGAGCAGGAGGTCCACGAGATCCGCATGCCCGTTGATCACCGCGACGAGCAACGGCGTCGCGCCGTCAGGTCTCGCGCCCTTTACGTCCGCGCCCGCTGCCAGCAACGCGCGGACGGCGGCCATATCGCCTCGCCGCACCGCAAACAAGAGAGACGTCGCGCCGCTGTTGGAACGAGCGTGGATATCGGCCCGGTGATCGATCAGCACCTGCACGACCGCCCCGTGCCCCGCGGCAGCCGCCCACATCAGCGCCGTTTGTCCGTTCCACGTCTCCTTCGCGTCGACCTTTGCGCCGGCGCTCAACAGCGCCTTCACCGCATCAGCGTTTCCGGTGCGCGCCGCGAGCATCAGCGGAGTCTCTCCGGCACGTACAGCGCCGTTCGGATCGGCTCCGCCCTTCAGTAACTGATCAATCACCGCGGCGGCGCCGTTTCCGGCAGCCAGCGCGAGTGGGGTCATACCGTAGTTGGTGGGCGTATCGACTTTGGCTCCGGCGCGGATCAGCAGGGCCGTCGTTTCCGCGTCCTCCAAGTACGCCGCCCAATGCAACGCCGTCGCGCCATCGCTCTGGGGCGCGTTGACATCGGCACGCATCTTCAGCAGCGATAGCACTGCCTGCTTGTCGCCGCGCTGGACCGCGTCGGCGAGCGTTGCATCTTTGCCGGCGGCGCCAAGGCTGGAAACGCAAAGCGTCGCGGCTAGCCACAGCCCGCGCAAGCGTCGCATCCGCATAGCTAAGTCCCCTGATTCTGCGTAGATACTACTATGCCCTCCAAAGGCGTCGGGCCTCTTTTTCTTGTCACAAGTTGTGCTCGGCCGCGCGCACCGGAAGCGCCGAGCAGGACAAGCGCGGTTGTCGGTGTCTTGGTCTTTCTTCGAAGAGATCCGGGGCGGCATCGTGGATAAGCTTGCGCAGCCGCGCGAGCGCCTTGCCGCGCCAATCGCCGAGTTCCTCGATGCTGGCGAATATCAGTGGCTGAGTTCGTCGGACCTCAAACGTCCTCGCTTGCATTGAACCAGCGTCGCATGCAGGCACTCGGCCGCAAGGCCGTGCAGCAAGAGCCGGTATCCCGCCTGCAGTGTCGACATCGGGATGAGCGGGTGCTTGTTGTTCACGAGGCTGATATATGACAAATCGCCCATCAATCTGGATGTGTAGATGGCAACCGTCTCGTCCAGCTGAAGCGAATTGCAGGCTCGCCAGAAATCGCTGTCGCTGAGAAACAGTTGATACAGCGGTGTGTAGATTTCGATTGCCGTTTCGAGGTCAAGAACGTTCAGTTTGCCCGCTGGCAGGCTGTCAACGTCGATGTCGAACGGACCGTCGGTGACGCAGTCAAAGTTGAGGTGTTCCTGTTTTCGCGTGCCAACCCTCGCCGGCGACGAGAATGCCCATCCATGCGCTGTTTCGTGATTCGTCCTGTTGTTTCTCGAGCTTGCGTCCGAACACGTGCGCCACGCTGTCAATCGCATCGCCCGCGTTGTAAAGCGCCGCCAGCGTGAGCCAGATTCCCAGAACACCGGCGGCACCCCACCATCGATGAGCCAGCCAGAGCGAAATCCCAGCGTGCAGATGCATGGCGACCGCATAGGGCCACGGTCGGCTGATGAAGCGATACCAGCGGTCCGCAGACACATCCTCCGCGAGCGCATTGTGCTCTTGATTGGTGCGGGGACGCATCCACGCGTCTACCAGCATCCGCGCCGGTCCGCCAGCGGCGTAGGCAAGGCACAGCACTGGATTCCCCGAGCGGAGGTACCAGCCGACATGCGCGTACAGGAATCCACGTTGAACCGGCGAATGTGGATCGAGCGCCGTGTCCGCCGTGGCGTGATGATACCGGTGGGTGCCCGCCCACTGCACGGGCGTCCCGGCGGGGAGTCCGATCGTGACCAGAGCCCGCTCCAGCCGGGATGTCGAGCAAGGATGCCACGCGTCAGGACACGCGCGAAGCCGCGGGCTCCATATTCAACCAATGGATTGACAGTCTACCATGTGGTTGAATGACAATTGATGTTCACGTGGATCACGGAGAGGCGAAACGCGTTCAAACTCATCCACGGCCCGAGAGGGCGCGTGCGCACAACGTGGGAGCATAATGCTGCGATGCACGAGGGAGGTGGAAGATGTCGATGAGCCAACTGGAGATGTTCTTCGCCACATGGGACCGGGAAGCGGAAAGCACGCTGAAATTGCTGCGCGCGCTGCCAATGGCCAAGTACGACTTCCGGCCCGACGCGGGAGGACGGTCGCTGGGCGAGCTCGCCTGGCACCTCGCGGAAGGGGATGCGTACATGAGTCATGGCATCGACAGCGGCGGGTTCTCGATGGATGCGAGGCCTCCGCACATCGAACGCCCGCGCACCGTCGAAGCCCTGGCCCCGGGATTCCGGCGGGTCCACGACGATGCCGTCGCCCGGATACGCAAACTGAAACCGGAAGACCTCGACCGCACGTTGAACTTCTTTGGCAACCAGACGGCAATTCGCAACATCCTGTGGGACATGATCATCCTGCACAGTGTCCATCACCGCGGGCAACTTTCGCTGATGTGCCGGCTGGCGGGCGGCCAGGCGCCAGGTCTCTACGGGCCGAACCGCGAGGAGATGGCCGCAATGCAGGCCAAATCCCAGGTCTAGCACGTCGTGAGGCGATTGTTGATGGTCGGCAGTCGAAGTCGGTAGTCGATGGTCGGGCCGCGAAATGCGGACTACCGGCTATGGACTACCGACTCCCGAAGATCGTAAGGAAGGCGCGGTCGATTAGCGGCGACGGCCGCCCTTTTTCTTGCCCTTCTTGCCACTCTTCTTGCTCTTCCGGGCGCTGCTCTTCTTGGCCTTAGAGGCACCCTTTTTCATGGCGGCCTTCTTCGCGCCGGCCTTCTTCGCGCCGGCCTTCTTCTTGGCCGCCGGAGCCGCCTTGCTGGCGGGGCTGGCCTTGCGGGTGCCCCCCGACGACTTCCGGGCACGCGCGCCGCCCGAGGCGCGGCCGCCCGCTCCGCCGCCCGGCGCGTCGACCTCACCTTCGTGGCCACCGAGGGGTTCCCCCTCACCCATGGCCGATCCGCCTGCCAACTCGTCGTCGGGGATGCCCATTCCGCTGTCGAATTCCTCGTCCATCATGCGCCTTCCAGTCTGAAACGGCAGGCATCTGGAGCCTGCGGACACCTTGCGTTCGGGCGCCTAGTCTCCGTTATGCGGAGAGGCTCAGTCAAGCGGGCGTGCCGCTCATTCGCTCCGCGCTGCGGCGAGCCTCGCCGCCGCTCGAAAGACCGCTGAGCGGAGATGGGAAGGTTGCTATAGGGCGTACAAATCCAGGATCTGCGCGATGGCGCGCCGGCAGACTGCGCAAAACGGGACGTTGTCGCGCGTGAACATGATGCAATCGGCCTGCGGCCGATAGTACCCGCGAGCCTCGTAGTTTGCGCCTTCGAACGCGCCGACCTTTCCCGCGTGCGGGCCCTCGTTGAGCTGCGCGGTGTCGTGCTTTTCCTCCTCGCGGAAGAGTGCATCCATTTCCGCCTCGGGCCGATTCGCGGCGCGAATCTCGCGGCGCCGCGTCTGGATCTCACCTGTGTAGATCTCGAACGCCTCTTTCGGCCACGGTGTCGGCACGCTCGTGCCCGGCGTCACGAGATCTTTCCACTTCAGCGCGGCCGGATCGATGAGCGCGGTCGCGTTCGGTTCCCACGGCTCGACGCGATCGGCAGCCGGCAGATACGCGACGTCGGACGTGTAGTACTCGTCGGCGAGGCCGGCGATGTGATGGCCGAACTCGTGCACGAAGATGTACGGCGCCCACACGCTGTCGGCCGCCACCGTGCTGTAGAGGCCGTAGATGCCGCCGCCGCCATAGGTCGCGCTGTTCACCAGGATCTCAACGACGTCGTAGGGCGCGTTCGCGGCGATGTCGCGGAACGCCTTGTTCTCGAACGTCAGCACGTAGCGCTCCGAATCGAACGCGTCGTACGTCGCGCCGAGCGGCGACCGCCGGTAAATGTGCTGTGAGGGCCGCGACACGCCCGACTGCGCCGCGGCGGGAGACAATCCCCAGACATTGATGTCACCCTGCCGCTCCTTGAACGGCGACGTCGCCAGCAGCGTGCTGACCAGGCGCCGCGCGTCGCGCTCGAACTTCACCCGTTCCTGCGCGGTGTAGCCGTCGCCGAGAATCAGCAGGTCGAGCTTCTTCGCCGGATCGCCGCTCTCGTGCAGCTTGATGAGCGGACCGGCGTCCGCCGACTCGGCGCCGCGGAGGACGAACTTGTCCGCGGGGTCGACGGTCACCGACCAGATGTCGCGGAACACATTCCGCGCATCGCGCTTCTTCACCACGATGCGCACGGGCCGGTCCGGCGCCGGAAGGCGCAGCGATTCCGAGAACGTCCGGTTGATCTCTTTCGCCTCGGCGGTCGTCTCCCACTCGCCGTAGATGGAGCTGAAGCCGCGCGAGAAGACGACCGTGCCGCCGGCGGCGTCGATGACCTCGAAGAAATACTTGCCGCGGTTCGTGTCATCGATCGGTCGCGCGGGGTTGCCCGGCCACGGCAGCGGCTCGAGGACCACGCGGTCCAGGCTGAAGCGCTCTTCCTTCGCGTTCCCCGTGTGGTAGTAGTCGACGCGCAGCGTCTGGGGCGCGGCGAATGCGATTGCCGCGTGAAGCGAGAACCAGAAGGCGGGTGCGAGCTTTTTCATAATCATACGTAGTGTCGGGCTTCAGCCGGACCGTGCCCGGCCGCGGCCGAGCAGATACACGGCGACGCCGATGCCGACCAGCGCGAGCGAAGCGCCCACGACTTTCACGACGGCAAGCGTCTTGTTCGGCTCCTCATCGGGTGGAATGCAGGCCAGCACGATCGAGATCGTGGTGACGACGAAACCGGTGATGGCGAGCGCGATCGCGATCGGCTTCCCGCCGGGGACGCGCATCACGTCGGGACCAGCCGGCTCGCGCTGCAGCACGATCATCGCCGCGAACATGAACAGGAACGGGATGAAGTAGGCGATGATCCCCATGCTCACGAGCGCGTCGTACGCGCCGTGGACCGACGTGCCGGCCTGGCCGAGGAAAATGAAGAGGCCCGCGATGGCGGCCTGCACGAGCAGCGCGACGTAGGGCGTGTGCCAGCGCGGGTGCAGTTCGCCGAACGCCGGCGGCAGAAACCGATCGATGCCCGCGACGAAGGGCAGCCGCGCGGTGGCGGCGAACCAGCCGCCGACGCCGCCGAGGGCGTTCAGCGTCACAAACGCCGCGGCGATGGGCGCCAGCCATGCGAGGCCGGCCTTCGCGGTCACCGCCTGAATCGCCTGCATGATTCCCTGGAGCCCGGACACCTGCTCCTTCGGAATCGCGAGCAGGACGCTGAGCGTGCAGACGATGTAGAGAACGGTGATCAACGCGCCGGCGGTGAGAATCGCCCGCGGCACGGTGCGCCGCGCGTCCACAATCTCGTCGCCCATCGTCGATCCGCTTTCGACGCCGCCGAACGCGAACGCGATCGTCGACCAGAAGATGACGTCCTTGAGGCTCGTGCTCGGAACCAGCGCGCGCGCGTTGAGCGGCGTGGCGGATCCAAAACCGCTCCACGACAGATAGCCGAGCACGATCAGCAGCAGCGCGGTAACCCAGCTCGCGATTGCGCCGACGTTGTTCAACCACTTGCCGACGTTCAGGCCGACGACGTTCATGGTGACCGCGATCGCCAGCCCGGTCAGCGCGACCGAGATGAAATACGTGCTGTTGGCCGACAGCGATTGCCACGCGGGCGCGCCGATGAACAGCGCATTCGCGGCGGCGAAGTACAGCAGGCCCGGAAAGTACGGCAGGTTCGAGCCCCAATACGTCCACCCCGTGATAAACGCGGCAAACGGCCCGAACGCGCGCTTGCTCCAGACGTAAACGCCGCCCTCTTCCGGGTACCGCGACGAGAGCTCCAGCGTCGAGAAGACCAGCGGCACGAAGAACCCGAGCGCCGCGATCACCCAGATCACCAGCGCGCTCGGACCCGCCGCCGCGGCCGTGGCGATCCAGCGGAGGCTGAATCCGGTGACCGAGTAGTAGAGGACGAGATCGCCAAAGGTGAGGACGCGACGGAGGGTCGGCTGCGTCACGTGGGTCGGCTGGACCGGGTGCGTCGGCGTCATCGGTAGAGCGCTGCCGCGTTGTCATGCAGGTAGCCGCGCGCGATCGCAAGAGCTCGCGTCTCGGAGATTTCTCGTGCCGCGATCATCCGCGAGATCGCCGGAAGGAGCCGGCCGTAAATCGCGGCGGCAGCCGGCGCGACGAGCGGTCGCGCCTCGGCGTGCGCGCGCGCGCGGATCGCGACGCCGGCGGCGAGCGCCACAAGCGGAATCACGCGGAGACGCATCGGATGCCTCCTCTCGCGGATTCTACTCGACGCTGCACGGCACCGCTAAAGCGGTGCCCTACGGTGCTGAACTACGGTGCTGAACGTTCGGCGCGCCAGCGGCGATCGAGCAGGACGAACCGCGTTTCGACCGGCGGATCGTCGCCTGGAGGATCCGGATGCCTCGGGTCACCCGGCAGCAGCAGCATCCTCCGGCCCTCTTCCTCGAGCATCGTCGGCATGCGGCGGATGATGCGGCGGCCGCGCGCCCAGGCGAGCGCGCCCTCGACCGACGCGAACGGCTCGAGCTCGCGCATGGTGGTCCACGTCGGCGGCGGCAGAACGACGTCGCCGTTGATCGCCTGGGCAATCGCGTCCTTGGGCCGCACCCACGCGCTGTGCGTCGTCTCGGTCTCGTCATGGGCCGGCGTCTGATGCGCCGGGACCCGCGTCATGAAGAAGCGCGTGTCGAACTGGCGCGTGTCGATCGGCGGCGTCACCCAGTGCGCGAACAGCACGAGCGCGTCGAGTGCCAGCCGGAGGCCCTCGCGGGCCATCACGGCGCGCAAGCTGGTCTTCCCGCCGTGCACGTTCGACCGATCCTGCTTGAACCGCTCGTGATCCTCCGTTCCGGCGAGCGACACGAAGTCCCCGCCGGCCCTCCGCGCGAGCAGAACGCCGGCTTCCTCGAACAATTCCCGCGCGGCCGCGACGTGATACGCAATCGCATCCGCGCTCGGCAACCCGTCGAGCTGCCGCACGGCGTGCGCGATGCCATCACACCACGAGTCGTCGCCGCCGTCGGCGGCGTCGACCCGCCCGCCGGGAAACACGTGGGCGCCGCCCATGAACGCGGTATTTTCATGGCGGCGGACGAGCAACACCTCTGGCCCGGCGGCGCTGTCGCGCATGACGACGACGGTCGCCGCCGGCCGCGGGTTGGCGACGATGGGCTCGGATGCCGCGGTCACAGACGACAATATTAGTTGATGGCGCGCGGCACCTCAGGGATGGACATGAACGGGATGATCGCGGCGCTGCTCCGCGATTTCGCTGCGATCCAGCCATCGAAGCAGCGTATGTGGGGCTACAAGCGCGCTGCAGCGGCGGTTCTCGCCCTCGAGGAGCCGATCGAATCGCTGGTGCAAGCCGACGGGACGCTCCGCAGGATTCCGAACATAGGGCCTTCGTCGACCCGCGTGATCCTCGAGGTGCTGCAGACGGGATCCTCGCCGACGATCGAACGAGCCATCAACGAGAGCGGTCAGGCCGGCGCCATCGCGCAGCGGCGCGATCTCCGCGGGCATTTCCTCAGCCGCGCCCAGGTGCTGTCGGCGCTGCAGAACACGAAGCTCGCCGGCCCCCGGCTGGAGGACTACCACGGCGACCTGCAGATGCATTCGACGTGGAGCGATGGAAGCCAGACGCTCGATCAGATAGTGAAGGGCGGAATCGCGCGCGGGTACACGTTCTGCGCCGTGACCGACCATTCCTACGGCCTGCCGATCGCCGGCGGCGTCTCGATGGCCGACCTCGCTCGGCAGCATGGCGAGATCGATCGCCTGAACAGGAAACATCGCGGCGTGTTTCGTCTCATCAAGGGGATCGAAGCGAACATCCGCGCCGACGGCTCTGTCGACATGACGCCGGCCGAGCTGCGCCAGCTGGAGCTGGTCGTCGCCGCGCCGCATTCGGCGCTTCGGACGTCGAATGACCAGACGGGCCGCATGGTGAGGGCCGTGAAAACGCCGGGCGTGCACATCCTCGGCCACCCGCGCGGCCGCAAGTACGGATCGCGGCCCGGCGTCACGGCTGACTGGGATGAGGTGTTCAACGCCGCGAAGCGAGCGCAGGTCGCGATCGAAATCGACGGCGACCCCTCACGTCAGGACATCGACTACCAGATGGCGAAGCGCGCCGCCGCGGCCGGGTGCCTCTTCGCGCTCGACAGCGATGCGCATTCCACCGCCGAGCTGAGCTATGCCGAAACCGCCATCGCACACGCGCGGCTCGCCGGCGTGCCCATCGATCGCATCGTCAACTGTTGGCCGGTGGACCGGCTGATGGAGTGGCTCGGCTCACGGTCCGCCTAATCCCGGAAAGCGCTTGCGTTGACGTACGAAAAGGGGGACGGCCGGTTTCTGGCTCAACGCGATCATCAAGAAGGGGCCGTACCCCCTTTCGGCACGTACCAAAGCGTGGAGCACGTCCCGCGAATGTGGTGTCCTGCTCTAGCCGGACCGTGCAAGCCACAACGATCGGCCCGTGATCTCGCGGTGATTCAATCCAGCCGCGCGATCGAGCTTGGCGACGATCGCGGGAAGCTCGACACGCAGACGCCATTCGTCGCCGCGCCCGCCCGCCGACTCGAACGCCTCGCGCCAGCGGCTCCACCATCGCGCGATGAAGCCGGCCAGCGGCTCGACGATCAGCACGCGATCGCCTCGGCTCGCCCGATCGAGCAGCCGGGTCAACAGAGTATCGCGAGCCGTATCCTCGAGCTCGTTCATTGCGAAGCCCGCCAGGATCGCCGCGGGACCGTCAGGCAGCTTCGCGGTGGAGATGTCCGCCCGGCGAACGGCCGCCGTCAGACCAAACGCGCGGTACGTGCTTGCCGCTTCACCCACCGCCCACGGATGGCGATCGACGCCCACGACGCGTGGCGGCCGATCGAACGCGCGGGCCCACGCCGCGCCCGCCGCGCCCGTGCCGCACCCGAGATCCAGCAGCGTCGGCATTGCCTGTATCGCGCCCGGCAGCGTACGGGCGATGTGTGAGATGAGGAGGTAGTGGAGCGGCCCGTAAAACAACGCGAACGCGGCGCGCTTGCCGGCACCCGACAGCGCCGCGCCCTCAGCCAGCTTCCTCCGTCGCTCGACATAGTTCGACGACAGCGCGCGGAGCGCGCGCGACACCTCAGGGAACGTCAGCTCGGCGAGGTGGTGCGCTTCGAGCGCGTCGACCCAGCGGTCGAACTCTTTGTCGGGCGGATTCAAATGATACGGCGGGGCCGAAGCCCCGCCGTAGAGGATGATCCTACAGGCAGGAGGTGGAAATCATCTTGAGCGATTTCATGCCGAGGTAGCGCATCCCGGCCATGTTGTCGCCTTTGATTTCGGTTTTCGTCTCGGTCTTGTCGCCGCCGCTGGTCCCGACCTTCGATTCGATCTTGACCTTGCCGTCGCCACGATCCGCCGGCTTGCCCGTCACTTCGACGCGGTGACCGACATGCTTCGCGATATCGTCGTTGGTGACGAGCGAATATTTCAGTCCGCCTGTCGAGTCGGTGACCATGTAGCCGCCGCCGGGATTGCGCTCGAGGCAGCCGGCCACCGTGATCTCCTTGCCGTCTTTCACCTTGATCTTCGACTTGCTCGTGGTTGTCTGGGACTGCGCGCCGACGCTGACCGCACACACCGCAGCCAGGCAGAGCGCCGCACCGATGAGCTTCATGACATGCCTCCGAAACCGTCTGATGCCACGTTCGTACCGCCACCAGCTCAACCGCCAAGTCTCAGATCTCTCGCATGGATATTGCTCTCCATGGACGCCGCACCGGAGCGCGCGTCGCTCGGGTAGCAAATCCAGTCAGGAGGCAGTGTATGGGACTCAGAGACAAGTACAGCTACGCCATTGAGACCGCGAAGGGATTCCGCATGGAGGGCGCCGCGGAAGAACGTGAGGGGAAGCTGTTCTTCAAGGGAACGGTTCAGACGCAGGAACAGGCCAACAAGATCTGGGACGCAATCAAGACCATTCCCGACTGGCAGCGCGACATCGTCGCCGACATCAAAGCGACCGGAATCCCGGCGGCCGCGTCAGCCGAACAGACGACCTACACCGTCAAGCCAGGGGACACGCTCAGCAAGATCGCGCAGCATCTGCTGGGGGACGCGAACGCGTATCCTCAGATCTTCAACTTGAACCGTGACCAGCTGTCCGACCCGGACAAGATCAAGCCGGGTCAGGTGCTGAAGATTCCTCAGACCGTCAGGAAATAGGGGTCGTCGCCGCAGGCGCCAACCGATCGTCGTTGCGTGCCTGCGGTGACCCGCTCAGGCTGCCGAGCAGCATCCAGCTCACGACCTGCGCGGCTTCCAGCGACGACAACGGCCGGCTTTCCACCACGACCCGGCCCGCGGGGATCGCATCGCAGATGGCGTCGGCGTCCCGCACTGCGTCAACGAGGGAGTAGGTGCTTCCCAGCTGCGGCAGGCGATGGACATCGCAGTTGCCGACGATGGGCTTGCCGTGTCGGGCAGCCCAGTCCTCCGCGCGGCGATTGAAGTCCACGGCTCTCGTATACATCGCATTTCGTTCGACCGCGTCGAAGAGCGTCGCGTGCCGTTCCAGGTCGCCGCGCAGGCACGACAGCGCCGGAAAGAAAGGATGCGGCGCGATGACGAGGCCGTGCTCCCGTGATTTCAGACGCGCGAGATCGTCGAACGTGCGCACCTCTTCAGTCGCGCGCGAGAAATTCAACAACAGCACGTGGCGCCCTTCGATCGTGCGTTCGACGCCGGGGATCAACACGAGGCCCCGCTCGGCCGCATACGGCGCAAACCGGTGCAGATCGAGCTGCCGCTCGTGGAGCGTGATGGCGAGCGCGTCGTAGCCGAGCGCGGCGGCGCGATCGATCAGTTCAACGGTGGTGTGGGGGATCCGATCGACGGGGTCGTCAGCGGTATGGGTGTGGAGCTCGACCTTCAGCATCGAGTTTCCAACTGGTTCAGGATCTGTGCCGTTCCCGCCTGCGTAAGATCAACGATTTACGGGCGGTCGCGGCTCCTCGGCGGCGACTTTTCTCCAAAAAGGTCGACTTGCTGGCGACAAAAATCCGGCACAATCCTGACTCCTCATTCAAAAGCGTAACCGATGACTCCTGCCGAAATGATGATGCGATTGCTGCTCGCCGCCGGTCTGGGCGCGGCCATCGGTCTGGAACGCGAGTATCGGCGGAAACCGGCGGGGCTTCGCACCAACATGCTGATCGCCATCGGATCGGCACTCTTCACGATGTTGTCGTTCGAAGTCGCCCGCGTCACTGGAACGCCCGACCGGATCGCGGCACAGATCGTCACCGGCGTCGGTTTTCTGGGAGGCGGTGCGATTCTCCGAAGCGGCAGCACCATTCACGGCATGACGACGGCCGCGACGATCTGGGTGAATGCGGCAATCGGCATGGCGGCCGGCGCGGGCGCGTTCGCGATGGCGACCATGACCACCCTCATCGCGCTTATCGTGCTGTGCGTGCTTCCACCGATTGAGGCCTACTTCGATCGGCGAATGGGCACTACGAGCATCCACAACCGCGAGGCGCAGGAGCGATCCGTGAAGTCGCCCGACGAATGAGCCTCGGATGCTCTATTCCTGCGCGATGCCTCGCAAGGAATCACCCCTCGCGAATCCTACCTGCTCCACGGCGGAACGATGCGGTTGGTTCGCGCGTAAGCGATGAGCTGGCCGAGATGCTCGTGCAGGTCGCCGCCGATCACCAGCACGATGTCGGTCACCGGGAGGTCCTTCCCCATGACTTTGCGCTTGGCCGTGAGCGTCGCCGGGTCCAGCGTTTCGAGCTCCTTCTTCGCGTGCGCGAAGCCTTTGTTGAGGTGGTCGAGGACCTGTCGCCTGTCCGAGAGCGTGCGCAGCTTGGCCGCGTCGTCACGGCTGCCGAGGTCGGCGGCCTTCGCGCCGAACGAGTTCGGGATGAACGAGTAGCCTTCCATGGCCGCCAGCATCAGGACCTCAGAGACCGAGCGCACGCCTTCCATCGGGCGCCATGCGTACTTGTCTTGCGGGAACGCCTCGGCGAGGGCAACGAACTTGGTTCGCAGCGTGTCGAGGTCGGCGAGGAACGACGCTTTCACTGCGGCGGCCGATTCTTTCGGCATCGCCTCCTGGGCGCGCGCAGGTGAGGGGACGGAGACGAGCGCAAGCGACGCGAGCGCGAGGGTGGCGAACGTACGACGGCCGATGAAGTGCGACCGCCTCGATGAGACAAACGACATGGTCAGCTCCTTGCGGAGGGGTTGACGGTTGCTCGCACGTTGAATACGAGATGAACTCCGAGACGAAATTGCTTGACTCGCCGAAACTGCGATTGTAGCGTGCGGCACGGAGTGACGCGGCGGCGCTGACGCATGATGGATCGGCGGGACTGAACGCCAGTTCCTCGAGCGGCTCGCCCTGGCGGCGTTTCCCGCCACGAGCTATTTTCCCTCCGGCGTGCTGCGCGAATATCAGAGCGGCACGAGCGTGGTGCGCGACCGGCTCGATCGCCGGCACCGAGCGGGAAGCTTCTGTCTGAAATGATTCTCCAGAGCAACAATCGGCGGGCGTACAACCTGCCGGCGTAGATTTGCAACGGCGGCCATCATGGTTCCGCACAGGTTCGAAAAGGGGGACGCAATGAGACGGACGCTCGCAGTACTTGTCACGACGGTGTGCGTCACGGCCTGGGCCGGCATCGCCGCAGCGCAGTCCGGAGGGGCGGTGAGTGGCGTCGTCAGGGACACGTCCGGAGGTGTGCTGCCTGGCGCGACGGTGGTGCTCACCAACGTCGACAGGCAGCAAAGGCGGGAGGCCGTGACGACGGCGGCAGGCCTCTACAATTTCGCCTTCGTCCCGGCGGGCGACTACACCATCGGCATCGACATGCAGGGCTTCAAGGCGTTCATCCGGCAGAACGTACGCGTGAACCTCGGCGGCGCCGTCGTCGTGGACGCGGCGCTCGAGCTCGGGACGCTGTCCGAGACCGTCACCGTCGCCGCCGAAGCGCCCCAATTGCAGCTCACGACCTCGTCGCTCGGCTCCGCCGTCGAGAGCAAGATGCTGAATGGGGTTCCGCTCTCGAGCCGCAACTTCACGCAGATTCTGGCGCTGTCGCCAGGCGTGTCCTCGGAGGTCGCGAACGCCGGTTCGTTCGGCCGCAACAGCGTGAACATCTCGGCAAACGGTGCGCGGCCCTGGGACAACAGCGTCGTGTTGAACGGGCTCGGCGCTGACAACCCGATGTCGCAGGGGTTTGACGATACGCAGGACAAGACGGGCATTCCGGTGCCGGCGCCGGACGCGATCGAAGAGTTCAAGGTACAGACGGGACTCTACGACGCCGAGTACGGGAAGCAGGGTGGCGCCGTCGTGAACATCGCGACCAAATCCGGCGGCGCGGCATTCCACGGATCCGCCTACGAGTTCCTGCGTGACGATGCGCTGAATGCGAACGAGTTCTTCAGGAACCGCGCGGGCCTGCCAACCGCCAAACTGCTCCAGAACCAGTACGGAGGGAGCGCCGGCGGTCCGCTCGCCGGGAGGAAAGCATTTTTCTTCCTCTCGTACCAGGGGACCAAACAGACCAACGGCGTCGCCAGCGCCGCCACTCGCAACACGTTTCTGCCAATCCTCGGCGACCGGACGGCATCAACGCTGGGACGCCGGTATGCGGGCCAGGCCGGCGTCTTCGGCGGCGTCGGCGTCGCGCCGGACGGATCGAACATCAACCCGATCGCGCTGAGGGTCCTGAACGCGAAACTGCCGAACGGGCAGTACGTCATCCCGGACCCGCAGATCGTGCTGCCGAACGGCACTGGATTTTCAGCGCTGTCGGATCCGGCGACGTTCACGGAGAACCAGATCGTCGCGAACATCGATCTGAACCTGGGCCCGAGTCAGCGTCTCGCCATCAAGACCTTCGCAGCGTCGCTGCCGTCGGATCTGCCGTTTTCGCTCAGCTCGAACGTGTTCGGGTTCGGCGAGCACGATGACAAGAAGAACGTGAATCTGGCGGCACTTCATACGTGGACGGTCAACGCGTCGACCGTCAACGAGCTGCGTGTCGGCTACACGCGCGCCGACATGAACCAGAGGCCCATCGAGCCGATGAACGCGAGCGATATCGGCATGGTTCAGGCGGTGAACGAGTACCCGTCGATTCCGCAGATTCGCGTCACCGGCATGTTCACGATCGGCCCTGACATCAACAACGATCAGCGCGTGCTGATTCAGCAGCTGGAGATTGCGGACACCGTGAGCAAGATTGTCGGCCGCCACGACCTGCGTCTGGGCGGCACGATCAACCCGGTGCGGGTCGAGCGCCATGAAGTCTTCGAAAAGCGCGGGACGATGACGTTCAACTCGTTTCCGGACTTCCTGCTCGGCATGAGCGGCGCTCAGAACGGCACCGCGTTCAGCAACGTCGGCTCGTCGGCGGTGGCCAACGGGCGCGAGTACAACCACCCGCGATTCTTCAATTACGCGCTGTTTGCGCAGGACGATTTCCGGGTGAACGAGCGGCTGGCGCTGAACATCGGCCTCCGTTACCAGTTCAACGGCCAGCAGTCCGACGGCGATGGCCTCCAGGCGAACTTCGACAAGAACCTGTTCCCGGCCGGCGGTCCGCCGGCCGGAGGGACGCTCGCGGGCCTGCTGCTGCCGGCGAACTCGACGGTGCCGGTGCCTGCGGGCGTGACGAAGCTCGACTCGAACGCGCTCGTCTACGGTCAGAACCACCACGGATTCTCGCCGCGCCTGGGGTTCACCTGGCGGCCCATCGCCGAGAGGCGGAATCTCGTGGTCCGGGCCGGTTACGGCATCTTCTGGTCGGCGGTGGCCGGCACGATCGCCGAGCAGATCTTCGTGAACCAACCGTTCTACGTGACGATCACCGGTGGCGGCAGCAACTTTCCGGATGCGACCTTCCAGAATCCGTACCCCGCCGTGCCGCAGCTCTCGCAGTTTCCGATCTACACACCTGTGACCGTCGGCGGCAACCGCGTCATGTTCACGCTCGATCCGAACATCAAGCAGCCGTATACGCAGGAGTACAGCGCCAACATGCAGATGGAGGTTCGCGGCATCCTGTACGAGCTTGCGTACGTCGGCAGCCGGACCGCCAACATCATCGCATTCGTCCGGCCCAATCAGGCGCAGATCGCAAGCCCCGACCATCCGATCAACGGGCAGACGACGAATACGCTGCAGAACCTTTCGTTGCGTGTCCCGATCCTCGGGTTCGCACCCACCGCAATTTCGGAGTCGGAGAGCAACTACAGCGGCCACTACGACTCGGCGCAGTTCAGCGCCAGGAAGCGATACGGCAACGGCGTCACCTTCTCCGGCGCGTACACGTGGAGTCGATCGGTGGACAACGTGTCCGCCAACGCCGGAGGCCGCAACCAGCCCCTCGGCGGCTTCCGCGGCGATTACTACAATCCGGATTCCAACATCGGGCCGTCCGATTTCGATCGCACCCACCGCTTCGTCGCGAGCTGGCTGTACGAGATTCCGGGTTTCCGGCAGTCGCGCGCCGCGACGAGGGCGCTGCTGGCCGGCTGGTCGATCTCCGGCGTCGGCACGCTGCAGTCGGGCCTGCCGTACAGCATCATCGACACACGCGCCGCCACAATCGTCGGGGCGAATGGGTACGCCCAGCTTTCGCCGGTCGCTGACCCGGGCTCGGCCGAGCTGAGCGGGCGCCCCCAGGATCGCCTCAACGCCTACTTCGACACGACGCGGTTCACCGCCCCGCCGCAGATCGGCAACGGCACTGGTTTTGGCAACGCGCCTCGCAACTTTCTTCGGGGGCCCGGGCAGGCCAACTTCGACATGGCGCTCGTGAAACGGTTTTCAATCGGTTCCGCGCGCGACCTGGAGTTCCGGTCGGAGTTCTTCAACATCTTCAACACGCCGCAGTTCGGGCTGCCGGGCAACGCCGCGTCGACGCCGTCGACCTTCGGCGTGATCTCGACGACGGTCGTCTCTCCGCGCATCGTCCAGCTCGCCGTGCGGTATCGCTTTTGAGGACTTCGAGCAAGGTACGAAAGCGCTATTAGGGCGGGCAGCATCTGGTCACGTGGAACGCCGGCGCGCTGCAGGGCGACGCGACGCTCGAGGCACTGTTCGACGCGGTCAACCGCGATCAGTGCTTCGGGGCGCTCTATTCGCGAGACCTGCAGAACTGGTCGGATGTGGGCGGCGGGCTCTTCACGCACTACACCAACTGCAACGGATACGGGCTGTTTGGACGCTTTGGATCGCTCGCGTACATCGACCAGCCGCGCGCCGAGGCGCCGAAGTACGACGCGATCCAGCGCTGGCTCGAGGGGCGCTAGAACTGGAGACGGACGTGGCCTCGAGGTGGCTCGTATGGGCCTTGCCGTTCGGCTGTGGAATGCTCAGTCCAACAGACGCGACGGCAAGCGCCCCGACGGCGGGGCACATTCGGTCGTAATATAGCGGCGCGACTCTCTAACGACATCTCGACCGGGTACGGCGAGATTGTCGATGTGCGGCGTTTCGGGATGTCTGCGTTTGCCTGATCGCATCGCCCTCGCGATCGTGACGGCGGCGCGCAGCGCACAGGCGACGCCAAAACATTGCTGAAAAATGAGCGTATCTGGCGGAGGGAGAGGGATTCGAACCCCCGGTACCCTTCCGGGTACAGTGGTTTTCAAGACCACCCGTTTCAACCACTCACGCATCCCTCCGCGGAGCCATTTTATTCGGAAATCTGCGAGTTTTTGAGCCAGCTGCGAGGTTTGCCTGGGCTTTGATGCAGACCAGCGCCGTCCACGAGTCGGACCCTGCGTTTTTGTTAGCGTTTTGTTCGAAAAGGAGGCGCTTGGCCGCGCGTAAAGCGTCTTGGTGTCACCAGGAGTGTAACCATCGCCGTCCCGAAGGAGCTGATCCGGCATCGGTCCCGGTTGTGGAATCCGCTGATTCATTGGCAATTTTGCGTGGCTGTGCTCGCGTTGGTCAGGACAGTGGCCAGCAATACCACTTCACATGTCGACCAGAAATCGCGAGGCGCGTGATCGAGCAGCAGTGCGGCAGGATGCTGCGAATCAGGACCCGCAGAACATCAGAACGCAAGCAATCTTGCGGCAGTTCGCCGATCGAATCAATGACGGCAGGGGTGTTCCCGCAGCCGGATATTGTGAAACGCATCAGCTCGATCAGCTGAAGGAGGTTTACCGATCGTGTGGACCACCAGACCGAGTCGTTGCTGGTGACGCAGCACCTCGCGCGAAACCAAGTCGACAGCGGCGTCCGCGTATCTTGAAAGATCGTGCCCGCCGTCACCGAGGTCTGGCGGCCACATGCGGCATTGCCACAGCACGGTTCGCACCGGCCAAGCCGGCGCGGCACCGCAGCGCGGACAGCGAAAGCCCTCGGACCAGCGCGCTTAAACCAGAAACGGTCGGCACGCCTTCTCTGTGGCGCAACGAGCCTCGAACTCGCCCGGCGTCCGCGGATAATCCACGGCCGCGGACGCTATGTGTTGGGTCACCTGAGTCAAGTGGATACCCATCATCGGGAATATTTGAGGGAGCAATGCAGCCAGACGGGATGCATCGCCGACCGAATGCAGCCGGACTTTCACCGCGGGCCGTTAAGCCAGAATCGGAAAGTACGCCTCAGGCGGACCGGTGTGTCACGCCGCAGGCGCCGATTCCCCGGCGTGATTTTCGAGGAAATCGATGACGCGGCCGTGGAGCTCGTAGTACCGCGGGTGTTCCAGGACGGCCATGCGCTCGCGTGGACGGGGAAACGGCACCGACAGCATCTCCCCAACTCGCGCCGAGGGGCCGTCGGTCATCAGAATCAGACGGTCCGCGAGATAGAGCGCCTCGTCGACGTCGTGCGTCACCATGACGACGATCTTGCGGTTCTGCTCCCAAACCTGCAGCAGCATATCCTGCAGATCGAAGCGCGTCAGCGAGTCGAGCATGGAAAACGGTTCGTCGAGGAGCAGAAACCGCGGGTCGACTGACAAGGCGCGCGCCAGCGATACGCACTGCTGCATGCCGAGCGAGAGCTCGCCGGGCAATTGACCCGCCGCGTCGGCCACACCCACCAATTCGAGATAGCGATTGACCTGGGCCCGTCGCTCCGTACGCGTCAAGTGGGGCGACGCCTGCCTGACGGCGAGGGCCACGTTCCCACGCACGGTCAGCCACGGCAGCAGACAGGGCGTCTGGAACACGACGGCTCGATCGGTGCCGGGCCCATCTGCCTCCGCGCCGTCGATGACGACGCGCCCGTGGGTGGCGTGCTGCAATCCGGCGATGATCGACAGCACGGTCGACTTCCCGCATCCGGAGTGCCCGAGAATACAGGTGAACTCTCCGTCGTGGACGCGGGCGTTGACGTCCTGCACCGCGACGACCGGTCCGACGGGCGTTGCGAACGTCTTCGTCAGGCCCGCGATCTCGAGCGGGATAGGCGTGCCCATCAGGCTTCGCTCCGGTTCGGCACCGCGGTCAGGCCGATGTCACCCGCCGGCTGCGGCGTGAACCGGGGGCGCCGCGGGCGCCGGACCGACGCCGTCAGCCATTCGACCACGTGGGCGCGCGAATGGATCGCGTCCTTGTCGTGTATGAGCTGCGCGAGAGTTCTCGGCTTCGGAATGGCGACGGCCACCGGCCGCCCGAGCCTGGCGCGCGGGCCGTGCGTCATCGGTACGATGCGATCCGAGAGCAACAGCGCCTCTTCGACACTGTTGGTGATCATGATCGTCGTAACAGGGCGCTCCTCGGCCGAGCAGAGCTGCGCAAGCTCCTGCTGGAGGTTCGCGCGCGTCAGTGCATCCAGCGCGCCAAATGGATCGTCCAGGAAGAGAACGTCCGGCTCGGTCGCCAGCGCTCGAGCGATCGCGACCCGTTGTCGCATGCCGCCCGACAGTTGGCTCGGCCGCCGGTGGGCGGCATTCGCCAGTCCGACCTTGCCGAGGTACCAGCGCGCCTGGTTGGCCTGCCGCTCGCGAGGCCACATCGGCATCGCCGACGCCACGCCCAGTTGCACATTCTCGAGCGCCGACAACCACGGCAACAGCGAATAGTTCTGAAACACGATGGCGGTCTTCGGTCTCACGCCTCGGACGAGCTCTCCGCCGAATCGCACGTCGCCCTCGTCCGGGCGGATAAGACCGGCAATGATGCTCAAGAGCGTGGACTTCCCGCAGCCCATGAACCCGACGATCGAGACGAATTCCCCCTGATCGACCGAGAGCGTGACGTCTTCGAGCACGCACCGCACCGCGTGCTCGGTTGCAAACGCCTTCGAGACGGAGGCCACCTCGATGAATGCCAAGTTACGCGGCCCTCAATCTCGATTCCGCCAGCCCCATCAATCGATCGAGCGCGAACCCGATGAGACCGATCGTGATGATCGCAAGCAGGATGTGGGCGTAGATCAGGCTGTTGTATTCCTGCCACAGGAAGCCGCCGATTCCCGGCGTCCCCGTCAGCATCTCGCTTGCCACGATGACGAGCCAGGCGATGCCCAGGCTCAGGCGATATCCGGTGAAGATGTACGGCAGCGTCGCCGGCACGACGATCTTCGTGAACGTGGTGAATCGCGACAAGCGCAGAACCTTGGCGACGTTCCAATAGTCCTGCGGAATGGCCCGAACACCGGCCGCGCTATTGATGACCGTCGGCCACATCGAGCAGACCGCGATGGCGAACATCGCGGCCGGCTCGGACTTGCGAAAAACGACGAGCCCCAACGGCAGCCAGGCCAGTGGGGAAATCGGCCTGAGGATCTGGATCGCCGGGTCGAACATCCGGTGCAGGGTCGGCGAAACGCCGAGCAGCAAGCCAAGGGGCGTGGCGAGCGCGATGCCGAGCAGAAAGCCCTTGGAGACGCGAACCAGGCTGTAGTAGGCGAGCCGCGCGATCCCCTGATCCATCTCGCCACGTTTGTCGAAGGGCTGAAGCACCAACGACTTGCTCTCGTTCCACGTCCTGACCGGCGAGGGGAGGTCCGGAACCGACTGGCTCGCGACCAACCAGATCAGTCCGATCAGGAGGACTCCCGAAAGGGGAAGGAACAGCCGACCGACGTCTCTCGCGCTCGTGGGCACCCGAAACTCCCTCAGGTTACAACACGGTTGTGAATCGCGAACGACGTCGCATATCTCTCGGGGTCGCTCGCGTCGAACGTGGTGCCGTCGCCGAAGGTGATTTTCTGCAAATCCGCGATCTTCGGCGTGACGTTGATCTCTTTCATCGCCTCCAGATAGATGTCCGGTCTGAGCACGCGCTTGACGACCCCCTGATAGTCCGGCGTCTCTTTGACCATGCCCCACCGGCGGAACTGGCTGATCCACCACAGGCCGAACGCCCGATGCGGGTAATTGCAGTCGCGACTGGAAAAGATCATGTAGTACTTGTCCTGCTCCTTCCGGCCGTCGCCATAATCGTACTGGCCCAGCAGCCGCTGCAGGATGATCTCCGGCGGACAGTTGATGTAGGCCGGCCGCGCGACGACTTCGGCCGCTTTCGCGCGATTGTCCAGGTTGTCGAGGTGCACGCTCGCCAGATGCAGCGCCTTCAGCACTGCATTCACCGTTTTCGGATTCTTGAGCGCGAACTCTTCGGTGAACGCGCAGACTTTTTCCGGGTGATCCCGCCAGATCTGCTGCGTGGTCACGACCGTGTAGCCGATGCCGTCTGCAATGGCGCGGTTGTTCCACGGCTCCCCCACGCAGAATCCGTCCATCTTGCCGACCTTCATGTTCGCAACCATCTGAGCCGGCGGGATGGTGATGAGGCTGACGTCCTTGTCCGGGTGAATCCCTCCCGATGCCAGCCAGTAACGGATCCACATCGCGTGCGTGCCCGGTGGAAACGTCATCGCGAACGTCATCGGCGTGCCGGCGGCCTTGGCCTTGTCGACGAACGGCTTCACCTCCCTGGCGGTTTTCACGCCGGCCTTTTTGAATTGACTGCTCAGGGTGATGGCCTGGCCATTCCGGTTGAGCAGCCAGGGAACGATCATCGGTTTGACCGGCGAGCCGGCCAGCCCCATGGTAGAGGCGAGCGGCATGCCGATCAGCATGTGAGTCGCCTGGTTGTCGCCGATCGACAGCTTGTCGCGGATGACTGCCCACGACGCTTCCTTCGAGATGATGGAGTCGATGCCGAACTGCTTGAAATAACCGAGCTCGTGCGCTATCACGATCGGCGAGCAATCCGTCAACGCGATAATCCCGAACCGCATCGCTCGGGTTTCCGGCGAATCATCCGCGTAGGCCGTGCCGGCCCAGCCCTTCGGCAGGCCCAGCATGAGGCCCGCGAGCGCCGAGCCGCCGGCGCGTTTCAGAAACCCTCGGCGCGATGAGGTCATCGGGTTTTTCTCCAACCGACCGCGGGCTTCTCACCGAGGAACACATACGTGACCATCAGGTACGGATAGCTGTACGCATGGCCCGGCGTGGTGTTGGTCAGGAACTCGCCGGGGATCAGATACGCGTAACCGCCCCCAATCTGGAGCTGAGGTGAGTAGCTGTAGCTCGCCTCCATGTCCACCTCCTGGCCGACATGGCGTCCCGCCGTGCCGGCGGCAGATCGCGCGACCGCGGCTCCGCTCGCGCTGTAGAGCGCATCGGTGACGCTCGCCAGCCACCACGAGTGGTAACCGCCGTTGACTCCCCACTTCGCTGACGGCTTGAGCTCGACGCCCGCCCGGGCGTGGCGAATGTTGCGCCATCCCACCTGATCCGCCAGGCCGTACTTGTCATGGCCCGTGGGGTACAGCTGATCGAATGTGCCGCGCGTGCCGTCCGTAGGAGTCGCATCGCCCGACGCGTAGTTGAATTCGCCGAAGAAACGCGGACTGGCTGGGATGCCGGTTAGCGTCTTCCCCACGTTCCAGTGGCTTGCCCACGCCCTCACAGCGTCTGGACCGACTGAACCCGTTTGGACTGCGGTCTCGGTCGAGTAATCGAACGCAGACGGCAGCTTGCCGGCCATCCGCACGCCGGCCGTCGCCTGGTGCAGGTTGGCGACGCCGCCGAGCTCGGCAGCGATGCCTCGCGACTGCCGCCAGAAGAAGTACGGTTCGAGCGTGTGCTTCGGCACGATCCTCGTCGCCGACAGATACGCTCCATAGAGACCGTTGCCGTAGCCGCTCTTATCGAACCCGTCCGGAAGAATCGTGACGACCGAGGCCGCGAAGGCATCGAGCTGAAGCCCGCTGCGTTTCAGGGTGACACGGGCGCCGTCGAAGGTCCGCGCCGTGTTGAGCCAGCTGACGTGTCCGAGCAGACGCTGTTCACCGAACACTAATTCCTGTCGGCCGATGCGGACCGTATTCGTCGAGCCGAACTCGCCGTAGGCCATTCGAAGATCCAACGTGTCCCGCAGCGGCGCGACCTGCGATCCGGTCGTCTTGTCGAAGGCGCGCGCGTCCTGGGCCTGAACGACGAGCTTCACCGACCTGGTCGGACTCACCGTCGCGTTCAATCGAAACCGATCCATCCAGTAGGCGTCTGAATTGTCGGCGAAGCCGCCTCCGGTGAAGCCCTCGACGCGCGCGCGAAACTCGCCCCGGACCTGCAACCACGGCGTGAGCTGTCCATCGACGCCAAGCGGCGCCGGTCCGCGCGTTGACTTCACGGCGACCGGAGGCGGCTGTGCAATGACCGATGCGGATCGTGTGTCGACCGGATCTTGCGTCTGCGCGCCAGCCACTCGAGCCAGACCAAGGACCATCAACCCGCGCAGACATCGGAGCGTCGATCTTCGAATGCGCATCGCGTCCCCCTCGCAGCCGGTTGTGCAACTCCATCTGCTCGCGTTGGTGCCCGCAACGAGCAACGGCTGTGCCACGGGCGAAGAGCGGTGAAAATTCGCGGCGTCGCAGGTCCTCTGAGGATTTTCCGAACGCACATGCCGTGCGAACGCTCGACAGGAACGGGCGGATCTCATCGCGCCTCAGGCGACAACTTTGTTGGTGTCACTCGAAAGTCATTCAACTTTGTCGCGAAAACGCGATGGAGAGCCGCGCGTCGCCTTCCGTCAGGCGCGTCGCTTCGCTGAAATCAAACATTTCTGTCTCAAACGGTTTTGAAGCAGACAAATGAGTCGGATCCGTCGCGGCAACGCCCGTGGAATCTTGCGAGGATCCGAAAAAACGGAGGATCACGGACCCAGCACCGTTGCGGCGCACGTCTTGCTGCGAGGGTGCCATGCGGACCCTGGCGACGACGGTGGCAACGCACTGTCCCTACTGCGCTCTGCAGTGCGGCATGCACGTCGTTCCGGGCGCTGGCGGCGTGAAGATCCTTGGCAACCCGAAGTTCCCGGTGAACGAGGGAGGTCTGTGCGTCAAAGGTTGGTCGGCAGCGGCGACGCTCGATCATCCCGATCGCCTTCGCACGCCGCTCATCCGCGATGCCACTGGCCACCTGATGCCGGCGACATGGGACGAGGCGTTGACCCGGATCGCCTCGCGACTCAGGGCCGTTCAACAGCGATACGGGCCTGATGCCGTCGGCGTGTTCGGCGGCGGCTCGCTCACAAACGAGAAGGCCTATCTTCTGGGCAAGTTCGCGCGCGTCGCGTTGCACACATCGAACATCGACTACAACGGACGCTTCTGCATGTCGTCGGCCGCGGCGGCCGCGTCCACGGCGTTCGGCCTCGACCGTGGCCTGCCGTTTCCGATCTCCGACATCTCGCAGGCAAGCGCAATCCTCCTCGTCGGCAGCAACGTCGCAGAGACCATGCCGCCGATCATGCGGTACTTCGAGGCGCAGCAATCGAACGGCGGGAAGCTCTTCGTCGTGGACCCGCGGCGGACGCCGACGGCGCAGTGGGCCACACGCCATCTTCAGCTCAGACCGGGTACCGACGCCGCGCTGGCCAACGGCCTGCTCCACGTGCTCGTGCGCGACAAGCTCATCGACGAGGAGTACATCAGCCGGCGCACGGAAAACTTCGATGACGCGCTCCGCGTCTCGGCCGCGTACTGGCCCGAACGGGTCGAGCGGATCACGGGCGTGCCCGAAGCGGTGTTTACAGAGGCCGCCCGAACGCTCGGCACCGCTGCCCGCGCGATGATTCTCACCTCGCGCGGGCCAGAGCAGCAGGCACAAGGCGTCAACAACACGCTGGCATACATCAACCTCGCCCTGGCGCTCGGGAGCGTGGGCAAGCCGTTCAGCGGCTACGGCACGCTGACCGGACAAGGAAACGGGCAGGGTGGGCGCGAGCACGGACAGAAAGCGGACCAACTTCCCGGATACCGGCGGGTGGACGATCCGATCGCCCGCGAACAGGTCGCCGCGATCTGGCGCGTGCCATCATCGACGATTCCCGGCCCGGGCCGGTCGGCCTGCGCGCTCATCGACTCGATGGGGACCGACGACGGCGTGCGCGCGCTGCTGGTCGTCGGTTCGAACCTCCTGGTGTCGGCGCCCGACGCCGTGCAGGTCGAGCGGCGTTTGAAGGCGCTCGACCTTCTCGTGGTTGCTGATTTCTTCCTCTCCGAGACGGCGAGGTTGGCCGATGTCGTCCTGCCGTCGGCGCAGTGGGCCGAAGAGGAGGGAACGATGACCAACCTCGAAGGCCGCGTCGTCTTGCGCCGCCGCGCGCTCGATCCACCAGACGGCGTGAGGACCGACATCGAGATCCTGTGCGCGCTTGCGACCGCGCTCGGCAAGCGGCGGTCTTTCGAGTTTCACGGTTCTCGCGATGTCTTCGACGAGCTCCGGCGGGCGACCCAGGGCGCGCCGGCGGACTACGCCGGCATCACGTACGAGCGCATCGAGGCGGATGACGGCGTGTTCTGGCCGTGTCCCCGCACGGATCACCCTGGCACACCCCGGTTGTTCACGGACAGCTTTCCCACACCGAGCGGCCGCGCGAGGTTCCACGGCGTGTCTCACCAGCTGCCGGCCGACGATCCCGATGCGGAGTTCCCGCTGTACCTGACGACGGGCCGCGTGCTGGCGCACTACCAGTCCGGCACGCAGACGCGTCAGGTCGACGAGCTTCGGAAAGCGGCGCCCGAGCCGCTCGCCGAGATGCATCCCGCGACCGCGAAGCGGCACAAGTTGCTGAACGGCGCGCGCGTGACGCTCGCGACGCGGCGAGCGGACGCGACGTTCACGCTCAAAGTGACGCCGGCGATTCGTGAGGACACGGTATTCGTTCCATTTCACTGGGGTGGGGCGCAGTCGATCAATCGTCTCACGAACGCAGCCGTCGATCCCATGAGCGGCATGCCGGAGCTCAAGGTCTGCGCCGTTCGAGCCACCGCGGCGGTCGAGGACGTCTCGGTGGTGTCCGGCTTCAGCCGGACCGGAACGGGCTCGGACGAGTGAGCTCGAAACGCCGGCTGGTGGTCGTCGGCAACGGGATGGCGGGCGCGCGCCTCGTCGAGGAAATCCTCGCACGCGACGGCGGTGCGCGGCATCGGATCACGATGTTCGGCGACGAGCCGTGCGGGAATTACAACCGCATCCTGCTGTCCAGCGTGCTGGCGAGAAGCCACGATCCGAAAGCGATCTTCATCAATCCCTTGCCGTGGTACCCCGCCAACGGCGTCACGCTCCACGCCGGCGTCCGCGTAGAGTCAGTCGATGTCCGCGCGAAGCAGGCCGTCGGAGCCGACGGAACCATCGAGGCGTACGACACGCTGGTCATCGCCACGGGCAGCAAGCCGCTGATTCCGCCGATCGACGGGCTGTCGTCCGCGACCGCGCACGGGAGGAAGGGGGAAAAGAGCGCGGGCTTCTCGTTCAAACGCGGCGTCTTCGTCTTCCGCACGCTCGACGACTGCGGCCGCATCCTCACGTTTGTGAACCGGGTGCACCGGGCTGCGGTCATCGGCGGCGGGCTGCTCGGACTCGAAGCGGCCCGCGGTCTCGTCAACGCGGGCCTGGATGTCCACGTCGTCCACCGGATGCCGCACTTGATGGAGACGCAGCTCGATGGGCTCGGCGCCCAGGTGCTCCGACAGCAACTCGAGCAAATGGGCGTTCATGTCCATCTCGAGAAAGCGACGACCGCCGTGCTCGGCGACAACGAGGTGACGGGACTAGCCTTCAAGGACGGGTCGACACTCGAATG
>WNEY01000225.1_pt1 | contig 31704 bp, 35 predicted proteins | sample 5400531 | NCBI WGS metagenome assembly WNEY01 (sample SAMN13153338, study PRJNA577476) | soil metagenome | isolation source: 200 cm saprolite under Douglas fir tree site 1 | place: USA:California | collected 2015-04-18
ATCAGCTTCCGGCGGCGAATGGTGGCGTCCGCCCGCTGAGCGGCGATAGCTATGACAACACTCGTCACCTCGACGGCATCCACTGGCGCCACGTGAAGTTCATCGAGCAGTTCAGTGAGGACCGCCGCCAGGGGCGCTGGCTGATGATGAGCGACGTCTGCAAGCACTGCGTCCGCGCCGGGTGCCTCGAGGTGTGCCCGACGGGTGCCATCATCCGGACGGAGTTCGATACCGTCGTCATCCAATCGGATGCCTGCAACGGCTGCCGCGACTGCATCGGCGCGTGCCCCTTCGGGGTCATCGACATCAATCCAGTATCGGGCACGGCGCAGAAGTGCACGCTGTGCTACGACCGGATGAAGGTGGGCCTCGAGCCCGCGTGCGCCAAGGCGTGCCCGACACAGTCCATCAACTTCGGCACGATCGCAGATCTGAGGATGATGGCCCAGGCGCGATTGGGTCAGCTGCAGCACGCCGGCGAGAGCCGCGCCTACCTGTACGGCACCGACGAAGGCATGCTCGGCGGGCTCAACTCGTTCTATCTGCTCGTGGACAAGCCGGAGGTCTACGGGCTGCCGCCGGACCCGCAGCTGCCGTCGCGAAATCTCAAGTCATCCGCTGCCTGGTCGATGCTCGGGGCCGTCGTCGTCGCTCTCACGAGCCTGATCAGCTTCCGGAACCGCGGGAGCCGCGATGTCTAGCACCTTCTTCACCGCTTCACCTCACTGGCGCTGGCTGATCCTCGCTTACTTCTTTCTGGGCGGCCTCGCCGGAGGCAGCTACTTCCTCGCCACGCTGCTGGATCTCTTCGGCAAAGGCCGGGATCGACGCCTGGTGCACCTCGGCTATCTCGTCGCGTTCCCCCTCGTCTGCGTGTGTGGATTGGTGCTGACGGTCGATCTCGGGCGGCCGGCGCGCTTCTGGCACATGCTGGTCCAATCCGAGACGTTCCGCCCGATCCTCAAGATGTACTCTCCGATGTCGACCGGCGCATGGGCGTTGCTTCTCTTTGGAGGGTGCGCCTTTCTCTCTTTCGTCGCGGTGCTCGCCGAACGCGGCTGGCTCGGCTGGCCGCTGCTTCGCCAGCTCAGCCCCGCTGCGCTCGTGGGCCGGCTCGTGACGGTGATCGGCGCGCTTCTCGGCTTCTATGTGGCGGGCTACACCGGGGTCCTCCTTGCCGTCACGAATCGGCCGATCTGGGCGGACACGACCCTTCTCGGACTCACCTTCTTGATCTCGGCGGCGTCTACATCGGCGGCGCTCTTGATCCTGCTCGGATCCTGGGGCGGCGCGTCGGACGACAGCATTGACGCGCTCGAGCGTTTCGATGCCTCCGTTCTCGTCCTCGAGGCGGTCGTGATCGCCGCGCTGATCGCCTCACTCGGCCGGATCGCGATGGTCTGGCTGAATGGCTGGGGATTCCTCCTCGCCGTGATGGTGCTCGGTGGCATCGCGCTTCCTTTATATGTGCGGCTACGGGGCCGGGGCCCTCGGCGGGCGATCGGGCCGGCGCTGGTCCTTCTCGGAGGGCTGATCCTCCGCGCCGTCATCATCTTTTCTTCGGACCAGCTCACATGATGCGCCGCTGGCGTTCGATCGTCGTGCTGCTCGTGGCCGGAGTCGCTCTCGGCTGCACGAGCCCCGAGTCCACCCGGGCGCGTGGCGGCGGGGCAGGGGCCGATGTCGGCAACCATCCACGCGGGGCAGTCCAGATCCACGCCGGCGCCGAGATGTACCACGGGACGCGAACGCAGGGCGTCGGCATAGGGCAGCGCGCCTTCATCGGCGGCGCTCCGGAAACCACGCGGCGGTAGACAGATGACCTCGAAAGCCACCAGCCGATCTCTGCTGACCGTCCTGGACGCGGAGCATCCGGAGTGGCGACCGCTGCTCCTGGTCATCAAGGAGGCGTTGCGCGAGGCGGAACGCCCGCAGTGGGCGCGACTCGTGCCCGCGCTCGAGCACCCCGGTCGTAGTGGCCGGCCGCTGCTCGATGGTGCCGTCATCAACCTCGCTCCCAGGCTGGTCGGACGCTGGGTTCGTCACATCCTGGGAATCGCGGCCGGCGCCGGGACCGAAGTGGAGCCGCTCTCCAGAGCAGTTGCGACGGGATGGCTCGACCCATTGTTGCTTTTCGAGACCGCGGTGTCGCAGGACGTCGATCGCTTCGACGAGCTGGCGGGAGTCGAGGGAGATTACGGCGGACTTCTACGGGGACTGGCGTCGTTGATCGCCATGCCGATGCTTCAGAGCTGCCGGAGGGCCTGGGCCGAGCGGGTGCCGGCAGACTGGGCGTACGGCTACTGCCCGATTTGTGGTGGCTGGCCGGCGCTGGCGGAGATGCGCGGGCTCGACGGCGCCCGGCATCTTCGATGCGGATGCTGTGGCAGTGACTGGCGAACCGGGTGGCTGCGCTGTCCTTTCTGTGGCGAAGGCGATCATGAAAAGCTCGGCTCCCTGGTGTCGCCGGACAGCCTGGCGCGGCAGACGATCGAGGTGTGTGACCACTGCAGTGGATACGTCAAGACCATGACGACCCTCAGTGCGATTCGGCCCGATCACGTGATGCTGCAGGATCTCGCCACGCTGGTGCTGGATATCGCGGCACTCGAACGCGGCTACCGTCGCCCGGCGGCGAAAGGACACGAGGTCGCGGTGAGCGTGGTCGCGGAGTCCTCGCGGCTGCGCGATCTGCTCGGTCTGCGACCGTGACGCGGCTGCGACCGGCGGTGGTCTGCGCCGCCCTGCTCGAGGCGCTCGATGCCTCGGAGGGACGACGCCGGCGGCGCAAGCGCGACACCACGCCCGATGCGATCGGGATGTCGCTCAAGCGCCAGCTCCTCGTTCAGTCGATCGATGCCGATCCCGATCCCGAAGCGTTCGAGGCGTGGCTTCTCGAGCGCTGCCTCACCGGGCCCGCGGATGCCTCGATGGGCGCGCTGCGCGCCATGGCGCGGGAGGTGCTTGCGGAGTGGCAGTTCGCGGCAGCCTCCGCCGACTTTCGCGGATGGCTGGCTGCGGGTGCACCGTCCGAGGATCGCGGGCCGGCGTTGCCTGCGACGCTCGCGCTTCGGCCGTCGTCCAAAGACGTAGACGAGAGGTAACGGACACTGATGGAACAGAAGCTCATAGAGGGAACCGGACTCGTCAGCTCGCGCATCGCGCTCGGCACGTGGTCGATCGGCGGGTGGATGTGGGGCGGAAGCGACGAGGGCGAGGCCATCAAGACGATCCGGACCGCGCTCGACCTCGGCATCACGCTGATCGACACCGCGCCGGCCTATGGATTCGGCCGGTCCGAGGAGCTCGTCGGACGGGCCATCGCCGAGCACGGCGAACGGGAGCGCGTGCTGATCGCGACCAAGGCCGGGCTCGAGTGGCGCGCCGGCCAGGTCTACCGGAATGCTTCGGCAGAACGCATCCGGGCCGAGGTCAAAGAGTCTCTGCGACGGTTAGAGAACCGACTACATCGACATCTACCAGGTGCACTGGCCAGATCCCCTCGTTGCGCTCGGAGAAACCGCCGCGGCGCTTCGCCAGCTCTTCGAGGAGGGAACGATCCGCGCCATCGGCGTGAGCAACTTCTCTCCCGAACAGATGGAGACCTTCCGGGCCGTCGCGCCGCTGCACGTCCTGCAGCCGCCCTACAACCTCTTCGAGCGAGAGATCGAGAAGGACGCCCTTCCGTATGCCGAGCAGCACGGCCTCACCGTCTTGGCATACGGCGCGCTCTGCCGGGGCTTGCTATCGGGCCGCATGCGATCAGACACGCGGTTCACAGGCGATGATCTTCGCCAGACGGATCCGAAGTTCCAGCCGCGACGGTACCGGCAATATCTCGATGCGGTCGCCGCGCTCGACCGCCTGGCCCGCGAGCACTACGGCAAGAACGTCCTGGCGTTGGCGATTCGCTGGATCCTGGATCAAGGGCCGACGATCGCGCTCTGGGGCGCCCGACGGCCCGATCAGCTTTCGCCGATCGAGGATGTGCTCGGTTGGAGGCTCGACGACGAGGCGCGGACGACCATCGATCGCATCCTGGCGGAGACGATCGCGGACCCGGTCGGCCCCGAATTCATGGCTCCGCCGGCCCGCGAGGAGTCCACATGACCAGACTCAACATCAATGGCAAAGCAGTGACTGTCGATGTGCCCCCTGACACGCCGCTGCTCTGGACGCTGCGCGATGAGCTCGGACTCACCGGCACCAAGTTCGGGTGTGGCATGGCCCTCTGCGGCGCGTGCACGGTGCACCTGGACGGTACGCCGACGCGCTCGTGTGTCACGCCGATCTCGGCCGCGGAAGGCAAGAAGGTCACGACTATCGAGGGAATCGGAGTGACGCCTGTCGGCCGGCGCGTCGAGGCAGCGTGGCGCAGCCTGAACGTCCCGCAATGCGGCTACTGCCAGAGCGGGCAGATCATGCAGGCCGCCGGCCTGCTCGCCAAGACGCCGAAGCCCACCGATCACGATATCGACGAGGCCATGGCCGGCAACATCTGCCGCTGCGGCACCTACCAGCGGATTCGCGCGGCGATCAAGGCCGCGGCAGGGAGGGCGTGAGATGGCGGCGATGCTCGAGAACATGAGCCGCCGAAGCTTCTTCATCGGCGGTGCTGCCGTTGCCGGTGGTCTCGTGATCGGGTTGCGTCTTCTGCCGCGCGGGTTCGCAAGCAGCCCGCCGGCGGCACCGGCGGTGGATGTGCCTCGTTTCAATCCCACGGCGTTCGTGTCCATCGACGAAACGGGGCTCGTCACCATCGTCGCGCACCGGTCCGAGATGGGCCAGGGCGTCCGCACGGCGCTCCCGATGGCCGTCGCGGACGAGCTCGAGGCCGATTGGGCTCGGGTGCGTATCGTGCAGGCGGTCGGCGACGAACCCACCTACGGTGGACAAAACACGGACGGCTCGCGAAGCCTTCGTCATTTCTTACAGCCCATGCGCGAAATGGGAGCCGCCGCGCGCCAGATGCTCGAGACGGCGGCCGCCACCACGTGGGGCGTCGACGTCGCGCAGGTCCGGGCGCGCAATCATCGGGTCGTCCACACGCCGACCGGGCGGGTTCTCGAGTACGGCGCGCTTGCGGCAGCCGCGCGTGAGCTGCCGGTCCCACGGCAGGAAAAGCTCAAGCTGAAGCGGCCAGAAGATTTCCGTTACATCGGGAAGGACGTGCCGATCGTCGATCTCAACGATATGACGAGCGGCAGAGCCGGCTACGGCATCGACGTCAGGTTGCCGGGAATGAAGTACGCGGTGATCGCCCGTCCTCCCGTCTACGGTGGTCGTGTCGTCTCGTACGATGAGGGCCCCGCCCTCGCGGTGCCCGGCGTCGAGCGGGTCGTGAAGCTCGATGGCACGCCGCCGCCGTCAGGTTTTCAGCCGCTCGGAGGCGTGGCCGTCATCGCGCGCAACACGTGGGCGGCCATCCAGGGCCGCGGCAAGCTGAACATCACCTGGGACGACGGGCCGAATCGATCTTACGACTCGGCTGCCTACAAGACCGAGCTCGAGGAGACAGCGCGCCGACCGGCGAAGGTCGTGCGTAACCAGGGCGACGCGCCGGCGGCGCTAGCCTCCGCCGCGCGCGTCCTCAAAGCCGACTACTACGTTCCGCACATCGCCCACGCTCCTATGGAGCCACCGGCGGCGGTGGCCAGCGTCACGGACGGACGGTGCGAAGCGTGGACGTGCACGCAGAATCCGCAAGGGGCGCGCGACGAGCTCGCCAAGGCGCTCGGGATCCCGGCCGACCGGGTGAAGGTGAACGTGACCCTCCTCGGCGGCGGCTTCGGCCGCAAGTCGAAACCCGACTACGTCGTGGAGGCCGCGCTACTCTCGCGGGCCGTCGGCGCTCCGGTCAAGGTGACGTGGACCCGCGAGGACGAGATCCACCACGACTACTACCACACGGTCACCGCCCAGCATCTCGAGGCGGGGCTGGATTCTCGGGGCCGCGCCGTCGCCTGGCTTCACCGCAGCGTGTTCCCGGCCATTCCATCGACGTTTCAGCCGAAAGTCAGGTACGCGAGCGACGGCGAGTTGAGCCAGGGTGTTATCGATGTTCCGTACGCCGTCCCGAACCTCCGGTGCGAGAACGGTGAAGCCGAGCCGCACGTCCGCATCGGCTGGTTCCGCTCGGTGCTCAACATCCCACACGCCTTCGCGATCTGCTCATTCGCGGACGAGCTGGCCCACGCGGCCGGGCGCGATCCGAAGGACTACCTGCTCGAGTTGCTCGGGCCGCCGCGGCGCGTCGACGCTGGCGCGCACTACCAGAACTACGGCGATGACATCAATGTCTACCCGATCGACACGGGGCGGCTGCGCCGCGTGATTGACCTGGTCGCCGAAAAGGCGCAGTGGGGGCGAAGCCTTCCCGCGGGCCACGGACTCGGCATCGCGGTCCACCGCAGCTTCGTGAGCTACGTGGCGATCGTGGTCGAGGCCGCCGTCGGCAAGGACGGCACGGTGTCGGTGCCGCGTGTCGACATGGCGGTTGACTGCGGCTTCGCCGCGTATCCGGACCGCATCCGCTCCCAGATGGAAGGCGCAGCCGTCATGGCCCTGAGCTCGGCCCTCTACGGGGAGATCACGTTCCGCGAAGGGCGCGCGCAGCAGAATAACTTCAACGACTTCCAGGTGGTGCGCATGGACGTGGCCCCCCGGGAGACTCACGTGTACATCGTCGAAAGCGATGCGCCGCCCGGTGGCGTCGGGGAACCGGGCGTGCCGCCGTTCGCTCCGGCGCTGTGCAACGCGATCTTCGCCGCGACCGGGAAGCGGATTCGCCGCCTGCCAATCGCGGATCAGCTGCGAAGTGAGAACGAACCTCGAAAGGGAGATCGGCCATGATGCTTGCGGATAAGACGGTGATGGTGGTGACGACGCGCGCGCTGGCGTTCGGGCTCGGGTTCATCCTGCTGACGACGACGGCGGGGGGACAGACGGGACAAACCGGCGAACAGGCTGCCCGGCCCTGGTTTCAAGTCAGCTGGGCGCCACCGACGGCAGGTGTGGTCTCCAGCATCAAAGGGAGTGTCTTCAACGACTCGCCATACCGGGTGACGGACGTGCGCCTGCAGGTCGAGGGCCTGGATGCCGACCATCACCTCGTCGGCCGAACGCTGGCGTGGGCGATCGGTGACATCGCACCGGGCGGCGAGACATCCTTTGTCGCCGAGCCCATGCCGGGCGCGGTCAGCTATCGGATCACGGTCGTCTCCTACGATCTCGTCTCACTGGGCCAGGCGCCTTAGACCGGATCACCGCTTCCCCGACTGGGAGATCTGGGAGGGCCAGGTGCCTTGACGTGGACGGGCGACTCGTGACGGCGGTGAGGCCGACACCCGAAGCAGGAGGATCGATCGATGCTTGAATGGCTGGTTGGGACCCACGGTGACGTCGTTCCCCTTGTGCTGAGGCTCACGCTGGCGGTCGTGATGTTCGCCCACGGAGCGCAGAAAGCGCTCGGCTGGTTCGGGGGCTCCGGTTTGAGAGCGACCCTCGATCTCCTCCGGAAGTCGGGTGTCCCCTCGCCGGTCGCTGTGCTGGCCATCATGGCCGAGTTTCTCGGGCCTCTGGGCCTCGCGGTGGGTCTCTTGACGCGAGTGGCGGCGCTCGGCATCGCCGCCGTCATGCTGGGCGCGATCCTGACCGTTCACCGGCAGCACGGCTTCTTCATGAACTGGTACGGGAACGCGCAGGGCGAGGGGTTCGAGTACCACGTGCTGGTCATCGGGCTTGCCGTCGCCCTCGTTCTCAACGGTGCCGGCGTGTGGTCGCTCGATGCAGTGATCGCCGGCCACTAGGAGCGGCTCCGTGGTGCGGGTCTCCGTTGCGCTCGGGCGCGCACTCCTGCAGATGACTAGGCTCCCGAAGGCGCCCGATGACCCTGGTCCGCTGCGTCGCGGCGCGATCACAGGCGTCGCGACCGGCCTCGGCGGCATGCTCCGAGCTCATCGCGATCGCTTTCATCCGCTATCGCTTCATGGGCGGCAAACTCGCCAACACCATCGTCCAGGTCGTATCGGCGGCGACATCGTGTTCGCAATCGGCGTCTGGCTCGGCCGGATCGGTGCAGCCTGAGAGCGTCAGGCGTTAACCGCTAGAAGAGAAGAGAGGCGTTGCCATGAAGGTCGGGTTCATCGGTTTGGGGCATATGGGCGCTGGTATGGCGGCGAACCTGTTGAAAGCCGGTCACGATGTGACCGTCTACAATCGGACACGCACGAAGGTCGAAGCCCTCGTTGCGCAGGGAGCGAAAGCTGCCGCCAGCGTGTCGGACGCCTGCAGCGGCGATGCCGTGATTACCATGCTGGCAAACGACGATGCCGTCGAGAGCGTCGTGTTCAGTGACAGTAGCATCATCGGCAGCCTGCTCGCGGCCGCGATCCATATTTCCTCGAGCACCATCAGTGTCGCCCTGTCGGAGAGGCTTGAGGCGGCCCACGCGAAGGCGGGCCAGCGTTTCGTGGCGGCGCCCGTATTCGGCCGTCCCGATGTCGCCGCCGCGGGCCAGCTCTTCGTCGTTGCCGCCGGTGCGCCGGATGCGGTTAAAGCTGCGGCACCGCTCTTCGATGCGATCGGGAAAAGGACCTTCATCGTCTCCGAGACGCCGAAGGCCGCCAATCTCGTGAAGCTCAGCGGCAACTTCCTGCTCGCTTCAGTGATCGAATCGCTCGGCGAGGCCATGGCGCTGATGGGCAAAGCGGGCATCGACCGGAGGCAATATCTCGACATCCTGACCTCGACGCTGTTCGACGTTCCCGTCTACAAGACCTATGGCGGGCTGATCGCCGATGGACAATTCGAGCCGGCCGGGTTCGCGGCGCCCCTCGGCCACAAGGATATTCGGCTCACCCTTGCGGCCGCTGAAGATCTGCGCGTGCCGCTGCCGCTCGCCAGCCTCCTGCGCGACAGGTTCCTGACCTTGCTGGCCCATGGCGGCGACACGCTCGACTGGTCGGCGATCGGCCGGCTTGCGGCCAAGGACGCCGGCGAGGTGGAGCGCGCGTGCTGATTCTTGCTGAAAGGATTCCCATCGCATCCCCGCGGAGTCGTCGAATCGTCCTAATCGGCAAAGGCGCTCGCTGTGCGGGCCCGGACCCAGTCAAAGGTACGTCCATTTGAGGAAAGGGCAAAGATCATGACCAGGAAAGAGACAGCTGCAGTGCTGACCGACCGTGCACGGCCGCTGACCATTCAGGAAGGCAAGGAGGTCCAGCACTACGGGACGGTGGCCCGACTACCGATCGCGCTCGATGTCTCGGTCTGTGCCGCGAGCGTCGAGAATCTCAACCAGCTCCTGGCCGACACTATGACCTTGCGCGACCTGTACAAGAAGCACCACTGGCAGGTCGCCGGGCCGACATTCTATCCACTCCACCTCCTCTTCGACAAGCACTTCAACGAGCAGAGCGAGCTGGTGGATGCGATCGCCGAGCGGATCCAGTCGCTCGGCGGCGTGAGCATCGCCATGGCCCACGACGTGGCGGAGATGACGCTGATTCCGCGTCCGCCGCGTGGCCGCGATGAAGTGCCGATGCAGATTTCGCGCCTGCTGCATGCGCACGAGATCGTCTTGAAGGAGGCCCGAGCGATGGCGCGTCGGGCGGCCGAGGCGGGCGATGACGGCACCAACGACCTGCTGGTCAGTGAGGTGATCCGGACGAATGAGCGGCAGGTCTGGTTCGTCGGCGAGCATCTCGTGGACACGCCGCTGATCGCGCATGAGCGGTAGCCGACGGACATGAACCGGTCACGGAGGGGGACGTCCTGCCTCATGATGCCTGACGAACGGGACCGGCGCCGCCGGGCGCGTCCTTCACCATGAGGATTACCAGCTCGAGACCATGCACGCCGCGTACCCGAAGGCGTGTCTTCCGTACATCGAGGAGCGCCTGCTCGGCGGGCAGCTCAAGATCGTCGAGTTCTTCGAGCGCGTGCGCGTCGTCGAGATCGCCGAGGCCGACGTCGCTCGATTCCGCGACCCTCGGGTCGCCTTCATGAACGTGAACACGCCCGACGAGCTCGAGCGAGCGCGGGGGCTGGCCACCCGGCTCGGCTGACCATGACCAGGCTTCGCTGCGCCATCTCGCGCGGAACGTCAGCCGCGCGGCCTCCAGAAGACGCTTTCGCTGAGGCCTCTCGAGGGCGGATTCCCCGCGTGGCGGGAGCGTGGACTCCCGGTTAAGGCGCGGCGGGGGTGGGCCAATATTCGCCGTGATGCCGAGTGGCTAATGGGGACTGCACATAACGGGAAACCGCCATTGAGAGAGAGGAAAGCCTATGAGAGAGAGAGAGAGGAAAGCCTACCCTCCTAACCCGCCGGCAGATCCTTGCGTCCGGCGTTGCCATGGCCGTCACGATCCCCTTCCTGCCAATAACGAGGGCTACTGCCGCGCCCGAACCCCGCACCGCTAAGCTTCGCCTTACTGCCGGCATCAGAACGCTCGCCGTTAACGGCAAACCGGCGCGAGTATTCGGCCTTATCGGGCCGAACGGAAAACCTGGCATCACGCTCTCGCCCGGCGAGCGCTTTCACGTCGATCTCGTGAATCGAGCCGGCACATCCACCATTATCCACTGGCACGGCCAGTTGCCGCCCTGGACGCAGGACGGCTTTCCCTGGCCGCAAACGCCGCCGATCCCGGCGGGTGATACCCACTCCTATGATTATGCGCCGATCGCTGGCACGTTCTGGATGCACTCGCATCAGGGCTTGCAGGAACAGAGCCTGATGACCGCGCCGCTGATCGTGCATAGCCCCGAGGATATGCGCGAGGACCGCCAGGAAGCGGTGCTGATGCTGCATGATTTCAGCTTCCAAACGCCGGACGAGTTGCTCGCCGGACTCACCAAATCCAACCGCGGTCAGAGTCCGATGCCGAAGAGCGGCATGGGCAACGACATGAACATGGGCTCGGGAAGCATGGGCGCCATGAACATGGGATCCGGCATGGCGATGGACCTGAACGACATCGACTACGACGCATTCCTCGCCAATGACCGCACGCTCGCCGATCCGGAGGTCATCCGCACCGAACCGGGCGGGCGGGTCCGGCTGCGGTTGATCAACGCCGCGTCCTCGACGCAGTTCTGGATCGATCTCGGTGCGCTCACCGGCACCGTCGTCGCCGCCGACGGCCATCCGGTTCGACCGGTGCGCGGCAGCCGCCTCCCGCTCGCCATCGCGCAGCGGCTCGACGTGCTGATTGATCTTCCTGAGAATGGCGCCTATCCAATCTTCGCGCAGGTCGAGGGCAAGCGGGCACGCACGGCGATCGTCCTCGCAGCGTCCGGCGCGCCTGTGTCACGCCTCGCCGCGGAGACCGCAGAAAATGCGCCGCCGGTCGATCTCTCGCTTGAACGTCGCCTCGAAGCGGTCACCCCCCTGGCGCCGCGCGCGCCCGACGTGACGCACCGCGTGATCCTCGCCGGCGCCATGGCGCCGTATACCTGGTCGCTGAACGGCGAATATTGGCCTAACGTAACCCCGCTGATAATCGCCACGGGTGAGCGCGTGGCAATTGAGATGCTAAACCACACGATGATGGCGCATCCGATGCACCTCCATGGCCACGCCTTCCAGGTCATGGCCCTAAACGGCGCGCCGCTCGCAGGTGCCGTGCGCGATACCGTCCTGGTGCCGCCAATGGGCAGCGTCACCATCGCCTTTGACGCCAACAATCCCGGCCGCTGGGCGTTTCACTGCCACAATCTCTACCACATGATGACGGGCATGATGACCGAGCTTCGCTACCCCGCGATCATCTGAACGCTCTCCGGCGGGGGTCGCCCCGTCCGTGGCCCACGTCCCCGTGACGTAACCTCCGTACTCGGACGCCGGCCGCCCCAGGAGCCGATGGCACAGCGGACGTCTTGCAGTCGCGTTTCGCGTCCTTGCGGAAACCGCACGCGGGCGGAACGCCGCGCCGCCACCGCCGTCACAAGAACGGCACTCCCATGACGACGTCACCAAGTCCGCGGCCGCCGCTTCCGCCGTTCGACCGCGACGCCGCGATCCAGAAAGTCCGGCTTGCCGAGGACGCCTGGAACACTCGTGACCCGGCAAGAGTCGCGACCGGCTACACCCCGGACAGCGTGTGGCGCAATCGCGCGGAGTTTCTCGCCGGCCGGGAGGCGATCGTTCAGTTCCTGGCGCGGAAGTGGGCCCGGGAGCTGGACTATCGACTCATCAAGGAGCTATGGGCGTTTCACGAGAACCGGATCGCGGTCCGATTCGCCTACGAGTGGCGCGACGACAGTGGGCACTGGTTCCGCTCGTACGGGAACGAGAACTGGGAGTTCGACGGGAACGGTCTCATGGCTCGGCGGATCGCGAGCATCAACGATCTGCCGATCCACGAGGCGGATCGCCAGTATCGGTGGCCTCTCGGCCGCCGTCCGGACGGTCATCCCGGTCTCTCCGATCTGGGCTTGTAGGTTCAAACCTGGCCAGCCTATCGCTACGCTAAGGAGACGGCCTAGTGTCGGACGTTGAACAGTTCGAAATCCTTGTTCTGGGGAGTGGAGAGGCGGGTAAATACCTCGCTTGGACGATGGCCAAGGCGGGTCATCGGACCGCGATGGTCGAACGGAGGTGGCTAGGCGGGTCGTGCCCGAACATCGCGTGCCTGCCCAGCAAGAACCTGATCTATTCCGCAAGGGTGGCATCACTGGCTCGGCGTGGCGCGGAATTCGGCCTCGAGACGACTTCGCTCGCCGTCAGCATGAAGGACGTCCAGCGCCGTAAGCGCCTGATGGTCGAGGGGCTGCATCAGATGCACGACGCGCGCACTGTGGCGAGCGGAGTGGAACTGATCATGGGCGAAGGTCGGTTCGTCGCTCCAAGAACCGTTGAGATCGCTCTCAACGATGGCGGCAGCCAACGGATCTTCGGCGAACGCGTGTTCCTCGTCCTGGGTTCGCGCGCGACGATGCCGATGGTGCCCGGACTCGCCGCGGCGAATCCGATGACCCATATTGAGGCGCTCGATCTCGACCGGCTACCGGCGAGCCTCATCGTGATGGGCGGCGGCTACGTCGGCCTGGAACTGGCGCAGGCTATGCGGCGGTTCGGCTCGCAAGTGACCGTGATCGAAACGGGCCCACAGCTTGCCAGCCGTGAGGATCCCGACGTCGGCGCAGCCCTTCTCGAGCTGTTTCACGATGAAGGAATTGAGGTGTTGCTCGATACCGAAATCCGTCGGGTCGAGGGGCGTTCTGCCGAGAGCATTAGGATCCATGCCAAGGACGGACAGGGCGAGCGAATTGTCGAAGGCACCGATCTCCTCGTCGCTACGGGCCGGACGCCGAACACCGATGGGATCGGACTTGAGCAGGCCGGAGTCGAACTCAAGGAGCATGGCTATATCAGGGTGAACGAGCGGCTGGAGACGACCGCTGCCAACGTCTGGGCGATGGGCGATTGTGCGGGCAGTCCGCAATTTACGCATGCCGCCTATAACGATTTTCGTGTCGTGCATGACAACCTGAACGGCGGCAATCGGACCACGAAGGATCGCCTCGTGCCGTTCTGTATGTTCACCGATCCGGAGCTCGCGCGCGTGGGCCGAAATGAATCAGAGGCGCGACGCGACGGGGTCGAATATCGTCTGGCCAGGATGCCGATGGCGGATGTGCTGCGCACGAGGACGGTGTGCGAACCGCGCGGGTTCCTGAAGATGCTGATCGGCGCGCGGAGCGACGAGATCCTGGGATTCACCGCGTTTGGTGTCGAGGCGAGCGAACTGATGGCCACCGTCCAAACCGCGATGGTTGGGCGAATGCCCTTTACGATGCTGCGCGATGCGATTTTCACTCACCCGACAGTGTCGGAGGGGCTGGTCTTTTTGCTCGGTCGAGTCGAACGCCGTGAGGGTTGACGACACAATTAAAACGCTGGAATACGGAGCACTAACGCTCACCCGAGGATGAGGATAGGCAACATGAACGCCCTCCGGAGGTGGTGGCCTGTCCTTGGCCCGTCACCGTGCCTACGGGACAACCGTCCGTAGGCCCTTTCGATTCTCTGCCGTTCTCATCGGTCAAAGCCAGCCAGGGGCGCCGCGATCGGTCACCACGGCGCGGTCGTTTACTCCTTCGGCACCAGGACCATCTCGATGCGTCGATCGCGTTTCAGTAACGACCGAGGACCGATGCATCCGGCAGACCGCCACCGGCATCGAATCCTGCCCACACGTGAAAGCGTCAGGGCGCCTGCTCGATAACTTCGTCGGTATTCGGTTCCGCATGGGCCGAGCCCGCCTCCGGAGCGATAATGACGATGAGCATCAGCGCGAGGAAGATCGCTCGGTTCATGGTGATCCCCTCCCTTCACGTCTTACGATGACGGAGAAGCGCCCGGGAGATGCAGCGACGCTCCGGATGAGAGGGTCATCAATTCCTTGCTGTCGCGCAGATCGAGACTATCCGACGAGGTGCGCGCCGACGGTGTGAACGTCGCGGGGCTCGCAATGACGAGGGCTAAAGCGGCGAGACGACGCTGTCTGATGCAGATGCGTCCGGCTGCTCTTCTTCGGACGTGAGCGTCTGAGTCTGGACCAGCTCCTCGGCACCGGCGAGCTCAACGCCCAGGTTCGGCAATGCGAAGGAGAGCGTCGCGGCCAGCAACGCGACCGGCACGACGAGCAGAGCGTTACGAATCTTCATTTTTCAACCTGTCACGCGGGCGCAGACCGAGGAAGTCCCGCCAGCTCCGGCCCTGAGCGGCGACGGGCCGCCCACAAGCCGGTCTGGCATGGAATGAAGGTCACTCCCGCCCGCGGTCGGGCTGACGTCTACCTGCGCATCGGATCCGACAGGCGCGAGGCTGTTGAGCTCGTTCTTGTCTCCCCCATGAATGAAGTCGACCTGCACCCGCATGCCTTCGCGGATGTTTCGGAGTATCCGGGCGTCGGTTGTGTGTAGCTCGGTGCCATCCTCGAGCTGGATCAGATTGAGGTCGCGATCGATGAAACGCACCGTGCCTACTTCCCGGACGCCCCACGCATCGGACGGTCCGTCCGCCGCGGCGTGTCCCCTTCGTCGATGCAGGGCGGCTTCGCGGACGCCCGTAGCGCCTCGTGATCCCGGCCTTGGGTCGAGTGAAGGGCTGAATTGCGCGTTCTTGCGAGAAAGCCGTCGGCGTCGTCACCGGCGGTTCGAAAGGGCCGTCTCAAGAGTCGACCGTGAAACTCCGGCCAATCGCAAATCAGTTGCGGGCGAGAACGAACCTCGAAAGGGAGATCGGCCATGACGCTCGCGGATAAGACCGTGGTGGCGGTGACGACACGCGCGCTGGCGTTCGCACTCGGGCTCGCCCTGCTGACGATGCCGGCGTGGGGACAGGCGGGACAGACCGGCGAACAGGCGGCCCAGCGCTGGTTTCGTGTGAGCTGGGCGCCGCCGACGGAGGGTGTGGTCTCCAGCATCAAGGGAAGCGTCTTCAACGACTCACCGTACCGGGTGACGGACGTGCGCCTGCAGGTCGAGGGTCTGGATCCCGACCGTCAGCCCGTTGGCCGAACGCTCGTGTGGGCGTTCGGTGACATCGCACCGGGCGGCGAGACATCCTTTGTCGCCGAGCCTGTGCCGGGCGCGGTCAGCTATTGGATCACGGTCGTTTCCTACGACCTCGTCTCGCTGGGCCAGGTGCGTTAAACGACGTGGACGCGTCCGCCCGATGGCCCCCCCGCTCAGCCGTCCGCACCAGCCGGAGTCGGGTGGCAAACGAGTTCTACTGTTCGAGCGGCTCGATCGATGTCGCCACGACGCGGTTTCCTTCGGTGGGGATGGTTCCGGTCACGACGACACGGTCGTTGCTCCCCAGACGCTGATACTCACCTTGCGGTACGTGCGTGAGATCGACGTTGATGCTCTGGCTGTCGTCGGTGGCGACCATCAGCGTCTCTCCCGCGATCCACAGCACGCGCCCCTGAAAGCGGACGGGCGTATCGTCGGCCGCGCTGGCAGTGACGGACAGCACACTCAGGAGCGCGAGCGCCATCAGCGCTGCCACTCCCCGTGAACCGCGAATGGCACATCGGCGCATCACGAATCCTCCTCGTACTGTTCAAGGGGAGCAGGTGAAGTCACGGACTTTGAATCGACCGAGTGCCGTTTGGACCCAGGCCCGCGGCGCACCGTGGGAGGGCGGCCAGAATGCGATCGCGTCGCATGGGCGGAACGGGCTCGCGTGCGAGCCACTCACAAAAGCCGCCAGACCGGTCGACCGCCCACTCGGCGACCTCCGTCGTGACGCGAAGCCCCTCGCCCAGCTTACGGTCGGCGAGGAACCCGAAGCTCGGAACGAGCAGTCGGGCGGCGGCGGCGGCGACGCGGTTGTCGATGTGGACGTAGGCCGTGAGCCTCGAATCCACCGCGTCCGCTCGCGGCTCGAGGTCCAGGACCGTCAGCGCGCTTCCCCTGATCGTGCCGAGAATCGGGCCGGTATGCTGCCCCTGGGAAAGGATCACGCTCCGTCGCGGCTCGCGACGGAGCACCTGAGCAACCCCCTGGGCTCCGTCGCCATCGTTGGCCCGATAGCGGTCATCATCGAGTGCTTGAATCTCATAGCTCCCGAGTTTGCGAAAACGCGCCGCGGCGGCTGTCACCTCTGGCGTGTCCATGAACGCGACGTAGACATCGAACGGGACATGCGCGGAGGGCCCGTTCACCGTGCGGCTGAGCGTGGGCTCGATCCAGACGCGCTCGACAGCTGCTGACACGTCAGGCGCGAACGTCTCGCGCGAGCCGAGGAACGATGGCCATGAACTTACCGGAGCCCCACTGGCGCCCGTGGCGAGGGTCAGCAGAACGGTCGCCGCCGCGAGGAGTCTCTGTGACTGGCGGCGCGGCGAAAGCACGCGGCGCTTGAAATGAGAACTGGGATTCACGCGGCCCACCTCAGCCTGGTTCATTTCGTCTACCTCTTTCGATGTGCGACGATCGGGAGAGGTTTCAGCAAGAATCGGCAAGGCTGCAGATATGAATGGCCTTACGTGTTCACTCGGGTAGTCGACGAGCTCGCAGCCAGGGACGCTGTCTTTTCTTGCGACGTGGGCACGCCGACGATCTGGGCGGCGCGGTACCTCACGATGAACGGCACACGGCGGCTCCTCGGTTCCTTCACCCACGGGTCGATGGCCAACGCCCTGCCTCAGGCCATTGGGGCGCAGCTCAGTCATCCCGGTCGTCAAGTCGTCGCATTGTCCGGAGACGGCGGTCTCGCGATGCTCATGGGCGAGTTGCTCTCGCTTCGCCAGTTGCAGGTGCCGGTCAAGGTGATCGTCTTCAAGAACGACGCCCTGGCCTTTGTCGAGCTGGACATGAAGGCGGCCGGCATCCTCGATTTCGGAACGGACCTTCACAACCCGGACTTCGCGAAGATGGCCGAGGCCGCTGGTGTCCTGGGGCTGACCGCCGAAACAGCGGATCAAGTTCGACCGATGATGACTCGAGCGTTCGAGCACGATGGACCCGCGCTCCTCGAGGTCCGCGTTCACCGGCAGGAGCTGGCCATGCCGCCGACGATCAGCCTCGAGCAGATGACCGGCTTCAGCCTCTTCATGCTCAAAGCCGTGCTCAGCGGGCGCGGCGACGAACTGATCGATCTGGCGAAGATCAATCTCTTCCGCTAGCTAGGCCGCCGACCTACCGTGAGCCGCTCGCCACCCCGCAGGCGCGCGACGAGTTCCGGCGGCTCCGGCTCCTGTGCCTCATCTCTCCTCCATTCTGCTGCTGCTGAAGCGCGTGGCACCCCCCGGCGGACCGGTCGCGCTGGAGGCGTCCGCGCTCGTTGACGGGAACCAGGCCGAGCGCTCCTGCCCTCACGTCGCGCCGGGTCTTGCGGATTCTTGCTGAAATCGCTCGCGTGACCCGCGGTCTCGCCAGCAGCCAGCATCTATACAAACGAGCGTGGGCTCGGCAAGGGAGGTGCGCGTGACGCGTCGACATCGGAAGGCGGCTGCGCTGGCGTTGGGGCTGGTGATCGTGGGGATGGTGGCGGGCGCTCGCGCCATGCAGGGCCCCGGGGCAGGGACGGCCGATCCGCCGGTATCGAGCTACATTTCGGTGAACGAGGAAGACTTCCGGACGGTCTTCGCGCGGATGCGTGCCGCGAAAGCGGAGGTCGAGAAGCGCCAGCGGGACCTCCTCGCCTCCCGTTACGACCTGAGCGATCGTCCAGTCGCGGGCGCCAGGATGAGCCGTGGCAAGGCGATTCAGGGCGGCATCCGCGTGAAGCTGCCGGCCGGGGCGACGTGGGACGCGCTCGCGAAGATGACGCCGGACGAAATCCGTGAGAAGGGCGTCTTCCCGGCGGGGTTCATGCCGCTGCCTCATCCGAATCATCCAGAGGGTGGCATGGTGTTTCCCGCGTTCCAGATCAACGAAGTCAAGAAGCAGACGGGCCGTGATCTCACACGCTTCGACCTCGACTTCGATCTGCCCGACGCGTTCCTGCCGGAATTCCCGGCGCCGATCTTCCTCACCACGCGTCCCGACCTCGGCGACGTCTCCCGCGGCCGTCTCGTGACCACCGACAACTACTACGAGCTCTTCAACGGGATCCTCAACCCCAAGCAGCTCGAAGGTCTACGGCTGCTCCTGACACCGTTCCCCCAGCAGCAGTTCAACCTCACCGCTGATCGGCGCAGCGAGCATCCGAGTCTCGGCGTCTCCTGCTTCGACTGCCATCAGAACGGCAGCACCAACGGCGCGACGCACCTGGTAGGGGACATCCGTCCGCAGCAGTTCCGCCACCGAATCGAGACGCCGACCCTGCGCGGGGTGAACGTCCAGCGGCTCTTCGGCTCGCAGCGGGCGCTCAAGACCGTCGAGGACTTCACCGAATTCGAGCAGCGCGCCGCCTACTTCGACGGCGACCCCGTGATCGCCACCAAGAAGGGTGTGAACGTCCTCGAGCGGGGCAGCCAAGTCCACGACATGGCGGAATTCCAGGAGATCCTCGACTTTCCGCCGGCCCCCAAGCTCGATGTCTTCGGCAAGCTCGACCCGAAGCGCGCGACGCTCGCCGAGGTGCGCGGGCAGGCTCTGTTCTTCGGCAAGGGCCAGTGCGCGACGTGTCACATGCCGCCCTACTACACGGATAACCTCATGCACAACCTCCGCGCGGAGCGGTTCTATCGACCCCAGACGATCAACGGCATGATGGCCACCGCCGACGGCCCCATCAAGACCTTCCCGCTTCGTGGCATCAAGGACACGCCGCCCTATCTGCACGATGGCCGCCTGTTGACCCTTGATGACACGGTGGAATTCTTCAACCTGATCCTCGGCACGCAGCTCACTCCGGACGAGAAACGGGATCTCGTGGCGTTTCTGCGCGCCCTGTGACGAACATCGACTCGCGTGCAAAGAACTGATCTCCTGCTCGGTCTGTCGTTCCGGCTCCGTCGCTGGCGCGCCGAGGCGGACGTAGGAATCGCTCGTGCTGCGTGACCCGCGTAGAAACCTTTTAGGAAGGGAGAAAGGATCATGACCAGGAGACACGAAGGCGCAACACTGATCGAGCGCGCTCGGCCGGTGGCCGTTCACGAGGCCAAGGAGCTCCAGCATTACGGAACGGTGGCCAGGTTACCCATCGCGCTCGACGCGGGGGTCTGCGCCGCCAGCGTAGAGAATCTCAACCAGCTCCTGGCCGACACCATGACCTTGCGCGACCTGTACAAGAAACACCACTGGCAGGTCAGCGGGCCGACGTTCTATCAGCTCCACCTCCTCTTCGACAAGCACTTCGACGAGCAGAGCGAGCTGGTGGATGCGATCGCCGAGCGGATCCAGTCCCTCGGCGGCGTGAGCATCGCCATGGCCCACGACGTGGCGGAGATGACGCTGATTCCGCGCCCGCCCCGTGGCCGCGACGAAGTGCCCGTGCAGATTTCGCGGCTGCTGCATGCCCACGAGGTCGTTTTGAAGGAAGCTCGAGCGATGGCGCGCCAGGCGGCTGAGGCGGGTGATGACGGCACCAACGACCTGCTGGTCAGCGAGGTGATCAGGACGAACGAGCGGCAGGTCTGGTTCGTCGGCGAGCATCTCGTGGACACGCCGCTGATCGCGCACGAACGGTAGTCGACCGACGCAATCGGGTCGAGAGGGAGCGCATGTCGGAAGTCTGTCGCAATCACCGTTCGGGAGGCGCGTGAGAACCCTAGTCTGAAGCCTCGCGGTGGCGGCGCCTGTTGTGACTCCATCGACGACGACGTTGACTGAGGGCGAGATTCAGGCTCGTCGAGAATGTTCGGCGATGCAATCACTGGACGGGATGCCGAGTATAGGTGATAGTACAGACGCCCACATGGAACCGAATGCGACTTTCTCGGGTTCCCCGCACCCAGATCAAGAAAGACAGGTCATGGCGGCGTGGGATCGGTTCCTGCGAGGAACCGAGCTGCCGCCGGATGCCGTCCGCAGCGTGATCGAGACCTCATGGTCACGCTGTCTTTCAGCCCGTGTCGACCCGGAGCGCTCGCGCGCTCAAGCGCCGGCGCCGGAAGAGGACCTCAGGAGACTGCAGCACCGGCATCGCGACTTGATCGATGCCAGCGTGCCGGTCATGCAACAGGCCCGCGACTTCCTGTCGGAGTCGGGGACCATGATGATCCTTACCGATCCGACCGGGGTGATCCTCGAAACAGAGGGGGATCAGTCCGCCCTGGACGCAGCCCAGGACGTCCGCCTTGTGAGCGGGGCGAACTGGAACGAGCTCGCCTGCGGCACGAACGCCATTGGCACCGCCCTATCCGCCCGGCAGCCAGTGCAGGTCCACGCGGCCGAGCACTTCTGCGCTGGAATCAAACCGTGGACCTGCTCCGCGACTGTTGTGCAAGATCCCGCTTCCGGCGAGGTTCTGGGCGCGTTGGACGTATCCGGACTGAGCGGCACGTTCCACCGCCAGTGGCTGGCCCTGGCCGTGGTGGCGGCAGGCCGCATCCAGGCGAACTTGGCTGCGCGGGAGATCGGACTCCAGCACCACCTGCTGGAAGCGGGCCTGCGACGTCTCTCGAAGACCGCGCCGGGCGGCTTGATCTTCTTCGACCGTAAGGGCCGTCTCGTCAAGATCGACGCGGCCGGCGATCGTTCCCTGGCGGCCATGGGCATCAAGCTCGACTCGAGAGAAGACAAGAGAGTCGACGCCTTCGACGCGGACTCCGCGACGCGAGCGGGCCGGGCGGCGCTGCCGGCATGGCTGCGCCCCGAGTGGGTGGAACCGGTGTTCCGCGGTGGAGAGCGGGTGGGGACGATCGTCGTGCTCGCGGACCCGTTCCAACGGAGAACCGGCCAGCGCGTCGCTCATTCGCAAGTCGCAACGCTGCAGACTGGTGACGCGGCGAATGGGGGCCTTGGCCAGATCATCGGTGGCAGCGCGGCCTTGCGACTGGCCGTCGAGAAGGCGAGGCAGCTGGCGAACCTCGATGTCGCCGTGCTCTTGCAGGGGGAGACCGGGGTCGGCAAGGAAATGTTCGCCCGGATGATCCACGAGGGCGGACACCGCAAGAATGGCCGCTTCGTGGCGCTGAACTGCGGTGGCCTGCCGCGGGACATTCTCGCGAGCGAGCTCTTTGGCTATGTCGAGGGCGCTTTCACGGGGGCCAGGCGCTCCGGCATGATTGGCAAGATCGAAGCGGCCGCCGGGGGAACCCTGTTCCTCGATGAAATCGGAGAGATGCCGCTCGACCTCCAACCCTACTTCCTGCGTGTCCTGGACGGAGGGGAGTTGTATCCCCTCGGAGACAGCAAGCCGCGAAAGGTCCGGTTCAGGTTGGTGGCGGCGACCAACAGGGATCTCCGTGCAGAAGTGACCGCCGGCCGTTTCCGTGAGGACCTGTTTTACCGTGTGTCGGTGACGGCGCTGCGCATCCCCTCGTTACGCGAGCGCAAGGAGGACATCTCGACGCTCGTCGAGCATTTCAGCGGTGAGGTGGCGCGGCGCTACGGCGCCCCGATGAAGCGGTTTGAGCCGGAGGTTCTCGACGCATTTGAACGATACGCTTGGCCGGGAAACGTCAGGGAACTGCGCAACGTCGTGGAAGGCATGGTGACGTTGGCCACAGGCGACGCCGTGACGCTTGCAGACCTCCCACCGGAGATCGCTTCCTCGACCACTCAGGCGAACCCACAGCCTCCCGTTCCGACACACTCCGCGGCGGTTGCCAATCTGGAAGCGGTCGAGCGCGACGCCATTAGCACGGCGATCACGAGTTGTCACGGTAACCTCACCCTGGTCGCCAAGGAACTGAGCATCTCGAAGAGTACGCTCTACGTGAAAGTCCGGAAGCACGGGTTGGACAAGACCCTCCTCGAGGCCAGGGTGCACGGCCGATAGGTCAGGCCGACCGGGTCGTCTCTCCACCCTTACCGGCGTCCGAATTTCGGCCGGCGTGCGAATATCGCACGCCTGACCAGCGTTCCCATCATCCGTCCCGAAGTGTCTTCTCGCACGGAAAAACACACACCTGGACTCAGGCTTCGGTGACCTTGGCCGCGGCACGATCGTTGCTGTTCCCTCTGACAGGCCTAGCGATTGTTGGCGAGGTCTCGATGGGAGGGCGAGGAGATGAGCGTTGCAGCGGCTTCGTGCATCCGGCCCAAAAGGAGCGACCAGACGGCTGTCCCGACGAAGGTCGATCGCGACCGTCAGCTCGTCGAGGCGCTGCGGCGCCGCGAGCCGGCCGCCGCGGAGTGTCTCGTCGCCAAGTACGGCGACCGCGCGTATCGCCTGGCGACCGGCATCGCGGGAAACTCGCAGGACGCCGAGGAAGTCGTGCAGGACGCGTTCTGGACCGTGGTCCGGAAGATTGACACGTTCAGGGGTGAGTCGGCCTTCGGCTCCTGGTTCTACCGGATCGTCGCCAATGCCGCCTACCAGAGGCTCCGCCGCTGGCCGGGCCGACGCAGCGAAATCCCGCTCGATGAGGTGCTGCCGCTGTTCCACGAGAACGGCCAGCACGCCGCGCCGATCGCCGACTGGTCTCCGAGCGTGGATGACCCATCCCGCCAGACCGAACTGCGCATGGCGCTGACCGCGGCGCTCGCCGAGTTGCCGCTGCATTACCGCACCGCCCTCATCCTTCACGATGTTGAAGGTCTGTCGAATGTCGCAGTGGCGGAGACCCTTGGCCTCGGCGTCCCCAACGTGAAGTCTCGCGTGCACCGCGCCCGGTTGTTTCTCCGGAAGCGGCTGGCCGACATCCATGTCGACTTGGGATGCGACGACCGCCACTCGGGGAGCGTCATAAACAAGCCGGCCCAGCCACGCTCGACGGGCGAGGAGTGACTCGGCGAAGGAGATGCAGGCAAACGTGGAACCGACGCAGGGTAACGGCGAGGTGAACGTGGAACCGCTTGCGATGACAGTCGTCGCCGATCAGACCACCGGGGGCCTGCCCGAGTGCAGGCTCCGACGTGTGGCACAGTACGTCCACGACAATCTGCACCGGGAGCTCCGGCTCGCGGAGCTCAGTGGCCTCGTGCACATGAGCCCATATCATTTCGCGCGGCTGTTCAAGCAAAGCACCGGAGTGTCCCCCCACCGATTCCTGGTTCAGCGGCGGATCGAGCAGGCGAGGGCGTTGCTGGAGGCTCGGACGCTGCCGATCGCCGAGATCGCACGGTCAGTGGGATTTCGCACGCCGAGTCACTTCACGACGACATTTCGGCGCGTGACCGGCATCACGCCGAGTGTGTATCGCAGCGCCGGAGAGGCTGAGCCGACGAAGGCGATCAGTGCACCCATTTTCTCGGCAGGCTCGCTCTGCGGCCGCGTTGAATATGGGCACAAAGAGATGAAGTCAGACGGGCCGTTCAGTACCCGCCGTTAGCGTTTCGTCGAGAAGCGGAGCAAGGAGGCGTTATGGACGATCACGAGGTCCTCGGCCGGATCAACGAGCCTGGACGCGAGGAGCACGAGCTGTTCCAGCGTGAATCTCATGGGAAGGTGACCGACGCCGACCGTGAGCGGCTCCGGCGGCTTGAGGTCACGCTGGACCAGTGCTGGGACTTGCTTCGCCAGAGACGGGCGCGGCGGGCGGCGGGACTCAACCCGGACGAAGCACGCGTCAGAGACGAGAAGACCGTCGAGGGATACACGGCCTGATCGTGGTGCAACAGCTGAATCGAGCACTCTGCGGCGCCGACTCGTCGGGTGAATCCGCGAAGCCTACCCCGGTATCTTCCCAGTGCTGAGGCGAGAATGATGATCGACGCTCCCCTTGCGAGTGCCGAGGTCGGCGAGCCGTCGGGGGCCGTTGGGGCGCTCGAGGCTGATCGAGCCCGCGGCATCGACGATCGCGAGCTCCTGGACTCCTACTCGCGAGCGGTCGTCGCGGTCGTGGAGCACGTCGGTCCCGCGGGTGTGAGCATCGCCGCCGGAAGCCGCGCCTCCGGCGCAGCATCGGGACTCGAAGCTCGACCGCCTGGACCCCTTCCTGCTCCTCGACCACTTCGAATCGATCGACCCGGGAGACTACAAAGCGGGCTTTCCAAATCGGCCTCAGCGACGACCAAAACGGCGCTGAACGAGGCCCGGCCCGCTAGGAGAGCGACCATGCGTGCGATGCGAGCCGAAACGTTCAGCGGTTATGGCGGCCTGCAACTGGTCGACCTTCCAAAGCCCAATGTGGCCAATGAACGGGTCCTTGTTCGCGTGACGGCGGCCGGCGTCACGCCGCTGGATCACACGATCCTTTCGGGCGGTCATCCGCGGCCCAAGCCGCCGCTCGTGCTCGGCGGAGAGGGCGCTGGCATCGTCGAAGAGCCGGGTGCGTCTGGCTTTCCCGCCGGAGCGCGGGTGATGTTCGCCGGGCCATATGGCTTCATGGAGACCGGCGCCTGGCAAGAGTGGCTGGCGGTGCGGCCCGAGGATCTCTGCCTGGTCCCCGACAACATCGACGACGTGACCGCTGCCGGGTTGCCCGTAGCCTATCTGACAGCGGCGCTCAGCTTGCGGCAGGCCGGATTCCGGCCGGGCATGAGTGTGCTTGCGCCGGCAATCGGCGGGTCGGTCGGCAATGCCGTCACCCAGCTGGCCACGGCGCTGGGCGCGGCAAAGGCGATTTCGACCTCGACGAGCGCGGCCAAGGTGCGGCGGGCGCGGCATCTTGGTTTTACCGACGTCATCGATCTGTCGGTCGAGAATGTTGTCGATGGCATGCGCCGCGTCACCGGCGACAAGGGAGCTGATGTTGTGATCGACAGCGTCGGGGGCAACCTGACGGGTCAAATGCTCGGCACGCTCGCGATGAACGGCGCCTTTATCACGCTCGGCTACTCCGCCGGCCGTGATACGACGATCAATGTCACGGACCTGATCTGGAAGCGCGCCCGAATGGAAGGATTCGCGCTCGCCGTCCAATCCGCAGACGCGGTATCCGCGGCCTGGGCGTCCATCCTGCCCGCGCTGGTCGACGGGCGGATCAAGCCCTTGGTCGCCCGCTCCTTCGCCCTCAAGGAGGCGCCCGAGGCGCTGCGCTATCTCATCGAAGACAGGCCGTTCGGCAGAGTCGTGCTGACCCTATGAGGGCGCCATCTGCACCGTCGCGTCCACTCGAAACAACCAGGATGCGAACAGCCGCGATCGCTGTCCTTCGCATACCCGATCCCCGCGAATAGCCCGGAGAGGGCCATGGCCACCACGATCAAAGTCAGCGGCCTCGATCGGACCGTCGATGTCGATTAATACCTGGCTGCGCCGGATGGTCCCGGACACCATTTAGTTAAGTTAAAGTGCGAACGGGAGGGAACCGTTCGAGGAGAGAGGCGATGGCGAAGATGAAAGTGGCGCAGGTAGCGAAGGCAGGCGCCGACTTCGAGATTGTTGAGCGGGAAATCCCGCAGCCGGGACCGGGGCAAGTGAGGATTCGCGTGCAGGCTTGCGGAGTCTGTCACAGCGATGTACTCACCAAGGAAGGCGGCTGGCCGGGCCTTGTTTACCCGCGCGTGCCGGGGCACGAAGTAGCTGGTGTGATCGACGAAGCGGGCTCGGGTGTGACGCAGTGGAAGAAAGGTCAAAGAGTCGGCGTGGGCTGGCACGGCGGTCAGGACGGGACCTGCCTCGCGTGCCGGCGGGGCGACTTTGCGAACTGTGCGAATTTGAAGATTACAGGACTCAGTTACGACGGCGGATATCAGGAGTACATGATCGCCCCGGTGGAAGCGGTCGCGCGGATGCCGGAGTCGCTCGATGCGGCGGAAGCCGCGCCGCTGCTGTGTGCGGGAATTACGACGTTCAACGCGCTGCGCCACAGCGGCGCGCTGCCGAGTGACCTGGTGGCCGTCCAGGGGATCGGCGGGCTCGGCCATCTGGGAATTCAGTTCGCGCAGAAGTTTGGCTACCAGGTAGCCGCAATTGGGCGCGGGCCAGAGAATGCTGCGCTCGCGAAGAAGCTGGGAGCGAGCGTATACATCGACAGCGCCGGGGCGAACGCAGCGGCAGAGTTGCAGAAACTCGGCGGGGCACGCGTGATCCTGGCGACGGCGCCCAGCTCGAAAGCGATGTCGTCGCTGGTAGACGGACTGGGGATGAACGGCAAGATGATGGTGGTGGGAGCGACGAGGGACCCGATCGAGGTGACGCCTGTTCAGTTGATTTTCGGCATGCGGAGCATTCAGGGCTGGGCGTCGGGAATCCCGACCGATTCGGAGGATACGCTGCGGTTTGCAGAGCTGACGGGCGTGCGGCCGATGATCGAGAAGTATCCGCTGGCGAAAGCGGGAGAAGCGTACGCGCGGATGATGAGCGGGAAGGCGGAGTTTCGCGTCGTCCTCACGATGTAAGTGTTCGCAACGGGCGCACAAAGACGCAGCGTACGAAAGGTTGTCTCAGGGACGTCGCCGTGCGCGGCCGCTCGGACTCAGAAGCGCCGCCGCCCGTCGCCGCATCTAAATAACAAAATGGGCTCGCTGATCGCAGTCGCCGGCGCCCTCTGGGTGGTTGTCATCATGTGGGACGCGTTCGAGGCACTCGTGCTGCCCCGGCGCGTGACGCGGCGGCTACGCCCGACGCGGATGTTCTATCGCGTCACGTGGCGGGTGTGGTCGGCGGTGGCGCGCCGCATACGCCAGGGCGGCCGCCGCGAAACCTACCTGAGCTTCTTCGGACCGCTGTCGCTGCTCGTGCTGCTGGCCGCGTGGGCGGCGAGCCTCATCGTCGGATTCGCCCTGCTCCAGACCGGCCTTGGCGCCAGCCTCAACGTCCCCGGCGGCGGTTCCTTCACCGACCATCTCTACCTGAGCGGCGAGACGTTCTTCACGCTCGGCCTCGGCGACGTCACCCCGGTCTCGCGGGCGGGGCGCGTACTGATAGTGATCGAGGCCGGCATCGGGTTCGCATTCCTCGCTCTCGTTATCGGCTACCTGCCCGTGCTGTACCAGTCGTTCTCGCGGCGTGAGGTGAACATCACGCTGCTCGACGCGCGCGCTGGTTCGCCGCCGAGCGCTGAGGAACTGCTGCGCGGCAGCTGGAGCGACCACGAGGAGCTGGCCGCGCTGCTCCGCGAATGGGAGCGCTGGAGCGCGGAGGTGCTGGAGTCGCATCTCTCCTATCCGGTGCTGTCGTACTACCGCTCGCAGCACGACAACCAGTCGTGGCTGACCGCGCTCACCACGATCCTCGACGCCAGCGCGCTCGTGATGGTCGGCATCCAGGATGCCTGCGCGCGCCAGGCGAGGCTGACGTTCGCGATGGCGCGGCACGCCGTCGTGGACCTGGCGCAGGTGCTCGGCCGCCCGCCTATCGATTCGGCGCGAGACCGGCTTCCGGCGTCCGAGCTCGCCCGGCTCCGCGCCGGGCTCGCGGCCGCGGGCGTGGTCGTCGACGCGGGCGCCGGCGCCGACGACAAGCTCGCCGAGATGCGCCGGATGTACGAGCCCTTCGTTACGGCGCTGTCCGAGTACCTGCTGATGCCCCTGCCCGCCTGGCGCGTCGGCGCTGCCGCACACGAGAACTGGCGTGCCAGCCCCTGGGGCCAGACGCACAGCCAGCCGTCCGACGACCCGCACGCGGACCACTGATGGACCGTCGGTGACACGGCGTCGCTCGATCAGGACGGTCATCCGCTGCCCGGCGTGGCGCAGGTGGCGATGCAGCAGGGGCGCTATGCGGGGACGCTGATTCACCGATGTATCGGGGGGAACCCCGCATCGCCTCCGTTCCGCTACTTCGACAAAGGGAACATGGCGGTGGTCGGCAAGGGGTTCGCCGTCTTGCAGAGCGGCAAACTGCAGATCAGCTTCGTGCAGTGGGTGTGGACGTATCTGACGGGGCAGCGAGGCTCTCGCATCATTGTGCATCACCATGCTCCCGCGAACGACGACGCGCCGGCTTCGTTGCCTGCGGAACACGAACCGAACGCGCCAGCGAGCGCGTCTGAATCCTCCTCGCCCCCGGTGACGTCGTACGTGAGAGGAGAGCGCGCTTCCGGCGCACCGCACGTGCTGTACAGTACTCACAAGGATCAGGGCAACGCGGATTTACTCAAGTTCCTCAAGTCGTGAGCTCGAGCGGGGAACACGGCAAGGAGTCGTAAATGTTCCGTTTCTTCCAGCCGCAGGTCTATATCGTCGCCGCCGCCATTCTCTTCGCGACGGTCATTGCCAGCGGTGTTGGCGCCGTGCATTGGGCCTATGGCATCGAGCGGATGAAGCTCGAATCCTGTCAGAGGCTCCTGACGGCACTCGAGCTCGAGCGTCCGTTCCAAGTCCGCGGGCTCGTGTTGAAAAACCCCGATCCGTGTAGACGACTCGACGATGCTGCCGATGCCCTTAACCTTCCCAGGGAGTTTCAGGTCCGCGGTGATCGGCTCACGCTGATACGATGACGCGTGACGACGCTGGAAGAGGTCGATAGTCATCAGCTGAGCGAACGTAGCAGAGCCTCCTGCGCTGGGGGCATGCCGTGCCCTGCTAGTCGACTGGCAGTCGCTAGCCCGTTAGCACCACGAAGTCGGCAGGGTCCATCGATCACGTGCCTCGCTGCTCCGGGATGCGTTGTGGCAGGCCGATTTGCGAGATCCCCTTGCATTCCTTGACGTTCGGCACCGCGATTGCCATCTTGATGCGCGGACACGGACCCGACGCTCCTCGTCGCGGTCCACGGATGACTCGACCGGAGGAGGTCGCGCCTTGAGAGGAAGGAATTCAGACGCCGTCAGGGCCGGGAGCCGACCATGAGCGACGCGCTTCCGGTCGTCTACCTGGCGAGGCACGGTGAGACGGCCTGGACCATCTCTCGTCAGCACACGGGAGTGACCGACCTGCCGCTGACCGCGCAGGGCGAAGCCGAGGCCGTCCGGCTCGCAGAGCGGCTCGAGGGATTGACGTTCGCCGCGGTGCTCACGAGCCCCTTGCAGCGGGCGGTGCGCACGTGCGAGCTGGCTGGCTTCGGCTCGGCGGCGGAAGTCGAGCCTGACCTCCTGGAATGGAACTACGGCGCGTATGAAGGCCGCACCAGCGCCGACATCCGCGCCGAACGCCCGGACTGGCAGTTGTTCCGCGATGGCTGCCCGGGAGGGGAGTCGCCGGACCAGGTCGGAGCGCGGGCCGACCGGGTGATACGCCGGGTGCGGGCAATCGGGGGGGACGTCCTGCTCTTTTCGAGTGGGCATTTTCTCCGAGTGTTCGCCGCGCGCTGGCTCGGGCTCGACCCGGGGGCGGGCAGGTACTTCCTGCTCGGAACGGCCAGTCTCAGTGCGGTGGGGTACGAACACGATCGGTCCGAGCCGGTGATTCGCCTCTGGGACGAGATGTCTCACGAGCGGCGCATCGGCCCGACGCAGGTGCGGGGACACCAGGAGAAAGCACGGCGATGAGCGCAAAAAAGGCGGCAGCTCCTCGAGCAGAAACAGCATCGGACACCATGGCTGTGCTGCGCCGGCAATACGGATGCGGTCCGGTGGAGCTCACAGGTAGCGCTGATGCACTCTATGAGCGGCACCTGCTCTTCGACAACGTCACCGATCCCGCGGCCACCGGCCCGCGTGACCGCTACGAGGCTCTCGCGCGCTCCGTCCGGGACGTCCTGTCGCAGCGATGGATCCGCACGGACCAGACCTACGAGCGCGTGAACCCCAAGCGCGTCTACTACCTCTCGATGGAATTTCTGATCGGCCGCTCGCTGACCAACAACATCACGAATCTGCTGCTCAGTCGCCTTGTGAGCGAAGCCGTCAAGCAGACGTCCCTGGATTGGCTCGGCCTGCTCGAAGAGGAACCCGACGCCGCGCTGGGCAATGGCGGGCTCGGGCGTCTGGCCGCGTGCTTTCTCGATTCGATGGCTACCATGCAGCTGCCGGCGATGGGGTACGGGTTGCGGTACGAGTACGGAATGTTCCGGCAATCCATCGAGGACGGTTGGCAACACGAGCAGCCCGACAACTGGCTTCGTCGCCCCGACCCGTGGGAAGTCGCTCGCCCGGACGACAAGGTCGAGATCACGCTGAACTGCTCGTTCGAGGCCCGGGAGGGAGCGCTGCGCCCCATCGTCGGCCGGACATCCACGCTGATCGGCATTCCGTTCGATCGGCCGGTGGTGGGCTATGGCGGCAAGACGATCAACACGCTGCGCCTCTGGGCGGCGGCCGCGCCCGACTACTTCGATTTCCAGGCGTTCAGTCATGGCGAGTTCGTCAGCGCGGTGGCGGAGACGCTCGCGGCCGAGTCCCTCACTCGGGTTCTCTATCCCGACGATTCCACGGCCCGTGGGCAAGGGTTGCGGTTCGTGCAGGAGTACTTTCTCGCCGCCTGCTCGCTGGCCGATCTGGTCCGACGATTCCGGCGCGGCAATGCCGACTGGAACGCACTTCCCGAAAAGGTCGCGATCCAGCTCAACGATACTCACCCGGCCATCGCCGTCCCCGAGCTGATGCGGATCTTACTCGATGAGGCGCACCTCGGATGGGATCAGGCCTGGGACCTCACCCAGCGGACGCTCGCGTATACGAACCACACGCTGCTGCCCGAGGCGCTCGAAAAATGGCCGCTCGCCTGGTTCGAGACGCTGCTGCCTCGGCACCTCGAGATCATCTTCGAGATCAACCGGCGACTGCTCGATGCCGTCCGGCGCCGTTTCCCCGGCGACGAGGGCCGTGTGGGACGCACGAGCCTGATCGAAGAGGGCCCGAGCAAACACGTCCGCATGGCCAACCTCGCCATCGTGGGCTCGCACAGCACGAACGGCGTGGCGGCGATCCACTCGGCGCTGCTGCGTTCGACCACCGTGAAGGACCTGGCCGAGATGTTCCCCGAGCGCTTCAGCAACAAGACCAACGGGGTCACGCCGCGGCGCTGGATGTTGCTGGCGAACCCGGCGCTGGCGGGTCTCATCTCCGAGGCCATCGGCGACGGCTGGATGACCGATCTCGGCCAGCTGGCGAGACTCAGATCGCGCGCCGACGATCAGGGCTTCCGCGACGCGGTACGCGCGGCCAAGCGGTCGGCCAAGTCGGCCTTCGCACAATGGCTGCGATCGACCTCGGGGCAGACGGTGGATCCGGACACCATCTTCGACAGCCAGGTCAAGCGCATTCACGAGTACAAGCGGCAGCTCCTTAATGCGTTGCGCATCGTCGTGCTGTACAACCGCTTGCGGGAGAACCCGACGCTCGAGATGACGCCGCGAACCTTCCTGTTCGCGGGCAAGGCGGCGCCGGCCTACCACCTGGCGAAGCTGATCATCAAATTCTTGAA
>WNEY01000226.1_pt1 | contig 31662 bp, 30 predicted proteins | sample 5400531 | NCBI WGS metagenome assembly WNEY01 (sample SAMN13153338, study PRJNA577476) | soil metagenome | isolation source: 200 cm saprolite under Douglas fir tree site 1 | place: USA:California | collected 2015-04-18
GCCCTGTGAACCGGCCGCGGGCTGCAGCGAGCAGGCGTGGAGACCGGAGATTTCGATCAGCGCCTCCTGGAGCCGCCACATCAGCTCGAGCGCGCCCTGACTCCCCTCCTCCTCCTGATACGGATGGAGGTCGCGAAACCCAGGCTGCATCACCAAGCGCTCGTTGACACGCGGGTTGTACTTCATGGTGCAGGAGCCAAGCGGGTAGAACCCGGTGTCGATGCCGAAGTTGCGCGTCGACAGCTCCGTGAAATGGCGGAGGATTTCCGGCTCTGCGAGCTCCGGGAGCCGGGGTGGCTGGGCGCGGCGGAGGTTGCCGGGCACCTTCGCCGGCGGGAGCTCGTAACGCGGGAGGTCACCGCCGCGCCGGCCCGGCTGCGACTTCTCAAAGATGAGCTTCATCGCCGCGCCAGGACTTCCGCCAGCCGGTCGATGTCCTGCGGTGCGCGCCGCTCAGTGACGGCAACGAGGATCGCGTCGTCGAGACCTCCGTAGTCTCGGCCCAGGGCATAGCCGGGATGAACGCCCTGCGCCCGCGCTTCACGGACCGCCTCCTTCGCGCTCCGTCCGACACGCACGGCAAACTCCTTGAACGTTGTCCGTTCAGAAAACACGAGCTCGAGGCCGGCTTCGGTCAGCCGCCGCTTTGCGTAGTCGGCGAGGCTCATGCAGGTCTCCCCCAGTTCGCGAAGTCCCTGTGGCCCCAGCCACGAGAGGTGCACAAGCCCGGCCAGCGCAAGCAACGTCTGGTTGGTGGTGATGTTGGAGGTCGCCTTTTCGCGGCGGATGTGCTGCTCGCGGGTCTGCAGGGTGAGGACATAGCCGCGCTCGCCCGCGGCGTCTAGCGTCTCGCCGACGATCCGTCCCGGCATGCGGCGGATGAATTCGCTCCGCGCTGCGAGGAAGCCGTAGTGCGGTCCGGCAAAGGACTGGTAGTTGCCCGCGCTCTGGCCTTCGCCGATCGCCATCCCGCAGCCGTAGGCTCCGGGTGCTTCGAGGACGCCGAGCGAGACGAGGTCGACGTGCGCCACGGCGACCGCCTCCGCGTCGTTGGCGGCGGCGGCCAGATCCGGAGCCGGCTCGAGGCAGCCGAAGAAGTTGGGCTGCTGGAAGATCACGCACGCGGCGTTGGCCGCCGCACTCCGGAGCTCGTCCGGATCGGTTGTTCCGCCACGGTGTGGAACCTCGACGATCTCGAGCCCGAACCCCGGCGCGTAGGTCTTCACGACCTGCCGAACCTGCGGATTCGTTGCCTCCGTGATGACGACCTTCGTACGCCCGGTGGCGTGCTTCGCGACGAAGCAGGCGTCGGCCGCGACCGTCGTGCCGTCGTAGCCCGAGGCGTTCGAGACGTCCATACCCGTCAGCTCGCAGACGGCAGTCTGGTACTCGAAGATCGCCTGCAGCACGCCTTGGCTCATCTCGGGCTGGTACGGGGTGTACGCCGTGAGGAGCTCACCGCGCTGGAGCACCGCGTCGACGACCGCCGGCACGTAGTGGTCGTAGATCCCCGCGCCGAGAAACGACAACTCCTTCGTGGTGTCCACGTTCCTTGCCGCCAGCTCCTCGAGATGGCGCGAGAGCTCCTGCTCGCCCAGGGGCGGCTCGAGATCGAGCTCGCGGCCGAACCTCACTCCCTCGGGGATGTCCCGGAAGAGATCCCCGACCGAAGAAACACCGATGGCCGCGAGCATCTCCTCGCGGTCCCGCTCCGTCAACGATAGATAGCTCACCCCAATTCTCCCGAGCGAAGCGAGGGGACTAACTCTTCTCGCGGAAGATGCGCAGCATTTTTCGCGACATCAGGACTCGGCGACGACCTGTTTGTAGGCGTCGGCGTCCAGCAGCGAGTCCGCCTCCGACGGGTCGGCAAGGCGAATTCGAACGAGCCAGCCGTCACCGTAAGGGTCCGCGTTGACCGTCTCCGGCTCCTCGACGATCTTCTGATTCACCTCGATCACCTCGCCCGAGAGTGGCGAGATCACGTCCGAGACGGCCTTCACCGACTCGACCTCGCCGTAGGCCGAGTCCTTCGTGATCGTGTCGCCCTCGTTCGGCGGCTCGTAGTGAACGAGCTCACCGAGGGCGTCCTGCGCGAACCAGGTGATGCCTAGCAGCGCCTCATCGCCATCGATCCGCGCCCAGTCGTGTTCCTTGTGGTACTTCAGGTCGTCGGGATACGTCTCGGTCGCGGCCACCTAGCGCGTCTCCTCTCGCTTGTAGATCGGTCGCGTGACGACACTCGCAAGCCGCTGCCTGCCGCGCACGTCGATCTTCAACTCGGTCCCCGGGGCGGACGCATCGGCGGGAACGTATCCGAGCCCGATACCCCGATCGAGCATCGGCGAATGTGTGCCGGAGGTGACCTCGCCGCCGCCCTCGATCGGCATTCCCTGCCTCGGGATCGCCTTCTCCTCCATCACAAATGGGACGAGCTTCCGCTCCGGACCGCGCGCCTTGATCTCACGGAGCTCCTGCGCGCCCGAAAACTCCTTGTCGAGCGCGCAACACCAGCCGAGGCCGGCCGAGATTGCATCGGTGCCGGGGGTGATGTCGTTCCCGTGGAGCGGGAAGCAGACCTCGAGCCGAAGCGTGTCACGCGCGCCAAGCCCGCACGGAACGGCACCGCGCTCGAGCACTCGGTCCCACAGAGCAGCAGCATCCTCGGCCATGGCGAGGAGCTCGCAGCCGTCCTCGCCCGTATAGCCCGTGCGGTTCACCATGCACTCGATCCCGTCGATCTCCGCCTCCGCGAAGGTGAACTGTCGCGAGTCCGGCAGGCCGAGCCGCTCGATCGCGTGCGGCCCCTGCACGGCGAGCAGTGCGTAGGCGTCCGACACGTCGCGGACGTCGGATCCTGGAATCTCCCGTTCCTTTAGCCAGCGGAAATCCGGCTCGCGGTTGGCAGCGTTCACGATCAGGAGGTAGCGAAACTCCTCCAGGCGGTAGGCGATCAGGTCGTCGATGATCCCTCCGCGCTCGTTCGTCAGCAGCGTGTACTGCGCCTGGCCGGGCTCGATCTTCTCGAGGTCGTTGGACAGCGTGGCCTGGAGGAGCTCCGTCGCCCGCGGCCCTTCGACCTCGAGCTCCCCCATGTGCGAGACGTCGAAGACGCCGCAGTCCGTGCGCACCGCAATGTGCTCGGGGATGACTCCCTGGTACTGGACGGGCATCTCCCACCCCGCGAAGGGCACCATGCGCGCGCCGAGCGCCAGGTGTCGATCGTGAAGGGGCGTTCGCTGGAGCGTCTGGGCCATGCCCCGACGATGCTAACGAGCGCCCGAAAGGTGCCGCTCCGGCTGTGTCTCGAAGGAGTCGCAGCCGGAGCGACGGACCGGGTCGTGGGGCCAACCGGGGAGGTTGAACCCCAAGAGGGCACCGGTCCCGTACCGCGCCGGCGGAATCTGAAACCTCTGCGTCGCGGGACTAGTCGTCGCGGAGAAACGAGGGCACGTCTAGGACCTCGTGGGAGACGTCGAAGCTCTCGGCAGCCTTCCCTGCGGGGATCGGTGCCTCCTCGACCTCGCGACGGCGGCGGCGGCGACCCTGCCCCCCGAAACCGGTGGCGATCACGGTCACCTGGACTTCTCCGCCGATCGAATCGTCAATGACCGCGCCGAAGATGACGTTGGCGTTCTGATCGGCGGCGCCGGTGACGACCTCGGCGGCCTCGTTGACCTCGAACAGGCCGATGTCCGAACCGCCGGTGACGTTGAGGAGGATTCCGGTCGCCCCTTCGATCGACGCCTCGAGCAGCGGCGACGAGACGGCCGTCCGCGCGGCCTCGGCGGCGCGATTCTCGCCCGAGGCGCTGCCGATGCCCATGAGCGCCGAACCCGCATCGCGCATGATCGTCCGGACATCGGCGAAGTCGAGGTTCACGAGTCTGGGCTCGATGATCAGGTCCGTGATCCCCTGGACGCCCTGGCGGAGGATGTCGTCGGCCATCCGGAACGCCTCGACAACAGACGTCTGCCGCTCGACGACCTGGAGAAGCCGGTCGTTCTCGATCACGATCAGCGTGTCGACACGGTCGCGCAGCTGATCGATGCCGCGCTCGGCCTGCTCGGCTCGCTTCCGCCCCTCGAACGCGAACGGCCGCGTCACCACGCCGACCGTGAGTGCACCGATCTCCTGACCCAGCTCCGCGACGATCGGCGCTCCGCCGGTGCCGGTCCCGCCGCCCTCACCGGCGGTGATGAAAACCATGTCCGCGCCCTTGAGTGCTTCCTTCAGCTCGTCACGACTCTCCTGCGCCGCCGCAAAGCCGATCTCGGGATCGGCGCCGGCGCCGAGACCGCGGGTCGTCTGAGCGCCAATTTGAATCTTCACGTCCGCGTCCGCCATCAACAGCGCCTGTGCGTCGGTGTTGACGGCGATGAACTCCACACCGGAGAGCCCGGCGTCGACCATGCGGTTGACCGCGTTCGTGCCACCGCCGCCGACTCCGAGGACCTTGATCAACGCGAGGTAATTACCTGTCTGGCTCATGGGGCTAAGACCGGCCCGGCCTCAAGCTGGACTAAAGCGTTGGGGCTCCCGAGCGGGTCCTTCGCAGGAGGGTACGCCTCGGACACCGCAGTGTCAACGCGGAGAACTCTCAATCTCAAGCTGAGGGTTGAGGGTTGCGGCCGGCAACGGGGCGCTCCGGCACCGCGAGATCGAGATAGTCCGGGCCACCCGCCGCGGGGAGCGCCAGCGTAGGCAGGATGCCGCGCGCGATGGCGATCTTCAGGCGGAGGTCGACGGGCGCGCCGAGACGGATCTCCAGACCCCCGCGTAGACCGAGCGTGATCTGCCTGTCGAGAGCGCGTACGAACGCGATCCGGCCGGGAAACCCGCTCCCCACGAATGCTGCGAGCGAGCGAGCCGCGAGACCGCCCGGCTCGTCCGCGAGGAGCGCTCCAACCGCGATGTCGGTGCGTGACGGTAGCCAGATACGCGGGAGCGCCCGCCGGCGGCCGTGGGCGATGGCGCCGATCACCCGGCCGCGAGCCGACACGAGCCACGAGCCGGCTCCGCGCCGCAACACCGCGACGGGGAGCTCGGGGATGACGAGCACGCGCAGCGTGTGGGGGAAGGCCCGGTCGACGACGGAGTTGCGAACGGCCGCCAGGCCGTCGACGTCTTGCTCGACCGCCGCGGCGTCCACAGCGACGAGACTGCGGCCTTCGTACGAGCGGAGGAGGGTCCGCACCTGCGCGGCAACCGCGGGAGAGGTGCCTTCGACATCGATCCGCTGCACCGCGAACATTGACGTCTCGCGTGCCAGAACGTAGAAACCGGCCGCGACCAGCACCAGTGCCGCGGCGACCGCGAGGGAACGTCCCGAGGGCGCGAAGCGCAGCACGTCCACGCGCGCACGGCGCCGAAGCGGCAAGACCTTCTCGGCCACGCGGCTGAGTTCGCCGCGCCGCCTACGGGTCCTACTCCATCACAGGGGGAAGGCTCAGCTGCCCGAGGAACTCGACCTCGTGTTGCAGCTCGACCCCGAACTGTTCCAAGGCGCGCCGGCGCGCCTCAGCCATCAGAGCGAGCGCGTCCGCCGAGCGGGCGCCTCCCGCGTTCTCGATGAAGTTCGCGTGCCGCGGTGAGATCTGCGCTCCGCCGATCCTGTGTCCCTTCAATCCGCACGTCTCGAGCATCCGGCCGGCCGTGAGCTCGTGTGGCGGGTTCTTGAACACGCTGCCGTAGGTGCGCTTGTTCGTCGGCTGCGCAGCCTTCCGCTGAGCCTGCATGTCCGCGACGACGGCCTTGATCTCATCGGCAGGGCGCGGGGTGAGGCGGAACTCGACGCGCGCCACCACCTGACCGTGGCGAAGGTCGGAGTGCCGGTAGCTGAGGCCCAGCTCGTCCGGCGTGCGCCACTCAGGGCCGTCGCCGTCGACCACGAGCGCGCGTTCCAGAATGTCGGCCCAGTCGCCGCCGTAGGCGCCGGCGTTCATCCAGACGCCGCCGCCCGTCGTTCCCGGAATGGCGCACGCGAATTCGAAGCCGCCGAGTCCGGCCGCCCGGGCCCGGTGGAGGCACACGGCGTTGGGTGCGCCGCCGCCCGCGACCAAGAGGTCGTCTCGCACGTCGGCCGCGGCCAGCTCGCCCGCGAGCTTGACGACGAGACCGTCGAAGCCCTCGTCGGCAACGAGCAGATTCGACCCGAGCCCGATCGTCGCCACCTCGAGCTCACGCTCGCGCGCGAAGTGAAGAGCCTGCCCGAGCTCGTCGAGCGACTCGGGCCGCGCAAAGGCGCGGGCGGCTCCGCCGGTGCCGAGGGTCGTGAAGCGCGAGAGCACGACACCCTCGTCGATTTTCATCGCAGCGCCTCGAGCAACAACTCTGCCGCGCGGTCGACGTCGCCGGCGCCGATCGTGACGGCGCGGTCGCCGGCCCGGACGAAACCGGCGAGGAACTGCGCGCCCTGGTCGATCGACGGCGTCCACGCGACGGGCATTCCGGGCCGTAGCTCCGTGAGGGCGTCGACGACGAGCTTGCCGGTGACTCCCGCAACCGGCTCCTCACGGGCAGGATAGACGTCGGCCACGGCCACGCTGTCCGCGCGCGCGAGCGCTGCGGCCAGCTCGCGTGCAAGGTGTCGCGTACGCGAGTACAGGTGCGGCTGGAAAAGGACGACCAGCCGGCCGCCGTCGCTCAGTGCGGCGAGGGTCGCTGCGATCTCCGCCGGATGATGGGCGTAGTCGTCGTACACCTCGACGCCCCCGGCCTCGCCGCGCCGTTCCAGCCGCCGTGCCGCGCCGCCGAACTCGGCCAAGATCGGCTCGGCCTCCGCCCGGCTGACACCCGTGAGCTCGAGTGCCGCGAGCGCGCACGCGGCGTTCAGTCGGTTGTGCTCACCCACAACGGCAAGCGGTCCCTCGTAGGGCGCGAGCTCCTCTCCCCGCACAACCTCGGGTACCGCCTCGAGCCACTGCGCGAACAGCTCCTCCACCTCTGCGCGCGACCCGAAGGTCGCATGGTGATCGAGATCGACGTTCGTGACGACGGCGATCCGCGGACGGAGCGAAGCGATCGTCCGGTCCGATTCGTCGCCTTCGGCGACCAGCCACCCCTTGCCGGCCCCCGCGTTGCCGCCGAGCTGTGGGACGTCCGCGCCGATCAGCCACGCGGGCTCGCGCCCCAACCGCTCGAGGCAGAACGCGATCATCCCGGCCGTGGTCGTCTTGCCGTGTGCGCCGGCGACGACGATCGACTCGCGCAGGGACACGAGCTCTGCGAGGAGATCCGCCCGGCTCTTGCCTCGCAAGCGTCCTGCAAAGGCCGTCGAGACGAACGGCTCCCAATCGGCCGGCGGTTCGGGCAGCTCGTCGGAGATCTCGACTTCGATCCCCTCGAGGTGCTCGAGGTACGGAGTCCTCGTTCGATCCCAACCGCGCACTTCCGCTCCCCACGCGCGCGCGAGCAGCGCATAGGCGCTCATCCCAGCACCCCCGATGCCCGCGATCCAGAGGCGACGTCCCTCAAGAGGCGAGGGCAACGAGCTCCTCCGCGATCTCGTCGGCGGCATCCGGGCGCGCGAGCCGGAGCATCGCGCTCGACAACTCCGCAAGCCTGCGCGGGTCGTCGAGCAGCGACCGGATCAACTCGGGCGCGCGTCCGACTCCGCTCTCCGGCACGACGATCGCGCCGCCCCCGCGTTCGAAGTAGCGCGCGTTCTTCGTCTGGTGGTCGCCGGTCGCGAAGAGCCCCGGCACGAGGACAGCCGGCTTCCCGGCCGCGGCGAGCTCCCAGACCGAACCTCCGGCACGGGCGAGCACCAGGTCGCTTGCCCCGAGCGCGGCACCGAAATCCTCGGTGAACGCGAAGAGGAGATAGTCCGGCCGCGTCACCTTGGTGCGCAGCTCGCCGTAGTCGCGAGTCCCGCACAGGTGCAGAACGGCGGGCCCTTTCGCGCCGAACGAATCGATCGCGAGGTCGTTCAGCACTCGCGCGCCGAGCGATCCGCCGAAGACAAGCAGCACCGGACCGACGTCGGGGAGCCCGAACAGCCGGCGGCCCTGTGCCTGCGGTGCCGGCCGCGACCGCGCGGGAATCGGCCGTCCCGTCACGCGGTATTTCGGTCCGTCGCGCCCGTCGATCGGAAATGACAGGAAGATGCGGCGCACGAACGGCGCCGCGAGCCGGTTCGCCAGGCCAAGATGTGCGTCGGCCTCCAGCAAGGCCGTCGGAATCCGGCGACGCGCGGCGGCGTAGACCATCGGTCCTCCGACGTAACCGCCGCCGCCGAGAACGACATCCGGTTGCCGCTTCGCGAGGATGCGACCGCACGCGCGCGGTGCGCGTCCTGCGAGGAGCAGCGCACGAACGAGCGCGGGAGACGGCCGCCGCGGCAGGCCGGAGATGCGGAAGGTGTCGAGCTCGTACCCCGCCTCAGGGACGAGCTGCGCCTCGATGCGATCGGGCGACCCGGCGAACGTCACCCGCACGCCGCGCCTCTCGAGCGCCTCCGCGACCGCGAGCGACGGCGCCACGTGTCCTGCCGTCCCGCCGGCCGCGATCAGGCACCGCAGCTCTCGCCTGTGCTCCATGCCTGCCGGCGATGTTAAGGAGGATGCCCACGGCCAGGAGCGCGATCACGAGGCTCGAGCCTCCATAGGAGATGAAGGGAAGCGGGATTCCCGTCAGCGGAGCGAGCCCCAGCACGGCCGCAAGGTTGATCACGGCCTGGCCGGTGACCAGAGCGACGACGCCCGCAGCCAGCCTCTTGCCGAACGGGTCCGTGCAGGCGAGCGCGACCCGTAGACCGGCCCAGGCGAAGGCGACGAAAGCCGCCAGGACCGCCGCCACGCCGACGAGGCCGAGCTCCTCGCCGATCACAGCGAGGATCATGTCCGTGTGCGCCTCGGGGAGGTAGTTGATCTTTCCCACGCTGTGGCCGAGCCCGACGCCGAAGAATCCACCCGAGCCGAGGCTGATCAACGCCTGCACGGTCTGAAAGCCCGCGCCCTGCGGGTCCTTCCACGGGTCGAGGAAGCTGAAGATGCGCGCACGCCGGTACGGCTCGAACCAGATGGCGACGAGCCCGAGGGCGACGGCGATCCCGGTGCCCGTCGCAAGTGTCGGAACCGGCGTCCCCGAGATCAACAGCACGGCGAGCAGGACGACGACGAGCGAGATCGTCGTGCCAAGGTCCGGCTCGGCGAGGATCAAGAGACAGAAGAGGCCGAGCAGCAGTCCGATCGGCCGCCACAGCTCCCGGAGGGTCCGCGGCGCGGGCCGTCGACAGAGATACGCCGCAGCCCAGACGGCGAGGGCGAGCTTCGCAAGCTCGGAGGGCTGGAAGGTCGCCGGACCCACTTCGATCCAGCGACGCGCGCCGTTGATGCGAGTGCCCACTGCAAGCACCACGAGGCACCCGCACAGCGCGATCAGCACGAGCGCGGGTGCAAGGAGTCGCAGGCGCCGGTAGTCGAACCGGGATGCAGCCATCATCAGTCCGACGCCGATCAACGCGTAGACGCCCTGCTTCTTCAGGTAGGACATCGGGTCGGTGCGTGCGAGCGCGGCCGGAGCGGAGGTCGCGCTGTACACCATCACCAGCCCGAACGCGACCAGCGCAAGCGTCACGAGGACGAGCAGATGCGACTCCAGCCGGCCTTTCTTCACCAGAGGTCCTTGACGAGCCGGCGGAACGTCTCCCCGCGTTCCTCGAAGTCGCGAAACTGGTCGTAGCTCGCGCAGGCCGGCGAGAGGAGAACGACGTCGCCCGGCTCGGCCTCCCCTGCGGCGGCGCCCACCGCGGTTGCCAGGTCGCCGGAGCGGCGATAGTCACGTCCGGCGCGACCGAGTGCCGCGGCGATGTCGTCGGTCGCCTCGCCGATGAGGTCGATGGAGCGCACGGTCGGGGGAAGCTCCTCCGCGAGCTCCTCGAACGATTCGCCCTTGAGCGAGCCGCCGAGGATCAGCCGGATCGGTCGCCCTGCGTACGCAGCGATCCCGCGCCGAGCGGCGGCGGTGTTCGTCGCCTTCGAATCGTTGACGAAGCGCACGCCGTCGACTTCGGCGACGAGCTCCAACCGGTGTTCGACGCCGGGGAACGTGCGCAGCGCCTCTACGATCGCATCGTCCTCGATCCCCGCGGCGCGCGCGGCCGCGGTCGCCGCTGCAGCGTTCTCGCGGTTGTGCTCGCCGGGGATGAGCGGCTCCGCCGGAAGAGGGTCGTCGCCGCGAAACTCGACGCGATCCGCTCCGCCCGGGACGGCGCCGAAGTCGCGTGGCACAACCGCGGTGTCGGCCTCCGTCTGGTTCTCGAAGATGCGGAGCTTCGCATCCCGGTACGCGTCGTACGTCCCGTGCCGGTCGAGGTGGTCGGGCTCGAGGTTCAGAAGGACGGCGACACGCGGGCGAAACCGGTGCACGTCCTCGAGCTGGAAGCTCGACAGCTCGCACACGATCCACGCCTCGGGCCCCAACGCACCGTCGAAGCTCGTCAGCGGGCGGCCGACGTTGCCGGCGACGGCGACCGGTTTTTCGGCCGCGCGGAAGACCGCGCCGAGAAGCTCGCTCGTCGTCGTCTTCCCATTCGTCCCGGTCACGCCGATTAACGGGTTGCGAAGCAGGCGGAAACCCAGCTCCACCTCGCTCCAGACCGGGATGCCGCGGGCGCGCGCAGTTGCCGGCAACGGTGAATCCCCGGGCACCCCCGGGCTCTTGACGAGCAACTCGACGTCGTCCAGCAACCCTTCCTCCTCGGACCCCAGGTGGACTTCGACACCCGCCTCGGCAAGCCTCCCCGGGTCGAGATCGGCGGCGCGGTCGGCGCCGAGCGTGGCGACGCCGCGGCGTGCCAGTGCGAGCGCCGCGGCTTCGCCCGAGCGGGCGAGACCGACCACGAGCGCGCGCCGCGGAAGCTTCACGGCTTCCTCGCAGTCAGGAACGCGTGTGGGAACCGCACCGGGATAGTCCGGTCACGGAGAAATTCTTCGAGACGGACGACGTCCTCGGCGTCGAAGTCATCACGCCAGCGCTGGAGCAGCGTCGGTCGTCCCGGCGCACCGACCTGATTGAGATAGCGCTCGCCCTTCAGCTCATGCTCGTCCGCCCCGAACTCGATCCGGACGTGGACGAAACCGGCCTCCCGAAAGAAGCCCTCGAGATCCGTCTCGTCGAAATCGAGCATGGGGTCGTCCTGATTCGCGTAGAAGGCCTGGTTCCATGCAGCGAGCCGTTCGCCCAGCTCGCCGAGGGGCGAGAAGTCGACGGCCTGCGAGAGCAGTAGGTTCCGACTGTTGATCGGCTCGAACAGGGAAACGCGGCCCCTGGCCCCCAGCACGCGGTAAAACTCCTCAGCCGCCCCGGCCTTCTGTTTTACATAGATCAGGACAGATCGAGTGAGCAGTACGTCGATGGTGGAGTCCGGCAGGGGCAGGACCTCAGCGCTGCCGACGAGGTAGGAGATGTTCGGCGCAGCAGTATTCGCACGAAGCTCCTCCAGAGCGTCGACGGAAACGTCGATTGCAAGCACGTCCCCATCCGGACCGACCCGCTCGACCGCGGCGAGCGCCAGGAGCCCGGTCCCCGCTCCGACATCGGCGACCGTCTCCCCCGGAGCGATCTCTGCGCCGTCGAGCACGCGGTCACGCTTCCGCTCCAGGTCCGCGAGCGCCTCTTGCACCTCGTCATCCGACCAGCCCTCGAAGCGCGTCCGCACGAGCCACTCGGCCCACTGATCGAGCTGCTCGCTCAGCGCCGGAAGAAGGTGAAGTCGCGATAGAAGAGTGCGAAGCCGACAGCGCACAGGATCGCGGTCACGATCCAGAAGCGCACCATGATCTTCGTTTCGGACCACGCCTTCATCTCGAAGTGGTGGTGGATCGGCGCCATCAGGAACACGCGGCGATCGAAGTACTTAAACGACACGACCTGCACGATCACGGAGAGCGCCTCGATCACGAAGATCCCACCGATCAGGAGCAGCAGAAAGACCGTCTTCGTGAAGATCGCCATCGCGGCGAGGGCGCCGCCGATTGCCATCGCTCCGGTGTCGCCCATGATCACCTCGGCGGGGAACGCGTTGTACCAGAGGAATCCGATCACGGCCCCGATCAGCGCGGCGCCGACGATCGCGAGATCGAGCCGGCTGTCGAAGCGGCCGCCGGGGTTACCCGAGCGGATGTACGTGACCACGGAGATCGCCGTGAACGTGATCAGGGCGATGATCCCCGTCCCCGCCGCGAGGCCGTCGAGGCCGTCCGTGAGATTGACGCCGTTCGCACTGCCCGCGATGACGAGGAAGAGCAGGGCGTACCAGGCCCACGACAGCTCGATGTTCCAGTGCACCAGCGGGATGAAGACGTTCGTCGGCAGGTGCTGGTGATCGGCCGCGAAGCCGACGCCGACCGTGATCAGCGCGAGGAGCAGCAGCTTCCAGCGCCCACGCAGGCCGAGCGAACGCCGGTGCGTGAGCTTGATGAAATCGTCGAGGAAGCCAATCGCGCCGCAGCCGAGCGTGACGAAGAGCACGGTGAGCGCCGGCACCTTGTATTTCGAGACCGAAAGGAAGGCGGCCGTTGCGACCACGAGGATCAGCAGGCCGCCCATCGTCGGGGTCCCCTGCTTCAGGCGGTGCCCTTCGGGCCCTTCCTCTCTGATGTGCTGCCCGAACTCGTTCCGGCGCAGGAACTCGATGAACTTCGGACCGACGAGGATCGACACGACCATCGCGATAACGCCCGCAGCGAGAACGCGGATCACGCTGTTGGAACTTGGGTGAGTGCCGCAGCCACAGCTTCGAGCCCGATCGCCCGTGACGCTTTGACGAGGACGGCGTCCCCGGGCCGAACGACATCGTCGAGCTCGCGTATCGCCTCGTGCACGTTCGCGGCCCAGCGCCCCGGGACACCGGCTTCCAGGTAGCCCTGCGCGAGCTCCCCCACGGCGAGCAGCTCGTCGATGCCGAGCTCAGCGGCCGCCTGGCCGACCTCGCGGTGGTAGTCGGGGCCCGTACGGCCGAGCTCGGCCATGTCGCCGAGGATTGCGACGCGGCGCCTCCCGCCGGCGCGCTCCGCCAGATAGGCGAGCGCGGCTCGCATCGACACGGGATTTGCGTTGTACGCGTCGTTGATCAGCAGCCCTCCGCCCGGAAGCTCGCCCTCTTCCCCGCGCCACCGCGAGAAGTCCACGTCGACCGCGGCAGGCCGCGGCAGCCCGAGCGCGTCGAGCGTAGCGAGTGCCGTCGCCGCGTTGTGCGCCTGATGTCGCGCGGTGAAGTTGAAGCTCACGCCGCCGACGACCGTCCGCCCGTCGATCGGCTCGACGTCCGGCTCGGAGACTCGAACGACCTCGACGTCGTCCCGGTCGATCGGAAAGCCGTCCGGGACGATCGCCGCGCCGCCGGAAGGTAGCGCCGCGATCAGCTCTCCCTTGGCACGCAGCACACCCTCGATCGAGTCGACGAGCTCGAGGTGGACGGGCCCCACGTTCGTCACGACGCCGATCTCCGGCTGCGCGATCTCGCACAGCTCTGCGATCTGGCCGAAGCCGCGCATTGCAAGCTCGACGATGCAGACTTCGGTGTCCGCCTCGAGCCGGCAGAGCGTGAGCGGCACTCCGACCTCGTTGTTGTAGCTCGCCTCCGCGGCGATCGTCCGGGCGGACGGAACGCAGAGCGCGGCGAGGATGTCCTTCGTCGTCGTCTTTCCCATCGAGCCCGTGATGCCGACGATGCGTGCCGAGCTGCGCTCGCGTACCGCCCGTCCGATCCGCGCCAGCGCGGCGAAGGGATCGTGGGGCAGGAGTGTCACGGCAGCACCGCGGGCGAGCGCGTCGGCGACGAACTCCGACCCGCGCCCGACCGCAACGAAGAGTTCGCCCGAGACGATGCGCCGAGAGTCGACCTGCACGCCGGTGAAGCGTTCGGCACGCACATCGACTTTGCCGAGGCCGTCGAGCAATGCTGTCTCGAGGGCGATCACGCGAGTGCCTCCCTCGCCGGCGGCTCGGTCGCGCGGGGGAAACCACGTTTCCCCCGCGGGCCCCCTTCTTGGTGTTCGTACGCTCCGGCGGCGCCGCCGCCGCCGGAGCGGCAGAACGGGAGAACCTCCCGGTTCTCCCCAGCCCTCTCCACGCGCCCGCTCACGCGAGTGCCTTGAGTCGGCGAAGCACCTCGCGCGCGACCTCGCGATCGTCGAAGGGGAGCTTGCGGCCGGCGACTTCCTGACCTTGCTCGTGCCCCTTCCCTGCAATCACGACGACGTCGCCGTCGCGCGCCCACTCCAGCGCCTGCTCGATCGCGCGACGGCGATCGAGCTCCACCTCGAGGTCGAGACCGCTCACGATTTCGGCCGCGATCGCCGCCGGATCCTCGCTGCGCGGATTGTCGGAGGTCACGAGAGCGACGTCTGCGAGTTCGTTGACGACCTGCCCCATCAAGGGCCGCTTGGCCCGGTCACGATCGCCGCCGGCTCCGAAGACACAGATGACCCGGCCTCGGCCGAGCTCGCGCGCAGCCTCGAGCACCGTCTCCAGCGCGGCGGGGGTGTGGGCGTAGTCGACCAGCACCGTGAACGGCTGCCCCTCGTCCACCGGATCAAAGCGACCGGGGACCCGATCGACCGCCTCGATCCCGCGCTTGATTGCGTCCGCGCTGATCCCAAACGCGCGGGCCGCGGCCGCTGCCGCGAGCGCGTTCTCGACGTTGAATCGCCCCTGCAGCTTGAGGCTGATGTCGCCGAGGTCGTCATCGGGGTGAAACGTGATCGCACCGGGGATCTCCGCGGCGAGCCGTGAGCCGAATTCGTCGCCGGTATTGATCACCGCGCGCGCCGCCTGCGCGAACAGCCGCCGCTTCGCTTCGAAGTACTCCTCCATCGTGCCGTGGAAGTCGAGATGGTCCTGCGTGAGGTTCGTGAAGACGAGAACCACGAAGCGCGTCCCCTCGAGGCGGCCCTTCGTGGAGGCCATCGAGGTCGCCTCCATCACACAAGCGCGGTTTCCCGCGTCGAGCATCTCGCCGAAGAGGCGCTGGAGGTCGATCGACTCGGGCGTGTTGAGGCCGACCTCGCGCACCTCGTCGCCGACCCGCCGCTCGACGTTCGTGAGCAAGCCCGGCCGCTCCCCGGCCGCGGCGAGGATCGACCAGAGCAGATACGCGGTGGTGGTCTTGCCGTTCGTTCCCGTGATTGCTGCGACGGGAAGCCGGGCGGTCGGGTCGCCGAAGAACTCCACGGCCGCCCGAGGCATCGCAGCGCGCACGCTCGGGACGACGACCTGAGGCACGTCGAGCTCGAGCGGTCTTTCCACGACGAGCGCGGTTGCGCCATTTCCGACGGCCGCGCCCGCGAAGTCGTGCCCGTCGGCGCTCGCGCCCGGGATGCAGAAGAACAGGGAGTCGCTCGGCACCTCCCGCGCGTCGTACGCCAGCTCGCGGATCTCGGCCGCAGCGCCTCCAACGACGTCGGTCGGAGCGAGCGCAGCGATGAGCCGCTCCAGCTGCATATCGCCGATCAAGTCTAGTGTCAGGGTCCTACGGCGTTACGGTTGCACCTATGGTGGAGCGACTTCCGCACCTTCTGCTTCGACTGGAAGGGCTCACAGTCCTGGTCGCCGCGCTGGTCCTCTACTTCCATGCGGATTTCGGATGGGTGCTGCTCGTCGTGCTCTTTCTCGCGCCCGACCTGTCGTTCGCCGCCTACGCCTTCGGGCCGCGCGTGGGCGCGCTGGTCTACGACGCACTCCACACGGAGATCGTCCCGGTCGCCCTTGGGACCCTGGGGGTCGTCGCGGGCTCCGGCGCCGCGACCAAGGTCGCTCTGATCTGGCTCGGCCACATCGGCATGGACCGACTGCTGGGCTACGGGTTGAAGTATCCGACGGCGTTCAAGGACACCCATCTGCAGCGCGTGTAGATGTACTCGCGCGGGACCGGCCTAGCCCGACGGCCCGTCCGGCGGCACCTCGAGGTACTGCAGGTCGAAGCGCGCGATCTGCTGGAACGCGGGTGCCGCGACGAGGCCGCCCCAGATGGCGCCCTGCGGCTCGTCGACCGTGACGAGGACGACGAATCGGGGCCGCGAGGCGGGAACGATCCCCACGAACGACGCGACGTAACGGCCCGTGGCATACCCACCGTGCGAATCCGGCTTCTGCGCCGTTCCCGTCTTGCCGGCGACCTTGTAGCCGGGGATGGCCGCGTACTGGCCCGTGCCCTCGGCCACGACGTCCTCGAGCATCGTCATGAGCTCGCGGGCGATTCGTGGGGACACCAGGCGGCGCCGGTAGAGCGAGGGCCGTCCGCCTCCTTCCACGTGGTCGACGAGGTGTGGCCGCGACCACGTTCCGCGGTTCGCGATCGCCGCGTACGCGGCAGCCATCTGCACGGGAGTGACGGCGATTCCCTGGCCGATCGGCACGTTCCCGATCGTCGAGCCTGACCACTTGTCCGGCGGGAGGACGATGCCCGGGCTCTCGCCCGGAAAGTCAACTCCCGTCGTGCGCCCGAAGCCGAAGCGCGAGATCCACGACGAGAGCCGGGTGCGTCCAAGCAACTCCGCCAGCGTGATCGCGCCGATGTTGGAGGAGTGCGCGAGGATCTGCGCGACCGAGTAGTTGACCGTCCCGCGCTTCTCGGCGTCGTGGATGACGCGGTCGGCGACGTGCAGCGAGTACGGAAGCGTGAAGCGCGTCGAGGGCGCGACGATGCCTTCCGACAGCGCGCCCGCGACGGTGATCAACTTGAACGTCGATCCAGGCTCGTACGTGTCGGTGACCGTGCGGTTCCGTTGGAGATCCCGCGCCACCGACGGGAAACGGTTTGCGTCGTATCCCGGCTGGACGGCCATCGCGAGGATCGATCCCGTCCGAGGATCGAGAACGATGGCACTGGCGCTCTTCGCGTGCCACTTGCCGACGGTCTGGCGGAGGACCTCCTCGGCGTTCGCCTGGATGCTGTGATCGAGCGTGACGTAGATGCCCCGGCCGGGAACCTCCGCGCGCTGGCTCTCAACGCTGATCACGCGGCCGCTCGGATCCTTGACGACCGTCTCCGTCCCCGCCCGCCCTGCGAGGTCCCTGTCGAACTCGAGCTCGAGACCCGCGAGCCCTTGGCCGTCGATCCCGACGTAGCCGAGCACCTGCGCGCCGACCGATCGCTGCGGGTAACTGCGGCGCTCCTCAGGATAGAAGCCGAAGCCGGGGAGCTTCATCCGCTGCAGCGCGGCAGCCTGAGCGGGATCGGCCTGACGCGCGACGTAGACGAATCCCCGCGAGTGGTCGGCCAAGATCGGATACAGCCGGTCTGCGTCCAGCCCGAGGGCCCGCTCGGCAGCAACCGCCGCTCGGCGCGGGTTCGTAACCTGCATCGGGTTGGCGTAGATCGTGGTCGCCCGCTCTCCGAGGGCCAGCTCCACGCCGCTCCGGTCGTAGATCGTGCCGCGGCCGGCCGGGACGGTGACCGCTTCGCGGTGCTGCGTCTGGCCGAGGCGGGACAAGGATTCCGCCCGCACACCCTGCAGCCAGGTCGCCCGCAGCAGGAGTACTCCGAACGCGAGCGTGAGCGCCGCGAGGAGGAGCCGGATCCGCCGGTTGACAAGGCGGTTCACCGGTGGTTCTTCCGGCTCCATTGGTGGATGCCTGGGTCGCGAGCACCAAGCCGGAGGCCGCACTCGTCCGCAGCCAAGGCTGGCAGCCTTGGCAAGGGCGAGGGTGGACACCGGCGCCGCGTGATCGCGGGCCAGGCGCCGCCGAATGGGGCCGGGAGAGCCACCCTCCTAACGACGAAGCGTGACGTAGGTCGTCTGGTCGGACGTCGCCTGGACCCATCCCAGCCGCTTCGCGGCCAGTCGCTGGATGCGTGGAGCCGACGCCGCGCTCGACAGCTGCGACGACAGAGCCGCGTTCTGCGCACGCAGGTCGGCACGCTCCCGGCCAAGGCGATCCAGCGTCATGTTCAGGCGGAGCACTGCGACGTTCAGCGCGACGACGCCGGCCAGAAGCACCGCGACGATCGAGATCCACAGCACACCGCCGGTGACGCGGCGCTCGCGCCGGACGAGGCGGGGTGCGTAACGCGGCGGGGCCGCTTCGTCGGCTCGTGCGGCCCAGGTGGCCACTAGGTCTTGACTCCCACCCTCAGCCGCGCCGACGAGGCGCGCGGATTGCTCACGGTCTCGCGTGCGCTCGGGCGGATCGCCTTCCGCGACGGCGATCGCAGCTCCGGCTGCTTCCCGCAGACGCAGATGGGAAAGTCGGGCGGACATTCGCACCCGCGTTCGCGGTCGCGCATGAAGCGCTTGACGATCCGATCTTCGAGCGAGTGAAAGCTGATCACCGCGAGGCGCCCGCCGGGCCGCAGCATCGAGAACGCGGCGGGTAGTGCGGCCTCGAGCGACCCGAGCTCGTCGTTGACCGCGATGCGCAGCGCCTGGAACACGCGCTTCGCGGGATGGCCGTCGCCGAAGCGGGCCGGCGCCGGAATCGCGGCCTTGATCGTCTCGACCAGGTCTCCCGTCCGCTCGAAGGGCTGCTCCTTGCGGCGGCGCACGATCGCCTTCGCGATCTGCCGTGCATAGCGCTCCTCGCCGTAACGTTTGAAGATCGTCGCCAGGTCGCGTTCGGCGGCCTCGTTGACGATTCCGGCCGCGGTCACGTCGGCCGAGGGATCCATCCGCATGTCGAGCGGGGCGTCGGCCGCATACGAAAACCCGCGCTCGGGCCGGTCGATCTGCATCGACGAGACACCGAGATCGAGCAGGATCGCGTCGGCTTCGACGTCGTTGTGCGCGAGCTGCTCGAGCACGACCGCGAAGTCGCCGCGCAAGAAACGCGTCTGGACTCCCGCACGCTTCGCGAAGCGGTCGAAGTAGGCGCGCGCACCGGGATCGCGGTCGATCGCGATCAGCTTCCCGCGCCCCTGAAGGTCCGCCGCGAGCAACGACGCGTGCCCGCCGGCCCCGAAGGTGGCGTCGACGAGCGTCTCTCCGGGCTGAATCGCGAGGAGCTCGCGCACCTCGTCGGCGAGGACGGGAACGTGGTCAGTCGCGCTTGGCTGCAAGACGTTCGGCAACATCCTCCGCACTCCCTTCGACCTCTGCCAGCTCCTTGCGCCAGGCGGCGCGGTCCCAGATCTCGAGCCGGTCGTTGACGCCGGCGACGACGACCTCCCGCCCAAGCTTCGCGTGCTCGATCAGCGGGGCGGGGATCATCACGCGGCCCTGTTTGTCGAGCTCGGCCTCGGTGGCCCCTGAGTAGAAGAAGCGCTCGAGCCGCCTCGTCTCCGGGCTGAGCGGATCCAGCGGGGCGAGTCGAGACTCGACGAGTCGATCCCAATCCGGACGACGGTAGGCGTACAGGCAGCCGTCGAGGCCGCGCGTGACGACGACACCGTCCTTGAAGGCTTCTCGGAACTTGGCCGGAAGAGTGAGACGGTTCTTGTCATCGATCGTGTGGTCGTGTGCGCCGAGGAACATCCTGGGGCCGGATTGAGATTACCACTTTGCCCCACTTTAAACCACAAGTCCCCACCTGTCCACCCCGGAAGGGGGATTTCAGGGCTGCTCAGGGTCGGGCGGTCTCGGCGTCGAGCTGAGCCTCGTACGGCCCTCGTCCAGTCATGACCGCAGCCCCGCAGCGGGCCGCGAGCGCGACCGCCTCGTCCACCGAGTCGCCCCGCGCCAGGGCAAACGTCAGCCCCGCCGCGAAGGAGTCGCCGCAACCGTAGGCGTCGACGACCGGCCCCGGAAGCGGGGCGGGCCGGAACGGCCCGCCGGGCTGCACCCAGCCGCCGAGCCCGCCTGACGTCGTCACCACGATGCCCGGCGGGGGCTCGAGGTCGCCGTGCCGGTAGAGCTCACCTTCGTCCTCCCCGCTCCCGACGAGCGCGTCCAGCTGGACGGCAGCCTCGCGAAGGGTCGCCAGCTCCCGCGCCGTCGCGACGAGGACTCGGGCCAGGCGCGCGTGGTGGAGGGCCTCCGCATCGCCGCTGATGAAGTAGACGGCGTCGAGCCCGGCCAGCTCGGCCCACGGCAGCCTGCTGTCGCCCCCGCGCGGGCGCAACTTCTCCCCGAGAACGGTGATCGTCCGCTCCCCGACCTCGTCGACAAAGGTGAAGGCGCGCCGCGTGGGCTCGGCCTCGGGAATGGCTCGCACCTCGACGCCGAGCCGGCCGAGCTCGGCACGCGAGCGACGACCGAGCTCGTCCGACCCGAGCGCCGTGAAGAGCGAGCACGATCCGGCGAGGCGCGCGAGCTGGACCGCGGCCACGGCGCCGCCTCCGGCCGGCTCCTCCCAGGTCTCCAGGGCGTGGGCGATCTCGCCGGGCCGGGGCACGGCCTCAACCCGAGCGAACTCCACCCACTCCACATGTCCCACCACCGCGACTCGCACGGATGGATCCTCACACCTGGCCCGCCCCCTACGTTTCAAGATGTGCCGATGACCCTGCCGCCCTTCGAGCGCTTCTACGAAGAGCACCGCCACGAGATCTTCGCCTTTCTCGTTCGCCGGCTCGGCCGTGATCGCGCCGAGGACGCCTTCCAGGAGACGTTTCTCCGCGCCCTACGGGCGTATCCAAACCTCCGCCACGGCGAGCACCTGCGTGCGTGGGCCTACACGATCGCGAGCCGCATCGCGATCGACGAGCATCGCCGGCCCCGAGCCGACGCGGAGCTGCCGGAACTGGCTTCGCTGGACGGGCGTCCCGCCTTCGCCCAGCTCGAGCACCTCGCCGGCGAGCTGCCCCCGACCGAGCGGGCAGCCGTCGTCCTCCGCTACGGCTACGACCTCGACTACGCGGAGATCGGCGCAGCACTCGGTTCGAACGCCACCGCCGCCCGCCAGGCCGCCTCGGCGGGGATCCGCAGACTACGAGGGAAGGAGATTCAGTGACTGCAGTTTCACCCGAGCTCGATCGCCGGTTCCGCGACGCGGCCGCGCGCGAGAGCCTGCTCGACGTCGCCTATGACCTGGTCGACTCGCCCGTCGGAACGCTGCTCGTCGCCGCGACCGAGCGCGGGTTCTGCCGAATCGCATACGACGCAGAGCCCGAGCAGGAAGTGGAGCGGCTGGCGAAGGCCTTCGGCGTCCGTGTGCTTCGGTCGGCGTCGCCGATCGACCCGGCGCGGCGCGAGCTCGACGAATACTTCGAGGGCACGCGGCGCCGGTTTGACCTCCCGATCGACGTCGCCCTGCTCGCCGATTTCAACCGGCGCGTCCTGCGCGAGCTCGCACGCGTCCCCTACGGCGAGGTCGTCACCTACGGCGAGCTCGCGGCCCGTGCAGCGCGCCCGCGCGCGGCACGGGCCGTCGGGACGGTGATGAACCGGAATCCCCTGCCGATCGTCCTCCCCTGCCACCGCGTCATCGGCGCGAACGGGAAGCTCGTCGGCTACGGCGGCGGGCTCGACCGCAAGGAGGCCCTGCTCCGGCTCGAAGGCGCTCTCCTCTAGTCACTCACCGAGGAGCCTGTACCCGACACCCCAGACGTTGAGGACGAAGAGGCCGGGCGTCGCTGCGGCGAGCTTCCGCCGCAGGCGCGAGGCGTGCGAGTCGAGCGTCCGGGTCCGGCCGAGCGAGCGGAATCCCCAGACCTCGCGGAGCAGCTGCTCCTTCGTGAACACGCGGGTCGGATCGGTCATCAGCTTGAGCAGCAGCTCGTACTCCTTGCCGGCGAGCGCGACAGGGATTCCGTCCACGGTGACGCGCCGTGTCGCCAGGTCGGCGGAGATCGGCCCGGCGCGCCTCGTCTCATGGGCGGCAGGCGTCGTCCGCCGGAGGACCGCGCGGATCCGGGCCAGCAGTTCCTCGTAGTCGAACGGCCGCGCGAGGAAGTCGTCGCAGCCGCGGTCGAGGGCGCGGATGCGATCGACGGCATCCGACTCCGGCTCGCCGAGCACGATCACCGGAACGTCGCCGTGGCGCGCTCGGTACTTGTCCAGCGCGGCGGTATCGCCGAGCAAGACGAGATCCGGCTGTGCCTCCTCGTTGACGACCTGGAAGCCGTCGTTCCTCAGATGGCGTTCGAGGAAGACGCGAGTGTCGAGCTCGGGCTCGGCGAGCAGCAGTGCCGTCGACATGCAACCGAACGTAGCGCCGCCGTTACGGCCCGCCTAGATGTCCTTTCGCGTGAAAGCGTGACGAACGATCTACAGCCGGCCGCTTCGGACTACGCCCCACAGGAGCCACAGTCCCAGTAGGCCGGAGAACACGAACCCGATCACGGAGATCACGTTGATCCCGAGCAGATGCGGGCCCGCCTTCGCGAAGATCCCGATCAGGCTGGAGCCGATGAGCCCGCCGGCGACGATCATCGCGATCACCAGCCGGTTGAAGACGACGTCCATCCGGTTGAGCAGGTCGTCCAGCCCCTTGTGCACGAACCCGACCTCGATCTGTCCGTCGCGCACCTGCTCGAGCAGATCGTGGAGCTGGTACGGGAGCTCGAGGGCCATCTGGCCGAGCCGCAGCGACTCCTTGCGAGCGCGCACCGCCATCCGCCGCGGTCCGAAGCGTTCGAGGAGCAGCCCGCGCGCGTACGGGCGCGCGACTTCGAAGACGTTGAAGTCGGGATAGAGGTCGACGCCGACCGAGCCGAGGGTCGCGATCGCCTTGTCGAGCAGCAGAAAGCGCGTCGGCAATCGCAGGTTCATCGAGTAGATCAGCTGGAAAGCCTCCCGGATCACCTGGAGCGGATCGATCTCCGCGAGGCTGGCGCCGTAATAGCGGTAGTACATCTCGCGCAGCTCGCTGAGGAACTCCTCCTCGCGCTCCTTCGGGTAGCGAACGCCGAGATCGGCGAGCCGACGCGGCAGCGCGTCCACATTCTCCGACGCCGCGTCGATGAAGATCCGCGTCAGCTTCGACATGTCGTCGTCGGTGAGCTTCCCGACCGCGCCGAAGTCGACGAGTCCGATCTGGTCGGGGCGACCGAGCACGAGGATGTTCGCCGGATGCGGGTCGCCGTGGAAGAACCCGTGCCTGAAGATCATCGTCATCCAGGTTTCCGTCATCAGGTACGCGATGTCGCGGCGATCCTCGACCGACCACGTCTCCGGGTCGATATCGACAACCTGCGTCCCTTCGAGCCATTCGAGGGTCAGGACGCGGCTGCGCGTGTAGCTCCAGAAGACGCGCGGGACGCGAACGTGCGGGTGCCCGGCGAAGTTGCGGTGGAACGTTTCGGCGTTCCGCGCCTCGAGCCGGTAGTCGAGCTCCTGCCGGATGGAGCGCGCGAACTCGTCCACGAGCTGGCGCGCATCGATGAAGTCGAGCGCGCGCACACGCTCCTTGGCGATGCGCGCCGCCTGGTAGAGCAGGGCCAGGTCGCCTTCGATCTGGCGCGGCGCGCCGGGGCGCTGCACCTTGACGGCCACGCGCCTGCCGTTGGGAAGGGTCGCTCGGTGGACCTGGCCGATCGAGGCGGCGGCGACGGGTTTGTCTTCGAACTCCTCGAAGAGCTTGTCGACGGAGAGGCCAAGGTCCTCCTCGACGACCTGCTCGACGTCGGCGAGCGAGAACGGACGGACGTCGTCCTGAAGGCCGCGCAGCTCGCTGATGATGTCCGGCGGGAGGACGTCCGGCCGGGTGGAGAGCAGCTGTCCGAACTTGACGAACGTCGGGCCGAGCTCGTCGAGCATGTCGCGCAGGTGCTGCCCGCGCTGCGAGGGCTGGCCATCCATCTCCGCGCGGGGACTGCGCCGCGGGAAGAGCTCGGTCAGCCGGTGGGTGTCGAACCAGTAGCCGAAGCCGTGGCGAACGGCGACCTGTGCGATCTCCGAGAGGCGGCCGAGGTTGCGGGTGGCCGGCTGAGCCATCGCTTCAGTGTGACACTAGCTGCGGCGCTACACCTTCAACGGAGCGCGTCGCGCCCACGGCCCAGGCGGAATCAGCAGAGACTCGACGTGCAGATAGGCGACTCCGACGAGCGGCAGATCGCCGAGCCGTTCCACGCACAGGTAGCGCGGCCGCCACTCCGGTGCGAACTTCCGGGAGAAGACGAGCAGCCGCTCGAGCTGGAAGATGCGATCCCCGGCTCGCAGCGCTGCTCGCGCAACGGCCTCGAGGGGCCCTTTGGCCGTGTCGGCGAGGAGATCCGCGAAGACGCAGAAGTTGAGCGAGATCTCCTCCGCCTTGCGCTCGCGCGCCCAGGCGAGCAGCTGCACGATGAGGTACTCCATCAGCCCGTTCGGCGTATCGGGATCGCGCCGCATCGCTCCGAGGCAGTAACCCTGTGCGCTCGGGACGAGATGGAGGAAGCCGCCGACGCGGTTTTTGCGCTCCGCCACCGCGAAGAGCGTCTCCGGCTCGCCGAAGGGGTCGTCCATCGCCATGGAGAAGCCGCGCTCGACGTTCGAGCCTCGCCAGAGCTCGGAGACTCGTTCGAGCTCGGTGCGCAGCGGCGGGTCGACGTCGCCGGCGTTGACCACGCGGCAGCAATAGCCGGCCCGCTCCAGGCGCGCGACCGACTGACGGACCTTCCGGATCGCACGACCTTCGAGGCAGAACGATGCCGGCCGCACGACCGCCTCATCACCGATCTTGATCGTCCGAAGTCCGAGCTCGCGCGCAAGCGGCAGCAGTTCGCTCCGCACGCTCAGAAGCGCGAAGCGCCATCCTCGCGCATGGCAGACGCGGCGGAACTCCTTCAGGAGCTCGAGGACTTCACTTTGCTCACCAACCGGGTCGCCGCTCACGAGCGCGGAGCCGCCGACAACCCTGTAGGCGAGGAAGCTTCGCCCCGTCGGCGAGAAGAAGTAGCTCTTGTCGCGGCGCAGCGCGAAGAACGCGAGACTGTCCTCACCGCGGGTCCGGACGAGCTCGCGGACGAGCCGGCGCTCTTCACCGGACTGACGGACGCGCTCGGAGATCGGCCGGAGCCAGAGATAGAGCGCCCGGAAGCCAAGCACCAGGCTGACCGCGGCGAGCACCTCCTCGAGCCGGTCGCCCGCGAAACCTCTCAGCTCGAGGACCACCGCCAGCCCGGCGAGCGCCCAGAGCGCCAGCGCGGCTGACAGCAGCGGGCGCACCGAGCGTGGGTCGCCGGGAACGTCGAACCGGTCACGGAAGCGCAAGAGTGCGAGAAGTAGGAGCACGCCCAGAAGCGCCTCCTCGAAGTCCAAGCCCTTCGCGAGATGCGCGACGGCGACCCCGACGACGAGGGCGACCGCGAGCTGCCAGGCGCGCCGCCGCCGGCGAACGAGGGAACGTGAGAGCCAGACGAGCGCGAGGCCGAATGCGAGCACCGCTATCCGCGCCGCGCCGGGAACTCCAGGCGGAAGCACGCCGCGCACCAGGTCGGAACGGTTTGCGAACTCGGGCGTTAGCGCCGAAGCGATGCTGATAGCACCCACCGCCGTGGCGGCCCAGCCGAGCACCGCTTCTCCACGAAGCCGCCGGAGCTGCACAAACTCAGGGTAGCTCGGCTTGCGGAAAACGGGGGTACTAGGTGCGCGGCTTGGGCAGCGGCCGCGTCTGTTCCAGCAGCCGCAGGCGGTGCTCGAGCTGCGCGACGCGGAGCTCGAGCTCATCCCATTCATCGCGTGTGACGAGGCCGAGCTCGCGCAGGGCGGTATGGAGCGTGATCCCGGCGCGCTCCCCCACCCGCACGGCGTCGCCGCGCCAGCGCGTCGTCGCGTCCTCGATCCAGCCGCGCACGTCCTCCTTGCGCATGCCGCCGCGCTCCGCGAGCGAGTCTGCGAGCTCGTCGGCGCGCTCAGCCGTCAGTGCAACGGCGCCGACGAGCGCGAGCGCAAGGCGCCTCAGAAGGTCCTGCTGCCCTCGATCGTCTCGACCGGTCATTTCAGACGGCCACACGGGCACGGCCCCGCAAGAGGCGCCTCAGCGGGCTCGTCCATGGGGTCGCGCGCGCCTCCGCTGGCGGCGCCGTTCACGCTTCGCCTGGGCGGCGGCAGCAGCGGCGCCGTCCGAGCCGTCGACCGTCGTCACCGGCGCGAGCTCGGGAGCGGGTTCTTCGGCGGCCTTCTCGGTGGCTCGCTCGAGCGTTGCGGCGATCTCGCCCTTGCCGACAGTCTCGTCCTTCCGGCGCACGTAATCCGGCTCACGCTCCTTCAAGATCGTCAGCAGCGGCGCGGCGATGAAGATCGAGGAGTAGGCGCCCGATGCAATGCCGACCATCAGCGCGAAGGCGAAGTCCTTGAGGGTCGCACCTCCGAACAGAAGGAGCGCGCCCACCGGCAGCAGCGTGATGAAGGACGTCGCCAGCGAGCGGCGGATCGTCTCCCAGAGCGAGACATTGGCGATCGTCGCGAACGACGAGCGCCGCATGATCGGGATGTTCTCCCGGATGCGGTCGAAGATGATGATCGTGTCGTAGATCGAGTAGCCGAGCACCGTCAGGATGGCCGCGACGGTCGAGCTCGTCACCTCCCGGCCCAGCAGCGCGTAGATCCCGATGCAGATCAGGACGTCGTGCAGCATCGCGACGATCACCGGGCCCGCGAACTTGAAGTCGAAGCGGATCGCGATGTAGAGGACGACGAGGAACAGCGAGAAGAAGATCGCGATGATCGCCGACCTCGCGATCTGACGGCCGAAGCTCTCAGACACCTTCGTCGCGCCCGTCGCCGTCGTCTGGAAGCGGTCTGCGAGCGTAGTAACGATCTCCTTCTGCTTCGTGTCGGTCAGGACCTTCGTCCTGACCTGGAAGCTCGTGTAGGCGCCGTTCTTCGAGGAGCCGCGTCCCTGGATGACGGCGTCCGCGTATCCCTGCGCGCTCATCACCTGGCGGATGTCGCCCGTCGTGTGCGCGACCGGCGTCTTGAAGCTGAGCTGCGTGCCGCCCTTGAAGTCGATCCCGAGATTGAGCCCACGGACGCCGAGCGCGGCGGCGCCGAGCACGAGGATGGCGCCGGAAATCGCGAACCAGAGGTAGCGGCGGCGCATGAAGTCGATCTGCAGCCACTTCGCCGTCTGCTGACCGTGCGCACCCATGAACCGCGGTTTGTTGAACCAAGAGAAGCCGGCCAGGAGGCCGAGCATCGCGCGCGTGGCGGCGACCGCCGTGATCAGCGAGATCACGGTTCCGATCAGCAGCATCAGCGCGAAGCCCTTCACCTGCGCGGTCGCGACCGCGAACAGCACGAGCGCCGTGATTGCCGTCACGACGTTCGCGTCGAGGATGGTGTGGAAGCCCTTTGAGTACCCGGCCGAGATCGCCGCTCGGACGGACTTCCCCGCACGCACCTCTTCCTTGATGCGTTCGAAGACGACGACGTTGGCGTCCGCGGCTACGCCGATCGTCAGGATCAGTCCCGCAAAGCCCGGCAGCGTCAGCGTGACGCCGAAGAGCAGGATCGCCGCGTAGAGGAAGGCGGCGTAGATCCCGAGGCCGATCACGGCAACGAGGCCCAGGAAGCGATAGAGCAGGAGCAGGAAGAGCGCGACGATCAGCAGGCCGACAAGCGCCGCCTTCTTCGCCTGGTTGAGCGAGTCCTTGCCGAGGGTCGCCGACACGTCCGTCCGCTCGGCCGTGTTGAAGCTCACCGGCAACGCGCCCGTCTGGAGGACGAGCGCGAGCTTCTTCGCCTCGCCGAGCGAGCCGCCCTGCCCGAGCTCGATCTGCGCGCCGTTGTCACCGGGGATGCCGTCCGGATTCCGGACGAAGTCGATGTACGGAACCGACTTGATCTCGCGGTCGAGCACGATCGCGAAGTGCTGCGCGCAGCGGGCGACAGCGTTGCGGTCGCGCTGGCCCTGACAGGTGAGCGCTCCGCGCTCGGCTTCGCGGCGGGTGATCGTGTGAAAGACCTTCTTGCCCTTGCCCGTGAACTGCATCAGTACGACCGGCGCGCTCGTCTGCGGGTCGATGTCCGCTCGCGTGCCGGAGAGCACGAGCTCCGCGCCCGTCATCTCCGGGATCGGGTTGTTCGGAAAGTCCTGGACGGTGTGATGCTTGAGGAGGTAGAAGACCGTCTTCGTCGTGACCTGCTGCGCGCTGAGGCAGTTGCCGGCTGCGGCGTTGCAGCTCACGATCACGGTGTTCTGCGGGACCCTGAGGATCGTCCAGTCCTTCGGAATGTGCTTGCCGAGACCGCCTTTCGCCTTCGGCCTCTGGACGAGCTGCGTGTTGAGCAGCGCTTCCTTGGTCGGCAGCGGCCCCGCCTTGACGATCTTCTTCGGGTCGAAGAGGTACCACTGCGACGGCGTTCCCTTGTCGGCGAGGGCCCGCGTCGCCGGCGCCGAGACGAGGTCGAACACGCTGCCCATCGCGACCGGGACCTGCTGCGCCAGGCTGCCGCTGACCGAGGGACCGGTGAGGTCGGCCTCGAAGTCGTAGAACTCGAGCACCGCCGTCTTACCGATCAGCTTCGCCGCCGCCGCCGGGTCGTGGACACCGGCGAGCTGGATGACGATCTGGTTGGAGCCCTGCTTACGGATCTCGGGCTCGGCCACGCCGAGCTTGTCGATCCGCTGCCGCATGATGTCGATCGAGCGGCTGAGATCCTCGGAGGTCAGCGTGTGCCCCTTCGGCGGGACGGCCTTCAGGACGACCTCGAGGCCGCCCTGCAGGTCGAGGCCGAGCGTCGCCTTGCGATGCGCCGGCGAGCCCGGGATGGCCAGCAGGGCGACGCCGGCGAGGGCCGCGAGGATGCAGCCCAGCAGGATCAGGTGGTTCTTACGATCTGACACGCGTTGGACAGGTTAGCCGGGCGCTTATCGCACCGGCTTCTCAGCCGGGGGAACCTCCCGGTTCCCCCGAGCCCCCTCCCCCGGTCCGCTGTCGCGGACGGGCGGCTCCGCCGCCTCCTCCGTTTCGAGCTCCTCGTCGTGCTCGTCCAGCTCTTCGTCCGCGCTGACGATCCCAGCCACGGCTCGCTTGGCAATCCGCACCTCGACTCCGTCCGCGACCTCGAGGTGCACCTCGTCGGCCTCCACTGCGGTCACCGTCCCGTAGAGGCCTCCGGCCGTGACGATCTCTTGTCCCACCCGGAGCGAATCGACCATCCGCCGCGTCTCGACCTGTCGGCGCCGCTGCGGCCGGATGAGCAGGAACCACATCAGAAGGAGCAGGACGAGAATGAAGACGTAGCCGGGCAACGGGCCTCCTCAGACGGCGGCGGCCAGCCGGCCGAGCGCGTCGGCCTTGTATGCCGCAAGCCGGCCCTGCTCGATCGCCGCGCGTGCGTTCGCGGTCAGGTCAAGGACGAATCGTAGATTGTGGAGGCTCAGCAGGCGGAGGCCCAGCAGTTCCTCCTGATTGATCAGGTGACGCAGGTAGGCGCGCGAGAAGCGGGTGCAGGCAGGGCACGAGCAGCCTTCGTCGAGGGGGAGCGGGTCGCGGGCGAAGCGAGCGTTGCGCAGGTTCAGGCGGCCCTCCCACGTGAGCGCGCTGCCAGTGCGCGCCGTCCGCGTTGGCAGGACGCAGTCGAACATGTCCACCCCGCGCTCGATCACCTCGAGCACGCCCTCGGGGTCGCCGATGCCCATGAAGTAGCGCGGCTTCTCCCGCGGGAGCAGCTCGGCGCCCCACCCGGTCGTCTCGAACATCTCGCCTCGCTCTTCCCCGATCGCGAGCCCGCCCAGCGCGTACCCGTCGAAGTCGAGCTCGGACACCTCTGCGATCGAGCGCCGGCGCAGCTCGGGGTCGGAGGCGCCCTGGGCGATCCCGAATAGGAGCTGCTCCTCGGCGCGCGGCGCCTTGCGTTGACGAGCCGCCCACAGCGTCGTCCGGCGGACGGCCTCCGCGAGCTCGCTGCGGTCGACCTCGACCGGCGGGCAGATGTCGAGGCACATCGCCACGTCCGAGCCGAGCTTGCCCTGAATCGCGGCGACGGATTCGGGTGTGAAGCGCGCGAGCGAGCCGTCGTAGACGGAGCGGAAGGTGACGCCGTCGTCGTCCACCGCCGCGATCGTGTCGCGGAGCGAGAAGATCTGGAAGCCGCCCGAGTCGGTCAGGATCGGGCCGTCCCAGCCCATGAAACGGTGCAGCCCGCCGAGCTCGGCGATCAGATCCTCGCCGGGACGGAAGTGCAGGTGGTACGTGTTGCCGAGCAGGATCGTCGTGCCGAGCGCCCGGAGCTCGTCGGGATCGACGGTCTTGACCGTCGCCTTCGTCCCGACCGGCATGAACGCCGGCGTGGGGACGTCGCCGTGCGCGGTGCGCAGCACGCCGGCGCGCGCGGCGCCATTGGTCGCGGTGACGCTGTACGTCTCCACTACGAACGGACCCTCACACGACGAGCATGGCGTCGCCGAACGAGTAGAAGCGGTAGCGCTCCTCGATCGCGAGCCGGTAGAGCCGACGAGTCTGCTCCGTCCCGGCGAACGCCATCACGAGCGCGAGCAGCGTCGAACGTGGAAGGTGGAAGTTCGTCAGCAGGGCATCTGTCCGGAGGAACTCGAATCCGGGAGTGACGAACAGGTCCGTGCGGCCGGACGATGGTGCGCCCCGGGCCAGCGTCTCGAGCACCCGCACCGTGGTCGTCCCCACCGCGAGCACGCGCGGCGCCGCTCGGATGCGCTCCCACGCCTCGGCCTTCACCTCGTAGCGCTCGCCGTGCAGCCGGTGCTCCCCGAGGTCGTCGACGGCTATCGGTCGGAAGGTGTCGAGCCCGACGTGCAGCGTGACGCGCTCGACATCCAGCCGCGCGAGCAGCTCGTCCGTGAAGTGCAAGCCCGCAGTGGGGGCGGCCGCCGATCCGGCCTCGCGCGCGTACACGGTCTGGTACCGCTCCGGGTCGGCGAGCGGCTCGGTGATGTACGGCGGCAGCGGAGTCTCGCCTGCGGGCTCACCGTGCAGGCGAAGTCGCCAGCGGCCCTCGCCGAGGTGCTCGAGGAGCTCGACCGGCCCGTAACGTCCTCCGGGCCGCAGCCGGCGCGTCGGCCGGGCCAGCCCCTCCCAGAGGCTGTCCCCGTCCAGCCGCTCGAGCAACAGCACCTCGCCGTTGGGATGCTCGATGGGGATGCGCGCCGGGACGACGCGGGTGTCGTTCACGACCGTGAGCGCGTCACCGATCACGTCCGGTAGCTCTGCGAACCTCCGATAATCCACCCGCTCGGACATGCGATCGTAGACCAACAGGCGCGACTCGTCGCGGCGCGCCACGGGATGCTGCGCAACGAGCTCCGACGGGAGGTCGTACTCGAGCTCCCTCGTTTTCATCCGGCGCCAACGGTACCCTTGCCGGACATGGACGACGGCGCGATCGAGCGCGCGAAGGGGCGGATCGAGCAGCGGGCGGATGCCGCGGCGCTCGACACCATGTTTACACGGGCTCGGGAGCAGGTCGACGCGCTCGCGGCCGCGGCGGCAGTGCTCGAGGAGACGCTGCCGGCCCGCGTGGACGATGCGGTCCGCGACCAGGCGCAGCCGGTCGCCCGCAACCTCGCCGAGGTACGTGGGCTCGTGAACCAGTTGATCCGCCGCCTCGAGCGGCTGGAGGGCGACCTGCTGAGCGACCGGCACGCCCGCGTCGACGATCTAGCGCTCCTGGTCGATCTCGTCTCCTCGGGCTGGATGGGCGTCGATGCGCGGCTCGCCCGCGTCGAGGCCGTCGTCGGCAATCTCGAGCAGGGCATCAAGGACAAGGGCGGGGCGATCGTCTACCGGATCGAAGACCGCCGGCCCGACGCGGCCAGCTCCTGACGTCCGTCCTAGGTGACGGCGAGGATGACCGCCGCCGAGGCATCGCTTGCGATGCCGACCTAGAGGACACGTCGGCTCGGCCGACGTGTCCGTCTGATCTGTCGGCACGGGACGTC
>WNEY01000227.1_pt1 | contig 31656 bp, 29 predicted proteins | sample 5400531 | NCBI WGS metagenome assembly WNEY01 (sample SAMN13153338, study PRJNA577476) | soil metagenome | isolation source: 200 cm saprolite under Douglas fir tree site 1 | place: USA:California | collected 2015-04-18
TACGGCGATTACATGGCCTTCGGCGCGCTCGCCGCGTACGCGTTCAACGGCCCGCGTGGGCTCGGGATCGTGGTCTCGGTCCTCCTCGCGATGCTCGCCACTGCCGTCCTCTCGCTCGTGCTCGACGTAACGCTCTGGCGGCCGCTGCGCGCGCGCCGCGCGGGTTTCATGAGTCTCTTTCTCGCCTCGATCGGGCTCGCGCTGGTGCTGCGCCAGGTGCTGCTGCTCGCCTACGGACCGCAATCGCAGGAGTACAAGGTGAACCCGTACAAGGTCTACGTGATCGGCAGCGTGCGGCTCTCGGAGGCGCAGTTCATCACTATCCTCGTGGCCGCCGTTGCGATCGTCGCGATCGGCCTCTTCCTCTCGCGCTCGACCATCGGCCGGACGATGCGCGCGCTCGCGGACGACCGCGCGCTCGCCGCGGTCGCAGGTATCAACGTCGGCCGCGTTATCGCCTACACGTGGATCCTCTCCGGGCTGCTCGCCGGGCTCGCCGGCGTGCTCGCTGGGCTCATCCAGACGTCCTTCAACCCGAACTTCGGCTTCCAGCTCCTGCTGCCGGTCTTCGCCGCGGTCGTCCTGGGCGGGGTCGGTAGCGCTTACGGCGCGCTCGCCGGCGGGCTCGCGCTCGGGCTCGCGATGGAGCTCTCGACCTGGCCGTCGCTCCTCGGCGGGGTCAACCCGGTCTACAAGCCGGTGGTCGCCTTTGCCGTCCTCATCGCCGCGCTGATGGTGCGGCCGCAGGGCCTCTTCGGCCGGGCGAGAGTCATATGAGCGCGCTCGCGAGCGGCGGCTTCTGGGCGTTCGTCGCCGTGGTCGCCGGCGTCTACACGATCTTCGCGCTCGGCCTGCAGCTCCAGTTCGGCTTCGCCGGGCTCCTCAACTTCGGCCAGGTGGCCTTCATGGCGATCGGCGCTTACACGATGGCGATCCTCGTGGTGAAGGAGGGATGGAGCACGTGGCTCGCAGCGCCGCTCGGAGTGGCAGTCGCGGCGGCAGCCGGCCTGCTCCTCGGGCTACCGGCGCTGCGGCTCCGTGCCGACTACTTCGCGATCGTCACAATCGCCTTCAGCGAGATCGTCCGCTACGTGGCGACGAACCAGGACTCGCTCACTGGCGGCTCGCAGGGGACGATCGCGCTCGGCAAGGTCGGCCAGGCGGCGCAGTACAACGGTCAATGGGAGCGCTTCCAAACGCGATTCCAGGGCTGGCTCGGCGTCTCCTCGAAAGACGTTGCCATGCTCGTGATCGTCTGGGGCGCAGCGATCGTGTTGCTCGCGCTGGTCTGGCTCGCGGTACGGACGCCGTGGGGCCGCGTCTTGCGCGCGATCCGCGAGGACGAGGACACCGCGGCCTCACTTGGCAAGAACGTGCTCGCATACAAGCTCCAGGCGCTCGCGATCGGTTCCGGCCTAGCCGGGGTCGCCGGGTGCTTCTACGCGTGGCAGTTCTCGTTCTTCAGCCCGGATGACTTTCAGCCGCTTCTGACCTTCTTCGCTTGGATGATCGTCATCCTCGGCGGCCTCGGGCGCGTCTGGTCGGTGCCGGTCGGCGCCGCGGTCTTCGGCTTCCTGTTCGCCGGCACGCGCTTCCTCGACTTCCCGCCGCTCTCCTACCTGAGTGGCGCCGACCGCGCCTACGTGCGGTTGATCGTCATCGGGCTCGTGATCATCGGGCTCGTGCTCGCGCGGCCGCAGGGGATCCTGGGCAAGCGAGACGAAATGGTGCTCGAGTGAGCGCGCGCCTCGAGGTGCTCGAGCTCGTGCGCGCTTTCGGCGGCGTGAGGGCGGTTGACGGCGCGACACTCGACGTCGAGCCCGGCTCGATCACCGGGCTGATCGGGCCGAACGGCGCCGGCAAGTCGACGCTCTTCAACTGCATCTCCGGCTTCCTGCGGCCTCACTCCGGCCGCGTGCTCCTCGACGGGAAGCGGATCGACCGGCGCGCACCCCACCGGATCGCGCGGGCGGGACTCGTCCGCACCTTTCAGACGCCGCGCTCGCTGACGCGGATGACGGTGCTCGAGAACGTCGTGCTCGCGGCTCCACGGCACGACGGCGAAAGACTCGGCGGAGCGCTCGCGCGCCGCGCACGCCGGCGGGAGCGCGAGGCGCGGAGCCGCGCCGTCGAGTTGCTCGAGCTCGTGCGGCTCGACGGGCACGCAGATGCGCTTGCCGGCACGCTCTCGGGCGGCGAGCGCAAGCTGCTCGACCTCGTGCGCGTGCTGATGGTCGAGCCTCGGATCCTGCTGCTCGACGAGCCGATGGCCGGGGTCAGCCCCACCTTGCGCCCCGAGCTGCTCGAGCACATCCTTGCGCTGCGCGATCGCGACGGCGTGACGCTCCTGATCGTGGAGCACGATCTCGACTTCGTGATGCGCGCGAGTGACCACGTGATCGTCATGAACAACGGACGGGTGATCGCGCAGGGATCGCCCGACGAGGTGCGGGTCGACGAACGCGTTGTCGACGCGTACCTCGGCGCGCACCACGAGGTCGCATGAACCTGCTCGAGATCGACGCACTCGAGGCCGGCTACGACGACGCGCTCGTGCTGCGAGGCGTCTCGCTCAATGCAGGCGCTGACGAGATCGTCGCAGTGATCGGGCCGAACGGCGCCGGCAAGTCGACGATGCTGAAGGCCGTATACGGCCTCGTCACCAGGCGAAGCGGATCCGTGCGCTTCGACGGTGAGGACGTCACCGGTATGCGCCCCGACCGGCTGACCCGGCGCGGGCTCAACTTCGTCCCGCAGACCGAGAACGTCTTCCCGACGCTGACGCTGGCCGAGAACCTGCACGTGAGCGCGCTCGTTCTGCCGAAAGGCGAGCGCCGCGCCGCGATCGAGCGCATCCGCGAGCTGTTCCCGATCCTCGCCGAGCGGTCGCACCAGCGCGCCGGCACGCTTTCGGGCGGTCAACGCAAGCTCGTCGCGCTTGCGCGGGCACTCGTCACACAGCCCAGACTGCTGCTTCTCGACGAGCCGTCAGCCGGACTGTCGCCCCAGGCGATGGACACCGTCTTCCAGAAGCTCGTCGACATCAACGCCCTCGGGATCGGAATCGTGATGGTCGAGCAGAACGCCCGCCGCGCGCTCGCGCTGGCCCACCGCGGCTACGTACTCGAGACGGGTCGCAATGCGATCGAGGGCAGCGGCGCCGCCCTGCTCCAGGACCCGCAGGTCGCCGCGCTCTACCTCGGCGGCGCGGGCACGGCGCGGGAGTAGGCGGCGGCCTCTTCGAAGCCGCCGCCCATATCTTCCCGCTGCACCGCGGGAAACCCGCGGTGCAGCGCAAGGGTGAACCTCTCGGTTCCCCCGAATCCCCCTCCCCGTGCCCGCGTGAGCGTGCTCACGCGGGCACCGTCCTGTACGTCCTTCGCATCAGCCTCTGAAGGTGACGGTCTTCAGGGTTTCGATCTTGCCGGTGCCCGCGTACTTCCAGATTTCGAACACGGCCGAGCCGATGTCGCCGTTCTTGTCGAAGTCGACCGGGCTGAACGCGCCCTCGTAGTCGACCTGCTTGCCCGCGCGGATCAGCTTGATCGCCTTCGCCAGCTGCACGTAGGTGACCTTGACGCCGGGCGGCCCGGAGACCGAGATCAGGTTCGTTTTGATCTTGGCGGGTGACGACGAGCAGGCCTTGAGCGCCGCGAGGAACGCCACGTTCGCCGCGTCGAGGGCGGTGCCCTCGAAACCGGTGTAGGGCTTCGCACCCCTCACGTGTTTCTTCCAGTACGCGGCGAACGAGGCACCGGCCGGCCCACCCGCCGCGCTCGCGGCGGTGCCGCGAAGTCCGACGACCGGGTTGCCGATCGCGTCGAGGACGGTCGTGTTCCGAAGCGCCTCGGTCATGAACGTCTTCGAGGCATCCCACTTGCCCGTGCGCACGAGCGAGGCGACGTACTTCTGGAACGTCTCGGGGAAGTCGATGATCACCCAGCCCTTCGGGCTCCCGCCGACGAGCTGGCCCATCTCGCTGTCGAAGTTCGGCTGGTCGGGGTTCCACGAGATGTTGACGCCCACCTTGCCGCCGAGCTTCGTGAACCGCGAGACGAACAGCTGCTTGAGCGCGGTGCCGAACGCGTCGTTGCGAGCGCCCACGTTGATCGTCGCGCCCTTGCCGAACGCGTCGATCACCGCCTGTGCGAGCACCTTGCCTTGGAACGTGTCGGAGGGATACGTGCGCCAGAGGTAGCCGTTGTCCTTGATGTCGGTGATCTGCGGGGCACTCGAGGTCGGAGAGATCTGGACGATGTGGTTCGGGATCGTCACGGACTGCGCCATCGGAATCGTCGCGCTCGAGGCCATCTCGCCGATGATCACGTTGGCGTGGTTCGACTTCACGAGCTTGGTCGCCGCCTCGACGGACGCCGCTGCCGCCGTCTGCCCGTCCTCCGAGCCGACGAGGCTCACCTTGATCTTCTTCGACAGGCCGGTCTGCTTCAGCGCCGCGTTCTGCAGGCCGATCCCCAGCCGGACAGCGCGGTCGAGGTTCGCGCCGTAAGCGGCGAGATCGCCGGTGAACGGCAGCACGTCGCCGATCCGCAGGGTGAACGCGCAATTCTTCGACTGCTCGGCCGTGCGCCTCGTCCCGGCCGACCCGACCGAGGTCGCGGCGACCGCTGTCGCGACTACGAATACCGCGAGCGTGGCAACTCCGCTCTTCCTCATGATCCCTCCTTTGCCGCTCGGCTCAGAATGTCGCAACACTGACCGATATGTCGCTCTCGTGCAAAGGGGCCGCAGTATGCTCAGGCCTGGTGGCTGCCCGGTGACGGAGATGCGCCTTTACGACATCCGGGTCACCGTCGAGCGGATCGAGGGCCGATCGGTCTGCGGGCTCGAGGTCGGCGACTGGTTCGAGGTCACCGAGTCGAGCCGCGTGCGGATTCCGGAGGGCCGCCACTTTTGCCTGTACGCGCTGCAGGCGGTGCTGCCGCTGATCCCGGCGAAGCAGCGGCGGCTCGCCGCGGAGGATTGGCTCGAGCAGGACAACCTCGTCTGCTGCCCAGATCCGGACGAGCGAGTGGTGATGCGCATCGAGCGCATCGGCGAGCGGACGCTCACGACCGAGGATCTGACCTGAGCGAACTCGGCCTCGGGCTCCAGTCGGACAAGAGCCCGGAGGAGTACGTGGCTCTGGCGCGCCGCGCCGAGGCGGCAGGCTTCGATGTGATCTCGGTCTTCCACGACCTGCTCTACCAACCGGCGATCTATCCTCTGCTGCTGATTGCAGGTGCGACCGAGCGCGTGCGGATCGGGCCGGCGGCGCTCAATCCCTCGACGCTCCATCCGGTCGAGCTTGCCGGCCAGGCGGCTGCGCTCGACCTGGCCTCGGGCGGCCGTGCCTATCTCGGCCTCGTGGCGGGGGCGTGGCTCGAGCGGCTCGGCCTCGACGAGAGCCGGCCGGTGCAGCGGATGCGCGAGGCCGTCGAGATCGTGCGGCGGTTGCACGCCGCCGATCGCAGCGGGTTCGCGGGGGAGTTTTTCACCCTGGCGCCCGGCGCGGGCCTCGAGTACGAGCCGGCGCGTCCGCGCATGCCGCTGATGATCGGCACCTGGAAGCCGCGGATGGCCGCCCTCGCGGGCGAACTCGCCGACGAACTCAAGATCGGCGGCTGCGCGAACCCGGAGCTGGTGCGGCTGATGCGCGAATGGATCGGGAACGACAGCGTCGGGATCGTCGTGGGCGCGGTCACGGTCGTCGACGAGGACGGAGGCGCCGCACGCGCTCGCGCCGCGAAGGAGGTCTTGATGTACCTGGACGTCGTCGGCGGGCTCGACCCGACGCTCGGTCTTGCGCCGGGCGACCCGGTGCCGCTAGACCGCTTCGTGATCGCCGGGACGCCCGAGGAGGTCGCCGCGCACGCGGCGCGGCTGCTCGACGCGGGTGCGAAGCGAGTCGAGTTCGGGACGCCACAGGGGCTCACGAGCGCACGCGGTGTCGAACTCCTCTGCGACCGCGTGCTCCCGCTGCTGCGTTAGATGGGCCGCGTGGACGCAAATCCACCTCATCAGCGTCAGTGTTTGGCAGGGCAACCCGAAGACGTCGGCGCGGGAGGGAATCTTGCGCGGGTTCGATTCCCGCCGCCTCCATGCTGGTCAAGGGGGGAAACCTTGGGTTTCCCCCCTTCAGGATCCCCCCTTCCACCTTGGTCGCGTGTTACGAGAGTTCGTACGACGCGCAGCGGCCGCTCCCGGCAAAGCCGGGATCGGCGGCGACACGTTGCTCGCGCGTTACATCCTCGGCACGTTTCAGTCTTGACGGCGCGCGGTGTCTGAGACCGATTCCCGCTTGACACCGGTTCCCCGCTGGCGTCGATCGTCGCATCGGCGACTTTGCTCTTCCGCGATAGCGCTCGAGGTCGTACAGTCAATCTGGTCTCCAGGGACAAGGAGGATGCGATGGGTACTAGCGACTACGTACGGCCCGAGCTCCTCGCGGAGCCGGACTGGGTCTGGGAGCATCGAGGCGAGAGGCAAGTCTGCATCGTCGATTGCGGCCCGGCGGCCGCGTACCAGCGCGCTCACGTGCCCGGAGCCGTCGCTCTGCCAGTCCACGCTTGGCTAAAGGACGCAGCCGACGAAAGGTACGTCATCAGCCCGGATGCTTTCGCCGAGGTGATGAGTGCACTCGGCATCGAGGACGGGGTCACGGTGGTCATTTACGACGATGACGAGAACGCCATGCTCGCGACGCGCCTCTGGTGGGTTCTTGCTTACTACGGCCATGAGCAGGCGAGCGTGCTCAACGGAGGCTGGAGGAGGTGGGTGGCCGAGAAGCGTCCGATCGCCTTCGGGGAAGAACCGCCGCCGGAGCGGGCGCAGTTCGCCGCTCGCCCTAATGAGGAGCTGATCGCGCGGCTCACTGACGTTCACTCGCGGGTCGAGAGCGGCGACACGCAGGTCCTCGACGTCCGACCTCGTAGCTGGTGGGAAGGCAGCGCGAACCCATTCGCGAATCGACGGGTGGGACACATACCGGGCGCTGCGAACGTCGACTCCGGCGCATTCCTCCTCCACGAGCCGCCGTACACGTTCAAGCGCGCCGACGAGATCGAGGCGCTGGTACGGGAGGCGGGCTTGACGCCGCAGCGCGAAACGATCGTCCACTGCCAGGCCGGCGTCCGGACGACGACGGGTGTTTTCGCTCTCGCACTCCTCGGCTGGGACAACGTGCGTGTGTACGACGCGGCGATGGCCGAGTGGGCGAACCTCGACGACACTCCTCTCGTGGTCGAGGAGGGCGTTATGGCCGCGACGTAGCTCGCCGCAGCAGTTCGGCTCGTAAGCTCAACCGGAGCGGATTGCCGCCGGAACAGCCGAGCGAGATACTCATCGTGCCGACGACCCGAGAGGAGATATCGCGATGAAGGAAATCCGGTGCGCTGAAGTCGGCTTCTTCCCCGACTGCCAAGGCGTCATGCGCGGCGAGGATGAGGAAGAGGTTATGGCGGCGGCCGCTGAGCACGGACGAACCGTCCACGGTATGACCGACGCAGACTTCACAGATGAGAACGTCGAAGTCATTCGCTCTCACATCAGAGACGACTAGACAAGCAGGCCGGAGCCGCGGGCAACAGGCGGTTTCGCCGCCGAATGTGACGGGGCAGCCCGACGTCAGCGGCGTTGGCTTGCTACGTGCTACATCACGCTCAGCCGTGCGGCAAGGAAATTCGCATGGTTTGCGCAATGTCTGGTTCCGCCCATAACTGACATTGCGCAAACCGCTCGCGCTCACCCCGCGCGACGCCGAGTCAGGCCTCGCAGGCCACGGCGATCTCGAGAGCTCCGCAGATCTGACGCATTCGCTCGTCACTCAGTCGGCCGAGGCGCTCCACGAGCGTGCCAAGCGACACGCTTTCGACTGAATCGAGGTTGACGACCGATGCCCGCGGGACGGGGTCTTCACTCGGCTCGAGCAGCACCTCGCTTGGGATCCCACGGATCGTCGTCGTGCACGGCCCGATCAGCGCGCGCCGAAGCCGCGGAATCGCGGCATCCCGGGATAACACCACGACCGGGCGGCGCCCGACCTCGGCGAGCTCACACCACCACACCTCTCCCCGGGCCGGAAGTACGGTCACGATGCGCCGGCAGCCCTCCGGAAGGAGTCGAGGTCTCCCCATTCGTCGCCTGCGTCGATTGGGTATTTGTCGTATGCCGTGTACGCAGCATCGATCTCGACCGCGCGGTTGCGGGCCACGAGAGCAGCGAGCGCCTCATCGATGAGCGCGGAATCCGCCAGCTCCGAACGTGCCTGTCGCGCGCTCGCTAGCAACTGCTCGTCGACCGTGGTGCTGACCCTCACTCGTGCCATGCCACTCTTATACCACATCTGTGCCACGCCGGACATCGTGCAGGCCGGTACGGCTCCTTCAGATGCGGAGCGGCGGCGCGCGGACGATGCCGTGCGACAATCGGGAGTCGCCCCGACGGGTGCGCGGATGGGAAACGAGGCCGTGGTTTGCGCGTCTGGTTCCGCCCACTTTTCCGGCATCGCGCAAGTCCTGGCCGTGACGGCACGGGTCGGCTCGGGGCCCTATCAAGGCTCGCTACCGCCACAGATCGATACCTCGAATGGGGGAACCTCGCCCCTCCTACCCCGACCGGGGGATTAAGTCGTCACAGACGGCGCCTAAGGTCAGCCGGTCTCTCGCATTGCGGCTAGCCGCGCACGGCGCGGAAGGAGATCGATGGCGTACAGCGGGCAAACCTGCGGCAGCCCACGTAGACGGCACCTCATGCAAGCGCTGCTGGCGTGTGCGGCGATCGCCGCCTGCGTTGCTCCGGCAGCGAGCGGCGCCACATACGACCCCTCGACCGACGTCAACTCGATGTACTCGACGTCGCAATACACCGGCGCGACCCGATGGTGGAACGTCGGCTACACGGGCAGCGGCATCGACGTCGCCGTGATCGACTCCGGCGTCGCGCCCGTCCAGGGGCTGAGCGCGCCCGGCAAAGTTATCTACGGCCCAGACCTGTCGCTGGAGTCGCAGGCGCCGAACCTCACGAACTTCGACACGTACGGCCACGGCACGTTCATCGCGGGTCTCATCGCAGGCCATGACGACGCCCTGACTGCGCCGTACGCGAGCGCACCCGCCTCCGCCTACCGCGGCATCGCGCCCGATGCGCGCATCATCAGCCTCAAGGTTTCCACCGCCGATGGCGGCGCCGACGTCTCGCAGGTGATCGCCGCAATCGACTGGGTCGTCCAGCATGCGCACGACCCGGGCCTGAACATCCGCGTCATCAACCTCTCGTACGGCACCAACTCGACCCAGGCCTACGGTTCGGACCCGCTCGCCTACGCGGCGGAGCAGGCGTGGAAGCACGGGATCGTCGTCGTTGCGGCGGCGGGCAATACGGGCTACCAGAAGGGCGCCGGCGCGACAGGCATCGCAGATCCGGCGTACGACCCGTACATCCTCGCCGTCGGAGCGAGCGACTCGATGGGAACGATGTCGACGAGCGATGATCAAGTCGCCTCGTTCTCGGCGAGTTCGCTCTGCAAGACCTGCAGGATCCCGGACATTCTCGCCCCGGGCACGCACATCCAGGGTCTCCGCGTGCCGAACTCCTGGCTCGACGCAAACCACCCCGAAGGCGTGATCGACTCGCGGTATTTCCGCGGCAGCGGCACCTCGGAGGCGACTGCGATGGTTTCCGGCGCGGTCGCGCTCGTCCTCCAGAAGTATCCGACGATGACGCCGGACTGCGTCAAGCGCTACCTCCAACAGAACGGTCTCAGGCTCACCGGCGCGGAATCAGCACAGGGCGGCGGCGAGATACAGCTCGGCGTGATGCTCGGCATCACGCCGACGATGACGTACGTGCAGAAGCTCACGCCGGCCGTCGGCAACGGCTCGATCGAGCTCGCACGCGGGCAGGATCACGTCACCCGCGACGGCGTGACGCTCACCGGCGAGCAAGACATCTTCGGCATGCCGGTCGACACGACCGCGCTTGCCGGGCTCGAGGCCGCCGGAATCAGCTGGACCGGCGGCAACTGGAACGGCAGCACCTGGTCGGGGTCGACGTGGTCGGGGAGCACGTGGTCGGGCAGCACCTGGTCCGGCAGCTCGTGGTCGGGCAGCACGTGGTCCGGCAGCACCTGGTCCGGCAGCACCTGGTCCGGCAGCACGTGGTCGGGGAGCACGTGGTCCGGCAGCTCCTGGTCGGGCAGCACGTGGTCGGGCAACACGTGGGCCGGATCCAGCTGGAGCTAAGTCGAGCGTGAACGCCATTCGGACGCGCTGGGCGACGCTTCGCTCGGACGCGAGCGTTCGCATCTGGCTGCTGATCGCAGCCATGGCCGTCGGCGCAGCGGCGCTCTACGCGACGACGCTCGCCGGCCTGCCGGCAACGTTCAACGAGCCCCGCCTCCCCTGGTGGAGCCTGGCACTGATCTTCTTCCTCGCCGAATCGTTCCCCGTCCACTTGCACTTCCGCAGCGAGACCCACACGCTCTCGCTCAGCGAACTCGGGGTGGTTCTCGGGCTCTTCCTCGCCTCACCTGGAGCACTAGTCCTCGGCCTGATCTGCGGCGCGGGCGCGGCGCTCGTGCTCGTGCGACGTCAGCGTCCGCTCAAGGTTGCGTTCAACGTCGCGCAGTTCGGCTTCAGCACGGCCGTCGCAGTGGTCGCGTTCCGCGCGGTCACGCATTTCGGCAGTTTCCACGGGCCGGTCGGCTGGATCGCCGCGGCGACGGGCGCCGCCACCTTCGGAATCGTCAGCGTTACGCTCGTCACGACCACGATCTCGATCGCGGCAGGAGGACCGCCGCTGCGCGAGCTGCCGCGCACGCTCGGCCTGGCACTCGTAGGCAGCCTCGCAAGCGCCAGCCTCGCGGTCGCCGCCGTCGAGCTGCTCGAGGCCGACACCCGCTCGGTCTGGCTGCTTGTCGTCCCCGCGCTCTTCTGGGGCGTCGCGTTTCGCGCGTACGGCGCGCAGCGGCGCCGGCACGAGCACCTCGAATTCCTCTACCAGACGATGCGCGCGACGCAGAGCGCGCCGGAGTTCCGAGCTGCGGTGCGAGAGCTGCTCGTTGCTGCCCGCGCGCTGCTCTCCGCCGAGTACGCCGAGATCGTCCTCCTCGGTTCGACGCCCGAGGAAGGGTCGCTGCGCAGCATGCTCGATCCGTCGGTCGAGCTGCTGATGCAGCCAGTGACACTGAGCGATACGACGGAGCTCGCAATCCGCAAAGCGGCCGAGCGCGACGGCGCGATCCTCCTGCCGCGCGGCCGCCAGCCACATGAGCTCGACGCGTACCTGGGAGAGCACGGATTGCAGGACGCGCTCATGACGACGCTGCGCCGCGAGCACCGGACCTTCGCGTTCCTCGTCGTCGGCGATCGCGCCGGTGACGTCTCGACGTTCAGCGCGGAGGATCGCAAGCTTTTCGAGACGTTCGCTGGCCACGCGGGCGTGCTCCTCGAGAACGACCAGGTCAAGGAACAGCTTCGTTATCAGGCGTATCACGACGCGCTGACCGGGCTGCCCAACCGTTCGCTCTTCACCGAGCGGGTCGGCGACACGCTTGCCACCGGATCCTCGGACGCGACCGTCCTCTTTGTGGATCTCGACGACTTCAAGACGATCAACGACACGCTCGGCCACAGCGCGGGCGACGAGCTGCTCGTCGCGGTCGCCGAGCGCGTGCGCGCATGCGTGCGACCGGGCGATCTGGCCGCACGTCTCGGGGGAGACGAGTTCGGCATCCTGCTCGACCGCGGCGCCGACGACGCGGCTGAGCAAATCGCCCTCCGTCTCGTCGATGCGCTGCGCGCGCCGTTCATGCTCTCCGGCCGGGAGGTGCAGGTGCACGCGAGCATCGGCATCGCCGGCGCGTCGTCCGACGCGCGCACGGCCGACGAGCTGCTCAGCAATGCCGACGTGGCGATGTACAACGCGAAGGCAGCCGGGAAGCGGCGCTACGCGATCTACGAGCCGCGCATGCACACGCGCGTCCGTCGCCGGCACGAGCTGGCCGCTGCACTCGAGCATGCGATCGAGCGCGACGAGATCACCGTGCACTTCCAACCGATCGTCGCCCTGTCGGGCGCCCGCACGGTCGCGCTCGAGGCGCTTGCGCGTTGGCAGCACCCGACCCGCGGCCTGGTGCTGCCGGGCGGCTTCATTCCGCTTGCGGAAGAGCGCGGGCTGATGGTGCCGATCGGTCGCGCGGTGCTCCACGACGCGTGTGCGCGTGCGAAGGACTGGCAGGCGAAGTTCCCCGGGCATGCGTCGCTCAGCATCTCCGTCAACCTCTCGCCGAGCGAGCTCCAGAATCCGCACCTCACACGCGAGATCGAGACGGTGCTCGACGAAACGCGCTTGGCACCGGAGTCGCTCATCCTCGAGATCACGGAGAGCGGTGCGATGGCGGACCCGACCGCGACGCTGTCGACGCTGCGCGAGCTCTGCAGGCTAGGCGTGCGGCTCGCGCTCGACGACTTTGGCACGGGTTACTCGTCGCTCAGCCACCTGCGCGACTTTCCGATCGACATCCTCAAGGTGGCGAAGCCGTTCGTCGACCGGCTCGATCTCGAGCCCGGCGACTCGACGTTCGCCGACGCGATCCTGCGTCTCGCCGCGGCGCTGAACCTCGCCGTCGTCGCGGAGGGCATCGAGCGGCCGGAGCAGGCGAACGTTTTGCGGCGCCTCGAATGCGCGCTCGGGCAGGGCTATCACTTCGCGCGTCCGCTCGACGCGGCCGACGCCGAGCGTCATCTCGCGCAGACGTCGCTTCCGCCACGGCGGGCAGAGATCCGCGCCGCCTAACCCCAGAGCAGTCGCCGACGTTAGCGCCAGCCGAAGTCGCGCGCGCTGCGGCTATTCGAAGGCCGTCGGTCGAAGCTGCCGCGCGTTGTTCACGACCGTCGCCGGCGCCGCGCTACCGACTTTTCCGCAAGAGCGCCCGCTCTCCCGTTCAGCACTGAAAGAGCAAGAGGCCGGCATCCTCGGTTGCCCGGCCTCTCACTCGAAGAGCTGTCGAGCGCCGGCTAGCCGGCGCTGCTAGCCGCCCGCACAGGCATCCGCGAAGAGTCCCGTGGCAATGGCGACCGCTCTCGGCGACGCGTTCTGGCCGAACTGGCCCCCGAAGCCCGTGCCGGGGTTCGTTGAGACCGCGGCGCAGGCGGTCTGCGGGTTGGTCCCCGGCTGCTCCGGGAACGTCGTCCCGGGTGGCCCGGCGTCCGCGAGCGCCGAGCCAGCCGTCGCCGTCATCAGGGCAGCGCTCGCAACGATCGTGAGGGTGCGGCGCCTCATAAACCCTCCTCTCGACCCCCTTCCCAGACGAAGCGTCGAGCATAGTTCATTGGTGATCAGATGCAACACTTGCGGCCGCTGGGGACGGCCAGCCGATGCGTCGCCCGAAGTGCAAGCACTTCGGGCGGGTGCGCTCCAGGGGCCTGTCCGGTCCGTAGACTGGCGCCCATGTGCCGGAACATCCACACGCTCTACAACTTCGAGCCGCCCGCGACGGAGGAAGAGGTCCGCTCGGCCGCGCTTCAGTATGTCCGCAAGATCAGCGGCTTCCACAAGCCGTCGCGGGCGAACGAAGAGGCCTTCGCCCGCGCCGTGGACGCTGTGGCCGCGGACTCCGTCCGACTGTTGGACGAGCTCGTGACCGCGGCTCCGCCGCGGGATCGCGAGGTCGAAGCCGCCAGGGCGCGCGAGCGCGCGAAGCAGCGGTTCGCTCCCGTTTCTTAGTCAGCGCAGCGCCGCCCGCGTGAAGACGCGGACTGACACCACCGTCAGCAGCGCGGCAAAGAGGGTCACCACCCCGAGGCTCAGCGCGGCCATCTCGTGCACGTTCCCGAGCGACCAGATGTTCCGCAGCCCGACCGTGTCCCCTAGTGCCCCTTCCAGCAATCAAAGCTGGGCTCAATTACTGGAAGGGGCACTAGCAGCCCGTAGCGCACGAGCGCGAGAGCGTGCGTCAGCGGCAGGAACTTCGCGATCCACGTCAGGAAGCTCGGTAGCGCACTGATCGGGAACAGCGAGCCGGCGAGAAACCGGGGGACGATTGCGATCGCCGGGACGCGCGCGATGTACTCCTCCGCCTTCGGCACGCGGCTCCCACGGGTGTAAGCAGCGGGACGAACAGCTCGCGCGGCGTGCGCGTCGTCAGCTCGAAGCGGCGGCGCGCGAGGGTGGTGATAGCGGCAGCTGTGGACATCGTTTCTCCTTTTTCTCAGGCGGCCTCGGCGAGCGTGCCGCCGGTCAGCCGCAGGTAGACGTCGTCGAGGGTGGGTGGGCGCGCGGCGATCGAGGTCACTGGCAGTCCGAGGTCGTGGATCGCCGCGACCGCCTCCGCGCCGGTGAGGTCGACGAGCGGGATCGTCAGCGTCGAGCCGACGCTGAACGCATCGCCGTTCGCGATCCCGCGCCTGTACAGCGAGTCGAGCGCCGGCGCGACATCCCCGGCGACGCGGAGCTCGACGAGCTCGCGGCCGAGTCCCGCCCGGAGAGCGGCGGGCGCGTCGAGCGCGACGATCTCGCCGAGGTGCATGATCGCGATGCGGTCGCACAGCGCCTCGGCCTCGTCCAGATAGTGCGTTGTCAACAGGATCGTCATCTCGGCCCGCCTGCCCAGGTCGCCGATCACGTCCAGCAGCTCGTGCCGGATGCGCGGATCGAGGCCGACGGTCGGCTCGTCGAGGAACAGGACGTGCGGCTGCGAGACGAGCGCGCGCGCGATCTCCAGCCGGCGGCGTTGGCCGCCGCTGTAGCTCGATACGGGACGCTCGAGGATCTCCGCCACTCCGAACGCGTCGGCGAGCAGGGCGGCTGAGTAGGCTCCAGTCGTGGCCTTTCGCTACGACATCGCCGTTGCCGGTCGCGCGGGCCGCGAGCGCGTCCATCCGTACACGTCGGAGACCGAGCTCGCGCCCGGCGACGTCGTCCTGCTCGAAGGCCGCTGGTGGCTGATCGAGCGCGTGGAGGACGCGCGCGCGTCTGCGAAGCCCGGGCGGTATCGCGTTCGCCTCCGTCATCCCGACGGACGTGAGGAGCTCGGCGCGTTCAGGCGCTACCGGCCGGGCTCGCCGGGCGTGGGGCACATGTTCGCCACGATCGAGGACGGCGCGCCCGTGAACTGGGAGATCGTCGAGCGGCGGCTCGCGCGGGACGGTGACGAAGAGGCGTACCTCGACCTCGTCGCCGAGCGCGACTACGGGGAGCTCGAAGGGACAATCGACCACGAGCTCGAGCATGCCCTCGAGGCCCGGGACGAGAGCTTCCCGGCGGCCGCCGCCGACACGCTTTCCCGCGCGGAGCGGGCGGCCTCGAGGTGGAGCTTGTCGCGCTCGACGCCGGCGAGGCGCCCGACTGGGACGAAGCCGAGCGCTACATCGACGCGCTGATCCTCGAGGAGATCGAAGACGACCTGCTGGAGCAGTGCGGCGTCCATCCCGATCGCGACCCGCGCGACGCGTGGCTCGACACGGTCAAGGAGCGGCTGCGGTTCGACCTCGCGTCCTTCCGTGCCGACGTCGAAGGCGACCGCGACGAGATCGAGGAGTGGGAGTTCCTCGGTGGGCGCGTGCTCGCTTCGGTCGGGAGCTTCGACGACGAGTCCGACCCGAACAGCGGCCACGGTTGGATGTGCCGGCTCGTGGACAGCGGCGTGCTCGCCGCTGCCGGCTTCGTGCGCGTTCGCAAGAGCTCGCTGCTCCCGAGCTAGAGGCGTGATGTCTTTTGCTCGGGCTGTGCGCGCTGCTCGCCGCCGGTTGCGGGCTACCCCTTTAAGGGGATGAGCGCGCTCAGATTCGCACCTACGGTGCGGCCCAGTTAGGGGACCTGCGGCGCGCACGACCAGTGCGCAAGGGGAGAACAAGAAATGCGGCGAGGCAACACCGGGGAAACAAGGGGCAAGGCCCTCTGGGGTCGCGGCTACAAGGGGACCGCTGCGCTCGTCGCCGTCACGTCGGTCCTGCTGCTCAGTATCTCCGCGCCGACTGCCGGCGCAGACTCTCCCAACTCGAGCGCGCACGTGCCGGCGAGCCTGCTCGCGCAGGCGCAGGCGAATCCTGATCGAGTCTTCCACGTCATCGTCCAGGGCGGCACAAGCGGCTCGAGCGACGGCGTCGCCCAACAGGTCGCAGCCGAGCACGGCAAGCTGAAGCAGAAGTTCCACTCGCTGGGCGGCGTCGCGGCCGATCTCTCCGGCAAGGACCTGTTGAAGCTCGCCGGCGACGCGAACGTCGCTGCAGTCAGCACAGACGCGCCTCTTCGGAGCGCCGGCTACCAGGACGCCGGCATGTATCTCAGCAGCGTCGATGCGGCGCCCCTTCTCGGTCCGAGCGCGCCGCATGCGCCGGCGATCGCGATCGTCGACAGCGGCATCGACGCCACCGATACGCCCGTCTTCGGCGACTCGCGAATCGTGGCCGGCGTCAACCTCTCCTCGCTCTCGCCGGGAGCGGGCGGCGACCAGCAGGGCCACGGCACGATGGTCGCCAGCCTCGCAGCCGGCGGCCCGCCGAGCGGCAACCCCAAGACCAACGTGGCCAATTACTGGGGGGGCGTCGCCCAGACCGCGCCGCTCGTCGACGTGCGCACCGCCGACGGGAACGGCGAATCGCTGACGAGCGACGTGATCGCCGCCTGCGACTGGATCCTCGCGCACAAGACCCAGTACAACATCCGCGTCGCCAACTTCTCGATGGTCGGCAGCACGCGGACGAGCTTCCAGTTCGACCCGCTCGACAAGGCGGTCGAGCGACTCTGGTTCAACGGCATCGTCGTCGTCGCCGCGGCCGGCAACTTCGGCAGCGCCGGCAGTCCGCACGACATGTCCTACGCGCCGGGCAACGACCCATTCGTGATCACTGTCGGCGCCGTCGACCAGAACCAGACCTCGGTCACCCGCGACGACTCGATCGCGCCCTGGTCCGCCTTCGGCCACACCGCAGACGGCTTCGCCAAGCCGGAAGTCTCCGCGCCCGGCCGCTACCTCGTCGGCGCCGTGAACACGGTCGCCGCGATCCCGAACATCTTGCCCACACGCATCATGTCCCAGAACGGCGTGTACCGGGTCCACACGTACATGTGGATGTCGGGCACGTCCTTCGCCGCGCCGATCGTGGCCGGGGCGGCGGCCCAGATCCTCGCCCGCCATCCCGACTGGACGCCCGACCAAGTGAAGGGCGCGCTCATGCTGAGCGCCAACTACCTGCCGCTCGCCGGCTTTGCCGCCGGCGTCGGCGAGATCGACGCGGCCCGCGCGGCGGCCGTCTCGAGCCCGCCGAACCCGAACGCCGGACTCGACCGCTACATCACGACCGACCCGACGACCGGCAGCCCCGTCTTCGACGCGGCGAGCTGGGACTCGACCATCTTCAGCAACGCGAGCTGGGACTCGGCCTCGTGGGACTCGGCGAGCTGGGACTCAGCGAGCTGGGACTCGGCCTCCTGGGACTCGGCGAGCTGGGACTCGGCGAGCTGGGACTCGGCGAGCTGGGACTCGGCGAGCTGGGACTCGGCGAGTTGGGACTCCGCCGTCTGGAGCGCCGCGAGCTGGCCCGAGTAAAACTCGCGGTACGCGCGCCGTAGCTGGGCGACCGTCGAGCTGACGCGGATACCCCGGCCCGCACGGCGCCTCGCCGGAAAAAAGACGGCATTTTGACGCCGCTTCCCCGCATCCATCCGGGTTTGGCCTGCGTTGAGATGGGTACACGCACGCTGGGCACGCCTAGTGCTGCGGCGAGTAACGGGAGATGCTCCTGCGAGCAGTCGGGAGACGAAACTGACGGCATTCATCATGCGGCTGGTTCAATTGCGGACCGCGCTTGCCATCGGAACGGCGACCGCGATCATGGTCGTCCCGACCGGGCCGAGCAGCGCGGGCATCGGCCCCGGGCTCGGCACGGTCGGCGCGCCGGTCGACCCCAGCCTGACCGCCGCGGCGGCCGCCGACCCTGGGGCGACGCTGCACGTCATTGTCCAGGGCGGGCAGGACGCGCAGAGCATCGTCGACATTCTCAACGGGATCGCCGGCGCAACTATCCGCCGGCAACTCCCGATCATCGACGGCGTTGCCGCCGATATCCCTTCCGGTGCGCTGCAGCTGCTCGCGGACAACGCAGCCGTCCGGGCGATCTCGCTTGACGGGCGGGTCGCGGGCAGCGGTTTCGCGCCGCAGAATCCGAACCTCTGGCAGGCGGTCGTCGGCGTCGACCGCCTCTGGGGCAATGATGCGGCGCCGGCGCCGACGAGCCCGGCGATCGCGGTCGTCGACTCGGGCGTCGACGGCTCGCGGATCGCCGACTTCGGCGCGCGCCTGATCACGCAGGTGAACCTCTCGTCCCGCGAGCCCGGCGCGACCGGCGACCAGTTCGGGCACGGGACGATGGTCGCCGGAATCGCCGCGGGAGCATCGTCCGACTTTCCGGGAGCGGCGCCGCTCTCGAACATCGTCTCGATTCGCACCGCAGACTCGAACGACGAGTCGCTCGTCAGCGACATCGTGGCCGCTGCGCAATGGGTGCTCGACAACAAGGACGCGTACGGCGTGCGGGTCGTCAACCTGTCGCTCCTCTCGGGGCAGCCGTCGTCCTTCGTCGACGATCCGCTCGACCAGGCGCTCGAGCAGCTCTGGTTCCACGGCGTGGTCGTCGTCGCCGCCGCCGGCAACCTCGGCGGGCCGGCGCGGATGGACTACGCGCCGGCGAGCGACCCATTCATTATCGTCGTCGGCGCGACTGACACGCTGGGCACCCTCGACACGGCCGACGACACGGTCGCCTCCTTCTCTTCTTACGGCCGCAGCTGGGACGGATTCGCCCGCCCGGATCTGGTCGCGCCCGGGCGATACATGATCGCGCCCTCCCCCGCGGGCGGAGCGCTGACGGCTCAATACCCTGGGAACGTCGTCGCCCCCGGGTACCTGCGCCTCTCTGGGACGTCGTTCGCCGCCCCGGTCGTGGCCGGCGCGGCCGCGCAGCTCCTCGCCCGGCATCCCGGCTGGACGCCCGATCAGGTCAAGGGCGCGCTGATGCAGACGACGCGGCAGGTTGACGCCAACACGCCGGTCGCCGCGGCCGGTGCGGGCGAAGCGGATGCGGTCGCGGCGGCTGCCGTCGAGGCTCCGATCAACCCCAACGCGGCGCTCGACCGTTACCTCGTCACCAGCACGACCGGGAATGTGCGCTTCGACGCAGAGGCATGGAGTCACGCCGTGCAGCAAGGACGCGACGGCTGGGCGGCCGACGCTGCGGGGCAGGCATGGGGCTCCGCCTGGGGCTCGGCCTGGGGAAGCTACGCCTGGGGCAGCGCCTGGGGGAGCGTCATGTGGGGATCGGACCAGAACGTCGCTGCGGCGTCCGGTGCGGCGTGGGGCTCCGCTTGGGGCAGCGCGTGGGGCTCCGCGTGGGGAAGCGCCTGGGGTTCTGCGTGGGGTACCTTCGCGTGGGGCTCCGCCTGGGGTTCCGCCTGGGGTTCGGCCTGGGGTTCGAGCATCAGTGATCCGTAGATGAGCGAGCAAGCGCCGCCGCCCGGCCTCCCCGATCGGGCCAAGCTGTTCATGGCCGGCACCGCCGCGGGCGCCGGCGCCGTCGCGGCGCTCGCCGTCACGCATGTCACCGGCGAGGAGCGCGGCTGGCCGACATTCCTGATTCTCGTCGCCGCCGCGTCGATCACTCAGCTCTTCGCCTTCCACACGATCCGAAACCAGGTCTTCCACACGACACCCCTCTTCTTCGTCGCAGGCGCGGTCCTGCTCAAGCCGGAGTTCGCCGTCCTCTTGCCGCTCGCCTCGCACATCGGCGACTGGATCAAGCAGCGGTACGCCTGGTACATCCAGACGTTCAACATCCTCAACTTCACGCTCGCCGTGATGTCGGCATGGTGGGTCGCGCGGCTTGTCGCGGACGACTGGCTTGCGGGGACGTCCCAGAGTTGGTCGGCGGGAGGCGCCGCGGCGGCGCTCGTCTACGTCCTCATGAACAACGCGGGCTTCGCGACGATCCTCTTCCTCGCGCGCGGCCACAGCCCGCGGTCGATTCTGACGCCGCAGGTGCTCGCCGCGGACGCCGCCCTCGCGGCCCTGGGCATCGCGTTCGCGAGCTTCTGGCGCGCCGACCCGTGGCTGCTTCCGTTCGCGGTTGCGCCGGTGTTCCTCCTGCACCAGGCGCTCCACCTACCGCAGCTTCAGGAGGAGGCGCGCGTCGACCCGAAGACGGATCTCTTCAATGCGCGGCACTTCGCCGAAGCGCTGGACCAGGAACTCGCGCGCGCGAGACAGTTCGGCAGACCGCTGTCGGTCATCCTCGGCGACCTCGACCTGCTGCGGAACATCAACAGCACGTACGGGCACTTGGCGGGCGACGCGGTGCTCCGCGGCATCGCCGACGTGATTCGCTCCCATGCCCGCGAGTACGACATCGCTGCGCGTCTCGGCGGCGAGGAGTTCGCGATCATGCTTCCCGAGACAGCGCGGGACGGGGCGCTGGAGATCGCGCGGCGGATCCGCGAAGCCGTCGCGAGCACACCGTTCTGGGCGCCGAGCATCGACGAGCACGTCACCGCGACCCTTTCAATCGGCGTCGCCACGTTCCCCGACGACGGGACGCAGGCGACCGATCTCGTCCACGCCGCCGATCTCGCCGCCTACCGCGCGAAGCTGAACGGCCGCAATCGCGTTGCCGCCGCGAGCAAAGAGCCGTTCCTCCTTCCCGTCGGACGGATCGGCGCGGCCGCCGCGCTCGAGCAGCAGCAGCCTCCCATGCGGCGGGAGGAGGTCCGAGCGCCCGAAGCCCGGGCGTCCTCCCTGCCGAAGCAACTCCGGCCCGCGGTTGGGCTCATCGCCGGGATCGGCATCGCCGCCGGCGCGCTCGGTGCCGTCTTCGGAACGAGCGACGACGTGTTCGGACTGCTTGCCCTCGCCGCGTTCGTCGCGATTACACACGTGATCGCCCTCCAGCTCGACCACGGCTCCTTCTCGGTGAGCGCGATCGGCGTGCTCGCCGGCGCAGCCCTCTTCGGCCCTCGCGCGGCGCTCCCGCTCGCGGTTGTCGCTGGGGCCGTGGACTGGGGGCTCCGCCGTCTCCCGCTCGCCGAGATTGTCCTCGACGTCGGAGCCGTCTCGCTCGGATCGCTCGCCGCGGCGGGTGTCTTCGCCGCCGCTCCCGCGGGGACCGGCGGCAACTTCGCGCTGATCGCCCTCGGCATCCTGGCGGGTGCGGCGTACTTCGCGGTCGTAGCGACCATCTTCGGCCTCGCCGCGGCGGCCGAGGGGCGCGAGCCGTGGTGGCGCGGCTGGTGGGCGCGGTTCGCGTGGATCTTGCCCCACTACGCCGTGTGCGGCTTCGTCGCGGGCGTGCTGGCGATCGCGTACCACCGCGCGGGCGTCTACACGCTGGCGGCCTTCGTCGTGCCGCTGCTCGCGATCCTCGAGACGCAGGCGGTCTTCTTCGGGCACGCAGAGACGAGTGCGGAAAGCCTTCGCGACGCCGAGGAGACGATCCAGACGCAGGCGGTCTCGCTGGAGCGCGTGCACCGGCTGCTCCGCGAGCGATCGGCCGCGGCGCTGGAGAGCCTGTCCGCGATCGTCGATGCGCGCGACTCCATGGCCGGCCATTCGCGTCGGGTCCGCGACTTGGCTCTGCTCATCGGCCGCGAGCTCGGCCTGTCCGACGCGGATCTGAATGCCCTAGGGTACTCCGCGCTCTTCCACGACATCGGGAAGCTCGCGATCCCGGACACGACCCTGCTCAAGCGGACTCCTCTGTCAGCCGAGGAGTGGCTGGTGATCGCCCAGCACGCGGAGGAAGGGGCGCGCATCATCGAGCGGCTCGGCTTTCTCGAGGACGCAGTCCCGGCGATCCGTCACCACCACGAGCGGTTCGACGGCACCGGCTATCCCGACAGGTTGCGGGGCGAGAACATTCCTCTCGATGCCCGCATCCTCCACGTCGCCAACGCGTACGACTCGATGTGCACGAACCGGATCTACCAGCCCGCACGCTCGCCGAGTGACGCGCTGCACGAGTTGCGGCGTCTCGCCGGCATTCAGTTCTGCCCGCGCTGCGTCAGCGCCCTGGAGCGGGGGCTCTCCACAGCGCCGCAGCAGCGCGCCTTTGCGCACGAGCCCGCGTCGTAGACGGAGCTAGAGACGCCGAACGGCGATGCGCGCGAGCGCGATGAGCTGATCGAGGCGCGCCAGCCCGGGCGAGTCCATCCCGACGCCGCTCGTGGTCAGCTGGAGCACTCTCCCGGCCTTGCGCACGATCACCCCGCGACCGACGCTCGGAGGGTCCTCGAAGAAGTGGTTGTACATTACGGCTTCGGTGCCGACGCCGCGGAGTCGTTTCACGGGCGCGCTCGCTGCGCGAATGAGGTTGCGATAGCCGCGATTACCGGACGAGTTCGCGAGGACGATCACTGGGAGGTTCGAGTCGCCGTACAGAATGCAATCGGACGGCGACGCCCCGCGTTGGATCGTCGGCGGCGACCCGAGAACGCGCGCCACCTCGGCGGCTCTGAACAACGAGCACGCCTTGATCGCCGCCGGCGCGCGTACTTCCGCCGCGGCGGGAGCGACGGAAGCGACGACGGCGACGCCGAGCAGCGCGGTCGCGAGCCGACACCGGCGACGCGTCGTTCGAAGGCCCCCCACGAGCTTCACTCCGGCGATGGAAGCACGTCCTCCGGCTCGGCGCAACTCCCCTCCTGTCGCAAAACAGCGCAGTGGCGGGACGAGCCCGCCACTGCTGCTAGGTCGTCGAACTAGACGCCTCTAGCGACGGACCGCCACCACGTTGCTCGTGCCTGTGATGTAGCCCGGAGCCGCCTGCGACGTCGGGAACACTGCACGCAGCCTCGAGAGGCCGCGGTGCAGGCGAACCGTGAACGTGGCAGACGAGCTCGCGTCCAGCGTCACGTGTTTGACGATGATCGTGCCCGCCGACGTGAGGCGCTGCACGAGCACAAACTGGCCCGTGAAGGCACGGTCCCCCGTCACGCTGACGGAGAAGCTGCCGTGCGCGGCGCTGACGAGCTTGAGCTGGACCAGCGGGCGCACCTTGACCGTCACGTCCTGGCTCGTCGTCGTCATCCAGCTTGCCCGGTACACGGTCTGGATCGTCGGCTTGGCGACGGAGCTCCACGCGCCACGGGTTGTGGTGGTTGCCGTTGCGAAGTCGCTGAACGCCGACTTTCCGAACGGCTCGGACGCGAGCGTCACGGTCTCCCCGGTCTTGTGGCTCGAGACGGTGCCGGACAGCGTCACGCTCTGACCGTAGACGACGACCGGACGCGAGGCAGCGATCGTCACACTGGGACTCGGCGCTGCGCCGACGGAGCCGCTGACGACCGTGCCGAGCAGCGCAAGCAAGAGCAGAGTTGTCTTTCTCATGGGCCACTCCTTGCAATTGCAGGGCTTTTACGCACTTAAGTGATGCCCCTCGAGGAGGGTTCGAATCCTGGCGGCGTGAAGATTTTGTATGGCTGTGCGACGATTTCCTCATGATTGGGGCGGCCGAACGCGAGCGGACGCTGAAGCGGATCCGCAAGCTCTGCCTCGCGCTGCCGGAGACGAGCGAGCGGCTGAGCCACGGCGCGCCGACCTTCTTCGTCCGCGGAAAGAAAGCGTTCCTGATGGTGCTGACTAACCACCACGGCGACGGGCGCTTCGCAATCTGGTGCGCGGCAGCGCCGGGGATGCAGCAGCTGCTCGTCGACGCGGACCCCGAGCGGTTCTTCGTGCCGCCGTACGTCGGTCCCCGCGGCTGGCTCGGCGTTCGGCTCGAGGGTGAGTTGGATTGGAACGAGCTCGCCGGCATCGCCGAGGACGCCTACGCGGAGGTCGCGCCGGCGAAGCTCGTCGAGGTGGCGGCCGAGCTTGACGGCCGCGCGCCGATGTGAAACATTCGCCGAGTCAAGTCCTGGCGGCCCTCGGGTCGGCAGGACTTGGCATTTGTGGGGGCCTTTCAGGCGCGGTGAGTTGAGCTACGCCGCGTTGTTGCGACCGGTCGGCCGCTGCTCGCGCTCGCGGCCGCCGACACCGCGCTGGGGGTGGCGATCCTTCTCGTGCTCCTGCCGCCGGCGATGCGAGAACGACGGTAGCGGCAGAGGATCACGCAGAAACGGAGGCACCTCGTCGGGACTCACGAACCGCATGAACGGGTCGTGCCCACTCTTCTGTTTTTCAACCAATAACGATCCATGCCGCGACTGGGAGAAAACGTCCGACCGTCGTACACTCGAAGCAATGCCCCTCTGTCCCTCCTGCAAAACAGAGAACCCCGAGATCGCGCGCTTCTGTCTCGCCTGCGGGTCCGAGCTCGCGCCCGCGCCGCCACCCGAGGAGGAGCGCAAGCCGGTGACGAGCGTCTTCATCGACATCGTCGGCTCAACGAGCCGCGCCGAGCAGCTCGACCCCGAGGATGTCCTCCACCTGCTCGAGCCCTACTACGCGCGGCTGCGCGGCCGCCTCGAGCAGCACGGGGGCACGGTGGAGAAGTACATCGGCGACGCCGTCGTGGCAGTGTTCGGCGCGCCGGTCGCGCACGAGGACGACCCCGAACGGGCGGTGCGCGCCGGGCTCGCCATCCTCGAAGCGATCGACGAGCTGAACGAGGAAGATCCGACGCGCGGGCTTCACGTCAGGGTCGGGATCGCAACCGGCGAGGCGATCGTCTCACTGGCTGCCCGCCAGGGCGAGTCGCGCGGCGTGGCGTGGGGTGACGTCCTCAACACGGCTGCGCGCATCCAGTCGGCGGCACCGGACAACGGCGTCCTCGTCGGCGAGGAAACATACAGCGCGAGTGCGCACGCGATCGAGTACCGGCCGCACGAGGCGATCGTGGCGAAGGGGAAGTCGCAGCCTGTCGCCGTGTGGCAGGCGGTCGGCGTCCGCGACGAACCGCAGCGGGAGCGCGCGTCTGTATCGCCGTTCGTCGGCCGCCGCACGGAACTCGAGCGGGTCCTGTCGCTCTGGGAGAGCGTCCGCGCGCGCGCGCGCCCGGCGCTGGCGATGATCGTCGGCGCGCCCGGAATCGGCAAGAGCCGGCTCGTCGAGGAGGTCACGACGCGCGCATCCGAGGACGGGGAGGTCCTCACCGGCCGCTGTCTCTCTTATGGCGAAGGCATCACGTACTGGCCGGTCGTCGACATTGTCAAGCAGGAGGCGGGCATCCTGCGCAGCGACGACGACGACGCGGCGTCCGCGAAGCTCGCCGGACTGTTGCGCCGACTCCCGACGAGCGATGGGGACCAGCTCAGAACCGTCGCGGCGGCGCTTGCGAATCTGCTCGCGATCGCGACGACACCGGAGGGCACGTACACGGCGGCGCAGATCTCGCAGTCCGAGCTGCACTGGGGCATCCGGCGTTTCCTCGAGCTCCTGGCGGCAAATCGTCCGCTTCTGCTCGTCTTCGAGGACCTCCACTGGGCCGAGCCAACGCTGCTCGACCTGCTCGAGTTCCTGCTCGACGGCGAGGCGCCCTACCTGCTGCTCGGCTCCGGCCGTCCGGAACTACGGGAAGCGCGTGCGTCACTCGTCGCCGACGGCGAGCGCCGCGCCGCGCTCGAGCTCGCGCCCTTGACCGACACGGAGAGCGAGGCGCTGCTGTCCGAGCTCCTCGGCGAGCACGGCATCGTCCCCGGCGGCCCGCTCGAGACGCTGCTCCGAAACGCGGGCGGGAACCCGCTGTTCCTCGAGGAGACGGTGCAGATGCTGATCGACGCCGGATTGCTCGACGCCGACGGCAGGCCGATCGTCGAAGGGTTGGAAGCGCTGCCCGTGCCGAAGAGCCTGCAGGCGTTGATCGGCGCCCGCTTGGACGGACTCCCGGCCGACGACAAGCGCATCGCACAGCACGCGTCCATCGCGGGAACGGTCTTCTGGTCGGGCGCCGTCGCACATCTGCTGGCCGTCGACACGCCGCCGGAGCCTCGACTCGAGTCGCTGGAACGACGCGACGTCGTCCGTGCGCGGGAGCAGTCGTCGATCGAGGACGAGCGCGAATGGGCTTTCAAGCACATCGTCATCCGCGACGTCGCGTACAGCCGGCTGCCGAAGGGGCGGCGCGCCGGGCTCCACGTGCGGTTCGCCGACTGGATCGCGGCGCTGCCGGGACAAGAGGAGCTGGTCGAGATCCTCGCGTACCACCTGGAGCAGGCATGCCGGCTCACGCTCGAGATCGAGCGGGCACCGCAACCGCCGCCGATCGAGCGCGCGGTCGAGGCGCTCGCGCACGCGGCCGAGAAGGCGGAGCGGCGCGAAGGCATCCGCGAAGCCGACCGCTTCTACGCGCGGGCGCTCGAGCTCGTCCCCGACGACCGGAGCGAGACGGCGTTGGAGCTCCGCCTTCGCCGCGGCCGGACGCAGATGATCCTCGGCGAGCTGCGGCCCGCGCGGGACCAGCTGATCGCACTCGCCGAGGACGCTGACGCGCTCGGCCGCGCGGACCTCCGCTCGGCCGCGCTCGTCACGCTCGCGAACATCGATTCGAAGCAGGGTCGCCCGGACGACGCGCGCCCACGCCTCGTGGAGGCGGCGGCGCTTGCGGACGAGATCGGGGACCGCCGGCTGCGCGCGACCGCCGCCTACGAGTTCGCGAAGCTCTACTCCTGGTTCGACGCGAACCCCGCGGCGGCGATCGAGGAGCTGCGGATCGGGATCACGTTCGCGGACGAGCTCGACGATCGCGTTCTGCGGATCGAGGGCCACATGCGCCTAGGCACCATCTATTCCAACTCGGGCCGGCTCGTCGAGGCCGAGGAGCAGTACGAGAGCGCCCGCTCGCTCGCCGGGAGCGCGGGCAGCTACCGCGACGAAGCGCGCGCGAGCTGCCTGCTCGCCTACATCCGGTACCGCCGCGGCGACCTCGGCGAGGGGGAGCGGCTCGCGCTCAAGGCGCTCGAATGGCTCGAGCGGACCGGAGATACGTATCTCCAGATGCAGACCCTGCGCCTGCTTGCCCGATACGCCATGCGACGGGGGGACCTCGACCTCGCCGAGCGTCGCCTGCAGGAGGCGCTCCCGATCGCGCTCGAGAGCGGCGGCTGGCTGCTGATCGAGACCTACCGCTACCTGGCGGAGGTGCTCGTCCGCCAGGGCAGGGTCGACGACGCGCGTGAGCTCAACGCGTTCGCTCGTCGCGCCCTGCCCGAGGACGATGCGTACGCGTGCGCCGCGCAGCTGGTCGCCGAAGGGATCGCGGCGGCTGCATCCGACCTGCGAGACCCGGCGCTCGAGGCGTTTCGCGAGGCGCTCCGCCTGCTCGAGGAGCAGCAGCTGGTGATCGACCTCGCTGAAGCGCGCGTCGCCTTTGCCCGCGCGCTGTCGAAGTTCGGCGAAGCTGAACAGGCTCAGGCTCAGCTCGCGCACGCGCGCGAGACGTTCGAGCAGATCGGCGCGCCGAACCTGATCGCGGAGATCGACCGTGAGTTCGGCGAGATGGTGCGGGAGGCCGGGGCGGCCGGCCCCCCGCATAAGCTTGCCTAACGGACGATGATCCCGCCGGCCTCGTTGGCCGAGCTGACCCCGGTGTTGAACGACTGAACCACTGCGCCGGTCGCGATGTCGAACCGGACGACGTCGCCCGTGAACGGATCGCCCGCCCAGAACGAAGTTCCGTCGTTGTTGAGGTTGAGCGAGAACCAGAAGTGGGTCACGTCTGGCACGTTGTACGACTGAACGATTGCGCCTGAACTGTCCAGCCGCACGATCGACGACGTATCGGCGACCAGCGCGCCGCCGTCGGGCAGGAGACGCATCTCGTACGCGTCGCTGCCCGGCAGGCCCGAGGCGAAGTCGGACAGCTGCGTGTTCGTGCAGACGTTGAACCGCTTCACGAGGGTGCCCTCGGACGTGTAGTAGAGCGTGCACTGGTCGGACGCGAGGTCGAGCCAGTCCGAGCCTCGGTTCTCCGGCGTGACGTCGTACGACGCCAAAGGTGTCCCTGCGGCGTCGAACTTGAGCACGTCACGGGTTCCGTCCGACTGGCCGACGTAGGCGTTTCCGATCGAGTCGAAGACCATCGACTCCGGGTGCGTGTCGTAGCCGCTGCCGAAGATCCCGATCAGATTGCCGAACCGGTCGAACTCGCTGACCGTGTTCGCCGTGTAGTCGGTGACGTACAGGTCGGCGGCCGAGTCGAGGGCGAGCCCAGTCGTCTCGGACGAGCCGGTCCCGTCGTCCAGCGTCCCCACGAGCGAGCCGTCGGCATGCCGCCACTGCACTTTCCCGTCGCCAACCGACACGAAGATATCGCCGGTCGCGAACGTCGGCGGCTGCGTCGTCGAGCAGGCGCCGTTGGTGCAGCTGTTCGTGCTGTCGATGCTCGAGCCCGACTGCGTGGTCGTCTGTGTCGTGCCGTCCTGCGTCGCGGTCTGCGTCTCCGTGCCGTTGCCGCTCGACACGTACGTCGCGTGCTGCGTCTCGTCCTGCGTCGACGTGTTCGAGCTCGTGTTCTGATCGGCGCTCTGCGAGATGTTGAACGAGTCGGCTGGGTTGCCCGTCTGGACGGAGCAGCAGTCCTCGGGCCCGACCTGCGTCTGACTCACTGCGCCGCCGGCTTTTGCCGACTCACGCTGCAACTCGGTCTGGGTCGCGTGCAGTGTCGAGACGCCCGCACTCGACTGGTCGAGCTCGCCCTTCAGGTCCGAGCTCTGCGACTGACTACCTGTGGTCGCCCCGGGCGCGAGTGCCTTCTGGCTCACGGACTGCGCGGCGGTCGCCGTGTTCGACCCCGTGTCCGCCGTCTGCGTGATCTTGAACGACTGCGTGGCCGTCTGGCTCTCGGCCACCACGCTTCCGTCCTGCGAGGCATTCTGAATCAGCTTCTGGTTCGTGACGACCTCGTTCGGCCCCGACCCGTTCGTCTGGTCCACCGTCACGTCTTGGCTCCCGGTCGTGCCGGTGCCGGTGAGCGACAGGTTCTCCGTGACGGTTGCGTTGTTGACGCCCGTCGTGTTCGTCTGGGTGATCGAGCACGACTGCGTCGCGCCCGCCGGTGCCCCCGCGAGGGTGCAGTACGCAGTGTTGTCGCCGGGACCGGCCTGCACGATCACGCACGAGTTCGAAGTGCTCGTCCCCGGCGTGCAGGAGGCGTCGTTCGTCGCCTTCGTGCTGGTCGAGATCTGGACGACGCGCCGCGCGCTCGTACAGTTCCAGCGCTTCCCGGGGCAGCTCACCCCGGCGTGGTTGTGCGCCCCGCGCTGAATCACGACCCCGGCCGGATCGACGCCGATCGACCGCAGGTACTTCACGACGGCTGTCCGTGTCGAGAGATCGACCCGGGCGCTGCCGGCTACGCCGCCGGTTGCACCGGCCGTCGAGGTCAACATTGTGGCCGCGGCAGCGGCGACCAACGCCATTCCGACCCTCATCCGCATAATGCCCTCTCCCTTGTGAGTCCCCAGGTGGAAGCTTCGCGCTCAGCCCGCGGTTTGTCTAGGGGAGGTTTGTTGCCTTCGTGAGGTCTTGCCTTTGGTAGTGCTCGGCGGCGGCTACTAGTTCCCGACGACCTGGACGATCCAGCGGCGGTCGCGCTCGCGGTCGAGCTCGAAGAAGAGAACGCGCTGCCACGTCCCGAGGCAGAGCTCGCCGTCGCGGACGGGGATCGACTCGCCGGCGGACCCGAGCAGCATCGACATGCAGTGCGCGTGCCCGTTGCCGACGTCTGCGTCCTCGGGGCAAAGGTTCTCGGTGCGGCGGCCCCAGTCGTCGTGGGCGTAGTAGTCCTCGGTCGGCACGAGCCGTTTCAGCAGCGCCGTGAAATCGTCGAGGAAGCCGGACTCGAACTCGTTGATGCGCACGCAGCAGGTCGTGTGGGGCGAGTAGACGCAGGCGATCCCGTCGGAGATCCCGCTCTCCTGGACGGCGAGGGTCACCTCGTCCGTGATGTCGCGGACGGAGAGCCCGCCCGACGTCCGGAGCGCCCGCTCCTGCTGGAAGACCTTCACCGTTCGGAATTGTGCCCGCGCCCGCCGCGAATGGCCGGGGGAACCGTCATGACGCATTCGAGTCCGGCTCCGGCTGCGCCGGAGCCATCGCGACTCGAATGCGGTGGCGCTTCGGGGAAAGGTGCTTGAGCTCGGCCGAGCAAAGCCCGGCCGAGCGGCGTGCCCGAAGGTCGGTCTACGCTGTTGCGATGAAGGGCCCGTAGCTCAGCTGGTTAGAGCAGCGGACTCATAATCCGTTGGTCCCTGGTTCGAATCCAGGCGGGCCCATCCGAACACCGCAAGGTCACGAGGGCGTACCGTGTTGGCGATGCGTGGGCTCCTCGTGTTCGCCGCCGCGCTCGTGCTGGCGCTGCCCGTCGCAGGCGCTGCGCACGCTCGCACCGAGCTTCGGATCCGGGTCTGGCCCGACGGAACCGGCGGCCGATCGAAGCTCTGGGCACTGAGCTGCGGGCCCGTCGGCGGTACCCTGCCGCGACCGGCGCACGCCTGTCGCGTGCTCGCCTCGATCCGGGCTCCGTTCGCGCCGGTGCCGTCCGACGCGGTGTGCAGCGAGATCTACGGCGGCCCTCAGGTGGCGCTCGTCACGGGCACCTTCCGTGGCCGGCGCGTGTGGACCTGGTTCAGGCGTCGGAACGGGTGCGAAACCGCTCGCTGGGCGCGGGTGCATGTGTTGTTCCCGATCCGGATGTGATGATCGCAGCCAGGCGGGCCCCCCTCGGCTGAAGGTGCCCCGCCCGGGTCTCGATTCCGGCGGCCGGTCCGTACATAATTCGTGCATCCCCTGGGAATCCAGTCGGGATCACTCCGGATTAGGAGACGGCATGGAGCAGGGACGGATGCCCCGGGGATGGCGCCTGTTGACGGCGATCCTCGTCGCGGGCGCGCTCCCGGTGCACGCCGCCGCCGCCCAGCGGCACTTCCGGACCGTCGAGAGCATGCAGCGGCACTCCGGAAAGCTCCTCTCGCTCGTCCAGGTCTCGCCGCCGCCCCGGCTGAACATTCCGATGCGCTGGGTGCTTGCCGACCGGCGCCGGCAGCTCGCCGTTCACTTCGACGCGGAGCAGACCCGCGCGGTCGTCGGGCTCGCGCGCCCCGCCGACGCGGCGGCGGTCGCGAGTGCGTACCACGTCGACGTCGTCTTCGTCGATCCGAAGCTGCACCTGATGGAGGTCGCTGCGCAGGCCGACACGCTCGACGCGCTCGCCCGCGGCGCGGCCTGGGACGCACGTCTGCGCTACGTCCAGCCGTTTCTCGCGCGACATGTGGAGCGGTTGCGCGACGACCCGGGACTCCAGCAGGTCGACCCGGTCACCGGGCTTCCCTACGAGTGGAACTTCCTCGCCACGCACGCCGATCTTGGGCTCAACCTGAGCAAGGGCAATCCGACGATCCTCGTCGGCGTCGTCGACACGGGCGTCACGCCCGGGCCCGACCTCGCGGGCAAGGTGGCGGAGACCTGGTACGACGACGCCGTGAAGAGCGCGGACGACGTCGACGGCCACGGAACGGCGGTGTCGTCGATCATCGCCGCCCCCGCGGACGACGGGATCGGGATCGCGGGCTTCGGCGGTAGTGCGCGCATCGTCATGTACCGCGACCTGCGACTGAACGGCGTCAGCGACGCCGCCGCGATCCGGGTGCTCGTCGACCGCGGCGTGCGCGTGATCAACCTGAGCTTCGGCGGCCCGGGCCTCTCCTTTCCCGAGGCCGACGCCCTCAACTACGCGGCGA
>WNEY01000316.1_pt1 | contig 31641 bp, 28 predicted proteins | sample 5400531 | NCBI WGS metagenome assembly WNEY01 (sample SAMN13153338, study PRJNA577476) | soil metagenome | isolation source: 200 cm saprolite under Douglas fir tree site 1 | place: USA:California | collected 2015-04-18
GCGGTTTTCGGCCTGTTCCTTCCGGTGGTGACGGTCCCGTACGCCTTCAGCGACGACTACTCGATTCTGTGGATGGCGGTCAGCGGGGAGCCGAGCGCCCAGTTCGGTAAGAACATCCTCGATGCGCAAGCGGTCGGCGGGCGCCCGTTTGCAGGTCTTCTTTCCACGTGGTTCTTCTCGGCTGCGGGAACGATCGACCACCTCCGCATCGTCCGTCTCTTCGCCGTTGTCACCATCGTCGCGCTCGCACTGCTCCTGCACTGGGCGCTCGTGCGATCGGGGATTGGACGAACGCCCGCAGCACTGATCGCTGTCCTCGTGTGCAGCATGCCCGCGTTTCAGGTGTACGCGTCGTGGGCCGTGCTCTTCGGCGCTCCCCTTGCAGCGCTCCTCGCTGGAGGCGCGTCCGTACTGGCTGTGGCGGCGATCGATGCCCCGCGGGAACTTGTCGCGGATCGAGTCATGGGAGCCACGGCGATGCTGCTCGCCGCCCTACTCATCTATCAACCGCCGGCGATGTTCTTCTGGGTCTTTCTCGCGGTCGCGATCGTAGGCGCCAGGCACGAGTCGGAACGAGCGTTCCGCATAACGCGGATGCATTTCGGCGTAGGAGCTGTGGCGTTGGCGCTCGCGTTTCTCGTGACCAAGCTTGCCGTTCATTACTTCGGAAAGACTGCCACCGCGGGCCCGCGCGCCACTCTCGCACACGACGTCGCCGGCAAGGCTCGATGGTTCTTCGAGCAGCCTCTCTACCGATCGTTGAACTTGTTCGACCTGACTCCGTCTCGTTGGCTCGCGGCCCTTGTCGCCTCGATCGCAGCCGGGGGCATTCTCCTCTGGCTCCTGCGGCGATCGTCCCAACCCCTCCTGTACATCACCGTCGGGATGATCCTGATTCCGCTCTCCTACCTACCGAACCTCGTTGTCCAGGACATGTGGCCGCCCTTCCGAACGCAGGTGTCGATCTCCTCGCTGATCGCGCTCTACACCTGTCTCGGCGCGCTCGGTATGTGGCTCACCCTGCGGGACTGGCTACTCCCCCGCGTCAGCGGCAATGCGTTGAAAGCGGCCGAACGCGCGGCGCTTGCGATCTCCGTGGCGTTCGTGAGCGCAAGCGCCTTCCTCGCCGCGAAGAACGTGACCACCCTCATCGTCGAGCCGCAGATGACAGAGCTTCGAATGCTCCGCAGCCAGGTGGCGGCGTTGCCTGCAGGGGTCCCGCGGGTCGCCTTCGTGGAGACCGATTGGCACGGAGGAATGACCAACCTCGTCGTCTACGACGAGTTCGGGCTCGCCTCTTCGGTCCGGCCGTGGGCCCTCGAGCCGGCCGTGGATCTGGTCCTCCGCGAGGAAGGAAGACTGGCGCCGAATGCGCCGCAACCGATAGTCGACGTCTACGGATCCGATACGACGACATTCCCGAAGGGCGAGCCAGTAGTCGACCTGCGCGGACTCCAACGACTTCGCTGACCGCCGCTTAGCTGCGCCGGATCGCCCGAGATCTGCGATTCAACTGGGCGGCAACTAGCGTCAGATCGACGAGCGCGCGGAACATGTCCGCAACTCGAAGCTTAGATCCTGAGACGTCATGGCATTCGAGCGCCAGGACCTCTTCGAACGCCGTCGGCGGCATGGGATCGGCAACGCTGCTACGCAGAAGTCGTCCGATCAGGCCCTGATCCGCGTCCACCCCAACTCTCCCGGCACCGCGTCCACGGGCCGCTCAAGACCCCGGCCGGCAAACGCGAGGTCATCCTCGCGCCCACGATCGCGAAGCTGCTGCGTGAGCACAAGCGCTCCGAGCTCGCTGTAGGCGGAGACGCCTCAGGCCGATACGACGTCTAGAGTGACCGATGACTGCGACGGTGCGTGGAAAGGTTGGACCGTTTCGTGCCTACGTACTCACTGGTAGTCCCTGCACACAACGAGGAGGGGGTGATCAAGGAGCTGGTCGCCCGCCTCACCGAGGTCATGGATGCGCTCGACGGCGAGGCGGAAGCCATCCTGGTCGACGACGGGAGCCGCGATCGCACATACGAGCTGATGCTCGCAGCCGCGAGTGCGGACCAGCGTTTTCGCCTGATCAAGCTCTCGCGGAACTTTGGGCACCAGATAGCGCTTACCGCAGGTGTCGATCTTGCGGCCGGGGATGCGGTGATCGTGATGGACGCAGACCTGCAGGATCCGCCGGGGGTCATCCTCGACCTCGCCGCGCGGTGGCGCGAGGGCTATGACATCGTCTACGCAGTTCGCGATGTCCGCGAGGGCGAAACGCGGCTCAAGCGGGCGGCGGCGGCGGCGTTCTACCGAGCCTTCAACCGGATCTCCGAGGTCAAGGTCCCCGTCGACGTCGGCGACTTCAGGCTCGTGGATCGACGGGCGCTCGAAGTTTTCTCGCAGATGCGCGAGAGCAACCGCTTCGTCCGCGGCATGTTCAGCTGGATCGGCCTCAGCCAGACAGGCGTGCTCTACCGACGGCAAGAGCGCTTCGCCGGTGAGACGAAGTATCCGCTCAGGAAGATGCTCCGGTTCGCGGCGACGGGCGTGATCAGCTTCTCGGCTGCACCCCTGCGCGCGGCGCTGAACCTCGGGTTCCTCGTGTCGATCGTGACCTTTCTCATCCTGGTGTGGAGCCTGGTCGTGAAGTTGGCCGGCTTTTACAACGTGCCGGGCTGGACGTCGGTCGTCGTGGTGGTCTCGTTCATCGGCGGGATCCAGCTGATCGTCCTCGGCGTGATCGGCGAGTACATCGGCGACATCCACGCAGAGGTGAAGCGGCGGCCGCTCTACGTCATCAGCGAGCTCGAGAACTTCCCCGAGACCCCACAGCTGCCGCCGCGAGCCGTCGTGGCCGACCGTCAGGCACGGGAGCGCGAGTATCGGAGCTGAGCCGATCAGGCACGTGGGCGCTCTGCCGCGGCGGGCTCTCGCGTGTCTGCGACCTGCGCTTCGCCTCGCCCGCTGGACCTCAGCAGCCGACGAACTGCCGCACGCCGGGGGAAGAGCGTCAACGCCAGGAGCGTGACCCCTGCGATCGCAAGGAGCATCGGGTACCTGTCGTAAGGCCTGTAACGGAACCACACCAGGTGCCTTCCGGCGGGCACCTCGACTCCGACCAGGCTCGGCGCCATCATCGTCGGCTTCGCGGGCAGCCCGTCCACGGTCACGGTCCACCGAGAGTCGTACGACGCCTTGAGCAGCACGACGGCCGGACGGTTGGCGTCCACCGACGCGAGGAAGGCACCGTCCCGAAGGACCTCGCTCTGCGTCAGGACCGTCCCGGCCGGCACGCCCGGTGGCCTCGCCCCGGCAAACGTCGGCGGGGACCCGGTCGCCCCGTCGAACGCGACCCCGGGATAGATCCCTTGCGACGCGAGGTTCGAGTCCCTGAATCCGCGTGTGGCTGCTTCGAGATTCGTGCGATTCCCGGCGATCGGCGGCGTACGATCGACAACCTGGAAGTACCCGCTCGTCTTCACCTCCCAGAGGCGGTAACGGCCGCTGGTCGCCAGGAGCCTCGCGCGCACGCCGGGCTTCCGGTCGGAGGGGAGGATGAGATACCGGATGTTGAACATCTGGTACTGCGCCGGATTCCTCTGGTCGAACGCGGCCTCGACGTCGGTCGAGAGCGACGCGATCGTGCGGAACGTGAAGCCGATCGCATCGACGTCGCTGTCGGCGAGCCACGCGTACACCGGGACGTAGCCGGCCTTGAAGTCGCGGCCCCAGTTGCCCCTTAGCCCTGCGTAGGCGCGTCCGTCGCCACGCGCTTTCACGATCGCCACGAGCCGGTCCAGAACGCGCCCGTCGGTGGCGTCGGCTGCCCGCTGCGCGCGGATCAGCTCATCGCCATGCCGATCGTACGAGGCTCGTTCCGTCCAGGCGGGCGCGAGCACTCCGATGCCGAGCAACACGGGAACCGCGCCGGCCACCAGTCCGTACCGTTTGACCGTTAGCCGGCGAACGGCCTGGTACGCGCCGCCCGCAAGCCACGCGAGCCCGACGCCGGCGAGGAAGATCCCGGCGAGGTGGACTCCGATGATGAAGCGGTGGATCTGGATGTCGCGGAAGCCGGGCAGAAGGTCCAGCAGCGGTCCCAGCGTCGGCCGGCCGAAGAAGAGGAGCAGGCTGAGCGTGAAGGTGCCGAGGAGCGCCCGAGCACGCAGGTCGCGGCGCGCCCGCGCGATACAGAGGACGACGCCGACGTAGAAAAGCAGCGTGACGACCGGGAAGCGGCCGTCATCGAAGAGGCGCCCGCTGAAGAGCCAGCCGAGCACCTTCCGCGCGCCGTACGAATCGTTGAAGAACGTTCCCTTGTAGTACTCGCTCCGTGTCGTCCACTTCGTGTCGCCGACGAGCGGAACGAGCACCCACGAGGCGATAAGGAGCGATCCCCCGGCCACGAGCGCCCCTCTTGCGAACCTGCGAAGGAAACCACCGCCGAGCACGAGCACCCACACGCCGACGGTCAGCAGTGCGAGGTAACCCGTGATGAAGTGACACGCGATCGTGAGCGCGAGCGCCGCCGCCGTGGCGGCGAACCGCCTGCCCTGCGTCACGGCGCGCCACGTGAGCCCCCAGGCGATGGGCAGCAGCCACATCGCCCAGAGCTGCGAGTACACGCCGTACCCGCGCCACGTGTAGCTGCCGTGCTCGTACCCGTAGCCGGGTGCGCTGACGATCAAAGGTGAGACGGCGGCCGCGGCAGCCGCAGTCCACTTGCCCCAGCCCAGCAACCGCGCTCCGCAATAGACGGCGATCGGCCACAGCGCGAGGAGCAGGTACTGGATCCACAGGTAGGTTCCGTCATCGCTCGCACCGGCTGCACGCGCCGTGTACGCGGTGAGCGTGTGCGGCAGGCTCTGGTAGTGATGGAATTGCGCCGAGCCGAGCGAGAGATACGGGTACCAGCCGTCGAGCGGCACGCGCCCCTCTCGGATCTGGCCGTCGGCCCAACGCACCATCTGCATGTGGAACGCGCTGTCGTTGAGATTCGGCGCCGGGTTCGTCTCACCCCGCAGGATCACGAGACAGAAGACGCAGGTGAGAACGACGAGCCCGATCGGCACCCACCGAGCCCAGCTCTTCGCGAGCAGAGCATCGGCTTCCTCACCGGGAGGCGGCGCTTCACGGGCGACCGGCGCCGCCGGTTCGGCGTCCTGCTGCCGCCCCAGCCCGCGGGGAAAGTCGAAGACCGCGGAGCCGCGGACCGGCTTCGTTCGGGGTTTCGCTTCGTCGACCCAGCGGATGCCGCGCCACGCGACCAGGATCGCGATCGCAGTGACGGCGAGCGACCAGATCTTCTTTTGCCACGTGTCCGTTGCGAAGCCGCCGAAGATCCAGTCGAACCAGGGGTTGTAATGGAAGTCCTGGACCTCCCACTGCGAGTTGAAGTACGCGTACGGGTACCAGAGGTTGAGGAGGAAGAGGCCGGACAGCCCCATGAGTGCCAGCCGCAGCGGGCGGATGAACCCGAGCGGCGTGAGGCAGGCGAGCGAGAGGAACATGTAGCGCTCGTGCATGCGCGTCAGCAGCGCATAGGCGAGCACGCTCACGATGGCCGCCGCGACCGTCAACGCGCGTGCCTCGTCGGCGCCGCGCTCGATCGCTCGGTGCAGCCGCCATAGAGTGAGACCGACTCCGACCGCGAACGCCAGCATCCCGAAGTGCAGCGCGGAAACGCCGGCGACAGTCACGGAATCGTTCCGCCAAAAACCGATCGCGCCCCAGAGGTTGAACGCGTTCGCGCTGGTCACGGGATAGACGGCCGCCGAATGGCTGTAGAAGCGAAGGAGCTTTAGTGGCCCGAGGCCGAACGGAATTCCCGAGACGGACCAGAGGTCGAGCGAGAGCACCGCCGGCGCGGCGATCCTGAGCGCACCGTCGATGAGCTTCGACCGCGGGCGGCGGTGCAGGTGTCGCCGGTATAGGGCGTAGAGCATGACCGGGAGGACGAAGCCCGATTGCGGCTTCATCGCGATCGCGACGGCGAACAGCATGAATGCCGCGATCTCGCGTCGGAGCGACCGCGGGCCCGTGAAGAGCAGGAGTAGCGACGACAGCACGAATAGGGCCGGAACCGCGTCCACCTGTCCCCAGACGGCGCTGAGCGCGATGACCGCCGGGTTGAACAGCACGGCTGCCGCAACCAGCGCGCGGACGGGCAATCGTTCTTTCAGCGACGTCGGAGCGATACGGACTGCGAGGGTTGCCGCAATCCAGGCGAGCCCGAGATCCGCGAGGATCGCGGGCAGCTTGAGGAGCAGGTAGCCGGGTGTCGCGGAAAGCTTGCCGATCAGCCACAGCACGTACAGGTATCCCGGCGGATAGTCCGAGAACTGGCCTTGGACGTAGAAACTGTGAGGACCCACCTCGCCCAGCCGTGAGGCCCAGATCCTGAAGAGGCGTAGGTCGCCGTAGAAGCCGATATAGGGCGCGATCAAGACTCGGATGAGGAATCCGACCGAGAACATGGCGACCAATCCCGCCGGGGTATCGAGGCGCCAGGCAAGCCGCATGAGGGATCCCCGTGGCGATGGAAAAATCTGTCGCGCGGTCAGCCTCGCGATCCGGCCTCGCGGCGGCGGGTGAACGTGGCCGCGCCTCACGTAGACATTCCCCCTGAGGGACTCACAATGTGAGCACGCGTTGCGAGAAGTGGGGAGAGGTCGATATCCACATGTTCGGGACACGCGAACCGCCGGTCGCCCGCGGTCGAAGCCGGGCCGAGCGAATACGTAGCCGGATGCTTGGGCGGGATGACCCCGTGCGTCAGTTCAGGCGCTTCCTGCTCGTCGGCCTGGGGAACACGGCCCTCAGCTTCGCCGTCTACCGGTTGCTGCTCGCGCTCGGAACGCCCTACGTGCTCGCGGCGGCGCTGGGGTTCGCGGCCGGCGCCGTAAACGGCTACGTGTTCAATCGGCGCTGGACGTTCGCCGCGCGCGACTCGACCCGGGCGCGTGTTCTCTACGTCGCCGTCCAGGCGGCCGGAGCCGCATCGACGAGCCTGCTCGTCCTGCTCTTCGTCCGCGCGGCTGGAACGGGAAAGGTCGGCGCGTACCTCGCAGCGATCCCCGCGGTGACCGTATGCATGTTCGTGGCGAACCGCGTCTGGACGTTCGCCGACCGGAACTGACGCGCCGGCAGACTCGCGTGCCGTCAACGCACCGGCACAACGAGCCCGGAGCTCACGAGCCGGTGGGCACGCGCGGGTGATGGATCGAATACTTCGATCTGGTAGTTCGATCCCGGGAAGGCGGCGTAGACACTCGTGGGATGGGTTCCATCCACGGCGGCAACCCCGCCGCCGGCGATCGAGAACGGCCGTCTGCCTGTCTGCTTGGCGACCGCTTTGACGGCCGCGACTGGGTTCTTGAACGGATACGTGCCGACAGTCGTGTGCGGCCGGGGATCGCCGACCTTGGTGCCTCGCGGCAGGTAGCGGAGGTAAATCCTGCCGTCGCTCGTCTCGGTCAGCTCGTAGGTCGTCCCTGACCGAGGTCCGACCCAGTACACAGGATGCGCGACCGAAGACTCGAGTGCGCCCAGCTGCTGCACCGTGACTGCCTTCGGTCGCTCCCCGAGTGCGGAGATCTTCCCGGACAGCACAAGCTGCAGCGCGCGTGCAGGCGACGGATCGAAGACCTCGACTTGGTAGTCGGACCCCGGGTATGCCAAATAGACGCTCGTCGGATGTTTGGTGTCCTGAACCGCGACTGCGCCCCCGGTCAATGTGACCGGTATCACCTGCAGGCGCTTCGCGATCGCACGCACAGCGTCCAGCGAGTTCTTGACGGGATACGTGCCGATGGTGAGGTACGGCCGGTTCGCCCGCACGGCGACGCCGCGGGGCAGGTAGCGGATGAAGATCAGGCCTTCGCCGGTGACCGTGAGCTCGTACCTGAAGCCAGGCTTCGGACCGGCCCAGTACACCGGATGGTGGACGGTCGACGGCAGCGCCGCGAGTTCGTGAGCCGAGACGGCGTGGGCGGGCGCTCCCTTCGCCTGCGTCGATGTGCCGTTGCCGCGCACGAGCAGCCATACAAGGAGACCTGCCGCGACCGCGAGGACGACGACGGCTCCCAAACGCAGCTGTGGCGAGCGTGGGACGGAGTCAAGCCGCAGCCGCGTGACCAGCCGCTCGGTCATTGTCGCTTCCCCCGGGCGTCTCATGTTCTGCTCAGGCGAGCTTACTGGCTCGCAACCGTTACCGGCCCGCCGCTCCTACTGGCAGGGCACGTCGCTCGTCTCCACGTTGAACGCCGTGATCATGCCGCTGTTGTTCACGGTGATGTGAGCGCGGAAGAACTCGTAGAAGTCGTCGCCGAGGATGAAGGTGCCGTCCTCGCCGACGCGGATGAAATGCGCCGTGGTTTGGTACGTCTGCTCGGACGCGCCGGCGAACACGAACTCCCAGTTGGGAGCCACTTCCTGAACGACGTACTTATGGCCGGTCGCTATCGCGACCGCCTGCAGCCCGTCGATAAACACGTTGAGGTGGTACTCGATTGCACCGCTGCTGGACAGGTTGTCACTCTGAAGAAAGTGCAAGTTCCCCGTGCCGGTGATCACTTCGCCGGTACACGTATTCGTCCCTGAGAAGTTGAACGGGGCCGTCGTCATCACCGCTGGGCCGGCCGTCGCGCCTGTCGCGCCGATCAGCGCGCCCCCACCGAGCACGAGCGCCGCAAGGAAAAACACCGTGCGCAAGGAGCGCACGTGCCGCAGTCTCTTCTTCATTTTCGTCCCCCTAACGCCTGAGCCCGTCCGGGCTCGTTTTCTCCCGACTCAAAAGACGGCAGCCGCAGAAGGCTCCCGTGCCGGAAGCCCCGACCGCAGCGCCCGCGAGCGCGAGACTGGACATGCCCTTCTTCATACCTTTCTCCCGTAGCGTGATCTGGTGCCCTTGATCCGGGTTCGCCCCCCAGACCAGCCACAGAAATGGCATGGGTCGCAAACCCCGAGCCCTTTCGCGTGAATCCTTCGCCGCAGCCGCATCACTCCCAGCAGAAATACCTGCTCTTACTCCCGCGTAAGGAACGGAACAGAACGCGGTTCGGATACGGGAATTCGCCTGCGTGAAGAGCAGCAGCCTCCGCTGAACGAAGCCCCCCGTCGCCAGAAAGCCCATCGTCTCCCGCTTCCTTTTTTGGATCACGCGGACGCCCCGCGCGCCGCCGCGAGCAAGCTGGCCGCCGTCCCGCAGACGCCTCGTTGTTTTGGCCGGTGCCGGGACGACCGAAACGCGTTTCGGCGTTGAGATTTCTCAACGCCTGCGCTGAGTCTCTCGAGTAGTCGTCCACCGTGACCACGCCGTTTGCGTTCACCGTGGCGTGGGCGAGGATGTGCTCGAAGAAGTCGTCACCGGTGAGGAGGCTGCCGTGAACGGCTCCCGCGTCTTTCTCACCGCAGTGTCAACACATCCCACGTGGTCGCGGGCTGTCCTCGCAACGCACGAGAAACCCATTTTGTACGGGTGCCGCTCAGCCGCACGACCAGAACGTAGAGTCGAGCCCATGCCCGCGCTCCGCGTTCGCGCGCTCGAGAAGCGGTACGGACGCACGCCGGCGCTCGCGGGAGTCGACGTCGACGTCGGCGAGGGCGAGCTCTTCGGGCTGCTCGGGCCGAACGGGGCGGGGAAGTCGACGCTCGTCAAGATCGCGTGCGGCCTCGTGCGGCCGACGCGCGGCTCGGCGGAGATCTGCGGCGCGCGGGCCGGCTCGCCGCCGGCGCGGCGCTCGCTCGGCTACCTCGCGGAACTGTTCCGCTTCCCGGGCTGGGCCAGCGCGGACGAGGTGCTCGAGCTGCACCAGCGGCTCGCCGGTTCGTCCGGCGGCACAGCCGAACGCGCGGAGCTGCTGGAGCTCGTCGGGCTCGCGTACGCGCGCGACGTGCGGGTCGAGGCGATGTCGAAGGGGATGCAGCAGCGATTGGGGATCGCGCAGGCGCTCGTCGGCTTTCCACCCTTGCTCCTGCTCGACGAGCCGACGTCGGCGCTCGATCCTGCAGGGCGGCGCACGGTGCGCACGCTGCTCGAGGAGCTGCGCGGCCGCGGCATCTCCGTGCTCCTCAACTCGCATCTGCTGAGCGAGGTCGAGCTCGTGTGCGACCGCGTTGCGATCCTCCGCGACGGCCGCGTCGTCGCTGCGGGTGTGCCGGACGAACTTGCGCGGCCGCGCGGCGTCGAGATCGAGACGGACGACGGCGTCGTGCGACTCGACGGCGGCCGCGAGGAGGCGGCGCGCGCGGTCGCGGAGCTCGTCGCAGCGGGCCGCAAGGTGTACCGCGTGGATGTTCGCCGCTCGACGCTCGAAGAGGTCTACCTGGATGCGGTCGGCGAATGAACGCCGTCGTGGTGATCGCCGGCTACGGACTGCGCGAGGCGTTGCGGCGACGTGTGTTCGCCGTCGTAGTCGTGCTGACGATTGGATTCCTGTTCCTTTACTGGCTCGGCACGCACTACCTCTTCGACCATCTCGGCGAGGTGACGCCGCCGCCGGGGGAGATCGATTCGCGGACGCTCGTCGGCGCGACCGTGCTCGGGCTCGGGATGTTCGCGACGCTCTTTCTCGGCGTCGTGCTCGCGATCTTCCTCACGCTAGGAGTCGTGCGCGGCGACGCGGAGAGCGGACTGCTGCAGCCGCTCGTTGTGCGGCCGGTCGGTCGCGGGACGGTGCTCGTCGCGCGCCTGGCCGGCGCCGCCTCCGTCTGCGTGCCGTACGTCGTACTCGTGTACGGCGCGGCCGTCGTGATCACGCGAGTGAACGGCGACTGGACGCCCGACCGCATCGTGACGCCGGGGCTCGAGCTCACCTTCGGCGTCGTGATCGTCGCGGCGCTCTCGCTGCTCGGCTCCGTCTTCCTCACGACGACCGCGAACGGGATCGCCGTGTTCATGCTCTTCGGCGCCGGCCTCGTCGCCGGGCTCCTGGGTCAGATCGGGGACGCCCTCAACTCGCACACGCTCGAGCGGATCGCTACGGTCACGGCCTGGGTCGTCCCGTTCGAGGCGCTCTACCAAGACGCGCTGCACGGCATCACCGTGAACACCAGCGGCTTCACGCGCGTGGCGCTCTCGCTGGGGCCCTTCGGCGGCGCCCACGTCGGCGGGCCCTACCTAGGCCTCTGGGCGGCCGCCTACCTCGCGCTGGCCGTCGGCCTGGCCATTCTGGCATTCACAAAGACCGATCTTTGACGCACAATGAGAGAGGTGAGAAAGGACACTGCGGTAGTCCTCTCCGGCGGCGGGATCAACGGCGTCCTGATGGAGCTCGGCTTCCTCCTACGCCTGCGCGAGTCGCCCTTCTGGCCGCGCATCGGCTGGATCTTCGGCACGTCCGCCGGCGCGCTCGCCGGGGTGCTGGCCGCGCTCGACCGGCTCGACGACCTCGAGGAGTTCCTGCTCTCGCTGCAGCCGGAGGACACTTTCCGCCCGAACCGGCTCTGGCGGCTGCCGCTGCTCGGCCTGCACGAGTACGCCCTGCCACAGACGATCGCGGAGCGCTTCGGTGACCTCACTGAGCTCGCGCGCGAGCTGCGGGGGTCGGAGATCGAGCTCGTCGTGTGCGCGACCGACGCGAGTCCCGGCGACGAGCTGGACGTACGCGACTACGAGCTCGTCTATTCATCGCGGCACACACCGCCGGAGGAGATGGCGCAGGCGGTGCTCGCATCCGCAGCGATCAGCGCGCTCGTGATGCCGGTGCGCGTCGGCGACCGGATCGCAACCGACGGGGCGTGGGTGCGTAACTTCCCGCTTGCACATGCCTACCGCCGGCCGGGCGTGCGCGAGATCGTCGCCTTCCGGTACGTCCCACGCTACCCGCGAATCGGCGCGTCCGGTCTGACGCGGCTGCGCACCAGGCTCGAGCGCTTCGGCCGCGTGCCGCCGGTACGCGCGTTCATCGAGGAGCTGCGGCTCGCGGAGGAGCGGGACGCGCGCGGCGAGCCCGCGCACCTTCCGGAGATGATCATGCGCCTCACGCGTGCGGCGATCGTGCGCAACACGGTTGAGGAGGAGCGCGCCGCCGACGAGACGGACGAGTCGATCGAGGAGTTGCGGCGCCTTCGCGTCGACGTGCTCCAGCTCGTGCGGCGAAACGTGCGCGGCAAGCGCGAGCGCGCGCGCCTCGAGTCCGCGATCGCCGAACGCTTCGAGACTGCGCGCTTCCCGTTCCGCCACTACCGCGCGCTGCCGCGCCTGACCGTGCGCGCGTCCGTGGACGAGGTCAGCCTCGAGCCGGGATTCCGCGACCAGAAGCCGTGGACCGTCGACGCGAAGCGCGCGCTGATCGAGCGCGGTTACGCGCTCACGGATCAGGAGCTCGCCAGCGCGACGGCGATCTCGGCCGCGAGCTGAGCGTTCTGCACCACGAGGTCGCGGTTCGCCCGCAACGTCCGTCCGTCGCTCCAGCGGTGCAGGTGCGACAGCACGTAGGGCGTGACCGCCTGACCGCGGACGCCCTCGTCCGCAGCCGCCCGTAGCGCGTCCTCGATCAGCGGCTCCACGTCGTCGAGCGACTCGTCCGGCGGGCGTGCGACGACGACGGCGCCGCCGTGGAGATCACTCCAATGCGTTCGCGCGATCCGCGCGACCTCGACTACGGATTCCACGCGCGCCGATACGGGCGGGCCGCCGCGGGCAGTGTAGAAGAGCGGCAGCTCACCGGTGCGCCAGCCGAGTACGGGCACGCTGAGCGTCTCCAGCGCCTCCATCGTCGCCGCCACGTCGAGGAGCGACTTCACGCCCGAGCAGACGACGACGGCCTGCGTGCGCGCGAGCTGCGCGAGGTCGGCGGAGACGTCCGGGCGCTCGGTCCAGCCCCGGTGGACGCCGCCGAGCCCTCCCGTGGCCATCACCTCGATCGGGGTCGCGAAGCAGACGGCGAGCGTGCCGCCGATCGTCGTCGCTCCGACGGCGTTCTGCACACAGGCGGCGGCGAGGTCTCGCGGGCCGACCTTGCGCGCGTCGGGCCCGAAGCGCCCGAGCTCCTCCTCGGTGAGCCCGACGCGAATCGCGCCGTCGAGGACGCCGATCGTCGCGGGCAGCGCACCCGCGTCGCGGACGGCCCGTTCCGCGGCGAGTCCAACCGCGAGCCCTTCGCCCGGCGGGAAGCCGTGCGCGACCAGTGTCGTCTCGAGCGCAACGACGGCCCGCGCATCGCGCAGCTCGCCTGCGGGCTCGATCCTCACGGCATCGCTCCGACGCGGCCGACGCAGCGCGCCGCCGTTTCCAGCGCGAGCTGCGGGCCGCCGAGCAGGAAGCCGGCGGCCAGCGCGTCGCCGGCGCCGGTCGTGTCGATCGCGTCGGCGGGCAGCGCCTCGTAGTCGCCGCCGTTCACGGTGATGCCTCGCCGGCCGCGCTTGACGATCACCGTCGGCGCATCGAACCGGCCCAACGCCTCCCACTCGCGCTCGTTCCCGAAGACGACGTCAGGCGCCGCGCGGTCGAGCCGCTCGCGCATCGTCGCGCCGAGCTCGCGGATGTGCGCCGACGAAGAGAGGTCGACGCTGACGGTCGCGCCGTGCGCGCGTGCCGCGGCCGCCGCGGTCGTCGCAGCGTCGGCGATCGGCTCGCGCATCAGCGAGTAACCGGAGAGGTGGAGTGCGTCGCAGCGGAACCATTCCTCGTCGAGCTCGTCCGGGCGCAGCTCCGGGGAGGCGCCGCGGTCGGACGCCATCGTCCGGTCGCCGCCCGGCTGCACGAGCGAGACGACGACGCCCGTCCGGTCGCCTCGCGGGCCGCAGACCTCGACGCCGTGCCCGCGCAGCTCGCGGCGCACGAGGTCGCCGCTGTCGTCGTTGCCGCTCTTCGCGACCAGCCGTGCACGGGCGCCGAGTGTCGCGGCCCAAGCTGCGACGTTCGCGGCCTGGCCGCCCGGCGAGAGCGCCGTCTGCACGGTCGCGTCGTCGCCGGGGGCGAGCGGCGAGTCGAGCCGCACGATCACGTCGAGGAGCAGATCGCCGAGAGTGCACACCAGCACCGTAAGATCCTCACATGGACGGCGAGCGCAAGCGGGGCGAGCGCCTTCGCTCCTTCGCGTACGGCGCCGCGCTCGGCGCGTCCGCGGCGATCGCCGCGGCACGCCGCCGCCGGCCGCGCCGCCGCCAGCGCGAGACGCCCGCCGGTCTCGCCGCCTTCGAGGGCGCACCCTGCTACCGCGAGACGCTCGAGAAGGAGCTGGGCCCTGAACACTGACCCAGGTGCGTCAGCGTCGCCCTAGGCCGCCCAAGCCGCGCAACCCCAGCGCGCGCTCGACGGTGAGGAGGTTGATGTCCGAGTCGCCGAGGTAGAGGTCCTCGCCGACGAACTGGACGGACTGCGTCTCGAGCAGGAACTCGCGAATCGTGCGCGTCGGCTCGCGGCTGCGGATGACGAGGAACGGCCCGAAGACGCGCGCCACGAACCTCGACGGCGGCGACGGATAGAGCAACGGGATCGTCAGCCTCGGGTTGAAGTTGCTCGTGTCGCTCGCGTCGAGAACCCACACGCCGCGCCCGAGTGGCTTGTGCGCGCGGTAGAGGACATGCAGCGCGAGCTTGGTGTCCGCGCGCGGTACGACCGTCTCCGAGAACTTCGAGTTTCGCTCCCACGCGCCGAGGAAGAGCGGGTCGTAACCGAAGAGCACGTCGTCCGGCCGGCTGGTCGCGGCCAGCCACGCCGATGCCTCCTCGCGCGCCACCGTACGAGCGCGCCTTTCCCCCTTGTACAGCCGCGCGGTGTTGTGCATCCCCCAGCCGACCTCGAGCGCGCCGAGCGAGATCACCGCCACCACGGCGAGGGGGAGACCTTCGCGCAGCGGCGAGCGCGCGAGCCGCACGAGCGGCAGTGCGAGCAGCGTCCCGAAGAACGGCAGCACGAAGATCATGTGGCGCGACTCCGGCGACGCCATCCCGCTGCCGACGCGCAGCAGCAGGAACACGCTCGCGGGGGCGACGACGCTGCACGCCGCGAGTACCGCTCCCGCGCGCCGCTCGCGTGCGAGCAGCACGAAGCCGACGAGGGCGAGCGCGAGGACGAGCACGAGGGACACCGTCCAGCCGCCGGTGAAGTCTCCCGCCACCCGGGCGAGGTAGTGCGCGACGGCCGTCGGCCCGCCGAGCCTGGTGCCGCCGCCGCCGACGCCGATGTCGAAGCGGCCCGCGAGCACGAAGTCCGTTCGCCAGAATGGGATCGCGAGCACGGTGACGGCGACGAACGCCGGCAGCGCGATCCGCGTCCGCCGCAACAGCACCACGTACAGGCCCTGCGACGCGAGCACGAGCGCACCGTACGGATGCGTCGCGATGCACGCGAGCATCGCCAGAGCCCACAGCGTCCAGCCTCTGCGGTCGCGCCGGTCGAGCGCGTTCAGCAGCGCGATGTACGAGAGCACGCTCGTGAACAGGAACAGCGAGTACATCCGCCCGTAGACGCCGTGGAAGAGCAGCATCCAGCTCGGCGAGACGATCGCGGTCGCAGCGAGCGCCGTCGCGCGGTCCGAGATGCGCGCGACGAGCAGCGCCGTCAGCGGCACGCTCGCGACGGCGAAAAATGCCGAAACGAGGCGCAGCTCGACGAGCCCGCCGCCGGTGTGCGCGATCACCCATGCGAAGAGGAAGTGGAGCGGCGCGCCGCCGCGCTCGGAGAGCACCGTTCTGATCGCGTCGTGCATCGACTCGCGTCCCGTGAACAGCGCGAGCGTCTCGTCCTCGTGCGGCGGCCAGGCGGTAAGACGCGCGAGCAGGAACGCCGCAACGCCGCTCGTGCAGCCGGCGACGCCGAGCCACCACGCGTGCGCGCGGGTGAGAGTGAACGGCCGCAGAAATGTGGCGGGCGCGGCGGTGGCTGTGGTCGCGCGATCGGTCACGATGGGATTCTGCGTGCAGGAAACGGCAAGCGGCGCTGCTAGCCTTGTTTTCAGTGCCGACGTACGAGTATCGCTGTCCCGAAGGTCACCTGTTCGAGGTCTTCAAGTCGATCCACGCGCCCGCGCCCGAGGTGTGCCCGGTCTGCGGCAAGGGCCCGGTCCAGGTCGTCCTGCATCCGGTCGCGGTGCACTTCAAGGGCTCCGGCTTCTACTCGACCGACTACGGCCGCGGCGGCTCACGGCGCAAGGAGAAGGACGGCGATTCCGGCTCGACCGAGAAGACCGAGAAGACCGAGAAGAAGGAGTCCTCGGTCGAGAAGAAGGCCGCCGAGGCTTAGAACTCGTTTCAAAATGGTGCTCCGGCGACACAAGGTTCATTTTGATGCGAGTTCTTAGTGCGGAAGCATCATCGAACGGGGCACTAAGGAAAGCGCCGGCGACGCCCGGCGAGCGCGTCGAGCGCAAGCAGCAGCACGACCGCGCCGACGACCGCGAGCAGAAACGGCACCAGGTCGAAGCGGAAGCGGACGGGATGCCCGAGGATGACGTTGCCGATCACCCCTCCGATGAAGGCGCCGGCGACGCCGACGACGAGCGTCGTCAGGCAGCCCATCCGCCGACGCCCCGGCGCGACGAGCCGCGCGACGATCCCCGCCAGCAACCCGAAGACGATCCACGCCAGAATCCCCACGGCGGGATTATCGCGTGAAGTCCGTCGGACTTCACGCGAGCGTGAGTGTTCGGCTGCCGGGCGGCATGTCCTTCGCTGGTGGGCGTTGCGCCGGCGCGGCAAGGCCGCGCCTTGGGCGAAGCGTCAACGAAGATCGACCTCGCGCCGGCAGCGCGGCTCGGCCGCGCTCCACACCAGCTCAACGTCGAGGCAGCCACCTCACAACGGGGGCATTACTCGCGCAAAGTGCGAAGCACTTTGCGCGACTGATTAACGCGGGAACTGTGCGTTGCCGCTGACGCAGCCGGCGCCGTAGGGTCCCTCGCCCGGCCGCGGCGGCAGCGGCGCCGTCTTGCCGAGCATTGCGAGGATGACGCGCGTCTTGTCGTCGCCCGCGCTGACGATCACCTGCTCGCCGTCGGGCAGCGTCTCCGTCGTCCCTCCGAGCCGGCAGTGCAGCGCGTGCCCGCGCTTGTACACCCATGCGATCTGCATGAACTGCGCAGCCGAGAGATCCGTCGCGAGCGGGCGCACGAGCTTGCGGCCGAGGAACGGCAGCTTCACGAGCGTCCACACGCTCGTCATCTTGCCGAGTATCGCCTGCAGCACCTGTTGTTGCCGCTCGGTGCGCGTGATGTCCGTGTCCGCAGGATTGAGTGCGTTCTTGCGCGCGCGTGAATAGATCAGCGCGCGCTTGCCGTCCATGTGCTGCGGTCCCTTGCCGAAGCGAAAGCCGTCCCAACGCGCGCAGCGCGCGTTCGTCGGGTACGGACAGTCGAATTTGGAGATGATCCGCTCCGGCACGTTCACCGTGATCCCGCCGAGCGCGTCGATCACGTCACTGAACTGCGAGAAGTCGGCGGTGATCACGTGGTTGATCGGCAGGCCGGTGTACGACTGGATCGTCTTGATCGCGAGCGCCGGTCCGCCCGACTGCATTGCCGCGTTCACCTTCGAGTCGCCGATCCCGGGGATCGGCACGCGCAAGTCGCGGGGAATCGACAGGTACGAGACGCGGTGCCGTGAGGGATCCGTGCGGATCAGAATGATCGAGTCCGAATGCTGGTCGGTCTCGCGGCCGCTCACCTGCGCATGGTCCGTGCCGAGCAGCAGGATGTCGGTCGGCGTCGACAGGAGCAGCGAGTCCTGGTGCGTGAGCGCCGCCGCCGCGCTCGCGGGCAGCCGCTTGTTCGCGGCGCCGACACCGCTTCGGAACGACAGATAGCTCGCGACCGCCCAGACGATGAAGAGGAGAAGGAGAACCAGCAGCGCGATGCCGATCGACCGCCGCCGGCTTCGCCGCCGCTCCGGCCGAATCGGGCCCGGCCCGGAATAGCGTGGGGCGTCGCCGTCGCGCTTCGGCCGCGCCGTCGGGCGGGCCGGCCGCGTCTGTAGCGGCACCTTTCCCTTCGAGCGGCCGCCTCGATAGACGCGGTACGGCTTGTCTCCGCCGGGCATGCGGCGGGATACGTTACCCGCGCAGGATGCCCTCCAATCGTGTCATCGGCCTCGACCTCGGCGGGACGAAGATCCTCGCCGGGGTCGTCGACCGCGACGGGCGCATGGAGCGGCACCGGGAGATGCCGACTCCGCTCGACTCTCAGGCAGCGCTCCTCGACGGGCTCGAAGCTGCGGTGCGCGAGTTCGTCGATGACGGTATCGACGCGGTCGGATTCGGGATTCCGTCGGCGATCAGCCAGGAAACCGGACGCGTCGAAGGCTCGGTCAACATCCCGCTCGCCGACCTCGACCTCCGGACGGAGATGTCGCAGCGCCTCGGCTTGCCGGTGGGGATCGACAACGACGCGAACGCGGCCACGCTCGCCGAGTTCGTCGCGGGCGCGGGCCGCGGCGCTCGGACGCTCGTGATGCTGACCCTCGGCACCGGCTGCGGCGGCGGCGTCGTGATCGACGGCAAGCTCTACCGCGGCTGGGCGGAGTTCGGGCACATCGTGATCGATTTCGACGGGCTTCCCTGCCAGGGGTCATGCCATGGGCGCGGCCACCTCGAGCCGTACGTGACCGGCGAGGCCGCCACGAAACTCGCCCAGGCAGCCTTCGGGCCGGCGGTGGACGCGCACCGGCTCGTCCGCCTCGCAGCGGAAGGCGACGAGCAGGCGCGCGAGATCCTCGCCGGCATCGGGCGGCGGCTCGGCGCGGGCGCCGGCTCGCTCGCGAACGTCTTCGGGGCGCCGCTCGTCATCGTCGGCGGCGGCTTCGGCCGCGCCGCCTTTCCGTTCCTGCACGACGCGGCGCTCGAGGTCGCCCGGCGCGAAGCGCTCACTCCGCTCGACGAGGAGCTGCGGATCGTCCCCGCCGAGCTCGGCACGATGGCAGGCCTGATCGGGGCCGGTCTCGTCGCGTTCGAGGCCTTGCGGTAGTGCCGCTCGCGGTCTGCGCGACCCCGATCGGCAACCTCGAGGACGTCACGCTCCGCGTGCTGCGAGTTCTCGACGAGGTCGACTTCATCCTTTGCGAGGACACGCGGCATACCGCAGGGCTGCTGCAGCGGCACGGGATCCACGCGCGGCTGATCTCGTACCACGAGCACAACGAGGCGAAGCGCGTCGCGGAGCTGCTCCCGCGCCTGCGCGCGGGCGAGTCGTTCGCACTCGTTTCCGATGCCGGGCTGCCGGGGATCAGCGATCCCGGTGCGCGCCTGATCACCGCGGCGCTCGGCGCCGGGGTGCCGGTGACGGTGCTGCCGGGGCCGTCCGCGGTCGAGACGGCGCTCGTTGCGAGCGGGCTCGTCGGCGAGCGCTACCAGTTCGTCGGCTACCTGCCGCGCGCCGAGCAAGCGCTCGCGGCGCTGTGGGAGGAGCTCGGGCGCTGGCCGTGGCCGGTCGTCGCGTTCGAGTCGCCGCAGCGGCTGACGAAGACCTTGCGCTCGCTGGCGGCCGCGCTGCCGGCCCGTCCGATCGCGGTGTGCCGCGAGCTGACGAAGCGCTTCGAGGAGATCGTGCGGGGGACCCCTTCCGAGGTCTTGGAGCACTTCGCGGAGTCACCCAAGGGGGAGGTCGTGCTCGTGCTGGGAGCGGTGGACGCGACGGCTCTCGACGAGGGCGCGGCGCTCGAGGCGGTCCGGGAGCTCGTCGCCGCAGGCGTGTCGCGGCGGCAGGCCGCCGACGTCGTCGCGCGGCTCACCGGTGCGTCGCGCAACGCGCTCTACCGTCGTACTTTGTAGCCAGTATTGACAACAGCCCCTCTGCCGCGTTAACGTTGCGGTTCGTTCTCAATGTTGACAACAGGAGGTAGCGCGTGCGGCAGTCGGCAGTCTTTCTCGTCCTGCTCGCTCTTGCCTTGCCGGGGCGCGCGGTCGCCTGGTCCTGGCCGGTCGACGGTCCCGTTGTGCGCCCGTTCTCGTTCGATCCTGCGCACCCCTACGCCGGCGGCCAGCACCGGGGCATCGACATCGGCGCAGCTTCGGACGCGGCGGTGGCCGCGCCGGCCGGCGGCGTCGTGTCGTTCGCCGGCAGCCTGCCGACAAACGGGTTGACGCTGACGATCAAGACCGCCGACGGCTACTCGGTCACGCTCGTCCACCTCGGATCCATCGCGCTGCACGCGGGGGACTCGGTGGTGGAGGGAGCGGCCGCCGGCACGATTGGGCCGAGCGGGACGCCGGAGGTCGGGGTGCCGTACGTCCATCTCGGGATTCGCCGGACTGACGACGCGAACGGCTATCTCGACCCGCTGGCCTTTCTGCCGCCGCGCGCGGTGACTCCGCCGGCTCCGCCGCCGACACTCGGCGGCACCGAGCCGGTCCCGACGCCGGCGGCGCCGGCGGCGCCCGAGGCCGCGCCGGCGCCGGCCGTTCCCGCACCGGCGCCGGCCGTTCCCGCCGCGCCGCCACCCGAGCCGGTTGCGCCTCCTGCCGACCCCGCTCCGCCGGCGGCGGGCGCGTCGCCGCCCGCGGCGGAGCCTGCGCCTGCGCCCGCCCCGGTCGAGCCGCCCACCGGGACACCGACGCGGCCCACGGGCGGCGAGCCGCCGACGCCGGCCGCTGCGCCGCCCGTAGGCGAGGCGCCGCCGGTACCGGCACCGGATCCCGCTGCGCCCGCCGACCCGCCTACGCCCGGGCCCGATCCGGCTCCGCCCGCCGCCCCTCCCGCGCCCGCCGAGCCGGCAGCTCCGCCGGCCGGCGCCCCCGCCGAGCCCGCGCCGCCGGCGGCTCCGACTGCGCCCGGTGCCGACCCGACCGCGCCGGTCGACTTGCCCGCCCCGCCCGCGGAAGCGCCTGCGCCGCCCGCGCCGGCGGCTCCGACTGCGCCTGGTGCCGACCCGACCGCGCCGGTCGACGTGCCCGCCCCGCCCGCGGAAGCGCCTGCGCCGCCCGCGCCGACGGGTGGATCGGCACTCGACCCCACGGCGCCCGCCGCTCCGCCGCCGCCGGCCCCGGTCGACCCGCCCCCCGTCGCGCCGCCCACGGGCGCTCCGGCTCCGCCGCCGACCGACGCGCCAGCGCCGCCGCCGACGGACGCTCCGGCTCCGCCGCCGACCGACGCTTCAGCGCCGCCGACCGAGCCACCTTCCCCGCCGACCACTGCGCCGACGGCTCCCGTCGACGTGCCGCCGACCCCGGTAGAGCCGCCGCCGGATCCGCTGCACGGGCGTTGGTTCCAGTCGCCCGCCGCGTCCCCGATCGCCGCGAGCGCAGGCACTGTGCCGCAGTCCGTGCCGAGCGCGGCCGCACTTGCTCACCGCACCGGCGTCCTGGGCACCACTCTGCCCGCCGGCGCCGTTCGGCGAGCTTCGAGCCGGGCCGCGGCGTTCGCGCGAGCGGCAAAGCGCCGGACCACCGCTTCGCCGCCGGGACGCGCGCTGCGAGCCCTTCCCGAGCCGCGTCCCGGCGCGAAGATCGCACGCGCGCACCGCCGCTCGCGGCGCGTGCTCCCAGCCGCACTGCTGCTCGTTGTCGCCCTCCTTGCGGCTCTGCGCCGCAAGGGCCGCTTGCGCACGGCACTTACCATTGAAGGAGATGCGCTTCTACGTCACCACACCGATCTACTACGTCAACTCGACGCCCCACATCGGCCACGCGTACACGACGATCGCGGCCGACATCCTGGCGCGCCATCACCGGCAACGCGACGAGGAGACCTTCTTCCTCACGGGGATCGACGAGCACGCGGACAAAGTGGCGCGCGTCGCCCTGGAGCAAGGTCTCGAGCCGAAGGAGTACGCGGACCACATCGCCGTCGTCTGGCAGGAGCTGCCCAAGCGGCTGAACGCGTCGAATGACTTCTTCATCCGCACGAGCGACGAGGGTCATTATCGTTTCGTCCAGGACTTCCTCCAGCGCATCTACGACAACGGCGACGTCTACGAGGACGTCTACACCGGCTTCTATTGCGTCGGGTGCGAGGAGTTCAAGACTCCGGCCGAGCTCGTCGACGGGAAGTGCCCGATCCACGACACGAAGGCGGAATGGCTCGAGGAGAAGAACTACTTCTTCCGGCTCTCGGCCTACCAGGACAAGCTGCTGCAGCTCTACGACGAGCGCCCTGACTTCGTCCTGCCGCACTTCCGCTACAACGAGGCGCGCAGCTTCATCGAGGGCGGGCTTCGTGATTTCTCGATCAGCCGCGCGACGCAGACGTGGGGGGTCCCGATCCCGTGGGACCCGGAACAGGTCGCCTACGTCTGGGCCGACGCGCTCGTCAACTACCTGAGTGCGCTGACCTACGCGCCGGGTGAGAACCTCGAACGGTTCTGGCCCGCCACCCACCTGCTCGCGAAGGACATCCTTCGCTTCCACTGCGTCTACTGGCCTGCGCTCCTGCTCGCGGCGGGATACGACCCGCCGGAGCAGCTCTTCGTCCACGGCTACCTCAACCTCGACGACCGGAAGATCTCGAAGTCGATCGGGAACGTGATCGAGCCGCTCGAGCTGATCGACGTCTACGGCGCGGACGCGGTGCGGTACTGGTGCGCCCGCGCAGTGCAGTTCGGCCAGGACGGCAACGTGACGCTCGACTCGTTCCGCGAGCGCTACGAGCGTGAACTGGCGAACGACCTCGGAAACCTCGTTTCGCGGACGACGGCGATGATCGCCCGCTACCGCGGCGGCACGCTCGTCGAGGCGCCGGGCGGTTCTCCGGTCGCCCTCGACGCGCTGCGCGACGACGTCGCCGAACGGCTCGACGTCTTCGACCTCACGGGCGCGCTCGAGGCGATCTGGAACGTCGTCCGCCGTCTCAACCAGTACGTGGAGGCGACCGCGCCGTGGCAGCTCGCGAAGGACGAAGCGCGCGCCGCCGACCTCGACACGGTGCTCTACAACCTCGCCGACGGGCTCACCGGCGTCGCGATCGCACTTGCGTCCTACCTCCCCGAGACGGCGCCGCGGATCCTCACTGCGCTCGGGCAGCCTGTCGACCTCGCGTGGGAGCGCGTCGCCGCCGGAGTCGCGGGGGCCGCGCAGGGAATCGAGCCTGCCGCGCCGCTCTTTCCGCGGGTGGATCTGCCGACAGCAGCCGCGTGATCGACACGCACGCGCATCTCGATGTGTGCGCGGAGCCTGCGGACGTACTTGTCGAGCGCGCCCGCGCCGCCGGCGTAAGGCGCATCGTCTCCGTCGGGACCCGTGCCGAGTCGTGGCGCGAGACGCTCGCGATCGCCGAGCGCAACGACGGCGTCTTCGCGGCGCTCGGAATCCACCCGCACGAAGCCGCTGACGGCGACGTCGACGCGCTGTGCGACGCGCTCGCGCATCCTCGCGCGGTCGCCGTCGGCGAGACCGGGCTCGACTACTACCGCGACTACGCGCCGCGCGACGCGCAGCGCCGGCTCTTCGACGCGCAGCTCGAGCTCGCGGCAAAGCTCCACAAGCCTGTGGTGATCCACACCCGCGCCGCAGACGCCGAGACCGCCGCCGCGCTCGCGGCCTATGACGGCACTGTCGTTCTCCATTGCTTCTCGTCGCAGCCGCTGCTCGAGCCGGCGCTCGAACACGGCTGGTATGTGTCGTTCGCCGGCAACGTCACCTACAAGAATGCGCACGACCTCCGCGCTGCGGCGTACGCCGTCCCCGCCGAGCGGCTGCTCGCCGAGACGGACGCGCCGCACCTCGCGCCGGAGCCGCGGCGCGGCCGTCCGAACGAGCCCGCGAACATCGTCCACACGGTCGCGGCGCTCGCGCACGCTCGCAACGAAGACGCAGAAGAGCTCGCTGCCCAGATCGACGCGAACGCCACGCGCTGCTTCGGTCTGCCGTGAACTTGCTCACGTTCCTGGGGCGTCGCGGCGTCAGCCGTTCGGGGAGCCCGGCTCCGCCGGGCGGGAGCGAAAGGCGGCCAGGGGCGTGAGAGTGCGGGCGAAGAAGGAGCTGGGCCAGCACTTCCTGGTCGACGAGAACATCCTGCGCGTGATCGAGCGGCTCGCCGCGCCGGCGCGCGGCGACGTCGTGTTGGAGATCGGCCCTGGGCTCGGCGTCCTCACGCGCTTCCTCGCCGACAGGGTCGCACTCGTGCACGCGGTCGAGGTCGATCGCTCACTCGAACCCAACCTCCCTGAGCGGGAGAACGTGCATGTGCACTGGGGCGACGCCCTCCGTCTCGACCTTGCCGCGCTGGCTCCGGCGCCGAACAAGCTCGTCGCAAACCTGCCCTACAACGTCGCGACGCCGATCGTCGTCGAGAGCCTCGACGGGCTGCCGTCGCTCGAGCTTTGGTGTGTGATGGTGCAGCGGGAGGTCGCCGATCGATTCTTCGCGCAACCGCGCACGAAGGCGTACGGCGCCGTCTCGGTGCTCGTGCAGCTCGCCGCCGAGCGTGTCGGCTTTCATCCGGTATCACGCGAGGTCTTCCGGCCGAGGCCCAACGTCGACTCGGCGCTCGTCGCGTTTCGGCGCATCACGCTGGCGGAGGACTACGCGCACGTGAAGGAGATCGTCGAGGCTTCGTTCGCCCACCGGCGCAAGACGCTCCCGAACTCGCTTGCCCTCGCGGGTGTCGCGTCGCGTGAGCAAGCCGAGGAAGCTCTGCGAAAACTCAGCCGCGACCCGTCGACACGCGCCGAGGCAATGTCTCCCCGCGAGTTCCTGGCGCTAACGGAGGGATTGTCGTGAAGCGCGCGTCCGCGAGCGGCAAGATCAACCTCGCGCTGGTCGTCGGACCGCGCCGTGACGACGGCCTGCACGAGGTCGTAACCGTCCTGCAGCGCATCGATCTCGCCGACCGGATCGAGCTCGAGCCGGCAAACGAGAACTCCGTCAGCGGCTTCGCCGAGGACACGCTCGTGAAGCGCGCGCTCGACCTCGTGTCGGCCGAGACGAACGAGCACTGGCGCGCGAAGCTCGAGAAGCGGATTCCAGTCTCCGCAGGTCTTGGCGGCGGCAGCTCGGACGCCGCGACCGCACTGGCGCTCGCCGGCGAAGCGCTGACGCGCGAAGGGCTCCGCGACCTCGCGGGGGCGCTCGGCGCCGACGTGCCGTTCTTCCTCGAGAGCGGACCGCAACTGGCGACAGGCACGGGCACCGACCTCGAGCCGTTGTCTTTGCCCCAGGACTATTGGATCGTGCTGATCGTTCCTAAGGGCGCGCAAAAGACGTCGACCGCTGACGTCTATGCGCGGTTCGATCGCGATTTCGGGTACGACGAACGAAAGAATGACCTCCTCGAACGCCTTCGCCGCGTTCGCCGTCCTGCCGATCTCGAACTGTTGCCCCCGAACGATCTCGCGTCCTCGCCCGTTGCATCGAAGCTCCGTCAGCTCGGTGCTTTTCGCGCCGACGTGAGCGGCGCCGGTCCGGCGGTCTACGGCCTCTTCGTCCGCGAGCGCGACGCGCGCGCCGCGGCGGACGCGCTCGTGGCGCGCGGCCGGGTCTGGGTCACGGCGCCTGCGTGGTACGGTTGAGCGCCATGCAGGCGGGCTACGCGCTCGAACACGACAGCAGTCGCGCGGGCCGCTGGCTCCGCCCGCGGCGTCTGCGCATCGCGCTGTGGATCGCGGTCCTCGAGGCGATCATCGCGGCGTTCTCGCACGACGTCTCGCGCTGGACGATCATCCTGCTGGCGCTGGTGTTCGTCCCGCTCTACCTCCTGTGGGCTCACGAGCGCGGTGACACGATCCGGCAAATCGCTTGGATCGCTGCCGCCTCGCAGGCGCTCGCCGTCGTCGCCGTCCTGCTCGCGTACATCGTCGGTTTCTTCGTGCTCGCACTCGCCGCCGTCTTCGCGATCGTCGCGCTGCTCCTGATTCTCTCCGACCGCCGATAAACTGAGGTTCTGTATCCCTGGGGCGTAGCCAAGTGGTAAGGCAGCGGGTTTTGGTCCCGCGATCCCAGGTTCGAATCCTGGCGCCCCAGCCATCTCGCTCCGAATGAGCTCCCCACTCGCAGCCGTCGTCATGGCCGGCGGCCTCGGCACTCGGATGCGGTCGGCGACGCCGAAGCACCTGCATCCGCTGCTGGGGCGGCGGATGGTCGACTGGGTGATCGCCGCCGGCCTGGACGCAGGGGCGGAGCAGATCGTCGTCGTCGCGTCGCCCGAGACCGCGGACGACTTCGACGGCATCAGCGTCGCGGTTCAGGAGCAGGCACTCGGCACGGGCGACGCCGTACGCGCCGCGCGAGGGCTGCTCGACGGCGTGAGCGGCGACGTCCTCGTGCTTTCCGGGGACACGCCGCTGCTCAGTCGGGCGCTGCTCGACGATCTCGTCGAAACGCACCGGCGCGAAGGCGCCGCAGCGACCGTCCTCTCGTTCGAGCCGGACGACGTGCGGGCGTACGGCCGCGTCGTGCGCGAGGACGACGGCCGGCTCCGCAAGATCGTCGAAGCGGTCGACGCGACGCCGGAGGAGCTCGAAGTGCGCGAGGTCAACTCGTCGATCTACGTCTTCCAGGCGGCGAAGCTCTGGCCCGCGCTCGACCGGCTCGAGCCGCACAACGTCCAGGGCGAGCTCTACCTCACCGACACGATCGGCTTTCTCGTCGGCGGCGGGGACACCGTCGCCGTGCATCTCGCGCCGGATCCAGTCGAGGCGGAGGGAATCAACACGCGCGTCGAGCTCGCGGCCGCCGCCGCGGCGCTGCGCGACCGCATCAACACCGCCCACATGCTCGCAGGCGTGACGATCGTCGACCCGTGGACGACGTGGATCGAACCGACCGTCATGCTCGAGCCCGACACGACCATCCACCCCTTCACCGTGCTCCGGGGCGCGACGACGATCGCGAGCGGCGCCGAGATCCATCCGCATGTTGTTGCGATCGACACGCAGATCGGGCCGGAAGCGGTCGTTGGGCCGTTCTGTTACCTTCGCCCCGGCACGGTTCTCGCGGCGCGGTCGAAGGCAGGAACATTCGTGGAGCTCAAGAACTCGCACATCGGCGAGGGCACCAAGGTGCCTCACCTCTCGTACCTCGGCGACGCCGAGGTCGGCGTGGACACGAACGTCGCCGCGGGAAACATCACCGCGAACTTCGCGCACCAGCCTGGCCAACCGAAGGGGAAGACCACGATCGGGGACAACGTCAGGACCGGCGTCGACAATACGTTCGTTGCTCCGGTCAGCATTGGCGACGATTCGTGGCTTGCGGCGGGGACCGTCGTCACCGACGACGTTCCGCCCGAGTCGCTCGCCGGCTTCCCGCCGAGGCAGGTCACCAAGGAGGGCTATCTCCATGGAAAGCGGAACGACTGAGGTCGCACTCCCCGGCCTGGAGACGAGCGGCCCAGTGACCGAGCCGCATGCCGGCCACTGGATCGAGCGCGGCCCGTGGAAGCGGCTGATGGTGTTCGCCGGGCGCTCGCATCCCGTCCTCGCGCAGAAGATCGCCGGTCATCTCGGTGTCGAGCTCGGCGAAGTGACGCTGAAGACGTTCGCGAACGACGAGACCTACTGCCGCTACGACGAGTCGATCCGCGGCGCCGACCTTTTCATCGTGCAGACCGGCTCGCCGCCGGTCGACAAGAACCTGATGGAGCTCCTGCTGATGATCCAGGCCGCGAAGCTCGCGTCGGCGAAGCGGATCACGGCCGTCATCCCCTGGTTCCCCTACTCGCGCCAGGATCGCAAGGCGAAGCCGCGCGAGCCGATCTCCGCGCGCCTCGTCGCCGACATGCTGCAGCTCGCCGGCGTCGACCGCGTGCTGACGATGGATCTGCACGCCGGCCAGATCCAGGGATTCTTCACGATCCCCGTCGACCATATGACGGCGCTGCAACTCTCCGCGACGCACTTCCGCGATCTCGGCCTCACCGGAGAGGGCGTCGTCGCCGTCGCCCCGGACGCCGGCCGCGCGAAGCACACCTTGCGCTTCGCCGAGATGCTCGACGCGCAGTTCGCGATCATTCACAAGACGCGTCCCGAGCACGAGCAGGTCGAGGTCACCGAAGTGACCGGGCGCGTGCGCGACAAGATCGCGATCGTCGGCGACGACATCGCGACCACCGGCAGCACGCTGATCGCCGGGGCGGAGGCGCTGAGAGCACATGGCGTGAAGGACGTCTACGTCTTCGTGACGCACGCGCTGTTCTCCCACGACGCGCTCGAGCAGCTCGGCGATTCGGGCATCAAGGGCATCGTCGTCACCGACACGGTGCCGATGGACCCGACGCGCATCCCCGAGAACATGACCGTCCTCAGCGTCTCGTCGCTGCTGGCCGAGGCGATCATGAACGTCTTCGCCGACGAGTCCGTCTCGGCGATCTTCGGCGGCGAGAACCAGCTGTTTTAACCGTTCGAAATCCTGCGGACTCGAACGGAATGGCTTCCGGGTTTCTGTACCTCGGGAACGGAAACCACCAAGGCGTGTTCTTTCCGCGGAACCTGATCCTGCTGGTGTACGTCGGCGTGGGCTTGGTGATCGCCTCGACTCACCATTACTTCTCGCACATCAACGGCTGGCGCGGCGTGGTGTCGGCGATCTTCGCCATCTTCCTCTGGCCGCTCCTTCTGCTCGGAATCAACCTCCACGTTCGCCGCTAGATGGTTGATGCCATGCCCGGGTGCGCCTGGGGATGGCTCAGATCAAGCCGGGCGGTCGCATCACGCGCAGCCCAGGCTGGTGGCCTGGGCAAGCGGGAGGCGGCCGAGCCGGCGCCGTGTCTGAGCCACCAGCCAAGTCGCTACACTTCGCCGCCGAAATGGCGGGCGAACGGATCAAGCTGGAGGTCAAAGAGCGGGAGCGGCTCGGCTCTCGCGAGTCGCGGCGGCTGCGCCGGAGCGGCTTCATCCCCGGCGTCCTCTACGGGCGGGGCAAGCAGCCGCATGCGATCGCGGTGCTCGAGCGCGAGCTCCGCAGAGTGCTGACCGGTGCAGGCGGACTGCACACGATCCTCGACGTGACACTCGAGGGGCAGGACACGTCGTACCCCTCGATCCTCAAGGACTACCAGCAGGATCCGATGCGGGGAAAGCTCGTGCACATCGACCTGCAGGAGGTCCGGCTCGACCAGCCGATCCAGGCGACAGTGGTTGTCGAGCTGAAGGGCGGCGACGACGCGCCCGGCGTCAAGGAGGGCGGCGTGCTCTCGCAGGTCGCCCGCGAGGTGACGGTCGAGGCGCTGCCGATGGAAGTGCCCGAGCATCTCGAGCTCGACGTCAGCGGGATGGCGATCGGCGACACGCTGCGTCTCGCCGACCTCTCCGCACGCGACGGCGTCAAGTTCATCGACGATCCAGAGACGGTGCTCGCGACCGTCACGCTGCCGACGCGCGTCGAGGAGCCGGAGGTCGAGGTCGAGGAGGGCGAAGAGGTCGAGGCCGCCGAGGGCGAGGAGGCGCCGGAAGGCGCCGCCGAGGGCGAGGCCGCACCGGAGGCGCCCGCCGGCACGGGCGGGCAGGGCGAGCCCGGTACGACGGAGGGTTGAGCGGCTCACCCGGCTGGGCCTCGCGGCGGCTGGCCCGCGATAACCTGCGCGCTGGTGCGTCCTCGGTCGCGCCCGAGCTATTTGCACGAGCGCGACCTGCGTCCTTCCATCGCTTGGTTCTCGCGACCCAGCCATCCACGATTCCCAACCGGGTGAACCGCTGTTGAGGTTGCCGTGGCGCCGGGGCGATCGCGCCTCGTCGCTCGATCTGCTCGTCGTCGGGCTCGGCAATCCCGGCCGCGAGTACGCACGCCATCGCCACAACATCGGCCGGATGGTCGTCGAGGAGCTCGCGCGACGGCACGGTGCGTCGTGGCGCTCGAAGTTCAACGGGCAGCTCGCGGAGCTGCACCTCGACGGGCACAAGGTCGCGCTCCTGAAGCCGGAGACATTCATGAACGAGTCGGGCCGCTCGGTGGCCGCAGCGGCGCGGTTCTTCAAGGTCGAGCCGGACGCGATCCTCGTCGTCCACGACGAGATCGACCTCGACCCGGGCAGGCTGCAGGCCCGCTTCGACGGCGGCCTCGCCGGCCACAACGGTCTCCGCTCGATCGCGCAGCATCTGCGCACCAAGGACTTCCTGCGCCTGCGGATCGGTGTCGGCCGTCCGGGTCGCGGCGACCGGCGCGCGCCGGCCGACTACGTGCTATCGGATTTCGAGCCCGCGGACGACGCGGAAACGCTCGTCGCGCGCGCCGCCGACGCTGTCGAGACGCTCGACGCCGAGGGCCTCGACCGCGCGCAAGCCCAGTTCAATTAGGCACACAATTGGCGCAGTCCGGCCCGCCGCAATGCGGTAGCGTCGACCGCGAGGGAGGCGGGAAAAGGCACCCCACCCTGGGCGGGGGTCGATCGTTCGTTCCCCTTTTCCGCGCTGCGGCGTAGACGGGCCGGCGGCTAGATTTGTCCCCGCGAGGCGCCCCGCCTCGTCGCAACTCATGGTCCGAAACGTCGAACAGCGCCCCGTCCTCTTCGCGCTCGTCCGCGAGCTTCTCGGCACAGAGAAACTGCAGGAGCTCGCAGCGGCGCTGCCGACGCGTGTCCGCGTCTCCGAGCCCGCGCTGCCGCTGGTTGTTTCAGCCTTGTTCCAAAACCTCGAACGCGCGTTGACCGTGTTGCTTCCGGAGGACGCCGACGCGCGCGACCTCGCAGAGGCTGCCGGCTGGTACCTCGGCCCGGAGCGGGTCGCGCTCCTGCCGAGCCGCGGCGTCCGCTGGGACTCCGGGCTGCTGCCGCCTCCGCACCTGGTGGGCGAGCGCGCGCGGGCGCTCGACGTGCTCGAGCGCGGCGGGCTGGTTTTCGCGTCCGCGACTGCGGTCGCCGAGGGGATGCCGCCCGAAGACGTGCGGCCGGAGCCGATCCGCATTGCGGAGGGCGAGGAGCCGGGCATCGACGGGCTCACGGAGGCGCTGGCCCTCGCCGGCTACGAGCGCGTCGAGCGTGCCGAGGACCGCGGCCAGTTTGCGGTGCGCGGCGGGCTGGTCGACGTCTTCCCTACGACGGGCCGCGAGCCGCTGCGCGTGGAGTTCTTCGGCGACGAGATCGAGCAGGTGCGTGCGTTCTCGCCGTTCACGCAGCGCGCGCTCCATCCCGTGGACGACGCCGTCGTCTATCCCGCCGCCGAGCGGCGCCTCGATCTCGTCGAGCCCGAGCTGTCGACCGACGAGGGCGACGAGCCGCCGCGCGCGCCGGGCGATCTCGTCCCCGCGCTTGCCGGGGGGCCCGACTTCGTCTGGGAGCCGAGCGAGGTGCGCGCGGTCTGGGAGGAGGAGGGCCTCGAGCCGATCCAGCTCGGAGCCGCCACCGAGCTCGACCAGCTCCCGTCCGGGCAGCCCTTCGCGTTCGAGGCACAGCGCCCGGCGCTGTCTGCGCGCGGCCTGAGCGAAGCCGAGAACGAGCTGGCCGCGTTCGTCCGCGCCGGCCACCGCGTCGTCGTCGCGTTCCCGCACCGAGGCGAAGCGCTGCGCACGGAGAACGTGCTGCGCCGGATCGACGCGGAGTTGCTCGAGCCCGGCGAGGTCCTGCCCGAGGAGGCGGACCTGCGCTTCGCCGTCTCCCCGGCTCGCCGCGGCTTCGTCTGGCGCGATCTGCAGCTCGTCCTGCTTCCCGACACCCAGATCTTCCGCAAGCGTGCGCCGCGTCCCGAGGCCGCGCGCATCGGCCGCGCGCTGCAGTCGTTCGCCGACCTCCGCACCGGCGACCACGTCGTCCACGAGGACCACGGCGTCGGCAAGCTGCTGGGCTTCGAGACGAAGACGGTCGCCGGCGTCACGCGCGACTACCTCTTCCTCGCCTTCCGCGGCGACGA
>WNEY01000230.1_pt1 | contig 31561 bp, 22 predicted proteins | sample 5400531 | NCBI WGS metagenome assembly WNEY01 (sample SAMN13153338, study PRJNA577476) | soil metagenome | isolation source: 200 cm saprolite under Douglas fir tree site 1 | place: USA:California | collected 2015-04-18
ACACCAGGCAGGTAGCACTTGATCTCGGGGTCGAGCGTCAGCCAGTTGCCGGCGTTCTGCTTCTTCTTCTCCGAGGCCCACGGCTGGTACGGGATGTCGTTGCCTTCGACCACACCGGCGCCGCCCGGGATGCTGAACGCCGCGCCAAGCGCGGTCACCGGACCCTGGTGTGCCGGATGATCCTGGATATCCCAGTTGGCGGTGTTCACCGCCTGCCAGATCCCGTTCAAGTCGGGGTGGCCATCGGGCGCTCGAGGCGCTGCGTACGCGGGCGACGGGCTTTGAGCCCGAGCCGATGGTTGTCTCGCGCGGGCGGCCGCCAGCGTAAGACCGGCGGCCACGGTGATCGCTGCGGCAACACAGATAGCGATCCTCATCCCTACTTCTGTTTCGCCTTCGGCTGCTCGGAGGTTTCCTTGTCTTTATCCTGGGCCCGTGCGCCGCGAAGCACGCCCTCGAGCCCGTAGTTGGCTTCGTGACACGCGTACTCGAACAGACGCTCGCCGGTCGCTCGCAGAGGGATCTCCCCGCTCCACTGCCTGGTCCACGTCGTGGGATCATCGATCGTGAACGTGTAGAGAATCGTGTTCGCGCCGGTCCTGGTGAAACGCTCGATGACGTGCAAGTGCTCCGAGGATCCCCTGAAGCTGACCTGGGGCTTGAAATTGATGGTATCCACGACCAACGTGTCGCCATCCCAGCGGCCGACCGAATCCCCCAGCCAGCGACGCGTGTTCCCGTGCGGGCGGCCGTCGGTCGGGATGATGCGCGCATCGTGCACCATCTCCACGAGGATCATCACGTACCCGGGGGTCTGCACTATCTGATAGTGATTGTTGTAGGCGATCGGAAGCATCGGCGGCCCCGAGCTCGAGCCAAAAGCGAGCAGGCAGCGCTCGGCGAGGGGACGCTCCTCGGGGTTCTCGTACAGGCCGAAAGGCGGCGCATTCTCCGGGTCGTCCGGTCCGGTGACGGCGCTGCCCCAGGCGGGACGGGGACCGGGGATTCTCTTCTGCGCCTCGGCGGTCAGCGCAGGCATTTGTCCGTCGGGCGGGTCGACGATGAGCGACGTCCGCCGCTGCCCGTTCACCACCGCGAGCTCGGTCCCCGAATCCCAGAAGAAGGCGTTGTACGCCCGCTCGACGTCGGCACGACGTCCGCCGTCGCGGCGATCCTTGTCGGTCGTCTTGAGATACTCCTTCGCGTACGCGGCGGCTTCGGCCTCTGAGACGACCGCTTTACCCTTGAGCTCGGCCGGACGTTCGAGCCGCGTGATGGTGACGTTCGTCCACATCCCCTGCAGGTCGGGATGTCCATCGGGGGCGCGGGGGATCGTTTGCGTGCTTGTCGCCGCCGCACGCGGCGACTGGCCTGCGAGCTGAGCCACCGGCGCCGACGCAAGCACAGCAAGCGCAAAGACCAACCTGCGGCGCATCGGAACCTCCTCGCGTTATCGCAACAGACTTGTCGGCCGTGTGACGGGGCCCACGGCCTCGGGTTCATCGACGGGCGATCCGAGTCGAACGCTCGGGCCTAAGAGCTTACAGCCAGGCGCCGATTCCCTCAACGCCAAAGTCTGACATCGGTGGCGTGTTGGTCACGGTGGTTTCGAGAAGGTCGAGAAACGGCGCGTTCAGTCCCTGGAGGAGGAAAGCGACGCGGCGCAAAGCCCCGGACGTGACATGAGACATGGTGCGCGACCAGGCGAAAGAATTTCGTCCGAGGCGCCACACCCAGGATGTAGCATGCTGCCGAGCTTGAGCGGCCCAAAACGGAAAGTCGGTGAAGGAGGCAACCGTGGGTCGACAGACATTCGGGACGATCATCATCGCCGCGGCGATCGCGTTCGCCGCGATCCCATCCACAGTCTCAGCACAAAGCGCCATCTCGGGCATCGTCAAGGATTCGGGCGGCGGCGTTCTGCCCGGCGTGACCGTGCAGGCGGCGAGCGCCGCGCTCATCGAGCGGGTCCGCGAGGCGGTCACCGACGAGCAGGGCCGATTCACGATTGTCGATTTGCGGCCCGGCCTCTATAAAGTGACGTTTGCCCTCTCCGGCTTTGCGACCCTGGTGCGCGACGGCATCGACCTGCCGTCCAACTTCACGGCGACGGTCAATGCCGAGTTGAAGGTCGGGGCGCTCGAAGAGTCGGTCACGGTCAGCGGCGATGCGCCGATTGTCGACGTCCAGAGCGCGCAGCACACGGCCATCCTGAAGCGCGACCTGATGGATGCGATTCCGACCGGCAGGACCTACGCGCAGCTGGGCGCGCTCGCGGTTGGCGTGAAACCCAACACGCAGGCGGTCGGCGGCGCGCGAACCGCGACGCAGCAGCGGCTGTTGCTGCACGGCATGCCGGCCACGGACAACACCATCGACGTCGACGGCATGAAGATGAACTCGATGTACCTCGGAGGCGAGACGCAGCCGAACCACAACGATGCGATGACGCAGGAGGTCACGGTGCAGACCAGCTCGCCGGGCGCTGAAGTCTCGGCGGCCGGCGTGCACATCAACCTGATTCCGCGCGAAGGCGGCAACGCCTTCAGCGGCTCGAGCTTCGTGGGATTTACGGGCAGCTCGTTTCAGGGCAACAACCTGACGCAGGCGCTGCAGGACAAAGGGCTGCGGCAGGGCGATGCCGTCGACTACGTGTACGACGTCAACGTGTCGGCCGGCGGGCCGATCAAACGAGACAGGCTATGGTTCTTTGGATCCTATCGGGATATCGGCAATGCCAACGTCATCGCCAACAGCTTTTATCCCGACGGCCGCCCCGGACTCTACGATCAGCGCCTGTATCAATTCACCGTGCGCCTGACATCACAGCTCACGCCCCGCAACAAGCTCACGGCGTACATCGATCGCCCGATCAAGAACGTGCCGCACGACTATGCGTCGGGCACCGACGTGCTGACCGCGGCCCGTCGCCGCACCGACGTGCTCTATTACACGACGGCGGTGAAATGGACGTCGACGGTGACGAACAAGCTCCTGCTCGAAGCGGGATGGGGCGGGACCGTGAACGCCATCAACTTCATTTACCAGCCGGACGTGCGCAAGCAGCGCGGGAGCGCCGACTGGTTCTCGTCGGCGTCGCGACAGGACATCGTGCTGAACACGAGGACCACGGCGGCCGTGCCCGAGCAGCACGACTACCCGTACCTCTACATGCTCGTATCCTCCGCGTCGTACGTGACCGGCTCTCACTCGCTCAAAACAGGCGTCCAGTGGCGGTACGGTCCGTACTGGCGCGACTTCGATTCCAACGCCGACCTGATCCAGCGCTACCGCTCGGGCGTGCCTGACTCGGTGATTGTGTACAACACCCCGACCCATTCGCGCGAGCACCTGAATGCGGATCTCGGGTTCTACGTGCAGGATTCCTGGAAGCTCAAGCGTCTGACGTTGAACCCTGGGATCCGCTTCGAGTACTTCAGCGTGTCGATCGAGCCCAAGTCGATCGAACCGGGCCGCTTCGTCGGCTTCCGCCAGTTTCCCGAGATGCCGAACCTCCCGGAATGGTTCAACGTCGCGCCCCGGTTCGGCGCCGTGTACGACCTGACCGGCGATGCCAGGACCGCGCTCCGGTTCGGCGTGAACCGGTACAACAAGAACGACACGACCAACTTCACGCTTCGCTACAACCCCGCGTCGCTGCAAAACGACACCCGCAACTGGAGCGATTCGAACCGCGACGACATCGCCCAGGAGAACGAAATCGGGCCGAGCAACAACGTCAATTTCGGCGCCGCGCCGCCCAGACATCCCGATCCGAACATCAAGCGGCAGTACAACATCGAATACAGCGTTGGCGTGGATCGCGAGCTGTTTCCCGGAGTGTCGGTCACCGCCGCCTGGTACCGGCGTGTGTTCTACAACCTGGAGAAACAGATCAACACGCTCGTGAGCCTCTCCGATTACACTGCGTTTCAGACCCCGAGCCCGCTCGATGGTCAGCCGGTGACGATCTACAACCTGAACAGAGCGAAACAGGGGTTGGTGGATCTGGTCGACACGACGAGCACGGATCGAGACAAGAGCCGTCAGACCTTCGACGGTCTCGAATTGAGCTTCTCGGCGCGGCTGCCCAGAGGCGGCAGCCTCTTCGGCGGTTTGTCATCCGAGCGGACGATCACCGTCGCGTGCGAGGGGCTGGCGCCGCAGCCTCTCGTCGGCACGGCGGCGACAACCTGGGATCCGAACACGTTTCGCTACTGCGATCAGAGCCAGCTGGACATCCCGTTTCTCAGCGATTTCAAGCTCGTAGGGGCGTACCCAATCCCGCTGGGTCTGCAGGTGGGGACCAACTTCCAAAGCTATGCGGGGGCGCCGCTGGCGGTGAACTGGGCCGTCCCCGCGAACGTGTTTCCTGGCGGACAGCGAACCCAGTCGGTGACAGTCAACCTCGTCACACCCGGGACCAAGTACTTGAGGCGCTGGAATCAGCTCGACCTGAGCCTGCGACGGATCTTCAGCGTCGGAAGGATGCGGTTCGACGCGAGCCTGGATGTGTTCAACGTGCTCAATTCGAACGTCGTGCTGAATGAAAACCAGAACTCCGGCGCAAGCCTCGGCGCGCCATTGGAGATTCTGCAGCCGCGGCTGCTGCGGATTTCGACGAACGTGAAGTTCTGATCGTCCATGCTGAGCGTCGCCGGTCTCGTGTTCGCAGGCGTCGCGCTGAATGCGGCGACGGTGACGTTCACGCGTGACATCGCGCCGATTGTGTTCGCGCACTGCGCGTCGTGTCATCGGCCGGGCGAGGCCGCGCCATTCAGTTTGCTGACCTACGACGAGGTGCGGCGGCGTGCGCAGTCGATCGCTGTGATGACCAGGCGCCGATCGATGCCGCCCTGGAAACCCGAACCGGGCTACGGAGAGTTTGCCGGCGAGCGGCGACTGAGCGATCGGCAGGTCGCGCTCATCCAGCAATGGGTCGAGCTCGGCACGCCCGAGGGCGATGCAAACGACCTTCCGCCGGCACCGCGGTCGGCCGGCAACTGGCAGCTCGGGACACCGGATCTGGTCGTGGCGATGCCGGAGCCGTACTTGCTCGGCAGTGACGGCCCCGATGTATTTCGCACCTTCGTCATCCCGATCGAGTTGCCGGCGGGTCGATACGTCAAGGGTCTCGAATTCCATCCTGGCGTGCCCAGGGCTGTCCATCACGCGAACGTCAAGATCGATCGCACACGATCGTCTCGTCGGCTCGACGATGACGATCCCGGGCCGGGCTTCGACGGCGGCGGCGGCCGCGGCGCCATGTTCCCCGACGGCCACTTTCTCGGCTGGACGCCGGGTCAGGCGCCGCACATGCTCGCCGACACGGCGTGGCGGCTCGAGGCCGGCAGCGATCTCGTCGTCGAGGTTCACATGGTGCCAACCGGCAAGCCGGAGCGCGTTCAGGTGCGCGTCGGATTGTTCTTCACCGACGAGCCGCCGTCGCGTGTGCCGTACATGATGCGGCTTGGCAGGCAGAGCATCGACATTCCCGCAGGGACACGGGATTACAGCGTGACCGACTCGTACGTGCTGCCGGTGGACGTCGAGGTGCTGGGCGTTCAGCCGCACGCGCACAACCTGGCGAGGGAGATGAAAGGATTTGCGAGATTGCCCGACGGAACGACGACGCCCCTGATTTTCATCAGAGACTGGGATTTCAGATGGCAGGACGTGTATCGATTCCGCCGGCCGATTCCGCTGCCGCGCGGCACCACGCTGACGATGCAATACACCTACGACAACTCGGCCGACAATGTCCGGAACCCGAACCGGCCGCCCAGGCGTGTCACGTTCGGGCAGACAACCGCATCGGAGATGGGCGATCTGTGGCTGCAGCTCGCGACCCGCACCAGCAGCGATCGCGCGGCGCTCGATGTGGACTATGCGCCGAAGATGTTGCAGGAAGATATCGCCGGCGACGAGAAGGCGCTCGAGGTCAACCCGAGTGACGCCAGGCTCCACGCCGATTTGGCCTTCTGTTACCTCGCCGCCGGTCGCGCGGCGGAGGCGATCGTTCAGCTCGAAGACGCGGTCCGGCTCGAACCGAAGTCGGCGCACGCGCAATACGATCTCGGCACGACGCTGTTGAACCAGAAGCGCCTCGATGAGGCGGCGGAGCATTTCGATCGCGCGCTCCGCCTGAAGCCGGATTTTTCAGAGGCGTACAACAACCGCGGCGCCGTCCAGGCGCTTCAAGGAAAATTAGACGAGGCGATCGCGTCGTACGCCGAGGCGCTCCGGTTGGACCGGGCGAATGGGGAGGCGCGGGACAATCTGGGATCGGCTCTGGCCACTCGCGCCAGTCTGCTGGCGCGGTTGGATCGGACGGACGAAGCAATCGCGCACTATCGCCGCGCCCTCCAGCTGAACGCCGACCTGCCGGCGGCGCTCGTTGATCTAGCCTGGATCCTGGCCACCTCGGATCGACACGACGTGCACGCGCCCGAGGAAGCAGTGCGGCTCGCCGAGCGCGCTGTGCAGGTGACGAAACGGCAGGACGCGCTCGTGCTCGAGACGCTCGCGGTCGCGTACTTCTCCGCGGATTGGCTGGATCGGGCCGTCAGCACCGCTCAGGCGGCGCTGGAGCTGGCATCCACGACGGGCCGGGATGATCTGGCGGCCGACATCCGCCGCCGGCTGGAATCGTTCAAAAGAGCGCGATGACAAAGGCAACGTGCGCCGGCGGTGTGCTCTTCCACAGACAACGCGAATCACCAGGGCCAGCCATGAAACCACCGACGGTGTTCCTCGGCGAGATGACCAATCCGGAAGTCGAAGCGTTTCTCGAGACGCACCACACCGTCATCATTCCAACGGGCGCAACCGAGCAGCACGGACCGCATGGGCCGCTCCTGACCGACGTGCTCATCCCGCAGGAAGTAGCGCGCCGCATCGCGCCGCAGATCGGCGCGGTCGTCGCGCCGCCGATCAACTATGCCTTGTCGTATCCACACGTCGGCTTCACGGGCCTCGTGCACATCCGCATTCCGACGTTCATGGCCCTGGTCGCGGACCTCTGCGCGTCGTTCGCCGCGTCGGGGTTCAAACGCATCATCTTCCTGAACGGTCACTACGACAATACCTACGCCATTGCCTATGGCTGCGCCGACGCCGCGGATCGAATGCCGAAGGGGGTCAAGGCGTTTCCGATCAATTACTGGGACGGCCTGACCGCGGAGGAAGTCGCGGAGTTCTCCGGGCTGAAGAACGGGTTGCATGCGAACGCCGCCGAGACCTCCGCCGTGCTCGCGATCAACGCGGCCCTGGTGGATCTGGAACGCGCGAACGCCGAGTTCCCGCCGTTCCCCGAGTTCACGGTGAACACCGCTCCGGTGCACACCGCTTTCTTCTTCACGTCGCCTGGATCGGTGTATTGGGCCACGCAATCGGGGACGTGGGGCGACGCGCGCGCGTCCACGCCCGAGATGGGCGAGCGGTATTTGCAAGCCGGCGTGCGCTCGACGCTCGCGGTGCTGGAGAATATCGAGGCGACCTTCGCGGCCATGCCGCCGCGGTAAGGCATTTCGCGTACCGGCCTTTGCGGTCTTTGCGTTCTTCGGCCGGTGGCGCGCGGGACGACACATGCAGGTCAAGACATACATCGATCGGTCCACGATGAGCATGGCGGCGGCGCGGCATGCCGCGCAGGCGCTGCGCATCGCGATCGGGGCGCGAGGGGACGCCCGGATCGTCGCGGCGACGGGTGCCTCGCAGTTCGATTTTCTCGAGGCGCTCACCGCGGCGCCCGATATCGACTGGACGCGCGTCGAGATGTTCCATCTCGATGAGTACGTCGGTCTGCCCATCGATCATCCCGCAAGCTTCCGCAAATATCTTCTCGAGCGGCTGATCCGCAAGACCGGTATGACCCGCTATCACCTGCTCGACGGGGAGCATGACGCGGCTCGCGTCGCTGAACACGTCGGACAGGAGATCGGCCGTACACCCGTCGACGTGGCGTTTGTCGGCATCGGCGAAAACGGACACCTGGCATTCAACGATCCCCCCGCCGACTTCGTGACAGACCGGCCCTATGTGATCGTGACCCTTGACGCGGCGTGCCGGCGACAACAGGTCGGCGAAGGCTGGTTCGCTTCTGTGGCGGAGGTGCCGTCGGAGGCGGTATCCATGTCGGTACGGCAGATTCTGAAGTCACGCGAGATCATCTGTGTCGTGCCTGACGCGCGAAAGGCGCAGGCGGTCAAAGCCTGCATCGACGGCGAGGTCTCGCCGATGGCGCCCGCCTCGATCCTGCGGACGCACGCGAACGCCACGATCTACCTCGACCGCGATTCGGCGGCGCTGCTGACCTCGGCGAGCCGCGGCGAGATTCTGGCGGAAGTCATTTCATGAGAATCGCGCTGGCGGGGTTGTTCGACCTCCAGGTCAACGGCTTCGGCGGAATCGATTTCAACGCGCCGGACCTGACCTCCGATCGCGTCGCCGAAGCGCTGGAGCGGATGCGCGAGACTGGCGTGACCCGTTGCCTGCCCACTCTCATCACATCATCGTTCGACCGGTTCGCCGTGAGCGCCCGCGTTCTGGCTCGCGTGTCGCATCCCGCCATCGCCGGGATCCACCTGGAAGGTCCGTACCTCTCGCCTGAAGACGGCGCGCGGGGCGCCCACCCGCTGGAGCACGTTGCGCCGGCGAGCATCGACGACTTCAGCCGTCGCCAGCACGCCGCCGACGGTCGCATCGTGCTGGTCACCCTCGCGCCCGAAGTGCCGGGGGCGATGCCGCTCATCGATCACCTTGTCGCTGCAGGCGTGCGCGTCGCCATCGGCCATACCTCCGCGACACCGCAGCAGATCGGCGAGGCGATCGGCGCCGGCGCCACGCTCGCGACGCATCTGGGCAACGGGTGCCCGCAGATGCTGCCGCGGCACCCGAACGTCATCTGGGAACTGCTGGGGGCCGATGAGCTCTTCGCGAGCATGATCGTGGATGGTCACCACCTTCCGCCGGCGACGGTCAAAACGATGATTCGCGCGAAAGGCCCGGGCCGGACGATTCTCGTGACGGACGCGGTGGCCGCAGCCGCATCCGCGCCAGGACGATACACCGTTGGCGGCGTCGATTGTGAGCTCTCTGAGGACGGTCGCGTGTCGTTGCCGGGAACGCCGTACCTCGCGGGGTCCAGTCTGACGCTGGATCGCGCCATCGCCAACACCGCGCGGTTCACGGGACTGTCCATCGATGCGGTGGCTCCGATGGCGTCGACGATCCCTGCGGCCTACATGGGCATGACGACCACCGGCACGGTGACCGCGGATTGGGAACCGGGCGCGTTCGAGCTGCAGATCCGTGACGTGACGCCATGACGATCGCGCTCCTCGATTGGGCGGTTCTCGTCGCGTACCTCATTGTCATCACGGGCATCGGCCTGATCGTCGGCTACCGCGTTCGTCGCAGCGGCGAGTACTTTCTCGGCGAGCGACGATTTGGTCCGTGGCTGATGGTCGGCCAGAGCTTCAGCGTCGGAACGCACGCGGAGATGCCGGTGGCGCTCGCAGGCGCCGTTTACGGCGCCGGCGCCTCCGCCATCTGGTACCAGTGGAAAAACCTTTTCGTCACCCCGCTGTATTGGATCATGGCGCCCCTGTTCCGTCGCGTCCGGCGGACGACGATGGCGGAGTTCACCGAGGATCGGTACGGGCCGGCGATGGGCGTGATGTACATCGTGTTTGCCGTCTGCTTCTTCATCATCGAAACCGGAGGACTTCTCAAAGGCGCCGGCAAGGTCATCAGTCAGGCGACGGGCGCCACGGCCGGCGTGAACGAAATCGTGGCCGCCATGACGGCGATGTTCATCCTCTACAGCTTCGTGGGCGGGCTGGTTGCGTCGGCGTGGACAGATCTCTTCCAGGGGTTCCTGATCATCGTCCTGTCGTTCATGCTGATTCCGCTCGGCTGGCGCGAGGTCGGCGGACTCGGCGGAATGAAGGCGTCGCTGCCGGCATTCCGCTTTTCGCTGTCAACGCCATCGGGGATCGGCCCGTGGGTCATCGCGATGCTCACGGTCAACGGGCTCGTCGGCATCATGGCGCAGCCGCATATGCTCGCCACCGTGGGCACCGGCCGCGACGAGCGCAGCTGCCGCATCGGCATGCTGTTCGGCAATTTCGTGAAGCGTGTCTGCACGGTCGGGTGGATGCTCGTCGGCCTGATCGTATCCGCGATCGTCGCGCAGGGCGGAGGACAGGCCGCCGTGCTGGCCGATCCCGAGAACGCGTTCGGTTTCGCGTGCCGGCACCTGTTGTTCCCCGGGGCTCTTGGCCTGTTGATCGCGTCGATTCTGGCTGCGAGCATGTCGGCGTGCTCCGCGTACATGGTCGACGTCGGCGCATTGTTCACCGAGGGACTCTATCGCCCGCATCTCGTGTCGGACCGGAGCGACCGGCACTATCTGTGGGTTGGCCGCATAAGCGGCGTCGCCCTCACCATGCTCGGCGTGCTGTACGCGATGTTCCTGATTCAGAGCGTGCTGTACACGTTCCTGCTCACCGAAACGCTGGCGACCTTTGTCGGCATCAGCGTGCTGGGTGGCATCGTCTGGCCGCGCGCGAACCGGTGGGGCGCGCTCGCGAGCCTGCTCAGCGCGCTGGCAACAAATTTTCTGCTCTACTATCTGGCCGGCCAACGCCTGGATCGCTGGGATCCGAACGTGTTCCTCGCCGCACTCTGCGCCGGAATCGGGGCGCTCGTCGTTGTCAGCCTGCTGACGGATCCTGAACCGGCCGAGCGCACCGAGTCGTTTTTCAACCGGCTGGAAACCTCGAGCGATGAGCCCGGCGCCGTCGCTCGCCCGTTGCTGCTCGTCAACGTGCTCCGCCTGGGCCGCGGTGCGGCAGGACGAGGGTGGCGGGCGTTTCGCGAGGATCTCCTCGGGCTGGCGGTCGGATGGGGACTGGTCGTGGCGCTTGTGGCCGCGACCGCGTGGCTGCTGTCATAGGGTGTCAGACACCATGTATTTTCGACATGGTGTCTGACACCTTAATCTACGCCAGCGCCTCTTTACAGTACTGCAGGCACTTGGGAACTTCCGCGAGCGGATCGCCCGTGTACTCGAACTCGATGTTCGCCGGCAGGTCCCATTTGTTTTTCTGCAGAAGCTTCAGAACGTCCTTGATCGGCGTGTCTCCCTGGCCCCACGGCGTATTGCCGCCGCCGTTGGTCGCCTTCTTCTTGTCCTTGAGGTGCAGGTTCGTGATGCGCGCGTGGTGCTGCCGGACGAACGCAACGGGGTCGTAGCCCGCTTCGGTGTAGTGACCGATGTCGAGATTCGCCCCATGGTATTTCGAGGCGGCCATGACCGCCGCGAAGCTCTCCGGCGTCGCGACTTCATCGGGATCCGTCGTATTGGCGTGCCCGTGGAAGCCGATCAGCATCTTGTGCTTGTCGGCGAAGGGGGCCAGCCGCTTCGCCATGCTGACCTGCGTCGAGGTCGAGACGGCCTTGACGCCGAGCCACCCGGCCAACGTGAAGGCGTACTCGATCTCGTCATCTTTCGTGTTGCGGACGTTCATGTTGTAGCAGAGCAACCGAAGATCGATGCCGGCGTCCTCGATCTTCCTGCGAACCGGCGTGAACGTGGCCGCCGAGGTCGCCGATCGCCAATCGCGCAAGGCTCTCGCGGCCGCATCCCGCGCGGCCTGTTCTTCCGGGGTCAGCGCCCCTCGCCCGCGGCCGCCCGGACCTGGCCCTCCGGGCGCGCCCGCCAGCGCCTCAGCATGATTGGACATCAGCTCCATTTCGCCGAGCCCGATTGTCTGGTAAGCCTTGATGATGTCCTCGGCGTTCGACATGCTGCGGAAGCTGTAGGTGATCGCGCCGATCTGGACGCCGTTGATCCTGGAATCGATCTTCGCGAGCGCCGACAGCGGCACGTTCGAGAGGACCCAGGATGCCGGGAGACCTGCCAGCGTGAGCTTCGCGAAATCGCGTCGTGAGCAGCGCATGATCAACCTCCGTCAGAACCCTAACCGCACCACACAGGAATGTCCAGACCCCGGAAGCAGACTTGTCAAAGCTCGTTAGAAATGTCCCCATCCTTAACTCATTAGAAATGTCCCCTTCGTTCCGGTTGTGACAGACCGCGCAAGCATCAAACGACACGCGCACAACGAACCCACCGGGCCTGTTTGACACTCGGGCCGCGTCGGTGCTACATCCAGCGCTCGTCATGTGTTCAGCGATCGGAAGAGCCAGCCCCGCTGAAGCGGGGCCCCACGTCCGCCTTGGCGGACGTCGTCTGGCGGTGGTCACGCTGGCCGGTATTTGCGTGGCAGTCGCCTCAGCCGCAGCGCAAACGCCCCCTCCCGGCGGGCGCGGCCGCGCCGCCGGAGACAGCGGCGTCGAACGGCTTCGCGCCTTCGATCCGGCCGCGGTCGAACGCGGGCGGATCGTTTTCGGCGACAAGTGCGGATCGTGTCATCGCCCGAACGCCAGGGGTGGACAGGGGTTCTCCGGCCCGGATCTGATCCGGTCCGTGCTCGTGCTGCAGGACACGAACGGCCGGCAGATTGGGACCCACCTGCAGGCCGGTCACAAGCCCGCGATCGCGCTGGCGCCTCCGGAGATCTCCGAGGTCGCCACTTTCCTGCACCGCGAGATCACCTACGCCGCCGAGCGAACGAATTACCAGTTGCAGTACGTCATGACCGGAAACGCCAGGGCGGGCGAGACCTATTTCAGCGGCGCCGGCGGGTGCAACCGCTGCCACGCGCCGACCGGCGATTTGAAAGGCATCGGTTCACGGTACGACGGCCCGAGGCTCCAGGCGCTCATCGCCTTCGGGACGATCGGAGGCGAAGGACGCGGGCGCGGCGAGGCGGCGGGCGTGTCGCGAGCTGCGCGCCGGGCCACCGTGACGCTGCCATCCGGTGAAACCTTCTCCGGTGTCCTGGTCCGGTTGACCGACTTCGACGTGACGATCCGCGACGATGCCGGCAAGTCGCTTTCCTGGTTGCGCAGCGGCAGCACGCCGAAAGTGCAGGTCACCGATCCGCTGCAGGGACACATCGATCTGTTGCCGAAATACACGGACGCGGACATTCACAACCTGGCCGCGTATCTGGCAACCTTGAAGTGACGAGCGTGTCAAGAAACGACGCGAAACACAAAGGCCGCAGAGAGCGCAAAGAAGAGCCGTACAAGAGATTCTTCGCGAGCTTTGCGGGCTTTGCGCTCAAAGGTTTCTGCCCATGAAAAAGATGCCGACGCTGCTATCGATATGCTCGGTCGCCCTGCCGATCGCTCTGCTGGCGCAGGCGCCGGACGGGTCGCGCGCCGCGAAGTACCCCGAGGCGTGGCCCACGCACTACGGCGACTTTTCCGGACGGAGGTACAGCCCGCTCACCCAGATCAATGCGACGAACGTGAAAACGCTGTCGCTCGCCTGGATCCATCGCGCCACCGCCCAGGAGGGCGAGAACGGCGGCGGCGAGTATCGGAGCGGCGATCCGTACTACTGGGGTGGGCCGCAGACGAACGTGACCATCAAGGCGACGCCGCTGATGGTCGACGGCGTGCTGTATTTCGCGGCCCCCGATCACGCCTACGCCATCGACGCGCGCACCGGCAGGGCCATCTGGCATTACTTCTGGCGCACCCGCGGCGGCATCCATATCGGCAACCGCGGCGTCGGCATGTACGGCAATTCTCTCTTTTTCGAAACGCCGGACTGCTATCTCGTCTCGCTCGACGCGGCCACCGGCAAGGAACGCTGGCACAAGGAGATTGCCGACGTCCGGCAGCAGTACTTCTGCACTCCCGCGCCCATCGTCGTCGGGAGACACGTCATCGTCGGCATCGGCGGCGACTCGCTCGACGTGCAGGGATACCTGGAGTCGCGCGAGCCCGAGACCGGTGAGCTCCAGTGGCGGTGGTACACGACCCCGCAGAAGATGGGCGACCCCGGATCGGAGAGCTGGCCGGACGAATATTCGATGACGCACGGCGGAGGAATGACGTGGCTGCCTCCGACCTACGATCCGGAGCTGAACCTTCTCTACCTCCCCACCGGCAATCCAAATCCCGTCTTCGCGCCGCGGAGCCGCAAGGGCGACAACCTCTACACGTGCGCGCTCGTCGCGCTGAATCCCGACACGGGAAAAATAGCGTGGTATTTCCAGACTTCGCCGCACGACACGCACGACTGGGACAGCGCGCAGGTACCGGTGCTCATCGACGGGCAAATCGATGGCCGGCCGCGGAAGCTCGTGGCGCAGGCGGCGCGCAACGGCTACTACTTCCTGATCGATCGCACGAACGGCAAGAGCATATCGACAGTTGCCTACGTGGATTTCATGAACTGGTCGCTCGGCGTGAACGCCAAGGGGCAGCCGATCAACAACCCGGCGAAGGATGCGACGGTGGACGGCGTGCTGGTGTCGCCTGGTTCGGCCACCAACTGGCCTCCCCCGAGCTTCAGCCCGAAGACGGGACTGCTCTACGTCGGGACGGCTCAGTCATATGGACTGCAGTACCTCACCGACACGGACGAGCGGCCTGAGGGCTATGGCGGCGGCGCCGTCGGCGGAGGCGGCGGAGGCGGACGCGAAAGCTTCATCAAGGCCCTCGACTACCGGACGGGCAAGGTCCGCTGGCGACACGCGCTGACCGAGGGCGGCGCCATGGGTCTGTTGACGACGGCCGGCGATCTCCTGTTCGGGGGGGACGGCTCGGGAAATTTCGTCGCCTACGATCCGTCGACGGGCGATCCTGTCTGGCACGCCGGGCTCGGGGCGAACCCGTCAAATGCGCCCATCACCTTCATGCTCGACGGCCGGCAATTCCTGGTCGTCGGCGCCGGAGATTCGTTGTACGCGTTTGCGCTGGCCCGGTGACCCGCGGCGCGAGCGCCGCTGCTTGATTGACAGGAGATCAGGAGCTCAGGAGTGCTTCTGTGGTTCACGAGAAGCATCTCGTGCGCTTCTGATCTCGTCTGAGCTTTCTTCAGCGCAAGCTCAACGCCGGAATCAGGAGCCTGCCGCCAAGCCCGTGATGGCTGCGGTCCAGCGCAGACGTCACGAGCGATACGCCTGCCGCCCCACTCCCTGCACCGGGATGCCCTGCGCCGCCAGCACCTCATGCTGCAGCGCGAACATGCAGGCGGCGGCTTCGTCGACGCGACGCACGAACGCAATCGCCCCCTGGAGGATCGGCTTGAGACGCTCGCGATCCTGGAGCCGCGCTTTCGGATACTCGTGCTCGACGACGAGATGCGTGTTCGCCACGTCGAGCTGCAGCAGCTCGCGCGCGGCGAGCTGATGATCGAGCCAGTCGACCGTCCGGTTCTGCAAGTACGCGAGCGGATCGTGTCGCGCCGTCCCCGGCAGCTCGTGCTCGGTGAACACGGTGTGCTTCTTCCACGCGTTGAGCTGATCGGCGGCGTTCTGTGACGGCTGACCGCCGACCCAATCGCCGCGCTCGACGGTCTGGCCGCCGTAGCCCCAGGCCGCGACACCCTTGGAATCGATCACCTGTCCCTTCACATGGAAGCCGCCAACGAGGAAGTTGTACCCGGTATCTTTCAGGTACTGGAAGATCGATCGGGTGTCCTGCCCCATGAGGATCGCGTGCGAGGGGTCGTAGTGGATGCGGAACTGATCGCCGACGCCGTGCTTTTCGCAGATCCGGTGCAGCGCGATCCACGTGCCCGGGGTGTAGGCAATGTTGTTGTGCCAGTTGTCACCCGTCGTCCACCCGGGCATCGGACACTGCTCGACGCGATAGGACAGGCCGCGCGATTTGGCCGCCTCGAGCAGCGGCACGAACTGCTGTTCGAAATCGACAAGGTTCTGGTCCATGCTGTGCTGCTGGTTGCGTCCCACGAATCCGCAGACGGCATTGACGCCGAGCAGCACCGCGGCGTCGAACACACGCAGCATGAACTCGTGCTTCTTCCGACGCACCGCGGCGTCGTGGTGCAGCATGTTGTCGAAATATCCGATGTCCGACAGGCCGACGCCGTTCGCTTTCAGCGCGGCCCCGACGCGGCGCGCACGGTCCTTGTCGAACGGCCTGCGCAAATCGAGGGTGTTCGCGACCGGATCGAGCATCGCCTCCGGCGGGACGTCTGTCTCGCTGGGATGCAGCGCGGCGGACAACTGTATGTACCCGGCGTTCAGCTCGCGCGCGAATTCGGCCCATTCTTCGATCGCGCGATCGGGATCGGGATCCCGGACGGCGCGGGGCGTCAGCTCCTGCAGCGCCGCCGTCAGCACGCCCACTTTCATGAACGTCGGTTCAAACGGTCTGATCGACATGGCCGCCATCTTATCGTAGGGTCCCGATGGCGATATGGCCCTTTTCACGAGACCGCTCCGCTGAACGGCCACTGCCGCAATCGAAGCGACCATCCCAGAAAACACAGGACGCCGAGCGCGAGGGCGCCGAGGCCGAACACCATCACGTGAGCCCCGGTCGTACTGAAGATGAAGAGCCAGCCCGCTCCCGCGACGATGACCGGCACGGGGTACAACCAGATGCGGAACGGCCGCGGCAAGGCCGGGACGCGGCGCCGGAGCAGCACGACGCCGCCAATCTGGCCCATGAACTGCACCACGATTCGCGTCGCGATGAGCGCGTCGATCACCAGGTCCAGCGCGAAGAAACTGCCCACGATGGACAGAGCTCCGAGCACGAGCAGCGACACGTGCGGGAAACCCCCGGTCGGGTGAAGACGGCCGAACGATTCGAGGAAGTACCCGTCGCGCGCGGCCGCGTACGGGATCCGCGAGTAGCCGAGCAGCAGCGCAAAGACCGATCCGAACGCCGTCCAGAGAATCATCAGCGTGAACACGCTGGCGACCTTCGACCCATAGATCTTCTCCATGAACACGGACACTACGAACTGCGCAGTCGGGCTCGCCGCCGCGGGCACGAAGTCGCGCCAGGGCACGACGCCGATGATCGACAGGTTGATCGCCAGGTAGAGGGCGGCAACCGCGGCCGTGCTGATCACGATCGATCGCGGGATGACGCGGCCCGGATCGATCACCTCGTCGCCGATGTAGCAGACATCGTAGTAGCCCAGGTAGTCGTAGACGGCGATCCGCGATGCCGCGCCGAGGCCGAACAGAAAGCCCAGCGAGAAGGTGAACGCGCCCGGTGGGAAATCGAACGCGACGCGGCGGTCGAAATGGAGCAGCCCGGTCGCGATGATGGCCACCGTGGCGATCATCGTCCCGGCCCACAGCGTGAGGGTGATCCTCGCGATCGACGTGATGCGTCGGTACAAGAGCACGACGTTGACGACGCCGACCGCGGCGGCCGTCGCGATCAGCCGGCGGGGGGTGAGCCCGGTCCAGATGTAGCCCAGGTAGTTCGCAAACCCGATGTAGCCGGACGCGATCTCGAGCGGGCCGCTCAGAATGAACTGCCAGACGAAGAGAAACCCCATCAGCCGCCCGTAGGTCTCGCGGCCGAAGGCCTCGCGCAGATAGCCAAACGACCCGCCCGACGCCGGCATGGCGGCGCCCAGCTCGCTCCAGACCATGCCATCGCAGATGACGATCACGAGCGCGACGACCCATCCGAGCATCGCCTGCGGCCCGCCGAGCGCGGTCATCAGCAACGGGATCGTGATGAACGGTCCGATCCCGATCATGTTGATCATGTTGAGTGCGGTGGCCTGGAGCAGGCCGAACCGGCGCGCGAGGGGCGAGGCGATCACGTCGGTCGATACTGAGAAGCGGTCGATACGTCGCAGTTGCCGTGGCAGCCAAGGCAGCGCTGCCGAATAATTCCGGACCCGGATCCGGTTCCGAGACCGCGCGCCGGCTGCGCTCGCACGGCGCGCATCCCGCTCTCCGCGCACGAGCACGCCGTCAGCGCCGCGACACGCAAAGAGGCCTTCATGGACGTGTGCTGCACCGTATCCGCCGCGCAACGGTGGTGTCAAGACGTGGAGAAAAGCTTGACCCTGACCCGGCGTCTGATACAACATCCACCGCCGGTCACGGCCAGGAGCGTGTGCGAGAAGTGTCCGAGAAGCGTGAACACGCGCGTCGCAGGCCGGCGCCGCCGCCGAAAAACGGCTCGAATTCGCAGGTCGCCCCGCGCGACGCGCGGCTGCTCGGCGCCCGTGAAGCCCTGCTCAAACCGCTCCTGCCTTGGAGACTGTGATGGTTCGATTTGGGGGGACGATTGCGCTGCTCGCCCTGGTGCTCGCACCCTCACCTGCACTGGGCCAGATCGATTTGTCCGGGAGCTGGGGCGCGCGGTACCACGAGGATTTCCCCGAGCGCATCCCCGGCCCCGAGCTCGCCAATTTCCTCGGGTTGCCCATCAACGAAAGCGCCCGGCAATGGGCCCTCAGTTGGGACCCTTCGCGACTGACGCTGCCCGAGCACCAGTGTCAGGTGCACGTGTCGCCGTACATCTATCGGGGGCCTCTGCAGCTGCGGATCTGGGAAGAGCGCGACACCAGGTCTCAGAAGCTCCTCGCGATCAAGAACTACATCAGCACGTACGAACAGACGAGAACGATCTGGATGGACGGACGTCCGCATCCGCCCGAGTACGCGGCCCACACGTGGGAGGGGTTCTCGACGGGGAAGTGGGAAGGCGACATGCTCACGGTCGAGACAACCCACATCAAGCAGGGCTGGATCCGGCGCAACGGCCTCCCCGAAAGCGACCGCGCCACGCTCGTCGAGCACTTCATCCGGCACGGCGAGTATCTGACGCACATCAGCGTGCTCACCGACCCCGTCTTTCTCACCGAGCCGCTCGTGAAGAGCCAGAACTTCGTGTTGATGCAGCGGCAGGCGCCCGAAAACACCTGGTTGTGGCCGTGTCAGATCGTCGACGAAGTGGTCGGCCGGCCGGCGGGCGCGGTGCAGCACTATCTGCCGGGTCAGAATCCGTTTGTCAGCGAATTCGCGACGCGCAGCGGCATCCCGATCGAAGCGACGATGGGCGGCGCCGAAACGATGTATCCGGAGTACATGCTGAAGCTGCAACAGGCATCCGGCTCGAAAACCAAACCTCGGTAGACATCTTCTAAAGCCAATGTTGGTGTAAATGAAGCTAGTAACGAAGATTCGCCGTCGCGACCGCTCTCTTCACTCGTCGGATTGAGGCGAAGCTTCGTTACCGTCCCGGCCATCCTCGGTGAGAGAAGGAGGAAGTCGTCGCCATGCTGACGCACGTGAACATTCGCAGGGCGGTTGCGGCGTATGTCCTCATCGGAGCGTTCGCCGGGATCGCGGCGGCGACGCGGCTCGAAGCCCAGGCCGTCCGGGCGACCATCCTGGGCGTCGTGCGCGATTCCACGGGCGCCGCCATACCCGGCGCCACCGTCGAAGTGAGGAATGTCGGCACGGGCGTCGCGCGGTCGGTCGTCAGCAACGAGCTGGGCCGATACAACACCCCCGATCTCGCAATCGGCACGTATGAAGTGCAGGCGTCGCTGCCGGGCTTTCAGAGAGTCGTCCACAAAGGGATCACGCTCCGCGTCGGCAGCGAGAACGTCGTCGACTTCACGCTGCCGCTCGGACAGGTCGAGGAGACCGTCACCGTCACGGGCGAGAGCCCAATCGTGGACACCACGTCGAGCGCTGTCGCCACGACGATTGAGCAGAAGCAGATCGCCGACCTGCCCCTGAACGGCCGGAATTACGCGCAGCTGATTACGCTGTCGCCGGGCGTGACCACGGTGACGTTCACCGGTTCGTTGTTCGGCCGGCAGCAGGTGTACTCGGTCGCAGGAGGGCGACCCGAGGGACAAGCCTTCCTGATGGACAACACGAACGTGGCGAACTTCTGGAACCGCGCCGCGGGCTCGGGCGTGCTCGGCACCACGCTCGGAGTCGAGGCCATTGCCGAGTTCCAGACCTTGACGAACACCTACAGCGCGCAGTTTGGCGGCGGTGGCGCGGTGATCAACGCGATCACCCGGTCGGGCGCCAACATCGTCCACGGATCGGCGTTCGACTTCGTGCGCAACAGTACATTCGATGCCCGCCAGTTCTTCGATGACCCGACCAAGCCCAAACCGCCGTTCAGCAAGAACCAGTACGGCGGCAGCGTCGGCGGTCCGCTCAAGAAGGACAAGGCGTTCTTCTTCCTGAATTACGAGGGCATCAATCAGAGTCTGGCCGAGACCAGGATCGTGACCGTTCCCGACGCGAACGCGCACAACGGGATGATCCCGATCGGCGGCGTTCTCACCAATGTCGGCGTCAACGCGTCGATCAAGCCGGTTTTGGATCTGTACCCGCTGCCGACGACACCGTTGAGCGGTGGGGTCGGACAGCTCAACGAGGTCGATACCACGACGGGTCAGGAGAACTACACGCTCGGGCGCTTTGATTACACGGTGTCGTCGAAGGACACGTTTTTCGCGCGGTATGCCGTCGACACCGCCGATCTCCTGGAGCCGTTCAGCGGGTCGAACCTGCCTCTGTGGCCGGCGACGAACAAGACGAACAATCAGTATCTGACCGCCGAAGAGCGGCGACTGGTGTCGTCGAGCGTGATCAACCAGGTGCGGTTCGGATTCGTGCGAACGCGCGAGCTGGCCGACAACACCGGTGCGGTTCCCGCGCTCCAGTTCTTCCCGGGCCGCATGAACGGCACGGTCAACCCGGGGTCGGGGATCACGACCGTGGGGGCGAACCAACTGAACCCGTTCGACATTCTGCAGCGAAAGTACTCCGTGGCCGACGACTTCTACTGGAACAAGGGCGCGCACAGCATCAAGTTCGGCGGCAGCGTCGAGAGAACCGAGACCGACATCAATGCGCCGTTCCAGTGGGGCGGTGTGTGGACGTTCACCAGCCTGCAGGCGTTCCTTCAGAATCAGCCCACCTCGATCGTCGGCGCGCTGCCGGGACAGGACAATGCCTTTCGCCTTTTCCGCGAGAACGACTTCATGGGTTACGTCCAGGACGAGTGGAAGGCGGCGCAGAACCTGACTTTGAATCTCGGACTGCGCTATGCGCCGACCACCAACGCCACCGTGGAGCCGGGGATCACGCTCGTGGATCCTCCGCAGTCGCCGGCATTCACGCCGGTCGCCACAGTGTTTGCAAAGAATGCCTCCTTGAAGAACTTCGACCCCAGACTCGGCTTCGCCTACGATCCGTTCGGGGATCACAAAACGGCGATTCGCGGCGGCTTCGGGATATTCCACAATCTCGTCGCTCCGCGGGTGTACGCGTCCGCCTACTATCTCAATCCGCCGTACCTCATCGGCCGGCAGGATTTGTCAACGGTTCCTCCGACGTTTCCAACGCCATTCACGTCGGTCGCCGCTGCCCTCCCGACGCAAAGTCAGGGCATCGATTATCAGACGACGAACACGCCGTACCAGGAACAGTGGAACGTCAACGTGCAGCGTGAGCTTCTCGCCTCCACGACGCTGACGGTCGGCTACGTCGGCTCGCACAGCGAAAACCTGTTCAAGCAGCGCGACGTCAATCCTGTCAGGCCGAGTACGCTGCCCGATGGCACGGTCGTGTTCGGCGCGCCGTTCGGAGCGGCGCGTCCCGGCATCAACTCGAATCCGCGCGTGAACCCCGCTTTCCTGAGCCTCAATACGGGCACATCCTTCGCGACCTCGACCTACCAGTCGCTGCAGCTGAGCCTGAGTCGCCGCTACTATCAAAATGTCCAGGCGCAGATCGCTTATACGCTGTCGAAGTGCCGCGACCTGAGCTCCGGCAATTTCGGCGGCGAGGGCGGGACGGCGTCGACCAACCCGTACGATCCCGAGTACGACTACGGGCCCTGCGGTTTCAACCGGACCCATACCTTCAGAGCCAGCGGCGTGTGGGCCCTTCCGTTCCGCGGGAACAGACTGATCGAGCGATGGCAACTGACGGGGATTCTGAACCTGAGCAGCGGCTCGCCGTTCACGCCGGCCGTCGGCTTCGATCAGTCGGGTCTCGCCTCCGGCGGCCAGCGTCCCAACCTGGCGCCGGGTCGCGATCTCGAGAGCGTCGTGACGGACAACATCAACCAGTGGTTCGATCCGAGCGCCTTTACGTTGCCGGCGCCGGGGACACTCGGTACTGTTGGCAGAAACAGCCTGACCGGACCCGACTTCATGACAGTCGACCTGGGTCTGATCAAGAACGTGGCGCTTCGGGGCTCGTCGTCCATTCAGTTCCGCGCGGAAGTCTTCAACCTGACGAACCGGCCCAACTTCGGGCAGCCCAATGCCAATGTCTTCATCCAGACGGCGAACGGCGGCGGCGCCTACAATCCGACGGCCGGACGCATTACGACGCTTGCCGGAACGTCGCGGCAGATGCAGTTTGCGCTGAAGCTGCTCTTCTGATTTGACAACGGGACTCATCGCTCATCGGAGGAACACATGCCGATCACCGGTATTCACCACATCACGTTGTGCGCGAGCGGCGCGCAGGAAGACATCGATTTCATCACCAAGGTGATGGGTCAGCGGCTCATCAAGCAGACGGTTCTGTTTGACGGCCGCTACGCGCATTACCACCTGTACTACGCCAATGCGAACGCCGAGATCGGCTCCGTGTTGACCACCTTTCCATACAGGCGCATCCCGGGACGGGTCGGGTCCGGGCAGATCTCCGCCACCGCCTATTCGGCGCCGAAAGGCTCGCCGTCGTTCTGGGTGGATCACCTGAATCGCTACAACGTCGAGCACAGCGGCGTTCAGGAGCGGTTCGGACAGCAGTACATCCGCTTCAAGCATCCGTCCGGTCTGCTCTTCGAGATCATCGAGGACGCGAACGATACGCGGGCGGGCTGGACGACCGACGAGATCGGCTCGGACGTCGCGCTGCGCGGATTTCACGGACCGGTGCTGTCGGTCCAGCACACGGCGGAACAGGAACGGTTCTTCGTCGACGCGCTTGGATTCCGCAAGACCGGCACCGACGGCCCGTATCACCGATTCGAGGTCAGCACCGGAGGCGCGGCGAAGACGCTCGTCCTGCACCACGAGCCCGACCGCGCGCCCGGCAGCTGGGGCTTTGGCGCCGGTACCGCGCACCATCTCGCGCTCGACATCGGCACCGACGAGCGCCTCGCCGAACAGAAGAACCTGTACGAAGAGCTGGGCTACACCGACTGCTCGGAGATCAAGGATCGGAATTACTTCCACTCGATCTACGTGCGATCGCCGGGCGGCATTCTCACCGAGTGCGCTGCCTCGGTGCCCGAGGGGTTCGCGAAGGACGAACCGATCGACCAGCTCGGCATGGAGCTCCTCCTGCCGCCGTGGTTCGAGCAGCGGCGCGACGAGATCGTCGCAATGCTCGAACCGATTACCGTGCCCGAAGCGAATCGGCCAGCGGGCGCCCCGGTTGCCGGGAGTACGCGGCCCGTCAAGGCGAGCGAGCACGCAACGGCCAGTCCCGGCGGCGGCGCTCCCTCCAGACGGACCAGCGCGGAATTCATCGGCGGCGACGCCCCATCGCAGTGATGGAGCAACGTTTTACCGCAGAGCACGCAGAGATCGCCGGGAACAAGTTTCTTTCTCCGCGGTCTCCGCGATCTCGGCGGTTAGTGTGGGTATGCAAACAAGCACCGATCGCATTCTGACGACACACGTTGGCAGCCTTCCGCGTCCGAAGGACGTGGTCGACTTTCTGTTTGCGCAGGACCGCGGCGAGCCCTTCGACGCGACGCAGTTCGACGCGGCGCTGCAGCGCGCCGTTGGCGAAGCCGTCGGCCGTCAAGTGGAGGCCGGCATCGACATCGTCAGCGACGGCGAGATGAGCAAGATCAGCTACGCCACGTACATCCGGCACCGGCTGACCGGATTCGAGGTCGGGGACGTGCCGCGTGCCACGCCGGCCGATCTCGACGACTTTCCCGAGTATCGCGACAAGATCGCCGCCATGGGCGCGACGCCCAAGTATCTGCGTCCGATCTGCAGGGGGCCCATCGCGGTGAAGGACGCCGGGCCACTGCGGCGCGACATCGCGCGCTTCAAGCGGGCGCTGTCGGGAGCGAGCGTGCGCGGGGCGTTCATGACGGCCGTCTCGCCCGGCACCATCGCCTTGTTCCAGCCCAATGAATACTATCCAACCTATGAAGCGTACCTGGGCGCGCTGGCCGATGCGATGCGTGACGAGTACGAGACCATTGTGCGGTCGGAACTGATGCTGCAAGTGGACTGTCCCGATCTCGGGATGGGACGTCACATCAAGTTCAAGGACGCGAGCGACGACGAGTTCGTGCGGAACGCGGCGATCCAGGTTGAGGCGCTCAACCACGCGCTCGCCGGCGTCCCGGCCGATCGTGTCCGCCTGCATATCTGTTGGGGCAACTACGAGGGTCCGCACACGCGCGACATCCCTCTGGCCAAGGTGCTGCCCGTGCTGGTCCAGTCGAAGCCGATGACGCTGCTCATCGAGGGGGCCAACCCGCGCCACGAGCACGAGTGGGAGATCTGGAAGAGCCACAAGCTGCCTGCGGACAAGATCCTGGCGCCGGGCATGATCGACTCGAGCTGCAACTTCGTCGAGCACCCCGAGCTGGTGGCGCAGCGGATTGTCCGGTACGCCGACCTCGTCGGACGCGACCGTGTGATCGCGGGCACGGATTGCGGCTTCGGCACGTTTGCCGGCTTCGGCGCGGTGCACCCGGCGATCTGCTGGGCCAAGATGCGCACGCTGGCCGAGGGCGCCCGCCTTGCGACGATGAAGCTGTGGGATCAGGCTGTGGCGGCTACGTAACCACGAAAAGCGCGAAGCACGCGAGAAGCACGAACTCCTGGCCTCCTATTCCTCCTGTTCAAAGCAGGCGCCTCTAATCGTGTGTCAGCGCAGGGCTGGCTTGAGTACGAAGTCGAACCGCGCCGTGCAAAACGGCGGTTCCACCCCGAAGCGCGCCGCGTCCTCGTCGCGGCTGTCGTGTCGCACGAACCTGCACATCAACGAATTCTTGACTGCGAACACGGTGTCGGACTCCAGGTACGGATCGGCGTCGTCGAAGATGTGCGTCGTCACCGGCTCGCAGCCTTCCGCCGAAACCACGAAATGGATGTGCGCCGGCCGCCACGGATGTCGGTTCGTCGCGCTGAGCATGCGTCCAACCGGACCGTCCGTCGGGATCGCATAGTACACGGGACGAACGGTCCGTATCAGGAACCGTCCGTCCTCGTCCGACCGGAACCGTCCGCGCAGATGCAACTCGTCGGTCCCGGCGTATTGCGAGTCGTAAAGACCGCTCGAATCGGCCTGCCACACGTCGAGCCACGCGCCGGCAATGGGTCCGCCGTCGAGCGTGAGCACGCGACCGGAGACGATGGTCGGGACGCCTTTCTTGTCGCGGGGCGCGATGTTGCCGCCGGCGGGCAACTCGGGCGCGCCATCGCGATGGAACGGCCCGAAGACCGTCGACTCCGTGGCCCCCTCCGGTTTGCGATGGTTGATCAGATCCACGACCATTGACACGCCGAGCGTGTCTGAGAGGAGGATGAATTCCTGACGCTTGTCGTCGCACATGTGCCCGGTTTTGGTGAGGAACTGGATGGCCGTCATCCATTCGCCCTCGGTGAGCTCCACATCCTTGACGAAGGCGTGCAGGTGACGGACGAGACTCTGCATGATGTCCCGCAGGCGCGGCTGCGCGGTCGCGTCGAAACGCCGCAGCACTTCGGCGGTGATATCGTCTTCGGTCGTTCCGCGCGGCTTCGTGATCGTCGTCATGGTGTGAGCGGCCTCCATCCCGTGGATGCGCGTCCATTCTAGCCAGATCTTTTTCGCGCTTTTCGTGTATTTCGTGTTTTTCGTCGGGTGGTTCGGGCTCAGGATGAGGGCGAGCCTGTCCGGCCGGACTGTTACGGTCCGCCTGAAGGCGGACACGACGTACGCTCATGAGATCGATTCCAGCGTTAGAATCGCCGGCAATCTCGTACCTCAAGAGGGAGTATGACCGTGAGTGCCAGGCCCATACATCACGCCGACATCCGGCTCGAGCCGGACACTACCGAGACTCAAATGCACACCGCGGAGCACGCTGAGCGCGCAAAGAAAAAGTTGAACGTGAACGTCTACCCCGATCGCCTGGTGCCGCTGGACCGCGATGATCCACAGCGCGGAGTCGGCCGCCGCGACTTCATGAGGAGCGCGGCTGCCCTGGGCGTCGGCGGGCTGTGCGCGTCCACATTGCTGGAAGCGCTTGCGGCGAACCCGGCCGAAGCGGCCCAGGCGGGCGCCGCGCGAGCGGCCGCGCAGCCGCTCGACGTCGCCGAGTGGAGCTACTTCTGGGTCGGCGTCGAGCAAGCGCACCTCGCACGCGGCACGGTCGTGAACGGGAAGCAGATGTACGTCGAGTACTGGATCCCGGCGCAAGTGCGTCATCCGTATCCCATCGTGCTCGTGCACGGCGGCGGTGGGCAGGGCCTCGACTGGATGGGCACTCCGGACGGGCGTCCGGGTTGGTCGACGTACTTGCTGCAGGAGGGTTACAAGGTCTACGTCGTCGATCGCCCGGGCCACGGGCGCTCGCCGTTCCATCCGGATCTGGATGGTCCGTTCCCGGCGCAGTTCCCGACGACGCTGGAAGGGATGTCGGGGCAATTCACCCCGCCAAACGCCAACCGGCCGGCGGTCGGGCCCTATCGGCCGCTGCACAACCAGTGGCCGGGGACAGGCGAGATCGGATCGCCGGAGCTCGATCAGATGGTCGCGTCCCAGGGCGGGACCTACGTCACCATCGCCGCACCGGGCGGCGTCGTGGCGGCAGTCGCCGGACGCGGGGGCCGTGGTGGCGCGGCGCAGGGTCCGCCTCCAGGCGGCCGCGGCGGTCCGGGCGGCGCACCGGCTGCGTTCGCCGCCGTGCCACTGCCGGTGGACGGCGGGGTGTCGATCGGAGCGGAAACCGCGCACATGATATGGCGGCAGCGCGGCGCGATGCTGCTCGACAAGATCGGGCCGGCGATCATCATGACGCACTCCGCCGGCGGACCATTCGGCTGGCTCGTCGCGGAGATTCGACCGAGTCTCGTCAAGGCAATTGTCGTCATCGAAGGCGCAGGCGGGCCCTTCGCCGGCCAGAACATCTGGGGCCTCTCCACGCTTCCCGTGGCGTACGAGCCGTCGGTGAGCGACCCGTCCGAGATCAAAACGAAAACGATCACGCCAACGGAAGCTGGTGTCCAGCCGTATCGCCTGCAGGAGGAGCCAGCCAGGAAGCTGAAGAATCTGCAAGGCATTCCGATCGTCCTGGTCACCGCCGAAGCCTCGTTCGCGTCACCGGGAAGCCCAGGCGCGGTCGCGTACCTCAAACAGGCGGGATGCAAGGCGGAAGAACTTCGCCTGGTTGATCACGGCATCCACGGCAACGGCCACATGATGATGGTGGAAAAAAACAATCGCGAGGTGCTCCAGCCGATTCTCGAGTGGATCAACAAGAGCGTGTCAGCGTCCGGCGCGCGCACGAGCCCGTCGAGCAAGAGGTCCGATTCGACGGCGATGAAGCTCGGCGACCAGGGATATTTCTGGGTTGGGACCGAACACAAGAAGATGCCCTACGGCACGATCATCAGCGGTCAGATGTACGTCCAGTATCTGACGCCGGCACAGGTGCGCCATCCGTACCCTGTTGTGCTCGTGCACGGCGGGAGCGGACAGATGTTGCACTACATGGGCGCCGGCGACGGGCTGGCCGGTTGGGCGCACTACTACGTGCAGGAGGGTTATCGCGTCTATCTCGTGGATCGTCCGGGACACGGCCGCGCGCCCTATCACCCGGACGCGCTCGGGCCGATCGGCCCGCTGGCCACGTACGCCGCTGTCGTCCCCGAATTCCAGCGTGCTGTGCAGGGACCGAACCGCCAGTGGGCGGGCACCGGCGACGTCGGAGATCCGCTCGTGGATCAATTCATGGCCAGTCAGAACGCGGCGCCGCAGGATCAGGTGCTGGCGCATCGACTGTGGGCGAGCCGCGGCGCCGAGCTGCTGGACAAGATCGGCCCGACAATCATCCAGGTTCACTCGGCCGGCGGACCGTTCGGATGGATCGTCGCCAACGAGCGTCCGCAACTGGTCAAGGCGATCGTGAACGTCGAAGGCGGCGGCGCGCCGTTCGGCAACGGAACGCCCTGGGGCCTCACGGACATTCCGGTCGCTTACGATCCGCCGGTGTCGGATCCGTCGGAGCTCGCGACGCGCGATGTGACGCCGCCGCCGGGATCCCCGATGCAGCCGTACAAGCTGCAGGCGGAGCCTGCGCGGAAGCTCAAGAACCTCGCGGGCATACCGATCGTTTACATCACGGCCGAGAAGTCGGGGCGAACGCAGGGCCCGGCCGTCGTGGCGTTCCTGAAGCAGGCCGGCTGCGACGCGGAGGATCTGCAGCTGAAGGATCGCGGAATCCTCGGCAACGGCCACTTCATGATGTTCGAGAGCAACCGCCGGCAGGTGTTCGACGTCATCCGCGGGTGGATCGAACAGAAGGTGACGGCGAAGTCTTGATCACGAAACACACGAAAGTGTTTCGTGCTTTTCGTGAGCCTCAGAACGCAAACCGTACCTGGACTTCGTGATGACGCAGCTCGGGGATCGGTGCGGGCTTCACCAGCGGGCAGCCGCAGACGACGCACGACTTCCAGTCAGGGAGCTTGTCCGTCTCGTAATACCCCTCGACGTACCGCCAATCGGTCGCGACAAAGTCGCTGTACCACTGGTCGAGCGTGCTGACGCCCACAAGGTGCATCAGCTGCATGCCGAAACCGGCGGCCTCGAGCTCGTATGCGTGCAGCACCTGCATGAAGTGCCCGCGATCTTCGGTGTGTTGCAGATCGGCGAGCTTGTGCTCCAGCGACGGAGCGACCCACTGAACCGAATGGCCGAACAGGTGGAGCAGGAGGAAGCACTGCATCTCGAAGGCGACGTCGGGATCGATGACGATCCGCAGACCGTCGAAGATGCCCGTTCGGGGAGGCTCGAGATCGCGGTACTCGATGACAAACCCCTGCTTGACCACGCCCGAGCACACTTTTATCCATAGATCGACGAGCTCGTCGGTCGGCCACTGCCCAACCTGTCGTGTGCCGTGGAGTTCGTGACCGGGGACACTGTCCATTGGCGTCGCGAAACTGCTACCGCCTGGTGTCGGTAATCGGCGCGATCGTGACCTTGCGGTACCACACCTTTTCGTGGTCGCCCTGAAGCATGACGGGGCCGGGAGCGGTCTCTTCTGCGTCGAGCGCACCGCCGGTGATCGCCTCGATCGTCGCGTTATCCTGTACGCTCTGACCGTTCAGGGACACGGTGACCTTGTTGCCGACGAGCGTCGCCTCCATGGTCTGCCACTCGCCGACCGGCCGGCTTGCGTTCACGAGCGGCTTCTTCCACCCGTAAATTGACATGTGGGAGTGCTCGTCAGGCGGCTTGCCGTAGTCGTCGAGCACCTGCAGCTCGTAGCGCCCGCGCAGGTAGATGCCGCTGTTGCTGTGCGTGGCCAGCTTGTACTCCGCGTGGATCTTGAAGTCCTGGAATTTTTCCTTCGAGACCAGGTTGTTGGCCGGCGGCGTGTTCGTCATCGCGCCGTCGACGACGGACCAGCCGGACGGGCTCTTGTTCTGAACGTCCCAGCCATCCATCGACTTGCCGTCGAACAGCTCCACCGGCTTGCCGAGCTTGTGCGCGGCGTTGGCGTCGGCGGCCGGCCACTTTGGAGGGCGCACGCCGACGAACTCGATCGTCGTGTCGCCGGCCTTCACGCTCCCCACCAGCTTGCCTGCCTGCAGGCGCGCGTGATACTCCGGCGCGGTGCCGCGTTGGGGCGCAGCCCCCTGGAAGATCAGCTCGCCGTTCTCGATCTTCGCGATCGCCAGCCTGACCGGGCTGCCGCCGCGATTGAGGAACAAGCCGGTCAACTGACCTGCCTCCTCCCTGATCTCGAGCCAGTACACGTAGGCCGAGTGTTCGCCGGTGCCGGTGATATTCCAGCGGCCGAGATATGGATTCTGGTCCGCGCCAGTCGAGATGATCCCGCCGACGATCGCGAGCGCCGCGAACACCGGGGCGTGGACAACGAGGCGACGGCCTTTCATAACGACCCCTTGTTCTCCAGCATCGTCTTTACTCCTTTAACGCGCGGTCAAGTGATTGAGCGTCGCGAGGAGCTCCGCTTCACGCTGAAACCGAGCGACGCGATCCGGGTCGTGTAAGAACGTGTCGGGCAGAGCTTTGACCGCGACCTCGCGTTTGAGGCGGGTGTCGCGCGCCCGGTAGACTTCGCCCTTGCCACCGGCACCCAGCGGGGAGACGATTTCGCATTGTCCGGTGTGCCGGCGGACAGGGACATGGGGCGACGCCGATTCTACCGACGGAGCCCCTGACGACAAAAGGGAAAACGGATCATACCCTCAGCAGGACAGTGTGTATGCCGCTATGGCACGCCCGATCAAGGGGCTTGACTTCAAACACGATGAGATCAAAGTAAGGCTGTGTCAGAGATCCTGTTCCTGCGTGAATGGAGAAGGACGTCATGAAGCGATCGATCCTGCTGACGCTCGTCGCGCTGGCCCTGATGCGAGAGCTCGAGGTTCGCACGCAGGAACCACCACGCGCTGTCGCGCCCGTCACCGACGCGACGCTGCGCAGGCCCGATCCCGGCGACTGGCTCTCATGGCGGCGGACTCTCGACGGCTGGGGCTACAGCCCGCTCGATCAGATCAATCGGGCCAACGTGGCGCGCCTGCGCATGGTGTGGACACGGGCACTCGGACCGGGCCAGCAGGAGGGCACGCCGCTCGTTCACGACGGCGTGATGTACGTGCCCGCCACGGGCGACGACATCCTCGCCGTCGATGCGAAGGACGGTGACGTGCTGTGGGAATACCAGCGCAAGCTGCCCGACGGCGTCCAGCCCAAGAGAAGCCGGGCGATCGCGATCTGGGGACGCACGATCATCAACGCCAGCTCCGACAATTTCATCTACGCGCTCGATGCCCGGACCGGCGCGCTGGCGTGGGAGACGCCCGTGCTCGATCCGAAGAAACGGGCGCCGACGACCGGCGGGCCGATCGTTGCGAACGGCAAGGTCATCACCGGCCGTCAATGTCAGCCGGATGCCGGCCATGAGTCGTGCGTCATCACCGCGCACGACGCTCGAACCGGCAAAGAACTGTGGCGCACGCGGACGATTCCCAGGCCCGGCGAGCCGGGCGACGAGAGCTGGGGCGGCGTCCCCATGGAAGAACGCTGGCACATCGGCACGTGGATGGTGCCGAGCTACGACCCGGAGCTGAACCTGATTTACATCGGCACGTCGGTCACGATCCCGCGCCGAAGTTCACGCTCGGCGGCAACGACCGGCAGCACCTGTTTCACAACTGCACGCTGGCCCTGAACGCGGATACCGGGAGGATCGTGTGGTACTACCAGCACATCGTCGATCACTGGGATCTCGACCACCCGTTCGAGCGCCTGCTGGTCGACACCACCGTCGCACCGAACCCTCAGGATGTGCCGTGGATCAACCCGAGGATCAGGCCGGGCGAGCGGCGCAAGGTGATCACCGGCATTCCCGGCAAGACCGGCCTCGTCTACACGCTCGATCGGCAGACCGGAGAGTTTCTCTGGGCCCGGCCGACTGTCAC
>WNEY01000346.1_pt1 | contig 31540 bp, 26 predicted proteins | sample 5400531 | NCBI WGS metagenome assembly WNEY01 (sample SAMN13153338, study PRJNA577476) | soil metagenome | isolation source: 200 cm saprolite under Douglas fir tree site 1 | place: USA:California | collected 2015-04-18
AAGGCCGGCTGATCCCATCGATCATTCATGATTGGATTCCTTATTTAGCGTGGTTGTCTCGAATGCGACCTTGGGCGCGTCGACTGGAGCGGGCATCGCTCGCAGAACAATTGCAGTCGATTGTTTGACGTGATGTGCGTGAGGCCTTAGCGCGCCGGCGGTCCCTGGTCTGCGGTGGTGAGGGCAGTGGCTAAGGGCGCCACACCTGAGCGAGAAGAGCGCAGTGCCTTACGGCGGTGTAGCAGCCGTCCGTGCAAATCCGCCGTGCTTCAAGGCGACGCCGCCACCGTTCGGGCGCACCTCGGCAGCATGCGCCTCTCTTACCTGATTTGCGTGACGTAGTCAACTACAAAATGTGTCTGAGGGGATCAAAAATGCCGGTATCATCACACCGTCTCGACATTCCCGCCACCCGCTGCATCCGAACCGCGGCCGCGCCCGTATATCGGCCGAGGCGCTGAAGGTCTCCAGCGGAGGACGGCCGGCGCGCTCCGGAGGGTCGAACGATGCGCGTGCGGTTCGGACGCGCGACGGCAATCGTGCTTGTCGCGCTCTCGCTTCTCGCCGGCGCCGACGCGTGGGCGGCGGCGCGGCAATCGCCGGCTCTCGACTGGCAGACGTTCATGATCCCCGATTTCGGCACCCAGGTCGAATATCCCGCCGGTCTCTTCGAGGTGTTCGACGGCGAATCGGAGAAGGGCATCGGCGAGCGCTGGAGCACGGCCGACGGGCGCGCGTTCCTGACGATCTATTCGCGCGCCAACGAAGCCGCCGACACGCCCGCGAGCTACCTGAAAAGCAATCTCAGGATCGCGCGCGCGGCGCTCGAGTACGAGCGGGTCACGCGATGGTTCTTCGCGATCTCCTCGACCCGCGAGGGCGTGGTCTATTACAGCCGATGCAATTTCTCCGCGGCCGCCGGCGGTGCCCTGCATTGCTTCGATCTCACCTACCCGCAGCAGGAAGAGCGCGCCTGGGACGCGATCGTGACCCGCATCAGCCGGTCGCTGCGGCCGCTCGACGGTGGTCGATAGCGTGGCAATCGTTCGCCGCAGCGCGCCCGAGCCTCGAATTTACGTCAGCTTTTGGGGTCCTGCGGACATGGACCGACGACCGGCCCAGGCCGGCTCCGACGCGAATGACCCAACGCGGACATACGTCGCGTGCGCTGGTCAGGATAGAGCAACGAGCCTCTGCTACTCAGGCACGGAAATGGTCTGCGCAGGTGTGAGCTAACGGTCGCCGGCGAGACGCTGTCGGATATCGTCAGCGAGTCGCTCTGCGGATGTGCCGGGCGGAAAGAAGCCGAGATATTCGCCGTCGCGACCCATCAGATAAATAAAAGCGGAGTGGTCGATGGTATAATCAGGCCGGTCGTCCCATTCGACCTTCTTGTAATACACCCGATAAGCGCGCGTCGCCGCTCCGATCGCAATCGCATCGCCGGTGAGGCCGACGAAGCGCGGGTGAAACAGCGGCATGTAGCCCTTGAGGTGCTCGGGGGTATCACGCTCGGGATCGACCGTGATGAAGACCGGCTGCACCATCTCGCCGGCCTGCCCCAGCTGGTCCACCGCGAGTGCCATCTGCATGAGGTCGGTCGGACAGACGTCCGGGCAATAGGTGAAGCCGAAGTAGACCAGCATCAGCTTGCCGCGGAAGTCCGCGTCGGTGCGGCGCGCCCCGTTCTGGTCGGTGAGGGCGAACGGACCGCCGATCGGCTCGCGGTTCCACATCACCGCGTCCATCAGCTCGCCGGCTGAGCGCTCGGAGGACGGTTGTGTAATCGCCAGAGTAGACAGACAGCTGACGCTCAGAAGCGTCAGCGCAAGCGCGCGGAGGCTCGCCGTCATTCCTGCACCTCGGCCGCGCCTTCGGCTAGGCGCTGAACATCAGTTTGCTGCCGGTCGAGGTGCTGATGACCCTGTTCGGCATCTGCGCCTGCGCCTCCAGCGTGAAATTCAGCCCGCTGCAATGCATCGGGATGAGCACGTCGGGCTCCAGCTTCTTGATCTCGGCGGCCACCTGCTTGAGATAGTCGGGCGGCGCCGGCCCGAGGTGGAAGCCGCCGACGATCGCATGCACTTTTTGGATTCCGGAGACCTCCTGTGCCTGCCGCACCGAATTGACAATGCCGACATGACCACAGGAGCTGATCACCACCAGGCCCTTGCCGCGGATGTTGAAGCAGGTCGCGTGCTCATGCACGTGCTCGTCCGGCACCGTCTTTCCCTGCAGCTCAGCCGCCGTGTAGTGACTGTATTCGCAGCCCGCGCTCTCCTTGGTGGTGTAGTCGACGAAGCCGTTGGGCAGCACGCGCTCGATGCTGTTGCGCTTGATCTTGCCGGTCGTAAAGGCATGATCTGCGATGACGGTCGGCGTCTCGCACAACACCGTCGTCACCTTGTACGCCTCGATCTCGCGGCGAACCAGCGTGCCGTTCTCGCCCAATTGCCCCACCGTGGTGCCCCTGAGGCGGTGGCAGAAATTGTCCTCGCCGCCGGCATAGAGCTTCAGGTCGGCAGGAAGCATGTTGCGATACTGGCCCAGAAACCCGATCAGGCCACCGTAATGATCGATATGGCCGTGGCTGACGATCAGCGCCCGGATTTTGCTCGGGTCGACGTTGAGCAGCGCAATGTTGTTGATCAGCGCCGCAGCGGTGTACCCGAAGTCGAGCATGATCACGCGCTGTTCCTGATCGCGTTGCGATTCCAGGAACAGCGACAGGCCCCACTGGTTGTGCAGCACGTTGCGCGCATCGGCACTGCGGCCCGGCCCCGGTCCCTCATGAACGACCCCGTTGACCGTGCTGCCGCGCAGGAACTGATCGTGCGCCTGATCGATCAGGACGCGCATCGTCAGCTTGTCGATGGTCGGAACCTGGATCGGGGCCGCCGAAACGATCTCCACGCAGCTGAATCCGCCGGCGGCGGACGCTGCTGCAAACGCGGCGGAGGCTTTCAGAAATTCACGCCGTTTGAGATGGTTCATGTCAACCTCACTGATGCTCGACCGCAAGCGCGGAGGCCAGAGCCGCGTCTGCAAGTCGCGACGCGGAATCGATGCCCTCGGGCTTTGGTGTACGCGCCGCAGTCAGTTCCAGCAAGTTTGTTTTTCGAACTGGCCGGCTCGCCGCGGACGTAGCTCAATGGCCGGCATGAGCACGGGCCATGACCAGTTCTGTCCGGTCGCAAAGGCCTCGGAGATCTTTGCCGCACGCGGGATGCCCGCTCATCATGCGCCAGCTGATGGCCAACGGCCGGTTCTGTGAAGGTTTTCGGATGCCGGCCCGGGCCCATGACGGGCGGCGCCACCCGCACCCAAGCTAGGGCCGGCGTCCGAAAACCTCCAAGGGAGGAAACCGCGATGGGGGGCTGTGGCGGCGCGGCGGGCTATGGGGATTTGAGCGCGGCGGATGGAGAAGTGGCGCGCGGCGTCGGTGATCGATGGTAACGATTGCGGAGTTTGGCAGGTAGGAGCGAGCTTCGTTTGAAGGGCTCGGCCGAATCGACGGGTGCAGATTGTAGGCAAGAACTGGCGCGCATGCGCTCTTGCTGCGAGCGCCATCGTGGCCGGTCGGGCAGCGGCGAAAAACGCGAGCGGCTTTGCGGCGTGGTAACTCGGGCCTCGTCATGAGGTGTCGATCCTGATTGTGATCATCGGAGGTGTCGGCCGATGCCGCGGTGCTGAGCCGCGCTCGAAGGTCTCGATGATGATCATGCGGCCACCGCAGCAGGGACATGGACGTGCGAGGGTCGGCGGCTCGTTGCCATCATTGGCGCCAGCATCGGCCGGCTGGCATTGGAGCTTCGGCAGCGCGAGCAGTTCGCGGGCTCGCGCGATGTTGTCGGCACGGGGTTCGCGGGCTCGCGCGATGTTGTCGGCACGGGCGGTGCTGGCGAGCAGGCCGTAGTAGCGGATGCGGTGGAAGCCTGCGGGCAGCACGTGGATCAGGAAGCGGCGGATGAACTCGGGGGTGGCGAGCGTCATCAGCTTGTAGCGCTCGCGGCCTTCGAGGCGGTAGTCCTTCCACTTGAAGGTGACGCCGTTGTCATCGCATGCGATCAATCGGCGGTTTGAGATGGCGACGCGGTGGGTGTAGCGCGCGAGATAGCGCAACACTTCCTTAGGCCCCCCGAACGGACGCTTGCTGTAGACCACCCATTCGCTGTTGCGCAGTGGCGCCAGATAGGCGGCGAAGGCTTGCGCATTGGTCAGCGGGGCATGATTGCCGAAGAACTGCAGTTCTCCGGCTTGGTGAGCGGCGGCAAGCTTTTCCAGGACCAACCGGCGGAACAATCGCGACAGCACGCGCACCGGCAGGAAGAAGCCCGGCCGACAAGCGACCCAGCGCTTGCCGTCGAGCGAGATGCCGCCGCCCGGCACGATCATGTGCACGTGTGGATGGTGGGTGAGCGCCGAGCCCCAGGTATGGAGGACGGACAGGATGCCGATGCGGGCGCCGAGGTGCTTGGGGTCGGCCGCAATCGTGATCAGCGTCTCGGCCGAAGCCTTGAACAGGAGATCGTAGATCACGGCCTTGTTCTGATAGGCGATGTCGGCGATCCGAGCCGGCAGCGTGAAGACGACGTGGAAGTACGGCACCGGCAGCAGCTCGGCCTCGCGCTCGGCCAGCCACTCCTTCGCCGCCGCGCCCTGGCATTTGGGGCAATGCCGGTTGCGGCAGGAGTTATAGGCGATGAGGGTATGCGAGCAGTTCTCGCAGCGCGCGACATGCCCGCCGAGCGCCGCCGTGCGGCAGCTCTCGATCGCCGGCACCAGGCGCTTGGGGTCGAGGAGACGCGCTCGGCCGCTCGTCAGCAACAGCAGGAGCAGAGTCGGCGAATGTCCAGTTGCGGCGACTGACCGACATAGCACGCAGCTCGCGCCGGCGCAATTTTACTTCTGTCATTCGCCGTCCTAGTGCTAAGTTTCGGGTCGCACAGGTTCCCGTCCGATAGCACCTGGCGTCATTTAGGCGGCATCATCTTCTTTGTTTTCATTAACGAGGTCAGCCGCTGGACTGCTCCGGACCGCTTGGGCGGCTTTTCGTGCGGCCTCACCCCAATCCGCTGGTTGATAAGACAGGCATCGTGACATGATTGCCGAACGGGAAGTCGATCTGCTCGTTGCAGGTGCGGGGCCTGCCGGAATGACGGCGGCGCTGGTCGCCTCGCTCGAAGGCTTGGATGTGCTCCTGTGCGAGAAGTCGGACCAGGCCGGCGGTACCGGATCGACCGCGGCCGGTACCCTCTGGATACCGGGCAACAGCCAGAGCAAGGCTGCCGGCTTCGAGGACAGGGCCGAGGACGCCGAGCGCTATCTCGACGCGCTGATCACAGGCCGCTCCCATCGCGATTTGCGCACGGCCTTTCTGCAAACCGGACCCAAAGCAATCGACTATCTGAACGCCAAAACCGAGGTGCAGTTCGTTCCCTGCGGCAAGCACCCGGATTATCGCAGCAACATGCCAGGCGCTGCGATCGCCGGTCGGGCCATAGTGCCGAAGCCGTTCGACGGCAGACTGCTGGGTGCCGATTTCAACCGCATCCGCCCTCCGATCCCTGAGTTCATGTTGTTCGGCGGCATGATGGTGGGCAAGGAGGACATCTCGCGCTTGATCGGCCGGTTTCGGTCCGCGGCCGATTTCATCTACTCGGCGAAGCTGTTCGTGCGCTATCTCACCGATCGCCTGCGATATTCACGCGGCACGCGCATCGTGATGGGTAATGCGCTGATTGCACGACTGTTCTACAGCCTCCAAAAGCAACACGTGCCGATCCTATTCGGCGCCACGATCATCGACGTTTTGGGCAACCGGCGCGCCGTCTTCGGTGCGCGCATTAGGCTCAGCGATAAAGAATTCGTGGTCAAAACCCGGAAAGGCGTCGTGCTTGCAACCGGCGGCTATGCGCACAACAAGAAATTTCGCGCTGCGTTCATGCCGCAGCCGGTGCCCGATCATTCGCTCAGCCACCAGGGGAATTCCGGCGACGGCGTGGCAATCGGCGAGCGGCTTGGCGCGCGGATTGTGCCCGAGGAGCATGGACACAGCGGATTCTGGACGCCGGCTTCGGTGACGACACGGCCCGATGGCAGCCGAGGCTTATTTCCGCATCTTTCGCTCGACCGCGCCAAGCCCGGGCTGCTTGCAGTGAATTCCGCCGGCCACCGTTTCGTCAACGAAGCCGCCTCTTATCACGACTTCGTGGAAGGCATGTTCGAGAGCCACAAGGTCGTGCCGTCGATCCCAGCCTATTTGATCTGCGATTCGGCGTTCATCAGCAGGTACGGGCTTGGCAACATTTATCCCGGCACGCGCAATTTGCGAAACTTCGAGCGCAGCGGATATCTCGTCACCGCCCCCACGCTCGAGGAATTGGCACGAAAGATCGGCGTTCCAGCGGCTGCGCTGCGTGACACGGTCGCGCGCCATAATCGCTTTGCCGAAACGGGCGTCGATCTCGATTTCGGCAAGGGCGAGACCGAGCTCAACCGTTTCAACGGCAATCCGAACCACAAGCCAAATCCCTGCATCGGACCGCTTGCGACCCTACCGTTCCATGCTGTCGCCGTTTGGCCGGCGGACATCGCCGTGAGCACTGGCCTCTCCACTGATGCCGATGCACGTGTCCTCGATATGGAGGGACGCCCGATCCCGGGTCTTTATGCATGCGGCAATGACATGGCGTCCATCATGGCTGGCACCTATCCCGGCCCTGGCACGAATCTTGGCCCGGCGGTGGTCTTCGCCTATCGCGCGGCGATGCATGCTGGCGGGAGTAAAGAGGAACGATGACGGCACGATGACTCATGTGCTGCGCCTTGCGGATGATGATGGTGATGACCTTCGAGGGATAGGTTTGCGCGGGCGCCGCCGTGCCGGCACTGAGGCACCCCATCGGCGGGCAAGACCAGTTTATGGGCTCTTCCCTGCTCTTCCGTTGGCTCGCTTTTGCGCAGAACCTCCTGTATTTTTCCGATCCTGCTTACAGCTTGCTGACCTGCTGGAAAGAAAGCGCAGAAGCAGAAAACGAGAGAGCAAACGTGCACGTCCTCGAACGGAGCTACGACGGCATCATCATTGGAGCCGGTCATCACGGCCTCGTCCTCGGCGTCTATCTCGCCAAGGCGGGACTCGACATCCTCATTGTCGAGCGCCGGCTAGACTACGGCGGTGGTCTTTGCACCAAGGAGGCTACCGAGCCCGGCTTCTATCACAACCTGCACTCCATCAATCACTTCCACATTAGCGAGACGCCGTGGTTCAAGGACTTCCATCTCGGCGAACGTGTAACCTACATCACGCCGCGCTACGAATTCGGCCAAGCGCATAGCGATGGCACCGCCCTCGTTCTCGGGCGTAACCTCGAAGAGACCGTAGCCAACATCGCGCGCTTCTCAAAGAAGGACGCCGCCACGTTCCGCGAGTGGAACCGCAAGGCTGAGGGGATCACGGCGCAGATTTTCTTACCGGAGCGTTATTCGGAGCCACTGCCGCAAGCTGAGCGCGAAGCCTTGCTGTTGCGCACTGTGCTCGGCCGCGAGTTCCTGGCGGTCACCAAGCGTCAGCCGCTTGAAGTGGTGCAGGAGCTGTTCGAGAACGAGCACGTACGGCTCCTGTTCCTGTTCAAGATCTCGCTGTTCGGTACTTGGCTCGTGGACACGCTGTCGAAGACGAGCCCAATGGGCTCGGTGATCCGCGCTTTCGATCTCGAAAGCGGGTACCAGCTCTGCCAGGGCGGCTCGTTCAATCTGGCGCGCGGCCTGATGGAAATGTTCATCGCGGCGGGCGGCCGGTACCAACCGCAGGTCGCGATTGATCGCATTGTCATCGAGGGCGGGCGCGCGAGCGGAATTGCGCTGGCGGACGGCCGCACGGTGCGCGCCAAGTTCGTCGCGAGCACGCTCGACGTGCACCAGACGTTCGAGAAGCTTGTCGGCCGCGAGCAACTGCCCGAGCCGTTCCGCCGCAAGCTCGACCACTTTCAATATACCGCCTGGGCGCTTTACGGGCTCCATCTCGCGCTGCACGAAAGTCCACGCTTTGCCGCGGCAAGCTTCGACCCGAACATCGATCGCGCGCTCAAATGGAGCATTGGCGCCGAAACAATGGAGGACCTCTTCGCCGCACACCGGGACGTGCAGGCCGGGCGCGTGCCGAAGCTCGTGCAGTTCGGTTCGGGGCCGCTGAGCCTGCTCGACCCGACACAAGCGCCGCCGGGAAAGCACACGACCTACGCGTGGCACGTGATGCCGCTCAACCCCGACCTCGGTGGCCAGGACTGCCACGAGTTCCAGGAGGAATTCGCGGACAAGATCATAGAGACCTGGGCGCGCTACTGCCCCAATATGACAAGCAAGAACATCATCGCGCGATACGTATACACCGCGCGCGATTATGCGCGCGAACTGATCAACATGAGGAGCGGAGATATCTTCATGGGGGCGTTCAATGCCGAGCAGGTGATGCACAACCACTTCGGCTATCGCACGCCGATCGCCAATCTCTATAACGCGGGCTCCGCCGGGCATCCCGGCGGCGCGATCTCGGGCGGTTCGGGCTATATCACCGCCGGCATCATCGCGCGCGATCTCGGGTTGAAGTTGTGGTGGAAACCCTGGGACGCACGCGCAGCGCTTGACGCTATGGCGCAGGCGGCGTGAGATTTTGATGAATGATCAGCGAAGTTCCGATTCGCGCAACGTCGTTTTTCCCTCCCTCGCCGGCCGCGTTGCGATCATCACCGGCGCCGGTCAGGGGTTGGGACGCGCCTTCACCAGGGCGCTCGCGGCGGCAGGCGCGGTCGCGATCATCGCCGAGCGCAACGGTGAGCGCGGCGAGGCAGTGGCGGCGGAGATCGTTGCTGCCGGCGGAAAGGCGACCGCGATCACGACCGATGTCGCGGATGCGGCTTCAATCGAGAACATGATCGCGGTCGTAGAGCAGGCTTACGGGCGGATCGAGATTCTCGTCAACAACGCGGCGATTTTCTCGACGCTCGAAATGCGGCCATTCGAGCGGATCCCGCTCGCGGAATGGGAGGCGGTGCTCAAGGTCAATGTCACCGGCCCGTTCCTGTGCTGCCGCGCGGTGCTTCCCGCAATGCGACGCGCGAAGTGGGGCCGCATCATCAACATGGCCTCGGGCGCGGTAACGCTCGGGCGGCCGAATTATCTCCATTACATCACCTCAAAGGCCGCGCTAGTCGGCATGACGCGGTCGATGGCGCGCGAGCTTGGTCGTGACGGAATTACTGTCAACGCCATCTTGCCCGGCGCGACCTTCACTGAGATCAAGCGCGAGACTGTGACGCCGGAACAGAAGGCGCGCATCATCGCGATGCAATGCATTCCGCGGCCCGAGGTTCCGGAGGACCTGATCGGCACCGTGCTGTTCCTCGCCTCCGACGCTTCGGCATTTCTCACGGGCCAGGCGCTCACCGTCGACGGGGGCGCGACGCATACGTGACAATCCGTGGGCGCGCCCGAGTTGTGTATCCCTAACGCCGCTGCTCAAACGCAAATAGTCTCTGATGGCGAGTCTTGGCTGAGCCAACGGGAGTTATCACGACATCTCAAATACGTGGCTTGCTCAGGATGATGCGGGTCATGCATAAGGGTTTCAGGATCGCCACCCTCAGTCCATTCGCTCACGAGACAGACGAGAATACCGGTTCGATGATTTCGGTCGGACGCTCATTCTCATGCGCCGTACCGCCGGTGTCACCCACCGCGACGGACGACACCTGTCGTTCCCGAAAATCCTGTCCGCGCCCAGATTCGCGCGAGGCGGCTTCCCGACACCTGAGACGGTCACGCGCACCTACGACGACGCCGACTTGAACCGCGCCGTTCAGGCTTACCGACTCTTGTACCCGAACGTGTCGGTCTATGGGCTCCTTGCCGGCTTCGAACCGCTCGGAGCGAAATACAATCAACGGCCGTGGTGCTTGAGGGCTTGCCGCGGCACGTCTTGTTCACGCCGAACCCCAATACGCCTTACGCTTCGATACCCAAGTCCTGTGGGAAAGTGTATGGAGTGGGACGCTCCTGTCGATGGGAAGTGCTCGAGGTATCGGATATGGACGCAAGGCCACAAACGCAAGCCATGGCGCAACCGGCCCTGGCCGGCATCAAGGTGATTGATCTCACACAATTCGAGGCGGGCACCTCCATCACCGAGACGCTTGCCTGGCTCGGCGCCGAGGTCATCAAGGTCGAGAACCCGGTCGGCGGAGAGCAGGGACGCAGCGCGTCGTCGGATCGGAAGGACGCGGACAGCTACTACTTCATTGTGCTCAATGCGAACAAGAAATCGATCACGTTGAATCTCAAGAGCGGGCGCGGCAAGGAGTTGCTGCGCGATCTCATCCGAAAGGCCGACATCTTTGCCGAGAATTTCGCGCCCGGCGTGATTGAGAGGCTCGGCTTCTCCTACGACGAGGTCGCGGCGCTGAACCCGAGCATCATCTACGCAACCGTGAAGGGCTTCGGCAGGGGGAGCTGTTACGAGAAGCACCTCGCCTTCGACATGATCGCCCAAGCATGCGGTGGCGTCATGAGCATCACGGGCGAGACAGCCGGCCGGCCGATCAAGCCGGGCGTGACGCTCGGTGACACCGGCACCGGGCTTCACGCCTGCATCGGCGTCCTCGCAGCGCTTTACCAGCGCACGGTGACTGGCCGCGGTCAGAAAGTCCAGGTTGCCATGCAGGACGCCATGGTTAACTATTGCCGCATCGCGTACGCGTCGCAGCTCCTCCACGGCAGGGCGTGCCCGAGAATGGGCAACCAAGTGGTGCTCGGCACCAATGCGCCCTCCGACATCTTCAAATGCAAGCCGGGCGGACATAACGACTACGTGTACATCTATACGAGCCGCGCCAACAACCAGCAGTGGGAGCGCCTCCTCAAGATCATCGGCCACGAGGAGCTCAAGGACGACCCGCTCTATGCGACGCCGCAGCTTCGTGTTCAGATGCTCGACGAGATCAACACGGCCATCGAGGCCTGGACCGTCCACCACACCAAGCACGAGGCAATGCTGATCCTCGGTGAGGCGGGCGTCCCGTGCGGCGCCGTCCTCGACACCGGCGAGCTCATAAGCGATCCGACCATGTGGGCGCGAGAGATCTTTGTCGAGGTCGACCACCCGGTGCGGGGCAAGGTCACGATCCCGGGTTGGCCCGTGAAGATGTCGCAAAGCTACGTGCCGGTGACGGCGTCGCCGCTGCTCGGCGCACACAACGCCGAGGTCTATGCGCAGTTGCTTGGCCTGTCGACCCGCGATCTCGACACGCTGAAGGAGGACGGCGTGGTTTAACGGGCGCATTCGGCAGGGGCTCCTCGGCGTTGTGCCGCTCGCCGGCGCCGACGATCGTGCGACCGAAAGTCGCCCCATTTCCAGATACCTGTTGAGAAGATTTTCGTCCGGCCGTCTCTTCGAACTTGGAAAAAGCTATCAACAACGACAGAGGAACCCCCAATGGCAATCGGCTCAGACATCGTCGCAAGAGCGATGAAGCACGAGGGCGTGACCGACTTCTTCTACATCATGGGGGCACCCATGATGGGGGTGGAGAAGGCGTGCATGAAGCTTGGGCTTCGCGGCATCGATGTGCGCCATGAGCAGGCGGCGGCCATGGCGGGCTTCGCCTACTCGCGCCTCCTCAACCGGCCGTCATTTTGCATGGCGGCCTCCGGACCGGGCGTAACCAACCTCCTCACCGGCATTGCGCACGCGTGGGCCGACTGCACGCCCGTCATTGCGCTCGGCGGCGCGGCGCCGGTCGTTACCTGGCATCGCGGCGCGTTCCAGGACATCGACCAGCTCGCAATGTTCAAGCCGTGCACCAAGTGGTCGGACCGCGTGCACCACGTGAGGCGCATCCCCGAGCTCATCCACCTTGCCGTTACGCAGGCGATGACCGGCAAGCCGGGCCCGGTCTACCTCGACATGCCGGGAGACATCCTCTACCAGGAGGTCGACGAGTCGAAGATCGAGTACCCGGCGTCTTATGACCACGCGAAGCGGCCTCGGCCGGTGCCGAGCGCCGGCGAGGTGCGGGCGATCGTCGATCTCATGGTCAAGGCCGAGCAACCCGTGCTGATCACCGGAACGGGCGTGCTCTGGTCCGAGGCCGACGCCGAGATGCAGGCATTCGTAGAGGCGGCGGGCATTCCGTTCTACACGACGCCGCAAGGCCGTGGTGCCATCCCCGAGGACCACGCGCATTCCTATCCCACCGCGCGGGCGGCGGCGTTCCGGGACGCCGATCTGATCGTCGTGGTCGGCACGCGCATGAACTACGTGATTGGGCATGCGGCCCCGCCGCGCTGGAATGCCGCAGCAAAGATCGTGCGCATCGACATCGACCCATGCGAGATCGCGAACTCGCCGCGCCGTCTCGACATCGGTGTGCTCGCCGACGCGAAGGCAGCCTTCCAGCAGCTGACGAATGCCATCAAGGGCAAGGTTACGCCGGCCCACTACGAGTCATGGCGCGAGCGCCTGCGCATCCGCAACGTGCAGAAGATGGCGGAAGCCGAGCAGCAGCTCTCCACGTCCCAGTCGCCGATTCACCCGCTGAGGCTGTGCAAGGAGATCCGTGACTTCATGGACCGCGATTGCATCCTGTGCGTCGACGGCCAGGAGATCCTCAACTACGGCCGCCAGGCGATCCCACAGTTCACGGCGCGGCACCGCATCAATTCGGGTGCATTCGGAACCATGGGCGTCGGCATGCCGTTCGGTGTCGGCGCAAAGGTCGCCAAGCCCGACAAGCAGGTGATCGTGCTGCACGGCGACGGCTCCTTCGGCATGAACGCTATGGAGTTCGACACCGCCATGCGTCACAACCTGCCAGTCTTGACGGTCATCAGCCAGAACGGGGGGTGGACGAGCGACCCGAACAAGGAGAAGCCGGGCCGCGATCTTGGCTACCCGCGCCTCGACAAGTTCGGCGAGGCGTTCGGCGGGCACGGCGAGTACGTGACGAAGCCCGATGACATCCGCCCGGCGCTCGAGCGGGCTAAGAAAGCAGTGGCCGAGGGAAAACCGGCCCTAGTTTGCGTCGTCACCGACCACAACGCGCGCGCGACGACGGCGGCCTTCACCAACTACTCGACCTGAACGGGAGTGGCCTGCGGGGCCATTTGTAGGGCGACTTGAGCGAGCCAATCTCGCTGCGGCGCTGCCCCGCGGCGGCGAAGGCGCCAAGCCGGTTTATCAGTCATTTCGCCGCGAAGTTCGGCGAGGTGCTGACCGTCGGCACGCCGCTGCGCTCGCTCGCGGCGCTCCAGCCGCTGAGTGCCCGCGTCCAGCCGATCGAACGCATCGTTCGAGGTAGGTGCGGCCGGCATCGGTGAGCGACAGCCGCTGGTGGCTAACCGTGCCCTGGGGTGACGCAGAGCCCTCGGCGGCGAGTGGGCAAGGCCGATGACCGCTATTGTGAAGGTTTTCGGATGCCGGCCCATGACGGAGGTGCCACATACTCCGGGGGCCGGCGTACGAAAACCTCCAAGGCACTCGGCCTCGACGTGCCGCCGACGCTGCTCGCCCGCGCCGACGAGGTGATCGAATGACGCCGCGAGTCGCGGCGCCGGCTGCAACGTGGCGCGGGTCGAGCGCGGCTGACAGCGCAGCGTATCCTGGCGATTTTGTCGCGTGCAATAGCTGCGCTATTGCGCCCTACCGCTGAGGGCCTGTCAACGCGCGATCTGCCCGTCCTTGCCGTTGTGCGTGACCGGCTTGGTCGTGCGCACCCCAGGACGATCTGCCGGGATCACCGGCAGCAGCAGATAGGCCTCGCGCCCGGATCCCGTATGCAGCGTCGTGTTGCCGGCGAATATGTCTGTGGGGCGATCGTAGCGATCATTGTGCATCCACGGGCCCGAGCCACGCGCCGGGAACGGGAGCTTGGGATCATCCGTCCCCGGGCGTTCGAAGTCGCGGCCGGCGATGTTCACGGCAATGCGGAAGCCGGCCGGCAGCACGATGCACATCGGCCAGACCTCCACGTCGAGCTCGTAGACCTGTCCGGGAGTGAGGGGCCGCTTGTCGTCGTGCATGTGGTAGGGCCGGTAGGGCAGAGACCGCACCTGGTCGAGCTTGCGGTGCGACGCGCGCAGCCAGCCCTGCGCCAGCGGCGTGTGCGGATCGATCGTGCCCTGGAACTCGACCTCGCGGGCGTCCGGCGAGAACGCCTGCACGGTGACGAACAGGTCGGCATCAACGGTCGACGACGACACGTAGAGCTTGAGCGCCATCGGGCCGGTGATCTCGGTCTCGCGCTCGAGCGGCGGCGACATACAGGTGACGCCCGCGCTATGCGCCGCGAATGTCGCGGCGCCCTCGCGCGCCGGCGCGCGCCAATCGAGGCTGCCGTTCCCGGCGTCGAGGAACAGCCTGGTCCAGCGCGTCCCCTCGAGCGGCCATGCGTCCTCCTTGCGCAGCTCGAACTCCTTGCTGAATGGCCGGCGCAGGTTCACCCACACGCGCGGCTCCTTGTCCCACCCATTCTGCTCACCCTTGAGGAAATGATCGAAGAAGCGCTTCTGCAGCGCCATGCCATACGGCACGTAGAACCATTCTTCGTGGCGGCCGGGGTGTCCCTCCAGCCACTTCTGCTTCGACGCCGCCTGGGTGAACGCCTCGAAGTTCCCGCGCGGGTGCAGGCCGAAGCCCGCCCAGTTGGCGGCGCTGAGGAACGGCACACGGACCTTCGACCAGTCCGGCGACTGGTTGCGGTACCATTCGTCGTCCATCTCTCGCGCGCGCGCGTTGGTGAGGTTGTCGACGCGGTTGGCAACCAGCTCCTCGGGTGACAGCTGCTCCGGGCCAGCCGCCGACTCGTTCATCCAATGGTCCCTCGGCGCCTGGGGATTGCCGTGCTGCACCTGCAGGACCTGGCGCGGGTACCACACCTCCATGAACTTGTTGGAGAGGATGCCGCCGTGCCGGTACCAGTCGCGGTACATGTCGGCGGCGCCTTCCCACGGGACCATGGCGGCGAGATGTGGCGGCTGCAGCTGCGCCACGTGCCATTGATTGATGGCGTAGTAGGAGATGCCGTTAAGCCCTACCTTGCCGTTGGACCACCGCCGCGTGCCGGCCCATTCGATGGCGTGGTAATAGTCGAGCGTCTCGCGCGGCGAGAAGATGTCGAGCATGCCGGGCGAGCGGCAGGCACCGCGCGAGTCGACGCGCACCACTGCGTATCCCCACGGCACCCAGGTTTCCGGATCGACCGTCTCCCAGGCCATGAACGAGCGGCTCGAGCCGGGAAGCAGGTCGGGATGCTGCGCGATCAGCCAGTCCCACATCGCCTTGTAGTGGTCCTGGTACATCACGCCCTTGCCGTAGGGACCGAGCGTCATGATCACCGGCACCGGGGCGTCGGTCTTCGGCCGATAGACGTCGGCGCGCAGGACGAGCCCATCGTCCATCGTGATGTGCAGGTCTCGTTCAATCACCATGTTGGCAGCTGCGTCGCGCGGTGACATGCAGGCTCTCCGGGTTCGCCCGATCGTCCGCGGACCGGGAGAGGGACAGGTTAATTGATCCGCGTTTTTCGTTCGAGCCCCTGTTTCGACGCCGGCAGGATGTTTCACCTCTTCAACAATGAACGTTCTCCCTTGCTCCAACGCACGGCCGGACCATACATCTGGGTCATGAGCAGCGCTGGCGCCAAGCACGCGCTATGTCACCTGTACCCTCAACACCGGAAATGCGCGGCGCTCTTTGACACTTCCGAGTCGGTAGAGTTGATCATGGGCGCGGTAGCAGGGCATCTGATACCCTGGATCAGACGCAATCGTCATCAGATACCCTCAACCATGGAGGGGGAGGGGGCCATAGAGAAGAGGATAACCCTCCCCAAGGGGCGCCAACGGCACGGGTGCGGATCCGTGAGATCCGGGCGCCAGCAATCTCGTGCGGACCCGGCGATAGCCTGGACGGCTTCAACTGAGGGCAAGAGCAGGACGAAAGATGACCCGAAGAATCGACGGTGACGCGCATGTCACCTTCACCAACATCAAACGCATCTAAGTGAATCCTGCCGTCCTCTTTCCAAGGAGATCAACATGAACGTCGAAGGAAAAGTCATTGTCGTCACCGGCGCGGCGCGCGGGATCGGGCAGGAATACGCGCGATATCTCAGTGGCCTCGGCGCTCGCATCGTGATTGCGGACATCAATGACTGCTCAAATACCCTCGACCTGGTGAAGGCCGAAGGAGGCACAGCGGCCGCGGCAAAGCTCGACGTCGCGAGCGCCTTGTCAGCGATGGACATGGCGCGGACGGCGCTCGACGCGTTCGGCCACATCGACGCGCTTGTCAACAATGCAGCCCTTTATGGCGGCCTGAAAGGTGGCCGTTTCGATGCGATCAGCGAAACCGACTGGGATGCCGCGATGACCGTGAACGTCAAAGGCATCTGGAACTGTTGCAAAGCCGTCGTGCCTGCCATTCGCCAAGCCGGCGGCGGCAGTATCGTCAATATTGCATCGCTGGCAGCCACCTACGGGATGCCGTTCGGTTTGCACTATACGACGTCCAAGGCTGCCGTTATCGGCCTCACCCGCGGTCTTGCCCGGGAACTGGGACGCGACAACATCCGTGTGAATGCTGTCGCACCGAGCGCAGTCTTAACCGAGGGAACGCGCGAATTCTTCGCGGAGAAAACGGACAAGGCGCTCGATACCATCAAGATGAATCAGGCGATCGCGCGGAACCTGGTGCCGTCGGATCTCGTGGGCACCATTCACTGGCTCGTCTCCGACGCAAGTCAATTGGTCACGGGTCAAACGATCGCCGTCGATGGCGGAACGGTCATGCACTGAGCGGGTGCGGCGCTCGCGCATGCCCGCTCGCACGCGAAGGTCTTGATCAAACAATGCTCGATCATCCAACGCTGGACGGTTTTGATGCCCGCGAAGCGCCGGAACGAGCGCTCGCTCAAGGAGGATACCGATGGACTTGAAGCTGAAGGGGAAGCGCGCGCTTGTGACTGGGGCCAGCAAAGGCATCGGCCTTGCGGTCGCCCAGTCGCTCGCAGCTGAAGGCTGCCACCTCGATATTGCGGGTCGCGGTGTCCCCGCGCTCGAGCTGGCGCGCGACATGCTTCGCCAGGCTGCGCCGGGCATCGACGTCCGCATTCACGGCGCCGATCTGTGCCAGGTCGAGGACCAGGAGCGTCTCGCGCAGGCCTGCGCGGAGGTCGACATTCTCGTCAACAATGCCGGCTCGAATCCGGCCGGAGACCTAGACGATACGAGCGACAAGACCTGGCGCAACGCCTGGGACCTCAAGGTGTTCGGCTACATCAATCTCACTCGGTCGATTTTTCATGCGATGAAGCAGCGGCGCGTCGGCGTCATCGTGAATATCATCGGCTATGCAGGAGAACGGCTGTTCGCGCGCTACATCATCGGATCGACGGGAAATGCCGCGCTGATGGCGTTCAGCCGCTCGGTCGGCAGTCAGTCGCCGGACTTCGGCGTGCGTATCGTCGCGGTCAATCCCGGCTACACCGCAACCGACAGGGCCGAGAGCGTGCTGCGCAAGATCGCCGAGAACAAGTTCGGCTCGGCCGAGCGATGGCGCGACGTCGAGCGCGAGTTGGACCTTCCGTTCGGGAGAATGGGAAGGCCGAGCGAAGTCGCGGACGTCGTGACGTTCCTGGTATCGCCACGCGCGTCCTATATCAGCGGAACGGTGGTGACGGTGGACGGCGGAGCGGCGAACCGGAACGGGTGAGGTCCAGTCGCCTCGCTCTTCGTTGGCGTCAGCCGACCACTCCGATCAGATCAATCTCGATGCGGCAGCCGTCGACCAGCAATCCGGATGTTCCGACCGTGCTGCGCGGCGGCGGATTCTTGAAGAACTCCTTCCAGACCTCGTCGAACGCGAAGAAGTCAGCGAGGTCGGTCAGAAACACCTGCGCCTTCACCACCTGATCGAGCGAGCTCCCGGCCGCTTCGAAGGTGTTCTTCAGGTTGTTGAGGATGTAGCGGGTCTGCTTCTTGATCGACGAGCCGTAAAACGGAAACGCGGGATCGACCCTGGCTTCCCTGGCAACCCCGGTCGAGAAGTCCGACGCGATCTGACCCGCCGCGAACACCAGGTCGCCGGCGCGGAACGCCTCGGTGTAGTTGGCCAGCGGTTTCGGATTGCTCGAAATGATCGCCTCGCGCTTTGAGCCTTTGCCGGGGATATGGCCGATGAGATCGATCTCGACCAGCGCGCCCGCGACCAGGAGCCCGGAAGTGCCGATGGTCGTCCGCGCCGGCGGGACCTTGAAATACTCCTTCCAGACCTCATCGAAGGCGTTGAAGTCCGCAAGACCAGTCATGAAGACCTGAGCCTTGAGCACCTCGTCGAGCGAGCCGCCGGCGGCCGTGAATGTCTGCTTGAGATTCTCGAGAATGAAGCCCGTCTGCTTCTTGATGTCCGAGCCGTAATACGGGAAAGCGGGGTCCTTCTTCGCCGCGGCCGGTATGCCGGTCTTGAAGTCGCTTGCCAGCTGACCGGCGGCAAAGATCAAATTGCCCACGGTGAACGCCTCGGTGTAGTTCGCGAGCGGCTGCGGCGCCGCCGACTTGATCGCTTTGCGTTCGATGCCTTGCCCCGGCACGTAACCGATCAGATCGATCTCCACCAGAGTTCCCGGGACCAGGAGCCCAGTGGTTCCGATGGTGGTGCGCGCCGGCGGCACCTTGAAATGCTCGCGCCACACCTCGTCGAAGGCATTGAAGTTGGCAAGGTCCGTCATGAACACCTGCGCCTTGACGACATGATCGAGCGAGCTGCCGGCGGCCTCGAACGTCTTCTTCAAGTTGCCGAGCACGTAATGCGTCTGCAGCTTGATGTCGGAGCCGTAGTACGGAAACGCCGAATTCCGGCGCGCCTCCGGCGCCACCCCGGTCTTGTAGTCGCTGGCGATCTGGCCGGCGGCGAATACCCAAGGGCCGACCTTGAAGCATTCGTTGTAGTTGGCCAGCGGTCGCGGTGCGCCGGATTTGATGATCTCGATCTTCATGGCTTCCTCCACCGGTCTTGATTGCGACCGCGCTCCCACGGCACGGTTCAGACGACGCCGTCGAGCGGGAACCGAGGCGGGCGCTTTTCGCGTAGCGCCGCGGTGCCTTCCGGCAGCTCGGGTCCGGAGAAGCCGAGGAATTCCATGCCGAGCGACGCATCGAAGATCGGCCCGGCCGCGCGTAGCCAATTGTTGAGCGCATATTTGGTCCATCGGATCGCGTTCGGCGCGCCTTCCGCCAGCCGCACGGCAACGTCGAGTGCGCGCGCTTGGAGTTCCTCGCCGGGCACCGCGAGCGAAACGAGGCCGATGCGCTCGGCCTCCTCGCCGGTGACAGGTTCACACAACAGTAAGTGATATTTGGCCTTGGCCATACCGCACAGCAGCGGCCAGATGATCGCGGCGTGATCGCCGGCCGCGACGCCGAGCTTGGTATGACCGTCGATCAGCTTGGCTGAGCTGGCGGCGATCGAAATGTCGGCGAGGATCGCCAGCACCAGCCCCGCGCCGACCGCCGCGCCGTTGATGGCCGAGACGACCGGCTTGCTGCAGTTGATCAGGTTGTAGACCATGTCGCGCGCTTCCTTCCAAACGCGCATGCGGGTTTCGAAATCCGCGATCATCTTGTCCACCAGATCGAGATCGCCGCCGGCCGAAAACGCCTTGCCGGCGCCGGTCAGCAAGACTGCATTCACGCTCGGATCGGCGTCGATCACGCGCCAGATCTCGGTCAGGTCGGAGTGCATCTCGCCGTCGGCGGCGTTGAGCTTGTCCGGTCGGTTCATGACGACGCGCAGGACGCGCGGATGCGGCCGATCGATCAGCAACCGCGAAAAGCGCGCGTAGCGTTCATCCATGGGTTGTTCTCCGAGTTCGTTGTGAATCAGCCAGCGGCCGAAATCCGCGCCACGACCTCGCGCACGAGCGCGTGGCGCTGGATCTTACCCGTCGGGGTGAACGGGAATTGCGTGAACAGCTCGAGACGCTCCGGCAGCTTGTAGGTGGCGACGCTGTTGCCGAGGAAGGCGACGAGGCTCTTGAGCGTCGGCGTCTCGCCGGGGCGCGGCACCAGGCACAGGCAGTTGCGCTCGCCCAGCCGCGGATCCGGAATGCCGACGATGGCGGCGTAGAGCACCTGCGGATGGGTGTAGAGAATCTCCTCGATCTCGCGCGGGAAGAACTTCTTTCCACCGCGGTTGATCATCTCCTTCAGGCGCCCGACGATGCGCAGATTGCCGTCGGTATCGATCATGCCGAGATCGCCGCTGCGGAACCACCCGTCCGGCAGGAAGGCTTCCGCGTTGGCGGTGGGGTTGTTGTGATAGCCGAGATGCACCGAGGGTCCATCACAGCAGATATCGCCCTCCTCGCCGCGCGCAACCTCGCGGCCGTCGGCGTCCACCAGCTTGAGGCCCATGTGGCTGGCGGGGCGCCCGACCGAGCCCGCCACCCGCTCAGGATCATCGGTGGCACGCGTGTAGGCCTGATAGCCCGTCTCCAGCATGCCGAGCAGTTCGAGCAGGACACCGGGCGCGGCGCGGCGCCAGGCCCGGATGGTCTCGACCGGCGCCGAGGCGCCCCCGCTCACGACAATTCTCAGGCTGGACAGGTCGCGCCGAGCGAGATCGGGCTCCTGCAGAATGCTGGTGAGGGATGCCGGCGCGGTAGGGATATACGCGACCCGTTCCCGCTCGATGAGGTCAAGCGCCGCTGCCGGCCTGAAGCGATCGAGCAACACCGCCTTGGCGCCGGCGAGGACCGATTGGACGAGCGTGAGATAGCCCCAATTGAGGCCGAGCGGCAGCCAGATCATCATGACGTCATCGGCCGCGAGCCCGAGATCGCCGTTGAGAATGCGGGCAGCGGCCAGCGTAGTGTTGTGACTGTGCATCACGCCTTTGGGGTTGCCGGTGGTGCCGGACGTAAAGGCCATCCGCATCACCGCGTCGGCGTCCATCGCCACGGGCGCAAAACCCGCAGGCGGCCCGGCGACGATGTCGTCGAGGCTCACCATGCCCGGGCGTGGAGCGCCGCGGACGACGCCAATACGTGCGAGAGCAGGAAGCCGCGGCCTAAGCTCTTCGGCCATAGCGACGTGATCGAAATCGCGGAACTGCGCACAGCAGACCAGCATCTTACTGCCGGCGAAACGCATGATGTATTCGAGCTCCCGGCTGCGGAAGTCCACGCTGACCGTCACTGCCACCGCGCCGAGGCGCTCCAACGCGAAGAACACGAACGCAAACTCGATCCAATTCGGCAGCTGGATCGTCACGACGTCTCCTTGACCGATGCCGAGCGCGCGCAACCGGGCCGCCATGCGATCGATCCCGTGCGCGAGTTCGCGGTAGGTGAGCCGGCGCGTTCCGTCGGTCAGCGCCTCGCGATCGGGCGTCTCACGCAGGCGGCGGGACAGCACCGTCGCGAAAGTTTCGTCGCTCCATAGGCCGGCGCCGCGCCAGCGCGCGGCCATTGCGGGCGTCAGACGCGTTTCGAACGCCATGCAACCTTCCTTGCCGGGAAGACAGGCATCATGACGCGTTCTTCTTGATTGCGATGTGGGCTTACGCCGCGATGATCTGCCCGCCATCGACTTGCAGCACCTTGCCGGTGATGTAGGCCGCGTCGGGCCCGGCCAGAAAGCACACGACGCGCGCAACCTCTTCGGGCGTACCGATCCGGCCCAGTGGTATGCCGCGAATGACCCGTTCGGCGGTCTCCGGTCCCCATTCGGCGAAGGCCATGCGCCCCATCTCGGTGTCCGTCAAACCGACGGCCACGGCGTTCGCGCGAATGCTGCGCCTTCCCTCCTCGCGCGCCACCACGCGCACGATCGCCTCCAGTCCGGCCTTTGCCGCGGCTCCTTGGACGTTGCGCGGCTGGCACATTTGTGCGGCGATCGACGAGATGGCCACGATCGCGCCACCGCCGGCCTTGCGTAGATGAGGCAGGGACGCTCGAATCGCGTAGAATGCCCCGGACAAGTCGACCGCCACGTAGCGGTCCCAATCGTCGGTCGAGAGCTCCGCGGTCTCGTGCCAAGCGCCCATGGCACCGGCCGCCTGCACCAGAACATCGAGCCTTCCGAACTCGGCCGCGGCGCGGTCGATTGCCGCGCCGACACCAGAGGCGTGCGCGAGATCGGTCTTGAGCGCCAGCGCGCGCCGACCGAGCGCGCGAATCTCCGCCGCCGTCGCCTCGGCCTCGGCGTCCCGACTGTGATAGATGAACGCCACGTCGGCGCCCCGGCGCGCGAGTTCGAGGCACACCGCACGCCCGATGCCGCGGCTGCCGCCGGTCACGAGGACCTTCCTGTTTTCGAAATCGGTCTCGCCGCTCATCGCCTGATCACAGCCTTCCCTGGACGCGTTCGATCGTGAACATTACAGTGTGAGGTACTTCGCCTTCACGTCCTCGCGCTCGGCCCGGAACCGTTCGATCGGGGCGTCATAGACCATCTTCCCCTTGACCATGACGTAGACCACATCGGCCACGGCCTCGGCCAGCTTGAAGTTCTGCTCGACCAACAGGAGGCTTACCCCCTCGTCCCGCAGCCGCGCGATCAGCCGCGTGAGCTCCTCCACCACCAGCGGCGCCAGGCCTTGCGAGGGTTCATCGAGCAGCATGACCTTGGGATCGGTGACGAGCGCGCGCGCAACAGCGAGCATCTGCTGCTCGCCGCCGGAAAGCTGCGACCCTTTGTTCCGCCGCCGCTCGGCGAGCGAGGGGAATAGCGTGAAGAGGCGCTCCATCGACCATTGCTTCGCCGGCACACGCTGCGCCACCTGGATGTTTTCCACCACCGTCAGGTCCGGAAAGATCATCCGTCCTTCCGGCACGTAGCCGACGCCGACCCGAACGATGCGATGCGGCGGCCAGCCCGCGACGTCTCGGTCGCCGAGCAGCACTCGGCCGCTCCGCGGGGACGCCAAGCCGATGATCGAGCGCAGCGTGGTGGTCTTGCCGACGCCATTGCGGCCGAGCACGGCCGCAATGCGGCCTGGCGGAATCTCCAAATTCACGCCCTGGAGGATGTGCCCATGGCCGTAATAAGTGTGCAGGCCTTCGATGCGCAGCATCACTCGGACCCTCCGAGATAGGCGCTACGCACGGCCGCATTGGCCTTGACGGCGGCAGGCAGTCCATCGGCGATCACGCGGCCGCGATGCAGGACCGTGATGTCGTCAGCGAGCTTGAACACCACTTCCATGTCGTGCTCGACCAGGAGCACGCTGAGATTTCCGACGCTGAGCATGCCCTTGAGAATCTGCACGGCGCGATCGGTCTCCTCGAGCGAGAGGCCCTGGGTCGGCTCGTCGAGCATGAGCAGCCGGGGCTTCTGCGCGATCGCCATGGCCACCTCGAGCAGGCGCTGGTCGCCGTGCGAGAGCATGGCGGCGGAGACGTTGGCGAAACGGGTGAGCCGCATATGCTCGAGTGCCTCATCAGCGATGGCAGCGGAGCGGCTGAGCACCCTGCCCCCGCCGACGAACCGCCAACGCTGATCGTCGCGCGCCTGGGCCGCAATCCGAACGTTCTCGCGCGCGGTCAGTGCCGGAAAGATGTGGCAGAGCTGGAAGGTGCGCGCGATGCCCTTCTGCGCCACCACGTGCACAGGGAACCCGGTGATGTTCTCGCCCGCGAAGATGACCTCTCCGGCGGTCGGCTTCAGCACGCTCGTGATCAGGTTGAACACGGTCGACTTGCCCGCGCCGTTCGGACCAATGACGGCACGGATCTTACCGGCCGCGAGGCTCATGTCGACCGCGTCGACGGCGACCAACGCACCGAAGCGACGCACCAACCCCTTGCATTCAAGCAGCGGCATCGGATGTTTCCTTGCCACCAGCCGAGTTCGGGACCTCGGGCTTGGCGTTGAAGCGACTGGTCAGGATGCCCCAGATGCCCTCTGGGGCGAACATAACGAAGGCGATGAATATCGATCCGAAGATGAGCGGCCAAAGATCGGTGACCTGCGACAGTTCATGCTCGAGGAACACGAAGAACACGCCGCCGAGGATCGGGCCAATCAGCGTCCCGGCCCCGCCCACGACCACCATGATGAGGACGCGGCCCGAGACCAGCCAGAAGAACAACTCGGGTGACGCAAAGCCAGCAAAAGCGGCGTAAAGCGCGCCGGCAAGCCCGCCGAATCCGTAGGCTAGTACCACGGTCGCGATCTTGTAGACGCGCGTATTGTAGCCGAGCGCAATGGTCTTGGCCTCGTTCTCGCGGATACCGGCGAGCACCGCGCCGAACGGGGAGCGCACGATGGCACGGCACAACAGGTAGGAGCCGAGCAGGCAACCCAAAACGAGATAGTAGTACCCGATCTTGCCCTGGAACCAGGTGATGCCGAACGGCCCGGGCGGGCGGGGGATGCCGACGATGCCGTCCGATCCGCCGGTGATGTCACGGAAGCGAAACAGCATCGCGTAGCCGAGCTGCGCGAACGCAAGCGTCAGCATCGCGAACGAGACGCCGGTGGATCGCGTGCAGATCCAAGCGATCGGAATCGCAGTCAGAATCGTCGCCATCACCGCGAGCACGATGCCGATCGGGAGCGGCAGCGCGAGGTGGGTGAAGATGAGCGCGGTGGAATAGGCACCGAGCCCGTAGGCGGCGGCGTGGCCGAACGAATAGAGCCGGCAATAGCCCACCAACAGGTCGAGGCTCATGGCGAACAGGCCGAAGATCAGCGCCTCGATCAGGATCGTCAGCGAATACTGCGGCACCATGAAGGGCAGCAGCACGCAGACGCCGGCGGTGACGGCGAAGTTGACCTTCCAATTCACTCAGTCCTCCTTGCCGAGCAAGCCGCCGGGTCGGATAACCAGAACGATCAGCATCAGGAAGTACATGAACGCGAGCGCGAGGTCCTGGAAGTAGTAGGCACCAAGCACCTGCACGAAGCCGACCAGAATGCTGCCGATGAGGGAGCCGAGGAACGAGCCCATGCCACCGATGATGACGATGACGAAGGCGTCGATGACCACGGTCGTTCCCATACCGAGAAACGCCGTAACGAGCGGGGCGGCGAGCACGCCACCGAGGGCGGCCATCGCGCAGCCGAGGCCGAACACGCCGGTGCGCACCAGATCGACATCGGTGCCGAGCGCGTGGACCATTTCCGAATTCTGCGACACCGCGCGGATCAGCAAGCCAGCACGGGTGCGTTCGAGGAATTGCCAGAGGGCGATGGCTGCGGCGAGCCCGAGCGCGATCAGGAACAACCGGTAGAGTGGGAACGGCTGGTCCAGGATGACGACAATGCCGCGCAGGAAATCGGGGATGCCGGCGCTGAGCGGCTGGGCGCCCCAGATGATCCGGATCAGTTCGCTCAGCACGACGGCAAGCCCGAAGGTGAGCAGCAGATAGGCACCGCCGTCGCGCAGGCCATAGAGGTGGCGCAGGAAGATCCGCTCAAAAGCCATTCCGACGGCGCCGACGACGATCGGTGCAACAATCAGCGACAGAAGGAAGTTTCCGGTAACGGCGATGGTCGTGTAACCGACATAGGCGCCGAGCATGAAGATGACGCCATGGGCAAAATTGACGATGCGCATGATGCCGAAAATGAGCGTCAGCCCGCAGGCGATGAAAAACAGGATGGCCGCCTGCGAGAGCGCGCTCAGGCACTGCGCCAGGATGAAGCCGAGGAAATTCATCTGGCCTCTTGGAAACGCCAGCTAAGCGGCCAGCGGCCCATCGAGTGGGTCGCCCCGAGTAACAGACCTCACTTGCTGTAGCTGGCGCTCTTGCAGTCCGGAGTGTTCACCTCGCGCGGATAGATCTTGACGATTTCAGCGATCGGCTCGGCGTATTTGTCGTTCTTAGCGACCTTGACGACGAAGCCCTGGTTTTCGCCCTGGTGATCGCACTTGCGCATGAGGATCGGCCCCTTGACGCTGGTGACCTCGAGGTCCTCCATCGCCGCGACGATCTTCATCGGCTCGGGCGACCCGGCCTTCTCGATGGCGGCGAACAGGATCATCAGCGCCTGATACATCTCGCCGTCCGACCAGTCCGGGATCTCGTTCTTGTACTCGCTCATGAACGCCTCGCGGAACGCCTTGTTCTGCGGAATGTCGTAGGTGAGCGGATAGCGCGAGGATCCCATCAAACCGATCGCATCCTTGCCGAGCACCTTGATGTCCGCCTGCGCGACGATCTCGGTGAAGAACTGCACGCGCTGAGCGAGCCCGTATTGCGTCGCCTGCGAATAGAAGGCACGCGCTTCGTCGCCCTGCAGCGCGACATAGCAGCCCTGGGCGCCGGATTGCAGGATCTTGGTGATGTAGGGCGAGTAGTCCTTGTTGGCGACCGGCGCATAGATCTTGTCAATGAGGTCCTTACCGACCTTCTTGATCTGCTCCTCGAAGGCGGCGTTGCTCGAGCGGCCCCAGGCGGCGTCGGAGGCGATGGCAATGAACTTCTTTTCCGGCGCATCCTTGAGGTAGAGGGCAAGCGCGCGCGCTCCCATGGGCGCGGATGTATTGGCGCGGAAGAACCGCGGCACGAACAGCTCAGCAGTGAGCCGGCCGTCGCCGTTGCCGTGCGAGATGAAGATGGCGTTCCACTCTTCGAGCTTCGGAAGCATCGCTGCGGCCTCGGACGAGACAATAACGCCGGATAGGATGCGGCAATTGTCGCGTTCGACCAGTTCCTGACACTTGCGCACGCAGGTCGCGGGGTCGCCTTGCGTGTCCTGATAGAAGAACTCAACCGGCTGCCCGAGCACGCCGCCCTTCGCATCGGTCATTTTCTTGACCAGCTTGCAAGTGCGGATGACCTGACTGCCCAGGAGGGCATAGCCGCCGGTGATCACGGTCGGAATGCCGATCTTGATCGGGGTCGCCGCGGTCGCGTGCCGCATGATCGCAGGCGCGGCGGCCAGCGCAGAGGCTGCAACCGCGCCCTTGAGGATTCTGCGCCGCGTCACTGTCTGTCTTGTCATCATGGCTTCCTCCCTGATTGTTGAATTTTCGGACGGGCCGTTCCCGCCCGTTTTGGATCAAGACGGGCTATTCCAACTCCACGGTTTTGAACTCCGCCGGTAGGATGATTTCGAGCAGCTCGCAGTCGTCGGAATAGTCGAGGACGGTGTGCTTGATGCGCGGCGGCTGCAGCCAAGCGGCGCCTTCGCGCATCGTGACCTCGCCTTGCCCCTCGAATTCCGATTTGATCCACCCCTTCAGGACGTAGATCATCTGGACATCCACGTCGTGGAAATGACGCTTCGACACCACCGCCGGATCGCACGGCGGGACGAGGCGGATGACGTGCGCCTGCAGCAGCCCATTGGTGGCCTTGCTCATGCCGAGATCACGGTATTTCGCGTAGCTCCGCAAGCCATCCGCCCGAAAGTCTTCCGCTCGGAAGTGGCTGACATTGAACGTCTGCTTCGGGCGCGCTTTGGCCTTTGCTTTCGGTTTCACGCAGGAGGCAACCGCGCCCTTCTTGCCGGACGTCTTTCTCGCTTGCGCCTGCAGCTTTGCCATTGTCTTCGCCATGGCTGGGTTCCTCCCGTATGGTCTGGTTACGCCGCTCCTTGTCACGCGGATGCTGGTTAAGCGGATCCTTGGGGCCGCAACTCGATGAAATCAGGACAGCAATTGGGTGCGGCCTGGGCAGCATACACGACCGCCTCCGCCACGTCCGCCGGCGTGAGCGCCTCGAATTTTCTGACCTTCAGGGCCTCGAGCACGCGCGGGTGATCGCTGCTGGCACGGATGCCGGTATCGACCATCCCGGGAGCGATTTCGGTGACCTTGATGCCGTGACCCTGCAACTCGAGTCGCAGGCCGCGGGCGAATGCCGACAGGGCGTGCTTGGTAGCGCAATAGATCACGCCGAGCTGGTAGACCTCGCGGGCCGCGATCGAGGTCATGATGATGATGTGGCCGCGACGTCGCTCCATCATCGACCTTGCCACCGCTAGGGTGACCCGAAAGGAGGCGAGCACATTGGTGCGGAACATGTCCTCGCAATCCGTGTCGGTCATATCCATGAGCGGAGCGTATTTCAGGATACCAGCATTGTTGACCAGAATATCGACGTCTCGGGCTCTGTTGGCTAGGTCGTCGACAAAGCGCGCATCGTTCAGATCGCCAACGATGGTTTCGATGGCACCCCCGCCGCACTGCTTCGCCAGCGTGTCGAACTCCGGCTTGCGGCGCCCCGTGGCGATGATTTTCGCCCCCGCTTGTGCGAGCGCAATAGCGGTTGCCCTGCCGATGCCTGCGCTCGCCCCCGTGACGAGCACTGCCTTACCGGACAACGGCGTGCTCATTCGGCCTCCCCTTTGATTTTATGGACCACAACTATACACAACGCGACAATGGCGCAAAACGCAGAAGGCGGATACGCGGCAACCTGCCGTTGCGGTCCTTTAACCGTCCGCCGAGGATCGACGCCACCGCGCCCGCGGATCGCGCTTTGGCCAAGTGCCGACCTCGACCGCTTGGAAGAAGTCTGCGAGATGCCGATTGAAGGCATCCGGTTCCTCGAGTTGATGAGATGACCGGCGTTCGGCATCACGACGAGCGCGCATGTCGGGGTTGTCCGCTTCATGAGAAGGGCGGGCCTGACAGTCCCACCCCGCCAGAGCCGGGGGAACTCTCAAGGTGGCCTAGCCTTGGCCTAGCCTGGATTTCCACGGCACGGAATTCGCCTCACACGATGTCCCTTGAAAGCACCATTTTTCGGGCATTTCGTTCCGAGACCGCCGTAACTTGTTATGCAAGTTGGTGCGCTGATAGCGACCCTGCGCGGCGTCACTTGGCCCTTTCTCGCTTCGATTTCCGCAGTTTTTGAGCCTCGGTTGGCAAGATGACGCCGGGCAGGGTCGTAATCAGCGCACCAATATCCCTTACACGAACGAGCGAATTCCTGAGTCTCATGAATCCCTTGCTGGCTCAAATGTTAGGGGAATCTGCTTCCGTGGAAATCCAGGCTAGCACAAACAGCCTTATTCAATCACCTCGTCGGCGAGCAATAAGAATGATTCCGAGATTTTCAATCCGAGCGACTTCGCGGTTTTGAGGTTGACGATCAATTCAAACTTGGTCGGCTGCTGGACCGGTAGATCCGTCGGCTTGGCGCCGCGAAGAATTCGGCCGGTATACACACCGACCTTGCGATATTCCTCTCTGACGTCGGCTCCATAGGACATTATGCCGCCGGCTTCGGCGTACTCGCGCGATGGATAGACTGCGGGAATGGCGGCCCTGGTCCCAAGGGTTGCGATTTGATCATGTCTGCTGGTGAAGAACGGATCGGAGAGAACCAAAAGCGTGCCGACTTGCTGACGACCGAGGGACTCGAAAGCAGCATCGATCTCGGGCGGGGTGCGCGCTTCAAACACATGGATTTGGCGGCCGGAGGCGCGTCCCGCCGCCTCGACTTCCCTGATCGCCGCTGCAACTGCCGGATTGGTCGGGTTCACAAGCAAAGCAACAACCGTTGCACTGGGTGCCAGCACGTTCAGCAAGCCTAGACGCTTTGCTCCAAGCGCCTGCGTCAAGAAGCTTACGCCGGTCATGTTGCCTCCCGGCTTGGCGAGGCTGGTGACAAGCCCGGTGCCCACTGGGTCGGCGCCGATGGCAAACACGATCGGAATCGTTGAAGTCGCCGCCTTCGCAGCAGGGGCCGACGTGACCCCTCCTGCTGCGACAATCACGGAGACTGCACGACGAGTGAGGTCGAGCGCCATCTCGGGCAGGCGCTCATAGTTCCCCTCTGCCCAGCGATACTCGATCGCAACGTCCTTGCCTTCGATGAATCCGGTGTCGCTCAGGCCTTCGCGGAACGCGGCCATTCTGCCGGCGTAGGGACCTGGCGACCCGCTGTGAAGGAATCCGATTACGGGCAGCGCCGGCCGCTGCCCCCGCGCCGCGAGCGGCTAGGCCGCCGCCGCGCCGATGAGCGATATGAAGTCGCGCCGTTTCAGTCCATCGAAATACATTCGTTTCCCACGAGCTAGAAACCCATAGCAGGATACCGAACTGACAGGGATCAGTCAGCGGGTAGACGAGCTATTTCACAACAGGAGCGCCGATGTGTGAGCTGCCTCACGGGACCGCGTTAGGACTCGTGAGACGCTGCAATCCGCAGGCGGAGGCCAATCGGCCGCCCGCTGATGCACAGCGCTTACGGACGACAGTCCGTCCCATGCATGGAGAGGCAACATGAAAACATTCATTGTCGCTCTCTCGCTGCTCACCCTCGTCGCAGCCGCTTCGTCTTTTATCTCACTCCCCGAACGTCGACACGCCGGTCAGGCCGGCCAAAGCATTTTCCCAGGCTATCCATCCGGCGGATGGGGCCAGGCAGCCAGGTAAGGCCGCCTGCTGTGCCCACGCCGCGCGCGGCCACGCCGCCGCGCCGCCGAGGAGTGTGATGAACTCGCGGCGCTTCATTGTTGATCCTCCAGGCGGTGCACCTAGGACATGCCTATAAGCCGCCGGCGCGCCAGTCTCTACTCCCGCCGCCAGCTCTTTGCGAACGCCGCCATGGCGGCCTCGCGCGTCTCCGCGTGGCCGTGCATAGGGCTGCGGTCATAGTGGTGGCCGTAGATGAGGGTCCAGAACCATGGTGATCCCTCCGGCGCCGCCTTGACCTTGTTGATGCGGCCGACGACCACACCGGCGGCTAGCACGTCGTAATCGTCCTCGCTCCACTCGCCCGAAGGGCGGCTCGATCGCGCGCGCTTGAGGACTAGGTCGCGCGCCTCGGTCATGGTCGCCTCCTCTTCGTTTCTCGGGGCAACAGAGATCGCCAAGCGGTTGAGGATCGGGCGGGCTCGGTCTATCGTGTCGCGGCGCCCTCTGTGCGGGGGTTGAGCCAGGCGCACGTCGAGGCGACCTATTCGTCGTATGGAGCTCGGATTGTTGCTGGGCTTCTGGTCGGAACAGCCATATATGCGGGGTGACTGATGAGCGGGCCGTCACAGACCCCATCCGGGGGCCAGGTCGACAATCCACAGACACCGAATCCAACGCAAGACGGAGGGACCCATTCCCCCATCCGAGAAAAATCTGAGCAGCAAAACTGCTGCGCCCATGGCGGCGCGTTTAAGAGCCTACTCTGTCGCCTCTGGCATAGACTGAAAAAATAGAACCGCTGAACAGTGGATAGTTACTTGGCGTCTGGTCCTCGGCGGCAACCGTGGTGTCAGGCGCGTAGCGACATCCAGGCGATCAAGGAAGTGCTCGACCGCATCGACGGCAAATCGGTGCCGGGGCCGGGCGATGCCGAGCAAGGTCCGCAGCAGGTGAACATCCGATGGAAGAGTTTGGCCTCGTCGACGACTGCGAGCCCCGCCGGCAATTAGCGCCTGGCAAAACAGAAATTTTCCGAGGTTTGAGGAATGGCTCCGTTGAGCCATATTACATGCCCCGCTAATATGATGGTGGAGCTTCTCCGATCAGAAGGTCACGATGAGGCGGCGCGAATTCATCACGCTTGTTGTCGGCGCGGCGGTCGCAAGG